>Ga0075011_10002038_pt1 | contig 10966 bp, 11 predicted proteins | sample TARM_MetaG_T_14_FD_72354 | JGI IMG/M metagenome (GOLD analysis project Ga0075011, IMG submission 72354) | Freshwater microbial communities from Pennsylvania, USA, analyzing microbe dynamics in response to fracking - TARM_MetaG_T_14 | ecosystem: Environmental > Aquatic > Freshwater > River...
CCCCGGTGCTCTGGGCGGCAGCCGGTGGCAGGGCCCCGGAGCTCGGCCGCCAGCAGGGGGATCATGGCCGGGGGCCTGTGGCGCCCCCGGTGCCCTGGGCGGCAGCCGGTGGCTGGGCCCGCTCAACTGAATGGCATAGCAACCCAAGGTAACGTCGTACTGGTTGGTCTATTGCCGGTGCACATCCTGGTTCGTTGCATTCCTGTCAGTCAGTCTTGAAACTCTATCCCAGATCGCCGGTTTGGGGTATACGGGAGTCCCTGTGCTGCTCCACCAGCCTACCTGGCATCTGTGCCGTGGGCGCCGGTACTTCGCGGCCTCCTGATTGATGATGTGCGGCTTCTTGCCTGGTCGGCACCAAGCTCCGAGCCGTCAATGGTAATGGAGTCTGGTCTTGTATTGCGCCTACGCTTTGCTCATGGCCTCTATTATGCGGCCTCAGCTGCGCCGTGATGATGCCGGGGCATTTCCCGCCCCCCTAGCTCAGCTGAACACGTCTGAGGGCATCTCAGTCAGCCCTGGGCGCCCATATTGATGTTTGATGACCATGAGTGTGTGGTGGGAGGTGATGAGTCTGAGCGGTGGCAGGGGATTGTCTGGTGTCATTGGCGCGAAAGAACAAGGCCAGCAATGCTGGCTCTGTCAGTAAGGCGCAATGTCATGCGCGGGTTATTTACCCCTTGGTGTTTTTCATGTCTTTGTTATCAGATGCCTTTTGCTCAACCTGCTGTCTGCGTTTGTTAGAGGCCATCATCTGCTTTACGAACTTCTCATGCGGCAGGATTACATATCTTACATCAAGCGTCTTGCGCCCATCTTTAATATGATTTGCCTCATATTCGCTAATTATCTGTTCCCCAGCTAAAACATCAAGAGCGTTCTTCATTGCTCGAATGTTTTCCGGCATCCTCGGACTTAATTCCCTCGGGCTTTGGCTCAGAAAGCTTTTTAGCGACGGAGTATAAGGTGTACTCAAGGATGCTTGAGTCCAGTAATGACTCATGCGCTTATATATAAATCTCGCAAGCGGTGAGCGTATATTCATGCCGATTTTGTAGTTGTACTGCCGATATGTCAGACTAACAATTGATTCGTGCACCAGCGGGTGAAATTGTACATAACAGCGAGCGTCCTGTTTTTTATTTTTCAGGTCGTTGAGCGTGGTAAGTCCAACCATCGGGAAAAAACTGGAGCTGAAAATCGTTCCACCATCATTGCTTATGCACTCAAGTGTTGCGCCGCGACAAACAAGGATCGCTTCTTTTATTTCATAGAAGCTGTAGGTGTGACCTAGTTTCGCTAGTTCTTGTCGAAGTTGGTGCAGTGAGAACATTACCGAGGCTTTACCCTCGATAACAAGTCCTGCCCCCTTCACTGCAAGTTTACGCAAAGCATCTTCAACAATTTCCTCTCGTTGCCCCGCATAAATTAGGACCGAACGACCGTCATCCTTTTCAATAATTGCTGGTTTTACTTTGACGGTGAATTGTTGCCCCCTCAGGGTGCATTGTCTCGTTACTACAGCGTTAGATAAGTCCTCTTGTTCCCTCTTGGTGTCCCAAACGTACTTTGGTAACGCATCGTAAAGCTCGATTGTGTTTGAGTATTCGCTCTCTTTGCCTGGAGACTCTATTATCTCAAAAAGACTCATCTGCGGAGAGTTCTTCTCAATTAGCAGCTTCTCGACAGCTTTGTCTTTCGCTTTTCTTGTCATCTTGATCCCGCTAGTGCCGTTTAGTTGGTTGTCCATGCAGCAAGTAACGTCAGCAACCCCATTGCTACGGTGGCCGAAAATACCACGCGATAGAACTGGTGCTTTGCCTGCGCGGCATGATTCATGAGTCGTTGTGCCGCAGATTCATATCGTAAATGTGCCTGCTCACCCCTCAGGGTGTTTTCGTTGTGTAACGACAAGCTTGGGCTTTGCTTCACGGGACGTAAAGTTCTTTGCCTGCATGAGTCGCGATTCACCGCAACTGAGTCCTTGCTGACAGATTTTATCAGGGAAGCGCATTTACCCAGTTTCGCCAGTTCAGTTGCCGATACAGATGCGGTCATTGTGTCATACCTCGTCGCTATGTGTCCTGTTAAGTAATTTCTCGTACTCGCATAACGCTCGACGTACTTTCGAAATGGCTGCTGCCCGCTTCCTGAACATCACATAGCGGGACTCTACCTGCTCAATGAGTTCTCGCGCCCACTGCGGCTCGTTTTTGAAGTTTGTCATACTGTACTTGAGGTTTTTACCCTTCTTGATGTATGTCGAAAAAACGAGCTTCTTCTCATTCGGAGCTGCGCTGACAAATCTGTTTCGATACCACTCTGCGCTTAGTGAAACCTTCCCGACGATTCGTACACGGGTGCCGATTCGCCCTTGCTCATCTTCACTCGCATCCTCCCGCGCTAGGTTGTGTGAGGCCCAGTACATATCGGCTTCCTGCTGTGCCTCGACGGCGAGCACAGCGAGAGCTCGTTCAATTTGACTTCGTACCTCTGTTACAAATCGCGCCCTCTCTACCGATAGAACATCCGATGTGATCTCAGAACGCTCATCGACTAGAGATGGCTCTAGTAATTCCAACCATCTAGTTGTAGGTAGACTCGCCAAACAAACCTCCCAATCCCCGGCCAATTCCTTTCCAGATAACTATCTATCTGGAAAACTGCTCGTAATTTTCCAATACAAACTTACCCTTTGCAACAGGCTAACGCGGATATGGAAATTGTCAAAGACCCATCTATCTATCTGGAAAACTGCCTGCATTTTTCCATTTTTAGATGATGGCTTTGAATTTTTTTGTGTGTTTTTCCAGATAGATAGAAGGGTGGTGTAAGTTTTTCATTTTTTGTCGAACTATCAGGGCGCGTTGAAGCCAGGAGATGCCTTGGGAATTGGACAACTCGGTGCTGGCTGGGTTGGTGCGAATGCTCAGGAGTATGGGGTTGGGAAAAAAATCACTGAAAAGCAACCTAAATGCCCATTTTGGGCAGTTCCAGAGGCATGGATGCCTCTTGGTAGGTTGTATTCTGCTTCTCAATCCTCGGAACACCACTGAAAAGCTACCTAAACACGAAAGCGGAGCGTTTTATGAAACAATTTATTTTGGGTCTGGATATTGGTTACTCGAACTTAAAGATCGCTATGGGGTTTAAGGGGGGGCATGTCACCACTACTGTACTGCCAGTTGGTGCAGGTCCTCTGGCGCTGATGCCTCAGCAGTTGACAGGGGGTGAAGGGAACTGCATTCAGGTTGTTATTGATGACGAAAAATGGGTGGCAGGGGTTGAGCCCGATCGCCTTCAAGGCTGGAACCGGGAACTACATGATGATTACCCCGCGACCAAGCCATATAAAGCGCTGTTCTATGCAGCCCTGTTGCTGTCTGAGCAAAAGGAAATTGATGTGCTTGTTACGGGTTTGCCGGTGAGCCAGTTCATGAATCCTGAGCTTCGGGAAGCGTTGAAAAAGCGCTTAGAGGGGGAGCACCAGATCACCCTGAAACGATCAGTGACAGTGAAGTCGGTTGTTGTGGTGCCACAACCTGCCGGGGCTTATATGGACATTGTGAGCTCGACCAAGGATGAGGGGCTACTGGAGGTCCTCAGGGAAGGGAAGACCGTTGTCATCGATCCTGGCTTCTTCTCTGTTGATTGGGTGGCTTTGGAAGAGGGGGAGGTTCGTTATCACTCTTCTGGAACTAGCTTGAAAGCAATGTCAGTCTTACTGAAAACGATAAACCTGTTGATTCAAGAAGAGCATGGAGGCTCTCCAGGAATAGACAAAATCGAGAAAGCCATCCGTTCCGGAAAGAATGAAATCCTCTTGTTTGGTCAGAAGGTGGGGCTCAAAGAATATTTGGATAGAGAGTCTTTCAATGTCGCTCAGAATGCGTTAATCCAAATGCGAACTTCGATGCGGGAGGACGGCATGGATGCTGATGTGGTTTTGCTTGCTGGCGGCGGAGCCGAGGCTTATAAGGCCGCAGCAAAAGAGCTTTTCCCGAAAAGCCGGATTGTTATGACCGGTGACCCTCTCATTGCGAATGCCAAGGGATTCTGGTTCTGCGGCTAATATTTTGTTCTGTAACTGATGGAGGTCACTATGCCAGGAGATAAGTGGGATGGAAAAATCTCAAACCTGAACATTTCGGATCAGGCTTTTCCGGAGCTTCATGCAGAGCTTTCTAAGATGCACCATAAAGCGCGTAGCGATAGGCTACGCGCTCTTGCTCTCTTGGGTCTGTATTCTCTTCAAATTTCTGTCAGAATGACGACTCCCGAGTTGTCTACGTCAGCTTTACCACCTGTACATCCACCTGTGACGCTTGAGAATGATGGGATTAATTCAAAGAGGCAGTCACTGAAAGATTCATTATTAGGTTCGGTATGAATAAAAGTAATATAAAAGATGAAAGCAAAGGCTTGAGCAAGGAAGGACATAAAAATGAATTTATTAATCTTTCAGCATCGGAGAGACGTGAGCTTGTTATTTCTGAGCTTAAAAGAAAACATCGCGTCCTAATATTAATGAGAGGAATTCCTCTGCATGAGTTTAGGGAGATTATTGAGCGTTTGGAAGCGGTTTATTCAGAGCTGGAATCTGATCAGAAAAATCGAGATGAGCTTGATAAAATACGAAGAGCAGAGGCCGAAAAAATAATAATTGATATGAATGCTCGCGGTGTTGATATTCAGTATTTGAATGAGATTATTGTTGGTAAATCTGAGTCTGACAATGCCAAATATATTAAAGATGGTGTACCTTGGAGTGGACAGGGCCGTCGCCCAGATGTTTTCAAAGGACTTGGCGCCGTGGAGCTAGAGCGATATAGAGTGCCAGTAAAGAGCTAAAATAAATAAGCGCCTTGAGGAGTATATAGTGAAAACTATGTATCTTGTCTAGTGAGTGAGTGAACCCTACGCTACCTCTGGCTTTGCTGCAAAAGCCAAATCGTACACACTATGTATTATGGTGTGTACGATTTTTTTATGCCATCGCCAGGCTAGCTATTCAGGGCTGACGCATCAGCGCCTTTAGGTGTTTCATTCAGTGGGGAGATTAGTCATTCTGGTCAACATCAGCCTAGGTCGGAGAGCAATCGCCTCATTTCGTCTTCTGGGTTGTACTGCTTGCAGGGCTCGGCTTGCTTCAATGCGTGGTTTACTTTTCTGGTCACCCCGTGCAGTGAAGTGTCGAAATCCTGCTGGCATTGGTTCAGTGCTTTCTCGATTGCGATCTGCGCCTGGAACAGCTCTCTACCCTGTAGATGGTCAGTAGCTTTTTTGACGGCACCTCGGTACATAGTGTCGAGGGTATCCTCGCATTTAGCGCGTTTGAATCGGGTGAGCATGTTTTCATAGCTAAAGAACACAGTGTTATCTATGTCGATGATTTTTTCTTTCATACTGCGCTTCTGACTCAGTTAGGTGAAAAGTGCATGAGGGCTGTGATCCAGGTTCGTGCGAGAACATTTTACTAAAATGCAGTTGACATAGAAAGGCGCCAAAAGACAACCCACGCAGTCAACTTGCAATCAAAATTTACAGCCATAACCAATCACGCATCCAGCTTTAACTGAACAGATTCATTGATATTTTTTGTTGGTACTTTGAAGGCGATTCTATTTAGCGACCCTAAATGGATGGTTTTATGCCCCTCTGGCTCATTAGAACCGAACACAAATCGATATTCACTTTGGTGCTCGTATGTGTTTCTCTTCCTAAAAATAGCCTTCAATCCCTTAAAACTACCATGGAAGGTTTCAGCATAAAAATACTCAACAGGGCTATTCCAGCAATCATAGCTTTTAGCCCTTGCTGCATCTTCAACTTTGAGTATGAAGTCACTAACGTGAAAGATCACAACAGAAAAATGGCCAAGAGAATATATTTCATCGTCTAGTCTTAATTTCTCTTTAAGCATAGTGTTAATGCCTTCAACAAAACTTACTCTTTCTTCCTCGGTATCGTAAGATGCTTCAAACGCTGGTATTTTCACTGCATACATACAGTAAACATTCAATCTGTCATATCCAGAACTCTGCATGATGACAGGCCCAGCCAAATCGGATAGCGTCACTGAATGCTTAACGCCTCCGTTATCTGAATATGAGATAGCCATAGATATTTTGTCTGGCTGATGCCAATCAGTAGCGCCTTCAAAAGCATCACCCCTTATGCCCTCGTCATCAATGCTTTTAAAATCACCAATGGTTCTACAATACATTTCACCATTGTTAATAAAAGCATCTGCATATTCTTCTTTATCAAAAATCTTTATTAACAAAACAATGTGAGATCCCATAATTTCAAAGCCTATAAGGTCAAATTGTTACCTGATTACCTATGCTCCTCAACCAGCGTCAAGAGGCGATATGGTGTGGGTGGGTTTACCATCGCTGCTATGCCCAATTAACTCAGCACATTCTACGGCGGTTAAATCGGAAACACTACTTCGCCAGATGCCGTGACAGGTGCTTCGCTCAAATTATGTAACCGACTAGCAGTACAGGGCGGGAGTGTCCGTAAAACAGGCCCCCAGCCGTTAAGCATTAGAACAGCGCAATTCCAAAACATCGATTTCTATGAACATCAGCGTTGACCCCTAACACCACCGAACCTGGTCTTCCCATGGTAGCGCATGTGGAAAAGGCAATATATCAGCATCAAAATCACGAAGGAGAGCGTCAGTAGATAGATTCATAGCGTAGTATTTAGCCGAATTATATCTATAATCCACTCATGTGCTTACATTACAATATGTTACTGTTCCGGTTACGTGTTTGGTGACTTATTCTCACCTTCCCTAGTTGGTGATGTTATTTTCTATAAAAATACCAGCCATCTATATTTGTGAATTTAAGGTATTTTTCAACCTGATTTTCAAGTAGCAATAAGTTTTCTCTAAACTCATTCCTTGCCTTTACACTATGCTCATGTAAATTCGATAGTTCATTTCTATTTCCTGTCAGGTCATTGTCGCTCTCATACTTGGCTTTTTCATAAGATAATATAGCGCTTCCATTTTGCTGTATTTTCCCAAGCGTTTCAAAAATTTGACTTTTTTTATCAAAAAGAAACTGTGATTCCCTAAATGCCTTGGTAAAAACAATTGATTTTTCTTTTATTACTTCATGTGACTCATAATAGGTCGCTTGGTAGTATTCAAATGCAGCCATGTAAATAGAAAAACGCTTATTGTATAAATCTAATTTTGTTTTCGCACTCGCTATCCTCATCTGAGAAAATGCAACAAAAAATGAGCTAACGCTGACTATGACCGCTATGATGCCAAAAATGTTTATGTTCTCCATACTAACTCCACCAAGTGTTAAAATGGTAACACCATTTTTCTCATGCTCATATCAGATGGAAATACTGGATGAAGTGCATTAGGCTTAATTTTCAATGCCATTTCAACAAATTCTTTATCTTCTTCAAATGCATGCATAATTTCGTACTTTTTTACGCCGAGTCTTTTTGTCCTTCGGACTTTATGCAAGTCATGCCCCCTGAAAGATATGGTTCTCATGAATAATTCGTATAATGAATGTTCAAAGCGACTGTTTAGTTCGTCTATTTTAGAAGAAACAAGTGGCATGCTGCTTATATTTGGCGCTGATTTCAGTAGTTCAATCAAATCGCTTTTCTTTGATTTTGGCGGAATAGATAATTGATTATCTATGCATAATGTTTTTAGGTCACTGACCAGTAACGTGCTAAGTACATCTGTGCTAGTTGCGGGAACAGAAACCTCTTTCTTTGGAAATCGCCCTGGAAATCTTCCAAGTTTCGTGAATATGGCATTCCATTCATCATATTCATCCCACTGCCAATATCTACCTTTGAAATACTTATCCCAAACAACAGAATAGTAGCCTGACATATTCAAGAAGCCGCCATCACATTTTTTTATAATATCATGAATTTCCTTGGCTTCTTTTTTTGTTATTCCTGATATATCTGTAATCATAATATTAAAAACTTCATCATAACACTCGAATAGCTCTTTATCCGGTTCTATTGTTGGCATTGAGAAGATTTCTTTGTCTGGTTTTACTGTTGGCATTGAATTACTTGGATCGATTCGAGTTCGAGTGTTAGTTTTGACGACAGATTCTTCTTTATTTTTTGATGATTTTAAAAAATCAAATAATCCCATTGCGCTCTCCTTAATTACAAATCAAAGCATAAACCCTAGCAATATCGACATTTCACTTTGAGTATCATCAGCAAATCATTAATATTGGCTTTCATGGAATATATGCATAGATTAGTTGCAAAATCAATATAATTTATCTTGTTCTAATGAGAGATATCATTGCCCAGCATTAAGCATCAGGATAGTCGCTCAACTACAGGCACATCTTGCTGCGCAAGAGCGCGGAATAAAATGTGGACAACGCTGCGCGTTGACGCACAATTTATTTCCGCTTGTACCCGTAGTCGCTCCCCAAGGGAGTCGATCTCCTCTCACTTCTTCAACAACTCACGCAGATAGCTGTTCCGGTTATTGGCATTACTGGGGGCGTTGGTGATGCTGGCAAACTCAACTGCACTGCCCACTATGTGAACTTCGTGCTCAGCCCTGGTTATTGCGGTATAGAGCCATGCCCTATCTACAATTCGCCCCCTTTGCAGCGCAACGATGATGCGCGGGAACTGCGAGCCCTGCGCCTTATGGAGTGTGATGCAGTACCCCAACCGCATGCAGTCCAGGAGGGATTGGGTAACATACACGCTCTCGCCTGTGTCCAGCTCAACCACCCCGTAGTCATCTCCGGTTCCAACAGCGCTGGCTAGCTTTCCGAGCGAACCATTTTGGATGCCCTTTTCGTAATTATTTTGAGTGAAGAGGATTACATCACCTTGCCGCAAATCGTTGCGGCAGTAGGTTTCGCCATACATCTCAAATGTCATTCGAACGCCATCAGAGTTGACGGCCTCCTGAATAAGATTATTGATGTCAGCCACCATGGCGGTGGTCGCCCCTACCACGCGGCTGTTCTCAGGTGATTGCTGATACAACTCGGCACAGACCTGGGCGATCCTGTCCTTGGAGGTTTCGTGAAAATGGACGTTACCCATATTCAAGTGCTCGGGAACAAGACCCTGATTGATCAGCATCGAGTATTCGGGAATACCTGTGGCTCCCTTCTGGCGTTTAACTATGTCCAGAGTCACGTTTGCAATAGCTTTTGATGCCACTATATCAGCCAGCACCTTGCCACACCCTATAGGAGGCAATTGGTTTGGGTCACCCGTGAATATGATCCGCACGGCGGGGTGCAGATGGTTGACCAGTCGGTACATAGTGGGCAGATCGAGCATTGAGGCTTCATCAATCACCAACAGATGGTTGGGCTGCTCCCTGGAAGGCTCTATAGGCTCGTTTCGCAATAGTGCCGCGATGGTCATCGTCGGATAGCCGATTGACTCATGCAATCGCATCGCTGCTCGCCCTGACAGCGCAACTGCATGGATCTCAAATCCCATTTGGCGATAGGCTCTCAATGCTGTCCTGAGGACTGTGGTTTTGCCTGTCCCTGCTCCTCCGGTAATGCAGCTAACAGCGTTGTCCAACACGGTGAGCACCGCTTCACTCTGTTTCTCGGTCAACTCATAGGGCAGCTCATTAACCGCCGTGAGAAACGCAGCATTGGTGCGTTCGTCGTACAGATTTTGCTGCTTTGCCAGCCTCAGCAATCTCTTGGCAACAACAGATTCCATCAGCAATTGCGCAGTTGGATGATAGGTGCCTGTCGCCGGATTTAGGACGTATTGCGCTTGGTTGTAACCCGCTTTAAATGCCTGTGCAGCCAGTTCATTATCGCCAAATAGCTTGTTCAAGAGGGGGCGAAGCTTGGCGTGAGTCGTGTAGGTATGGCCCTTTGCCACCTCTTGATGAATGACAGATTCGAGGGCTGCACTCAACCGTCTGGCGTCTTTTCGATCTACCTCAAACTGCGTTTGAGCAAGGATATCCAGTGCTTTAAAATCCATCCCAAAGCCGATCAGCAGGTAGGGGTTATCCCTGATAGCTTCAATCGATTTTTCGTCATGAAATCGAAGCAATCGCTGCTGAATGGACGAGGGTATTCTGTGCTCAGACATCCAGTTGCAGTAGCTCAGGTTTTTGTATTTGGCGTAGCCCTTGAACAGGGCATCAATGGATTCGTCGCTCAGAACCTCCCTGAGGCGTTTTCGTGATGCTTCTGTGTCTGACATCAGGGTTGAGTGAAAGTGCTCGCCCAGCAGTTGCCACAACGCTCGGGCTTTACTCTCACCAATACCTTTGAAGTCTTTTTCTTTCGCAATAAAGGTGATCAGTTGCTCACCCGTTTCAGGCAAGCTGCATGCGATATGGGTTGGCGACTCGTAGGTATGCTGCTCCATAACGTGATCACCAATTTCCTTAGTTTCGACAAGCCGTTTCCCTGTAACAGACCAGTGTTGACCTACCATCGGCTGGACAGGCAGTGCGTCTACGGAGGTCTTGATGGTGACATAGTATTTGCCGCTATTTCTCTTGTAGGAGTTTGGGTTTAGCGGAATACCCGTGAATATCACCACGCTGGCTGAGTGATAGGGAACACTGGTCACACGGATCTGTTCGGAGAAATCGGTCTGTGTCATCGAGGCATGAACCCCATTTCGGCAAGGGTCTCTGACAACTCGCCATAACGCTCCAACCTTCGCTGGAGTTCGTTCACCTTGGCTTTCAGCTCAATGTTTTCCTGCTCCAATGTCGATACCCGTTTGGAATCTAGTTGGCGTCGATGAGCGGTAGGATCATACACCTTAGGGCTATCGGTACTGGCTTTGGCCTGGGCGGTTAATGGTGGGAGGACTCCTTTTTCCCTCAGACTGTCTTCCAGCGATTTTAGGTGTTTACGCAGCTCAGGATTTTGGCTTAACGCCGACTTACCACAGCCAACTGCCTTGGCAATTTCGCCTCGATTTAGCT
>Ga0075011_10002039_pt1 | contig 10966 bp, 9 predicted proteins | sample TARM_MetaG_T_14_FD_72354 | JGI IMG/M metagenome (GOLD analysis project Ga0075011, IMG submission 72354) | Freshwater microbial communities from Pennsylvania, USA, analyzing microbe dynamics in response to fracking - TARM_MetaG_T_14 | ecosystem: Environmental > Aquatic > Freshwater > River...
CTCATAGAGTGTTACTGCTAGTTGCAGTAATAAGGAGCTTTATCGTGTGGATCGACAAATTTGTTCAACAACATCTCAATTTACCTGCATGGGGTAAGCGCGATTTAGCCATCAGTCTATTGCTGCTATACCTGCTTTTGCTCAGCCCAACAGCACATGCTCAAACACCCGCTAACACTAGCTTAAGTAGCTTAACTGACGCCGCTGAAGCCAGGCTGCAAACGGATCTAGTGCAACGTCCCGAAACCTGGGTATCTAGTTGGCTGGCAGCGGCACCTACGGTAAGTATAGCGGCCCTGCAAAGCCAAGCCGACCAAGGAACCGATGAACTTGAACTGGCTCTGTCATTGCCTCTTACAAGTCCGAGTGGCCACCAACTGAACCAGCAATGGCAGTCGATAGCACAGCACTATCAGCAGCAGCTGCTAAAACTACGCCGCTGGTACGCCAGTGGCCAAGTACGCAACTTAGTTTGGACCATTGCTCAGCATCAACAACAGCAGCAGCTGTTACAGCAACAACTACAAACCTATCAGGGCTTAATGGCACCATTGCAACAGCAAGCTGAAACCACCGAGGCTGATACCTATTTTCGCTACGGATTGCAGCAGGCACAAACTCAATTAGCTATGTTGCAGTTAGAGCACCAACAACATCAGCAAGCCGCTGAGCAACAGCTTATGGAACTCACTGGCACCCGCCAAATTCCAACTAACTTAGCAGATACCAACCCCACTAAACTCGACGCTGCAGCATGGCAACAGCATCCGCAGTTGGCGTTACTACAATTGCACGAGCAACAACTCTACTTACAACAGCAACAAAATCTCAGCGGTAATACCCCATGGCAGGTCACCACCCGCTTCAAACGGATAGATACTGCCGGCATCTCAGAAAATCAAATTGGCTTACAGCTCGATATTCCGCTGTCGTTGGGGGCGCAACTGAGCCAAACCGAACAAAGCAATTATCAGATAAGTCAGCAACAATGGCTACAAGACTATCAACAAAGTCGTCAGCAGATCATCCAGCAGTATCAGCAAGCACAAGCCCAGCTAAGCCTGTTAGAGGCGCAATATCAAATGCTCCAACCACATCAACAGTTGCGCCAGCAGGCCCAATCTGCGCTGCTTCTGTTGTTGCAGCGGCAAGAGATCAATCCAGATATCGCACAACAAAGGTTGCAACAGTTATTTGCCGAGCAACGCCAAGTGCAGTTACTCAAACAACAAATCCAACAAGCCTATGCCCAACTTCAACAAGCTGCAGGAGTACCCTTATGAGCCTTATCAATCGATTCAATAATCAGGGTTATCAACACCAGCATGCTGCTTGCCTAAAGCTGTGCCGCGTTGCCGTGCTGCTTCTGGCTGTCACCACCACAACTCAGGTAGCGGCAGACCAAGTTGAGCTTAGCGAACTCGGACAGCTCTCTTTAAGTTATCACCAGGTGACGCCCCAATCTCACTATACCGGCGCCGCGCTTACCGCACGAGTTACTAACTTTGTGCAAAGTGGTTATCCCGTCGCCAATATGCTCGAAGTATCACAACAGCAATGGCTAGTGCAGCAAGGGCAACAGGTAACCCATAAACAACCGGTAGTGCAATTAAGTGGCGATGCCGTCGAACATTTTCTTACTGAATACAATGCACAACAACAGCAGCTAGAGGTGGTAGCGCAGCGCTATCAGAGCAATCAACAGCTGTTTCAAAAGCAAGCCATCAGTGCCGCCCAGTGGCAGGAAATCAGCGCGGCTTACCACAGCACGCTGTTAGCATTTGAGCATCTCGACCATTTTTACCAGCATATTGTTCAAATCAATAAGGCAAACAACAGCATCACCTTAGCGGCTCCGCAAGCGGGACACATAGACATTGTCGCCAACCAAACGATACTATTTAGTGTCAGTGCTGCGGCAACATCAAGATTACGCGGACAACTGGCCACCTTTAGTAAGCAACCAACCAGTGTCAGCTGGCAGCAATGCGAACTAGCGATCGATTATGTCGAGCAAACCAGTCAGGGGTTTACCCAAACCTGGTGGAGCATTCCGCTCACCGATTTACCCGCTCACTGTCAAGCGCCGCTAGGCAGCCAGCTAAGCGTTACGCCGCATTATCAACAGACGGTGTTTAACGTACCCGCCAGTAGTATCATCCGGCATCAACAGCAAACCTATGTGTGGCAATTAGTGCAGCAAGCATTGGTGCTAGTACCGGTCGACATTATTGGTAAGCAAGCGATGAACACGACCAACGGTGCAGCTTACTTACAGATCACCAGTACCCAACTAGCACCTAACAGCCAAGTGTTACAGCAATCCGTAGGCGCTGTTTACGGCCACTTTATTGGGCTAGGGGGAGAGTAATAGATGGCAGCCATTCTGCGTTTTGTGCTCACTCAACGGGTGTTTATCTTAGCTCTTACCGCCCTTGTCTTGGCGCTAGCGGTGCAGGCTTGGCAGCGCCTGCCGATTGACGCCTTCCCAGATATTTCTCCAACCCAAGCCAAGCTCATTATTCGTGCGCCGGGCATGACCGCCGCAGAAATCGAAGCGCAAATCACGCAACCTATCGAAACCGAACTACTAGGTATTCCAAATCAGGCGATTTTGCGCTCCACCACCAAGTATGGCATCACTTCTATCACCATTGATTTCGCAGAAGGTGTGGATATCTACTGGGCTCGGCAACAAGTAAGCGAGCGCCTCAGCGGCGTCTGGGGCAGCTTACCCGAAGGCATTGATGGTGGCTTAGCCCCAATGAGCACCCCACTTAGTGAAATCTTTATGCTGAGTTACAGCAATCCCAATTTAACCTTAGCCGAACGTCGGCACCTGCTAGATTGGCAAGTACGACCGTTGTTGCGTACCGTGCCTGGGGTAGCCGAGGTCACCACTATGGGCGGCTTTGTTACAACGCTGCAATTCACCCCTGATCTAGGTCGTCTCCAGCAAGCCGGAATATCCCTAGCGCAACTGGTTGAGTGGCTGCAACAAAATCATCTAAACGGTAGCGTGGGACGCATCGATAACGGCTCCACCAGTCTCATCCTGCGTACCGAAGGCAAACTCGCTGACCAATATGACCTGGCGCAACTGAAACTCCCCACGGCAACGGGCGAAACTATCACCTTGGCGCAATTAGGCGAGATCAGCAACGGTTACCTGCCGCGCTTTGGTGGCGTAACCCATAACGGTGAAGAAACGGCGCAAGCCATGATCATTGCCTTAAAAGATACTAATACGAACGAGGTAGTTGCTGCTGTTAAAGCCCAACTGGCTCAACTTGAGCCAACCCTGCCGGCCGGTAGCGAACTTAATGTCTTCTACGACCGTGCGGATCTTATTAGTACTGCCGTGAGCACCATCATCGAAGCACTACTTGCTGCAGTGCTACTTGTTATTTTAATTCTCTTCATCTTTTTAGCCGATGTTCGCGCCGCTTTAGTGGTCGCCTTATCCATTCCACTGGCCGTAGCCATCACCTTTTTAGCTATGGACCAAGTAGGTCTTACGGCTAACCTCATGAGTCTTGGTGGCATTGTTATTGCCATCGGTATGCTGGTAGATGCTGCTGTGGTCGTCGTTGAAAACATCGTCACACAAAGTCAGAAACAGGCCTATTTACCACGCGCTCATCGAATCTATCGGGCCACTCTGGCCGTGGCGCAGCCGGTGATTTCAGGTACCGCTATAGTGATTATCGTGTTCGCACCACTTTTGTTTCTGAGTGGTCTAGAGGGCAAGCTGTTTTCCCCCGTCGCGCAAACTATTGTCTTTGCGATGCTAGCCTCCATGCTAGTGGCGTTAACAGTTATTCCAGTGTTGGCGGTTACCTTAATCAGCGCTAAGCCTAAACCTACCCCACGCCTAATCCAATGGCTTATAGCGCATTATCAACGCCTACTTGCACGAGTTATCCAACGGCCTGCTGCATGGCTTATCAGCGCCGTAGGACTACTGGCAGTGGCAGCAGTAGCTATCAGTTTTACGGGTAAAACCTTTATGCCAGTGATGGATGAAGGCGATCTCATTGTGCAGCTAGAAAAGCATCCCAGCATTAACTTAACTGAATCTTTGGCCTTAGATGCACAATTAGAACAAAGACTACTCGCTGACATCCCAGAAATTAAGCAAATCGTTGCTCGCATTGGTTCAGATGAATTAGGTATGGATGCGATGGGACTCAACGAAACCGATATGTTTATTCAGTTACAGCCGCGTGACACCTGGCAAGTGAGTGACAAAGCTGCATTGATTGATGCTATTCGGAAGGTACTCCTAGACTACCCAGGAATAAACTTTAATTTCACTCAACCCATTCAAATGCGGGTCGCTGAAATGCTTACCGGTAGCTCTGGCGATGTAGCTATCAAGGTGTTTGGTGACGACATCAGCACTCTTAGTAGCACGGCCCAGAAGATCGCTGAGATAACTACTGGCGTGGCCGGGAGCGTCGATGTACAAACAACCTTGATTGACGGGGGCGAATACATCAACATTCGATTACGCCCTGATGTTGCGGCGCGCTACCATCTCACTACGGCAGAACTGTCACGTCTTATTCGATTGTTTGTTGATGGTCTGCACGTGGGTGACGTTATTCATGGCCGCATTAAAACACCGTTAGTCTTTGCCGCTAGTAACAGCAGCAAGCTGAGTTACTTACAGCAATTAAAAGACTTGCCTGTCAGCTTACCTGACGGCAACTGGGCGCCGTTAAGTGCCCTCGCAACCATAAGTAGTGACGAAGGCCCGAGCCTCATTGAGCGAGAAAACAGCAGTCGCTTTGCGGTCGTCACCACCAATGTTAGCGACCGTGACGTGGTTAGTTTTGTTGAAGAACTACAGCAACAACTCGCGCGTGAGTTACAGCTACCTAGTGGGTATTATCTTAACTTTGGCGGTGAATTTGAGAATCAATCAAGAGCTACCAATAACCTGCTGACGATTGTCCCTGTCGTTCTTTTAGTTATTGGACTCATTCTATTCGCCACCTTCCGATCTTTGGCCGTAGCCGGACTGGTCTTCGCCAATATTCCCTTCGCTCTGATGGGCGGTGTGCTGGCATTATTTATCACCGGCGAATATTTGTCGGTGCCGGCTTCGGTGGGCTTTATTGCCTTATTAGGGGTAGCAGTACTCAACGGTGTGGTCATGCTGACTCACTTTCAAGCGATAGAACATCAACATGAACAGTTAGAACAACTGGTGATCGTTGGTGCCAGTGATCGTTTACGCGCCATCCTGATGACTGCGACCACAGCGATGCTGGGTCTTTTCCCATTAGCTTTGGCCACTGGCCCTGGCGCCGAAATTCAACGCCCGCTAGCGATTGTCGTGATTGGTGGCTTGGTTACCGCAACTTTCACCACCTTATTTATTCTTCCTTTAATGTACAAGCTATTGCGAGGTCGTCATGCCCGAGTATGAACTACTGCACGTGATTTTTCCGGTTAAACTGCGCGCCCATGTAGTCGATGTATTGCTAGCTGATGAGCAACTCAGTGGCTTTTCACTCGCAGAAATTGATGGCCATAGCCGCCAGAATAGTCAACTAGATAGGTTAGAACAGGTGGTTGGATATCGCCGTATGTTACGACTAGAAGTGATGGTAACTGAGCCAGAAAAACAGCGCGTGCTAACCCTGCTCAAACAATTAAAGCCGGCTAGCGCTGAATCTTTGGGGGTACGCTTTTATACGCTACCAATTAGCAGCAGCGGTCATTTATAAGAAACAGCCACAGTAATCCTCGTTACTGTGGCTGCACCATTTACACGATAGTTTTCAGCCAAGCACGCATGTCGTCGCCTAACGCCGGATGACGCAAAGCATGCTCAACAAAGGCCTGGGCGTAACCTAGCTTGTTACCACAATCATGGCTGCGGCCTTTCATATAGTATGCATTTACCGGCTGTTGCTCGAGTAACATGGCCATGGCATCGGTTAACTGAATTTCATTGCCAGCGCCCACTGGAGTTTTCTCTAACAGACTCCAAAGTGCCGCTGGGAACACGTAACGACCCACCACGGCTAAATCCGACGGTGCTTCATCTACCGGTGGCTTTTCTACCAATTGCTTAATCGCAACCTGTTCACCGGGCGCTAATTCAGCACCGTTTAAATCAGCAATACCGTACTGATTGGTAAGCTCGTGCGGTACTTTTTCTACCATCACTTGGGCGGCTCCCGTGGCGTTGAAGTTACGCACCATTTCGGCTAAGTTATCGCGTTTTAAATCACAGCTTTGGGCATCCACCAAAACATCCGGTAGCACCACCGCAAACGGCTGGTCATCAATTAACGGACGCGCACATAACACCGCATGGCCAAGACCTTTGGCAACGCCTTGGCGGACATGCATGATGGTGACTCCTGGCGGACAAATAGCTTGTACCTCCGCCAGCAGCTGTCGTTTAACCCGTTGCTCAAGCGTTGCTTCAAGTTCAAAACTGGTATCAAAGTGGTTCTCAATCGAATTTTTGCTCGAATGGGTCACCAAGATGATATCCGTTAAGCCTGCCGCAGCACACTCCTCTACAATAAACTGAATCAACGGTCGATCTACCAAGGGCAACATTTCTTTCGGAATGGCCTTGGTAGCTGGCAGCATGCGTGTTCCTAGCCCTGCTACCGGGATAACGACTTTTTTCACCATGATATTGCGTCCTTATTTTTTAGATTGTTCGCCTAAACCTTCATGTTCGGCAACTGCTTGTAACTCTTGTTCAACACCTTCGGCTAAATCGGCCGGCGCGGCTTGAGCTTTTTCGGCACCATGCATCCAGTTCACTAGCATGCCAGAAATAGCCCATAAGATAACTGCGAACACCAACAAGCCTACGGCAACCCCACCAAACACCACCAACAGACCAGAGTATTGAGCTTCTAGGCCAATCGATTGCGCCAGGTTGATCGAGAAATCGTACTTATCGGCGTTCTCACTGAAGGCACCCACCATACCCGCTAAATAACTAGCAATAGCCGGCATCAAGAACCACACCCCCATCACCAAGCTAGCTAAGCGCAGTGGGGCGAGTTTAGTCATTAACGACAAGCCTACCGGTGAAATACATAGCTCACCCAAGGTATGGAATAAGTAGGCCAGTACCAACCACATCATGTTGGCTTGACCGGTGACTTGAATTTCAAATAAGCCAAGGATCAAGAAAATAAAACCAATCGAGGTTAGCACCAAACCTGCGAAGATTTTAATCGGTGCATCCGGGCTCTTATCTTTCTTATGCAACCATACCCACAACACCGAGAAGATAGGCGCAAAGATCAAAATAAATAACGGGTTAAGTGATTGGAAGTAACCCGCCGGAATAATGCTGTCACCAAAGCTACGGTCGGTGAAGCGATCGGCGTAGATGCTCATCAAACCGCCAGCTTGCTCAAACGCTAACCAGAACACGGTCACAAACACAAACAGGAATAAAATCACGCGCAAACGGTCGTGCTCTACTTTGCTCAGTGGCTTTTTCACACCGCCCGAAGCTTCGCGGTCACGTTTAGCGCCAGGGACTTTACCGATGTCGCCCAAGTAACGTTGAAAGAAGAGGCCTTGGGTAACGACCGCTAAGGTCATCCCTACGCCAGCGGCAAAATAACCCCAACGCCAGCCGAAGTCTGGGCTTTCACCCAAAGTAGAGGTTACCAATGGCGCTAAGAAAGCACCTAAGTTAATCCCCATATAGAAAATTGAGAAGGCACTATCCCGACGCGCATCACCTTGGCTGTACAAATCGCCAACGATGGTTGAAATATTCGGCTTAAACAGACCGTTACCGGCAATCAAGATACCCAAACCTATATAAAACAAGTCGAGGCTGTGCGGTGTGGCGGCAAACAGCGTAAATTGCGCTGCGGCCATTAAAATACCACCAAGTAAAATCGAGTTGCGTTGGCCTAAATAGTTATCGGCCAACCAACCACCAATCAAGGGGGTGAAATAAACCAGCGCCGTATAGGTACCGTACAAAGATAAAGCTTCAGCATCGGTCATGCCAAAACCTGGGTTTGCGGCTTCAGTAGCTGCTACGAGAGTTAACACTAAAAGGGCACGCATGCCGTAGTAAGAAAAACGTTCCCACATTTCGGCAGTAAAAAGCACGTACAGTCCCTTGGGGTGACCCCAAAGTTCTGACTTTGAAGGCGCCTGGCTCATACAAATTCCTCGGTTAAATATAGTTATAGTTATACAGAACGTAACTGTGACGGGCTTTTATAACGCAGAAGCCTTGCATGTTGCAAGGCTTCTGGGCTGAATGGTTGCTTAAAACTGGTCGTAAAAGTCGTCGTCCAGCTCATCCGCTTCGGTTTGCGGTGGGTTACCATCATAAACCTTATGCTGCCAATTTTGAAAATACGCCTCTTTTACAAACCCGTAAGGGTCTAACGAGTTCTCCATCAGCGCTTGTTGTTCTTGCAGGCGTAACCGCGTATCTAGTGCCTTCACCAGTAATCGCGCGACGCTGGTAGGGCCATTTAAGTTATCAATCGGAAAATACATGCCATCCACCACGTCACCGCCGCGATCGATAGGCACGGTCGGACCTAAACCTGGCAACATCACATAAGGGCCTTCCGTAACACCCCAGCTCGCTAGCGTCTCGCCAAAGCTTTCTTCTTTTGCCTCAATCCCGAGTGGCGTGGCAACATCAAAAATACCTAACACACCCACAGTACTGTTAATCGAGAAGCGCCAAAAGGTACTACCGGCATCCATCACTTTGCCTTGCAGCAGATTATTCACAAACCACGAAACTTCACCAAGGTTATCGGCAACGTTGCGTAAGCCGGTTCGTACCGGCTGCGGAATTTCACCATAAGCTTTAGCGGCTGGCCACAGAATAGCTTCATCTAGCTGCTCGTTAAAATCCCACATGTCGCGGTTAAAATCTTCAAAGGGATCGCGTGGGTCGGCCCACTCATCTTCGGGCGTGCTAGCACAGCCTGCTAAGGTTAATCCCGCCAATACAATCAGTAAGTACTTCTTCACCATAACCTCAATGTTCTTGGTTTTAACGAGTTAGTCGTTCACTATCTTGCTAATTTCTAGCTGCACTGACGTAGCAGAACCAGCTTCTAATACCAGCGGCTCGGCATCCAGATCACCAGGCGCAGCTTCAATCTGCTCATCGCTTGATATACGTGCCATCACCTGCCAACGGTTCAATCCGCTCATCACAAATTCCGGCAACATGGCATTGGCATCCGATAGCTCAATCGTTATCGGAAAGTTCGCCACTGGCTGACGTACTGCAGCCGCCGGCATTCTACTACCATCAGGATCGGTAATGTAGACGAACAAGGTGCCACCCGCTGGCACTTGATCTTGTAACTCCGGAGCCAAGCTTACCGTGACAGTCAAACTCGCATCAGCGGCCACTAAACGTTGCTCGACATCATCTAGTGCTTGTTGAATGGCTGCATAGCGCTCATCCGCCGGAGCAATTTGGTCTTGTAACAATTGCCACGCCGTTTGTGCCTGCTGCCAATCACCGCGTTGATAAGCGATCAGGCCTAATAATGACAAAGCCTCTTGCTGCGTGGGGTCCTGTTGCAGCACTTGCACCAACAATTGTGCTGCTTGAGCCAAATATTGCTCTTCACCAAAGTTCACTAATAGCTGAGCGTAACCTAACTGCGCCTGCTGATTGCTCGGGTTAATCGCGAGTGCTTTTTCAAAGGCATCCACCGCTTGCTCAGCCTGCCCTAACTGAGTCATCACCCGCGCATAAATTTGCCAAACCATACCATTATCATCGGGCGTTTGGGCGAGCCGCTGACGTAAACCTAATGCAAAGGTTTCAAGTTCTTCACGGGTAGTTTGCGCCGACTGATCCGACATCACTTTACGACCTAAGTCAGGCAACGCTGCTAAAGCGTCATCCGCTTGGCGCTGCAACTGCCAGCTACCAAAGGTAAAATAAAGGATCACCGCAGCCACCATCACCACCACCGCCGGTACCCATACGGCGTTGCCCATCTGGCGGTCGGCCACTTGTTCTAACTCGCTGTTTTCGGTAACAAAGCGCTTGTCTAACTCATCATTGGCACGCGCAAACGCCTCCATCGTGAGTAAGCCGTCATCGCGCTCTGCCACCAATTCTAATTTACGCTGTTGATATAGTTCGCGGTTGACATCTAAACGGGTGCGCTGCTGCTCGCGCTGGCGCCGCCCGGTTACCATTAAAAATAAACCGCCCGCCGTCACCACGGCCAAGATCATCGCTATGTGAGCAATCATTCTGATTTATCCTGCTTGTCGGTTTGCAGACGCGCCAACTGGGCTAATTCTGCTTCACTTAATTGGGCTTCTTCAGAGCCTGAACGCACGCGCCACAAGACTACTGCTGCGCCTACTAACACCACCGCCAGCGGCCCTAACCAAAGCACCAAAGTACTGGTGCGTACCGGCGGCCGATAGTAGGCAAAATCACCGTATCTTGCCACCATGTAATCTACCACCTGCTGCTTGGTGGCACCGTCTTTCACCATCAAATAAGTGCGGTCACGCAAATCTTTGGCCAGCGGAGCATCTGAGTCAGCAATGGTTTGGTTCTGACATTTAGGGCAGCGCAGCTCGTTAATTAGTTCTCTAAACAAAGTTTCTTGCGCCGGGTCGTCAAACTTATATTGCTCTAAACTCACCTGCGCCTGAGCTTGACTGCTAAGAGCTAACACGAGCACCAAGCTGAAGCTTATGAACAGGCTACTGAACAGCTGTCGCCAAGTGCTGTGCGGTGGAATGGATAATGTGCCTGTGGTCATGATTGCTCACCTCCTCGTTCGCCCGCTGCAGCTTTGGCCTGTTGCTGTAACTGCTCAAACATCGGTGCCAACAGCTGACTCCAATTGCGCGCATTAACATCGCCAACGTGGCGATACACCACCTCACCTTCATGATTAATCAGAAAGGTTTCTGGCGCGCCATACACGCCAAAATCAATGGC
>Ga0075011_10002040_pt1 | contig 10964 bp, 8 predicted proteins | sample TARM_MetaG_T_14_FD_72354 | JGI IMG/M metagenome (GOLD analysis project Ga0075011, IMG submission 72354) | Freshwater microbial communities from Pennsylvania, USA, analyzing microbe dynamics in response to fracking - TARM_MetaG_T_14 | ecosystem: Environmental > Aquatic > Freshwater > River...
GAGTTAGTTGTGTGTACTTCATTTTCAGAAAGGCCCTGAAACCAGTTGCGTGTTTGCAGTTGCGCGGTAATTTTGGAATTTCCTTTGCCCTCTTTGTAGCTCCAGTGCGCCGCTATCCCCTGTTTTGCCACGGCGTCCATATCTTCAGTGCGGATCTGGATTTCGATATTGACACCATGCTGAGTGATTAACGTGGTGTGCAATGACTGGTAGCTATTGGACTTGGGAATAGCAATATAGTCTTTAAAATACTCAAGTTTAGGCTGATACAGGTGGTGCATCTGCCCCAATACCCGATAGCAGGTGTCAAGATCTTTGACTATGATGCGAAAGGCGTAAACATCCATTACATCATGGAACTGGCAGCCTTTTTTGCGCATTTTCTGGTATAAACTGTAGAGGTGTTTTTCGCGGCCTATTACTTGCGCTTCAATCCCGATACTGGCTAATTGGGCACTAATTTCATTACAAATGCTCTGAATAAAATCTTTTCTGTTACCGCGTGCTTTTTTAATCGCTTCATTTAATACATTATAGCGGGCGGAATTTTGTGCTTTAAAAGCGAGTTTTTCCAGTTCATTTTTAAGGTGATGAAGACCCAGTCTGTCGGCAATGGGGGTGAAAATCTCAAAAGTTTCCTGAGCGATGCGACGGCGTTTATCGAGACGAAGGGAGTCCAGGGTGCGCATATTATGGACGCGATCGGCAAGTTTAATCAGCATCACGCGAAAATCTTTGGACATAGCAATGAGCATTTTGCGAATATTTTCCGCCTGTGCCTGCTCCCTGTTTTCAAAGTTAACTTTATCTAATTTGGTGACCCCTTCAACCAGATCAGCCACGCTGGGATTAAAAGCATCCGATATCTCCTGATAGCTGATATCTGTATCTTCAAGTACATCGTGCAGTAGCGCAGCGGCAATCGCTTCATGGTCAAGTTTCATCTCTGCCAGAATTTCAGCCACAGCCACAGGATGGGTGATATAGGCTTCACCACTGGCGCGTGCTATACCATCGTGGGCGTGATAAGCAAATTTGTAGGCGCGTTCAATAAACTCACATTCCTCAGGGGTAAGGTAAGATTGAATGGAATCTTTAAGAGCTTGAAATATTGACATTGGCGACCTTTGTTTAAATGACTACTAATAATAGTAAAGCCAGTTTGTTTGCTTGGGAAGCATAAAAAAGAACTTTTTCTCGATTATTGTGCCCATTCTTTTAATTGCCTGATCTCTTCTGCCCAAATATCAGGATTTGTGGTTTCTAAGACCATGGGAATCTCTTCAAAGCGCGCATCCTGCATAATATATTGAAAACAGGGCCAGCCAATTTCACCGCCGCCTAATGGGGCGTGTCTGTCTACCCGGCTGGCAAAAGGGACCTTGCTGTCATTGATATGCATGGCACTTAAAAATTCAAAACCGACAACATCGGCAAAGGCCTTAAAGGTCTCGTCGCACGCCTCTTTGCTGCGCAGATCATAACCGGAAACAAAGGTGTGGCAGGTGTCAAGACAGATGCCAACCCGCGTTTTATCTTCAATATGTTCGATAATAGTGGCCAACTGCTCAAAACGGTAACCTAAATTAGTTCCCTGACCGGCGGTGTTTTCAATCACAGCTTTAACGGACGTCGTTTCTGTTAATGCCCAGTTAATTGACTCGGCGACGCGCAATAGGCAATCATGCTCGTTTATTTTATTAAGGTGGCTGCCCGGGTGGAAATTTAACAGGGTTAAACCGAGTTGCTGGCAACGCTGCATCTCATCGACAAATGCTTCTCTGGATTTTTGTAGCCCTTCACTTTCAGGATGACCGAGATTAATCAGGTAAGAGTCATGGGGTAAAATCTGTGCTGCGCTGAAATTATAGCGCTGGCAGGCGGCCTTAAATTTGCGGATGCTGTTTTCATCAAGCGCTTTGGCGTCCCAGCGGCGCTGGTTTTTTGTGAAGAGAGCAAAGGCCGTTGCGCCGATATCATGTGCATTTTTAGGCGCATTAAAGACGCCGCCTGCTGCACTTACATGTGCGCCGATATATTTCATAGATGATTTTCCTGTAAACTTGACCTGGGGGGGTGAAAGTAAATGATTTTAGCGTCTCTAGCAACGGATTTAAATCCGCCTGGCAGTACTGATTAATGTTAAAAAAAGGAAATGTTGTGGCATGCGAATTGTGTAATAAAAATACCTTTAAGGAAAAATTAGGCCGTTGCCAGTTTTGTATGTGGCTTAACTTTTTTTTGCTGCTGGCAAGCGCTATCGGCTGGTTTATCTGCTATCAATCCGCCCCGAGAGAGGTGGCAACCATAGCGCTATTATTAACCTTTATTGCCGCTGCATTGCTGATGCTGGCGCATATAAGCGCTTATTTTTATTACCGTTATTCTGCGCGACAAAATCCTAAGCAAGATAAACACAGCCTAAAATAGCATCCTGTCGTGCGCCGGTGACGCTTTTAAGGGGCACCGGAATCTCTAACAGACGCTGCTCGGCGAGCCAGGCAAAGGCCATTGCTTCCACAAACATAGGGTCAATATCTAAAAGATGGGTGTCATTAACAGTATGCAGCGGCAGTAAGTCTTGTAAACGCTGCATAAGCAGGGGGTTTAACGCGCCGCCGCCGCACACAAAAACATCTCCGCGCGCACTTTTTTGTGCTATCTGCTGACTGATAGTCTGCGCGCTAAGCTCCAGCAGGGTGCGCTGAATATCTGCATCAGAAAGTGATCCACAGCCAATTTCAGTTAACTGCTGTTCGAGCCAGGCAAGGTTAAATTTTTCCCGCCCTGTGCTTTTCGGAGACCGTTGTGCAAAGTAGGGATCCTTTAACAGCTGTTTTAATAACAGTGATGACACTTCCCCTTCTTCGGCAAAGGCGGCATTTTTGTCAAACTCTTGCCCTCTGCTTTTATTGATCCAGCCGTCCATGAGCATATTACCCGGGCCGGTATCGTAGCCAAGCAGCGGCTGTTCTGCGCTTAACAGCGTAATATTGGCAATGCCGCCAATATTGACGATAACGCGATCTGCCCGTTTTTTGGCGAATAAGGCCTGGTGAAAGGCCGGCACTAAGGGCGCGCCCTGTCCGCCATAGGCCATATCCATGCGTCTGAAATCGGCAACACAGGGGATGCCGGTTTTGGCGGCAATCAGGTTGGCATCGCCTATCTGTTGGCTAAAGGGAGACTCCCCCAGCGGGCTGTGAAAAATTGTCTGTCCGTGACTGCCGATGGCACAGATCTGTTTGCTCTCCATCTTGCTGCTTTTAAGCAGCTGGTTTACCGCTTCTGCGCAGGCTAAGGCAAACTGGTGATCCACCTCACCAAGCATCTGCAGTGTCACCTCTTTATCCCGGCAAATTTTTAAAAGCGCTAAACGCAGCGTTTCCGGTAGCGGCGGAGAGCAGGCGGCAATCTGTTTAAAACCCGCGCTGCTGCGCCGGGCAATAACCACATCAATGCCATCGAGACTGGTGCCGGACATAATACCAATATAGTAATTGCCTGAACCCGGTTGAGCTAAATTAGCCATTTAGATAACCCGCGAGAACTGTTGCTGGCGCGCTTTGCTGCGCAGATAAATATCAAAGCACATGCAAATATTACGAATCAATAAACGTCCTTTGGGCAGGACAGTGATTTTTTCCGGAGTGATTAGCAGCAGGCCATCCTCTATAAAACAGCGCAGCAGTTTAATATCTTCAGCAAAATAGTCGCTAAATAGCAGATCGAATTTTTGTTCAATCTGTTTAATGTCCAGAGTGAAATTGCAGATCAGTTTTTTAATCACCTCGCGGCGGATAAGATCGTCCTGATTAAGGTTCACACCGCGCCATTGCGCATGGCCTAATTCATCTATCTGGCTGTAATAGCTGGCTAATACTTTTTGATTTTGCGAATAGGTGTGGCCAATTTGACTGATTGCGGAAACACCCAGACCAAGAAGATCAGCATCTTCCTGCGTGGTATAACCTTGGAAGTTACGGTGCAGTATGCCGTTTTTCTGTGCCAGTGCCAGTTCATCATCCGGTTTGGCAAAATGGTCCATACCGATAAACTGGTAACCGGACTGGGTTAAAAATTCAATGGTATATTGCAGCATGGCCAGTTTTTCAGCCGCTTTGGGCATATCGTCTTCATTAATCTTACGCTGCGCGGCGAAAAGAGTCGGCATATGTGCGTAATTGAAAATGGATAAGCGAGCGGGGTCCAGCTGCACTACTTTTTCCAGGGTATGAGCAAAACTTTGCTTTGTTTGCAGCGGCAAGCCATAAATCATATCCAGATTGGTGGACTGAAATCCCTGCTCTTTAGCGCGCGTTAGCAGCTCGATAATAAAGGCTTCATCCTGTTCGCGGTTAACGGCTTTCTGCACCGCTTTATTAAAGTCCTGAACACCGAGACTGAGGCGGTTAAAGCCTTCCTGAGCAAGGTGGTCAATAGTGGTTAGCTCAATTTCACGCGGATCAACTTCAATGCTTAATTCTGCATCTTCTTTAAAATTAAAATTATCACGCAGCAGTTTCATTAAACGGGTGATTTGCGCCGGTAACAGGAAGGTCGGTGTACCGCCTCCCCAATGTAACTGGCTTACCTGACGATGGCTAAAATAAGGGGCTTGAATTTCAATTTCCCGCTCTAGGTAGTCGAGGTATTTATCCGCTTTGCCCTGATGGCGGGTGATCACTTTATTGCAGCCACAAAAGTAACAAAGTTTATGGCAGAACGGGATATGGATATAAAGAGAAAGCGGGCGCTCCGGGTAGGTTTTTGTCGCCTCGATAAGCTCAGGATATTGAAAGCTCTGGTCAAATTCTAATGCTGTCGGGTATGAGGTATACCTTGGGCCGCTGTAATTATACTTTTCAATTAGCGCTTGATCCCAAACGAGCTTTTCCATTGTTATCTCTCTTTTCTTTGATTGATCATGCGGCTTTTACAATGAAAAATTTTCCAGTTGTAAGGCTTCTTTGATAATCGCCGGCTCAAGTTCCGCTTCAAAAATATGGCGTTGCTTATCCAGTATTTTAAGCGCTTTTACGGCGACTTTTTTACGTTGTTCATGGGTTGGCATCTCTTTCACTTTATCGAATAGCTCAGATAAAGCGGGATACTCATTTTCTATCTCAATTGCCTTTTCAAGCTGTAATGTTTCCAGTAACACGGTTAAGCGAATCGCTGCTTCGGAAACATTACACTGTTTTTGCGCTGTGGCGCGGGCAATCAAGCGAATACTTTCACAAATAGAGTCGTTGCGCTGCACTGTTTTTAATGCCGTCTGTGCTTTTTGCTGCGCTTCTCTTTGGCGGTTTTGCGTTTTCTGCTTTTTTATTTTGCTAATCAGCATGCCGGCGTAAAATGCCAGGGCGATAATAATAATCAGTGCAATGGCGGCCAGTAAAAGATCATATTGCATTTTTATGCCCGTTATTATCGAAATTCATCTAATGCTGAACTGGCATCTTCAAATTGCTGCAGCAGATCTTCTTCACCATCATCATCCAACCAACCCAGCTCCTTCATCAGCTGCTGGTGGCGTTGTGTCTGCTGATCAACCCATGACTGATCGGTTTGAGAAAGATGCTGACCATTATCAAGCTGCTCAAGCAGATCATTAAGGCGTTCATCGTTTTCAATTAAAGCGAGCTCTTTTTCAGGTGATAATTTCGTTTTCACCTCTTTCTTGCTCTCTTTTTCTTGCGCCTGTGAGGCTTGCACTTTTGTTTGTGCTTTTACTGTCTTCTCTTGTGGTTTTTCGCCAACAATAAGCGGCACCGCTTTCTGGCTGCCGATACGCTTACTATTGATTGCCTGTTTGGCGTTATTTTGCTGCGTCTGCTTTGATTCATTGGCATTGCGTGCACCGGATTTATTGCCTTTTAGCTTAGCTTTACGTTTTTTATCACGTGCTTCTTGTGCCTGTGAAGATGACTCTTTACGTTGACCGCTGAATTTCGGCTCTGAAGCGTCTGATGTGCGACTTTTTTTGCTGCGGGACATGGTTTATTTACCTTTCATTTTTGTAGATGGTATTGGTATTTTGTTTGCTGCTTGAGGTGGTTTGGGTATATGCGCACAATAGCAGATCTCTGTGTGTTTAAAAAGCGTATAAAAAGGCGTTTCTGCTGGCAAACGCCTTTTAAAGAAGAGTTAAAAAACGCAGAGGTTAATGGAGTGCGGAAATATACCGGGAAAGCAGTTCAATATCCGCATCTGTCAGTTTGCCGGCAATATCCGTCATCATAGCGTTTTGATCATTATTACGCGCTTTACTGCGAAAGCTTTGCAGCTGTGCTTTGAGATAAGCGGGGTGCTGGCTGGAAATCTTGGGGAATTTAGCCAGCTCTAAACCATTTCCGCGCGGGCCATGGCAGGCACTGCAGGCCGGAATATTGCGCTGCAGACTGCCGCCCATATAGAGTTTTTGTCCCGCTTCGACCAGCTCAGGCGCTATTGTCTCTGGCGTTGCTGTTTGCGCGCTGTAATAGGCGGCAAGATCTTCAATATCCTGCTCAGAAAGGGTGACCGACATGCCCAGCATAATGGCGTTATCGCGTTCACCGTTTTTAAACTGGCGCAACTGTTTTTCAAGGTAGCTGGCATGCTGCCCCGCTATTTTGGGGTAGATATCGGCCGGGCTGTTTCCATCGCTGCCATGACATGCAGCACAGACAACCGCTTTCGTTTTACCTGCTTCAATATCACCCTGTGCCTGCACGGCAGCAGAGAAGGCAAGTGCGGCAATTAATGTCATCAATAATTTATTCATAACTATCCATTTTATTCTTAAAGTATGTACAATGAGTCGCAAATTAAAGCAGGTATAGTTTACACAATTTTAATAAATTAACAATTTTGCTACATGGGTAAAGCGAGGCATATCTTGGAATTTCCAAAAATACATTTTCAAAAGGCGCATTTTTTAATTAGTGCGCCAGATATTCGTCATCTAGATAAGCATTTACCTCCTGAAAGCGGCATTGAAATTGCGTTTGCCGGACGTTCAAATGCAGGTAAGTCGAGCGCATTAAATCGCTTAACACAACAAAAAACATTGGCCAGAACCAGTAAAACGCCCGGTCGCACGCAGTTAATCAATGTTTTTGAAATTGAAGAGGGCAAGCGCCTTATCGACTTGCCCGGCTACGGTTTTGCTAAAGTGCCGTTAGCGATGAAGCTGAAATGGCAACGTTCATTGGGTGAGTATCTGCAGCAGCGCGAATCATTAAAAGGTCTGGTTGTGTTAATGGATATCCGTCATCCATTTAAAGATCTTGATCAGCAGCTTATTTACTGGGCGATTGATGCCAATATTCCGGTGCTTGCCTTACTGACTAAAGCGGATAAATTCAAACAGGGGCTGCGCAAAACCACCCTGTTGAAAATGCGCGAAGAGGCACAGCGGTTTGAGGGGGATGTACAGGTTGAACTGTTCTCCTCGTTAAAAGGTTTTGGTGTCGATATTTTAGAGAAGAAAATTGCCGGCTGGTATGGCTTAAGTGAAGCACTGCCTGTGCCATTAACTGACGCGGAAGATGAGGCCAGCTAAAGGCACCTTTCCTCCCGTTTTAATCTGATTTAATTATTACACTAGTAGCCCGGTTTATAAGTCCGTGCCGAAATGGCGGTTTTTTGTTCAAGCCGCCAGAGCCTTACCTTTGCAGGTCCACTTAAATGGTTTTCCAGTCGCTCGTTATTAAAGTAATTGATAAATCGTTTCATTTTTTTTCAAGTCTTGCAAACTACAAAATCCTCCTCTAATTAAGTAACTTTCTGGATAGGATCCCAAAGCAAATTTCCATCTGATTCAGGCAAGAGCAGTACCTTAGTGTGTAAAAAAACGGAAGTGCTGGTTTTGAAAGGGGGAAATCTGTTAAAAATTAATTCTTGTACAAATATCGAGCAAACCTGAACAGCCTTATGATCTTGTGTACTAGGTAGCCATCTCCTAAATATTTTCCAGTTAGCAAATATTAAGCTGCAACGATTATATTTGACTCCCACGTTTAGCAGTCGTAAGTGTTTTGGGAACACGTAAAAAGTATTTCAAATATGAGTTGTATCATTACAAATGGGTAGCCACATAAGTTAAAAATAAAATGTAAATTATCTTTATTTTTTTTTGTTGTTTTTCATTTTTTTACTAAAGTATCTTTTTGTCTCTAGAGAATTAGAGATGAATGATGAATGTTTGTAAATTAATTTAATGGATATACACCTATTTTAGGTGAGTAAATATCTGCTAAGTGGACTTTTATGTTTAGCAGTATTTTGTATTATTGCTTTACTATTAGACTGATCCAGCTTAATACAGAGAGTTGGTGTATTTTGTGATTGTAGTTACTATAACGGCTCAGATGGCCCTTCCTTAAAAATAGATTGTGATGTTTGTTGCATATCCAAAATAAAATAAAAAATGACCTATATATTGTTAACTTTCAGCTAACGCGCTTATATGAGACTGAAGTTGTGGTGGTAAGCGCATTCTTTTCCGGATCTGCTGTGACAAAACAGAATATAAAAACATTCCTTTGATAATAATTATTTTATTCCAAATAAAAACCGTATTCGCCTTGTTGTTGTGGTTAAAAAATGATTTGTTTTTTATGCGACGTTTGCGTACCTTCCTTTTTTTTTATGTGTAGCGATCCAACCTGTATAGACACTTTCAAATTAATGAGTGTACAAAGTTGAAAATATCAAGGAGAGATTAAGGTGAATCTGTTAAAGCTAACAATAGCGATTTTATCGCTTAGCATTATTGGTGGTTGTGGGAATAGTGAAGATACAAATACCACCGGCCCAATTAAAAAATTAAACGTCAGAGTTATTGACGGTTATTTATTGGATGCACTTGTTTGGCTGGATGTTAACAAGGACGGCATACAGGATGCGGATGAACCACAAGCATGGACTGATATCAATGGCCGCGCCTCATTAGATATTACTAATGTTGTTGGTGATATTACAAATCACTCGCTAATTTCAAAAACAATAAAAGGAAAAACCATTGACGCAGATGCGCCGGATGTAACCGTCGCGCGTAACTATCAGATGAAAGCTTTTGTTGAAAGTTATTCTTCGAACACAACTCAAATAATCACACCAATTACGACATTACTTAATGTGAAAATTTCAGGTGGACAATCAAGAGAAGAAGCTCAAAGTGAAATCCGTAGCATACTTAAACAACCGAATTTAAGTTTTAATGAAGATTATGTTACTACGAATGCAACATTATTGGCTCATTCAGCTAAGGCATTAGCACAACTTTTACCTGAAGAGTTCGATGCAAATTTAGTATCTGAACAAGCTAATGACTTACATAAGGGTGCTGAAAAACTAGGCAATGAAATCGCAACGCAAATTGCTAATAATGAAGAGCCAAGCTTAGCAGGGAAGATTTTATATAAAGATGAAGCCGGTGAAATAATTTTAGATATTGATATTGATAGTGATGGCGATGGCGTTGCCAATGCTGTTGATAAATTCTCATTTGATCCATCAGAAAGTATGGATTTTGATAATGATGGTATTGGCGATAACGCCGATCTTGATAATGATAATGATGGTGTTGCCGATAAAGACGATGCTTTTCCGTTAGATGCAGCTGAATCTGTGAATACAGATAACGATGATATGGGTAACAATGCCGATCTTGATGATGATAATGATGGTGTTGCCGATAAAGATGATGCTTTCCCGTTAGATGCAGCTGAATCTGTGGATACAGATAACGATGGTATCGGTAATAATGCCGATCTTGATGATGATAACGATGGTGTTGCCGATAAAGTTGATGCCTTCCCCTTAGATGCGACTAAAACAAAAGATAGCGATGGCACTGCTAATAATGGCGATTCTGATGGTGATAGTGTGGCTAATGAGATCGATGCTTTCCCATTAGATGCATCTGAATCTGTAGATACAGATAAAGATGGTACGGGTAATAATGCCGATCTTGATGATGATAATGACGGTGTTGCCGATAAATATGATGCTTTCCCGTTAGATGCAAGTGAGTCAGTGGACACTGATAAAGATGGTCTTGGTAATAATGCTGATACAGATGATGATGGCGATAGCATTGCTGATAAATATGATGCTTTCCCGTTAGATAAAGAGGAATCATTAGACACTGATAATGACGGCACTGGTAACAATGTCGATCTGGATGATGACGGTGATAACTATCTGGATGCCGATGAACTGGCTGCAGGAAGCGATCCGTTAGATGCTAACAGTGTACCGCTGGATACTGATGGCGATTTTATTTCTGATGTAACAGACACAGATGATGATAACGATGGCGTTTTAGATAGCGCGGATGCTTTCCCGTTAAATAAAAAGGAGTCAGTAGATACTGATGGCGACGGCATAGGTAATAATACTGATCTGGATGATGATAACGACGGCTGGAAAGATGCCGAAGAAACGCACCTGGGCAGCGATCCTAAGCTTGCGAGCAGCAAGCCGCTGGATGCTGATGGCGACCATCTTGCCGATAGTGAAGATCCGTTCCTGGAAGATTTCGATAATGACGGCTGGAAAGATGCTGAAGAAACGCGCCTGGGCAGCGATCCTAAAGATGCGAGCAGCAAACCGCTGGATGCTGATGGCGACCATCTTGCCGATAGTGAAGATCCGTTCCTGGAAGATTTCGATAATGACGGCTGGAAAGATGCCGAAGAAACGCGCCTGGGCAGCGATCCTAAAGATGCGAGCAGCAAACCGCTGGATGCCGATGGCGACCATCTTGCCGATAGTGAAGATCAGTTCCTGGAAGATTTCGATAATGACGGCTGGAAAGATGCCGAAGAGACGCGCCTGGGAACCGATCCTAAGCTTGCGAGCAGCAAGCCGCTGGATGCTGATGGCGACCATATTGCCGATAGTGAAGATCCGTTCCTGGAAGATTTCGATAATGACGGCTGGAAAGATGCCGAAGAGACGCGCCTGGGAAC
>Ga0075011_10002044_pt1 | contig 10960 bp, 9 predicted proteins | sample TARM_MetaG_T_14_FD_72354 | JGI IMG/M metagenome (GOLD analysis project Ga0075011, IMG submission 72354) | Freshwater microbial communities from Pennsylvania, USA, analyzing microbe dynamics in response to fracking - TARM_MetaG_T_14 | ecosystem: Environmental > Aquatic > Freshwater > River...
TCTCGAAGATTTTTTGGTCGAAGCCTTTGAGCTGATTGAGCAAATTGACCAAGATTTGGTGGAGTTAGAGGCCAAGCCTGATGATTTAGAACTGCTTAATCGTATTTTTCGCGTAGCGCATACCGTAAAAGGTTCTTCATCCTTTTTAAACTTTGATGTATTGACGCGCCTTACCCATCACATGGAAGACGTGCTTAACAAAGCCCGGCGCGCGGAGCTGAAGCTTACTGCCGAAGTCATGGATGTGGTGTTGGAGTCTATTGATATGATGAAAGCCCTTTTGCACGGTATCCGTGATCACGGGAATGACGTGGATGTAGGTATTGATATTGATGACATCTGCGTACGTTTGATTGCAGTATCCGAAGGAGACGACATCCCCCCCGCACAAGACGCTCCAGAAGAAACTGCTGTGGCAACTTCTGTTGTTACAAGTGAGCCTGAGGAAGAAGTAGATGTTTCAGGGCTGAACGATGATGAGATTGAGGCCGAGATTGAGCGTTTATTGAAACAGCGCAAAGAAGAGGATAGGCAGCGCAGAGCCCAGAAAAAACAGCAAGCCCCTAAGGTAGCTGCTGCTCCAAGTGGGGAGGTGGATGAAGAGGAGGATGAAAAACCTGTTGTCCATAAACCTGCACGCACCTCCTCAGAAGAGCGTAGTGCGCCTGCAAAAAAGAATGCGGCTACGGTGGAGCAAACCATTCGCGTGGAAGTGAAGCGCCTCGATGATCTGATGAATCTTATTGGCGAGTTGGTGCTCGGTAAAAATCGCCTTATCAAGATTTACGACGACGTGGAAGAGCGCTACGAGGGCGAGCAATTTTTGGAAGAGCTCAACCAAGTGGTTTCGGCCATTTCTATTGTCACGACTGATTTGCAAATTGCGGTAATGAAGACGCGAATGTTGCCTATTGCCAAAGTGTTCAACAAATTTCCTCGCATGGTACGCGACCTTTCCCGTGAGCTTGGCAAGTCGATGGATTTGGAAATTTCAGGCGAAGAGACTGAATTGGATAAATCCATTGTGGAAGAGATTGGTGACCCCTTGGTGCATATGATTCGCAACTCCTGCGACCATGGCATCGAAGATGCAGCCACACGCGCTAAAATCGGCAAACCGGAAAAAGGACTCATTGAGCTGAAGGCGTACAACGAAGGCAACCATATTGTCATTGAAATTACCGATGACGGCAAGGGCTTAGACCCAGATATCTTGCGCTCCAAGGCTATCGAAAAAGGTATCATCACCGAACGCGAAGCGGATAATATGAGCGACAAAGAGGCTTTTGCTCTCATCTTCAAACCAGGTTTTTCCATGGCCAAGCAAGTGACCAATGTTTCGGGTCGCGGTGTGGGCATGGACGTGGTGCGCACCAACATTGAAAAACTCAACGGTATTATTGATATTGACAGTGAGGTTGGTCGTGGAACGGTAATGAAGTTAAAAATTCCTCTCACCCTTGCGATTATTCAAGCCTTGCTTGTAGGCGCACAGGAAGAGTATTATGCTATTCCTCTAGCTTCCGTACTTGAAACAGTGCGTGTGCCTATTGACAATATTTACACCATCGAAGGAAAGAATGTGCTTCGTTTGCGCGATGAAGTCCTCTCTCTGGTGCGTTTGTCGGATGTTTTTGGCGTCAAACAAGTGTTTGAGGGTGGAGACATGACCTATGTGGTGGTCATTGGGTTAGCAGAGTCAAAACTTGGGGTTATCGTAGATACGCTAGTAGGGCAAGAAGAGATTGTTATTAAGTCCATGGGGGATTATCTGCAGGGCATTGAGGGCATCGCAGGGGCGACCATTCGCGGGGATGGCCGCGTAACCCTTATTGTGGATGTGGCAGCATTGATGGAGATGGCAAAGGGTATCAAAGTAGATATTCGCGCTGCTTCTAAAGAACACTTAGCCCACAAAAGCAAGCCAAGTGACTATAAAATCCTTGTAGTAGATGACAGCAAAATGGACCGAAACATCATGATGAAGTCCATGGAGCCTATTGGCATTACGCCCATAGAGGCAGCCAATGGCCTTGATGCACTTAATATCATCAAATCGGGAGAGCACAGCATTGATGCGGTGCTCATTGACATCGAAATGCCTCGCATGGATGGCTACACTTTGGCTGGAGAGATTCGTAAATATTCCAAATACAAAAATCTCCCCTTGATTGCGGTTACCTCGCGCACCTCAAAATCCGACCGTTTGCGAGGGGTGGAAGTAGGTATGACTGAGTATATTACCAAGCCTTATTCTCCCGAATACCTTGAGAGTGTAGTGCGCAAAAATATCAAACTATCGGAGTAGCACGATGAATGATAAATTGAACAAAATATTGCAAAAACAGCAAAAACAAGTGACAGACCCCGATGCAAAAAGCTATGAAGAGGTCTTGCAGCTTGTTGGGTTTATCGTCAGCGACGAAGAGTATGCCATTCCGATGTTGAACATCCAAGAGATTATAAAGCCTATTGAGTACACGCGGGTTCCGAGTGTGCCTGATTATGTGCTAGGGGTTTTTAACTTGCGTGGCAATGTTATTCCGTTGATTGATTTGCGTAAAAAGTTCAATCTGGACTCTTCTAAACAAGGAGAAGAGACGCGCTATATTGTCATGAAAGGCGAAAATAACATTGCTGGCTTTGTGATTGACCGACTTACGGAGGCCATTCGTATTCGCCAAGATCGCATTGATCCAGCTCCTCAAACCCTTCACGCAGACAAGGGGATGATTTATGGAATTGGCAAGCGCGAGGATAGCATTTTAACCATTTTGCGCGTGGAAGCCCTCCTAAAACGCGACTTCTAGTCCATGGACCACCTTAGGTGGTCCGCCTTCTTTTACCTCTTTGAATAAGGAACAATATTAACAATGATAAAGCTGTGTGTTTTTGATTTTGACTCCACCTTGATGGATGGCGAAACCATTGATTTTTTAGCAGGAGCCATGGGAATTGGTGAACAAGTGAGTGCTATTACTGAAAAAGCAATGCAAGGGGAGTTGGATTTTTTTGAATCTTTAACCCGCCGTGTGGGATTGCTTGAGGGGCTAGAGGCTGCAAAAGCCCATGAAATTTGCACCTCTTTGCCGTATATGCCTAATGCTAAAGCGTGTATCGAGGCTCTTAAGGCTAAAGGTATTACAGTGGTAGTCTTTAGTGGAGGTTTCAAAAGCGCTACGGGTGTTGCTAAGGAACATTTGGGATTTCATGCGCATTTTTCCAATATTTTACATGTAAAAGACCACAAGCTCACAGGGCGTGTGGGTGGCGAGATGATGTTTGATACTTCCAAGGGCGAAATGCTTCAAACCCTTCAAACCCTTTTACATGTAACGCCAGAAGAGACAATGGCGGTAGGAGACGGGGCCAATGACCGCTCTATGTTTGCCCATGCGGGTACGCGCGTGGCCTTTTGTGCTAAGCCTATCTTAAAACAAGCGGCCAATGCGATTGTGGACCACAAAGATTTAAAAGAAATCTTGAATTATCTTTAAGGATTTTTATGTATTTAGCAAACGAACATTTTTCATTATGGTGCGATTTTGTTGAAAAGGATTTTTTGGGCCAAGGTTTTTTGGAGCTTATAAAAGAAGGAAAGATTAATGGCGCCACAAGTAATCCTGCAATCTTTAAAACCTCTTTTTTAACCTCGCCTGCTTATCAGGAAGCTAAAAAACAACACAAGGGAAAAGCGCCTAAGGAAATTTACGAAGCCCTCGCCATTGCAGATATTCTTCAAGCAGCCAAAGTGCTTCTATCTCAGTATGAGGCGGGGGATGATGGATTTGTAAGCATTGAGGTTGATCCTTTTTTGAGTGACGATGCCAAGGGAACCATTGCCGAAGGAAAGCGCCTTTTTGCAGCTATTGGGATGCCTAATGTGATGATTAAAGTGCCTGCGACCAAGGCGGGTTTTGAAGCCATGGAGGCTTTGATGGCAGAAGGGATTTGTGTCAATGCGACACTGGTTTTTTCTCCAGCCCAAGCCATGGGCTGTTTGGATGCTTTTGAGGCGGGAACCAAACGGTGTATATCGGGAAAGCCAAAAGGGGTTATTAGTGTTTTTGTAAGCCGTTTTGACCGCAAGCTAGATGCCAAACTTGTAGCGCACGGTATGGCGCCTTTTACCTTGGGCGTTATGAACGCTTCGGCAATTTACCATATTATTAAAGAGCGTGGACTTAGTGATGTGCGATGTTTGTTTGCAAGTACGGGTGTAAAGGGAGAGGGTGTGCAGCCGGACCATTATATTCAAACCCTACTTTTTCCAAATGCTATCAATACAGCACCCCTTGAAACCTTGCATGCATTTTTGCGTAACGGCGCTACGAAACCATACCCGCTACCTAGCCAAGAGCGGATTGCGGCCTATTTTCAAGAGGTTGCCAAGACGGGCGTGGTGATGGAAGAGGTGTATGTGGCCTTAATGAAAGAAGGGCTTGACGCATTCCATCAGGCGTTTGAAGAGCTACTTAGTACTCTTGTGGAAGAGAAGCTGTAGAGGTAAACGCAAAATCTATTATAACAGGGAGACGCGATGGCTGGAGTGGAAGTAAATGTAAGCGAACTCACGTTTGAGCTAACCAAGAAACTCAAGCATTACCTTGCAAAACTTGTTGAACTTGGCGGTAGTGATTTACATGTAAAGACAGGCTCAACTATACGCGGCAGAATCAATGGCGATATTGTCTCTCTCTCCCATGAGCCCTTGGCCTATCAAGATGGATTGACGCTTGCCAAAGAGTTGTTGCGGTCGCGCTTTTCAGAATTAGTAGAAAAGAAAAATATTGATTTTACTTTTAAACTCAACGAAGAGTACCGTTTTCGTGTCAACCTTTTCTTTCAAGTGGATGGGGTTTCAGGGGTCTTTCGTACGATTCCTTCAACCCTTCCTACCTTTGAATCCTTGAAGTTGCCCAAGGTTGTAGAAAAGTTTTGCGATGCTCCCCGGGGTATGGTTTTGGTAACTGGGCCTACGGGAAGCGGCAAAACCACAACGCTGGCTTCCATGATTAACTACATTAACCAAACCCGCAAAAAGCACATTATCACCATTGAGGACCCTGTTGAGTATGTTTATAAAGACGCGCAGTGCATCATTAATCAGCGTGCGATTGGCCCCGATGCTTTGAATTTTGCCGATTCTTTGCGTGCGGCGTTACGCGAAGACCCTGACGTAATTTTGGTGGGAGAGATGCGTGACCTTGAGACAGTAGAGACTGCCTTGCATGCAGCCGAAACAGGACATTTGGTGCTTTCAACTCTTCACACACTAGATGCAAAGGAGACTATTAGCCGTATTATTGGGATGTTTCCAGGCAATGAACAAAACCGCATTAAAATGTCGCTTTCCTCCGTGCTTCAGGGGGTTGTGTCTCAGCGTCTCGTGCGCACCAAGGAAGGAAAGCGCATGGCGGCTGTTGAGGTGCTTGTAAAAAATGCCCGTATTGAGTCACTGATTTTAGATGGACGCGAGAACGAAATTCTTGATGCTATTAAAGACGGAAAAGAGGCATACAAGTCCCAGAGCTTTGATCAAGCACTATTGGAGATGTATGCCCAAGGGCACATTACGTTTCAAGAGGCTATCAATAACGCTTCCTCGCCTAGCGATTTGAAGATGAAGCTGGAGTTTTATGATGCAGAAGTATTGCATAAAACGCCAAGCCGCAAAGATGCTTACCATCAAGAGAAAGAAGACGAAGACATTTTACGTCTCAAGCTTTAACTCCATTTTTCTGAGAAGTTGGCTTTAGCTCTTTTTTAAAAGAAACTTGCTATAATCCAACCCTTATTTTTTCACAAGGAACAACACAATGTTGGAAGGTATCATTAGAGAGAGTATCGAGAAAAAGAGCACGAAGGCTCTTCGACGAGATGGTTATCTAATTGCCAATATCTATGGCAAGGGATTTAACAATATCAATGCAGCGTTCAAAGAGAACGAATTCATTAAAGTCGTTCGTAAAAAAGAGACGTTGGCATTCCCTGTCAAAGTAGGCGATCAGGAACTTCAAGTTGTTGTAGTTGAATATCAAAAAGACCCCATTACAAGCCGCTTGGTGCACGTAGATTTGAAAGTAGCACAAGAGGGTATTGTTGGCAAATACATGGTTCCTGTAAAACCTGTAGGCACACCCGTTGGTTTGAAAAACAAAGGTGTGTTGATTCAATCTAAAAAACGTCTTAGCGTACGCTGCAAAGCGGAACATCTTCCTGCATTTTTGGCTGCAGATGTAAGCAAGCTTGACGTTGGCGACACCATCTTGGTGCGTGACATGCAACTTCCTGAGGGCATCGAAATGCTAGATGCAGATCGTATCGCTGTTCTTGGGGTTATTAAAGCCAAATAAGGCCACAATGTGATTTTGGTCGTGGGTCTTGGGAATCCCACACAAGCCTACGCCAACACACGCCACAATATCGGGTTTATGGTCATCGATGCACTCATCGCTGGCCAGCCCGTTACTTCTATAGCAAAGCCTCAATTTCGCGGCGAACTGTATAAATCCTCCAAAACCCTTTTTCTTAAGCCAATGACCTACATGAATCTTTCTGGCGAGAGCGTGCGCGCTGTTTGCGACTACTATAAGCCAGAACAGGTTGTGGTGGTACATGATGATTTGGATTTAGCGCTGGGGGTTGTGCGATTTAAAACAGGAGGCGGTCACGGCGGTCACAATGGGCTAAAATCCATAGACGCGCATATTGGAAGTGATTATTTTCGTGTGCGCCTTGGGATTGGCAAACCAGAGGACAAGGCAGAGGTGGTCTCTCACGTGTTGCAGCCTTTTAGGCTCCTTGAACGCCCTTGTCTTGAAAAGGTTATTGCCCACGCCACAGAAGCTATCTGCGCCCTTGAAAAAGAGAGCGTAGAATCCATCACGGCAACCTTTACATGTAAGAAAGGATTGTGTGCATGATGACAAAACTGTACCAGCGTTACGTGGGAACACTTTATGTTAAAAATGTTTTCATTATTTTCATGGGATTGGTTTTCTTTTATGCAGGGGTGGACTTAATCACCAACTTTAAGGATTTACCCGAATCGGCCAACTTGCAGCTTTTGTATGTTTCCCTCAATGCGCTAACGGCGGTTAATTATGCCCTTCCACTTTCTCTTGTCTTTGGGATGATTGTTTCAAAATTTTCTATGATTCGTTCCAATGAACTCATCTGTATGTATGCAGCTGGGATTTCCAAAACGCAGCTATTAAAGCCCCTTTTTGTGTGTGCCATAGGGCTTACGGGGATCTATATTGCCCTTAATTTCACCCCCTTTGTCTATGCCTACGAGTACCGTAGCCATCTTTTAAAAAACCACCGTATTGCTCCTATTTCCTCAGATCTTTTTTTAAAATACGAAGGAAATTATGTTTACATTGCAACATTGGATCCCATTCGTCAAGAAGCGCAAGGAATAAGGGTTTTTGAAGTGGATGGGCTGCAATTGGTGCGCGCCATAGAAGCAAAACGGGGTACCTTTGTGCGCAATGAATGGGTACTGGAAGAGGTGAAGGTGGTCCATAAGCCTGAGGTGCAAAGCCTAGAAGATGAAGGCTTGCGCATTGAAAGGCACGAGCGCATGGGTGCCCTAAGAGGCTTTAAACCTAAAATTATTGAAAATGCCCACCAAGGTGGTATCGCCCTTTCTGTGCTAGATGCCTTGGACGCTTTGCGGTTTTTTTCATCACAAGGCATCGACACCAAAGGTGTCAAAACCGCTTTATATACCATGATACTTTTCCCCTTTTTTGCGCCCTTGATGGTAGTAATTTTGTATTTTTTCCTGCCCGCATCTGGACGTTTTTTTAATCTGGCGCTGTTGAGCTTTATCTTTGTGATTGTTACCCTTGGGGTGTGGGGATTGCTGTTTGTGCTCAGTAAATTTTCCAGCGGGGGTGTGATACTGCCAGAACTCGCCATTGCTCTTCCCATTTTGGCCATGGCCATAGGTGCGCTTTCTCTTTTTTACAAAAACCATTAAGGCCCACGTAAAAGCCTTTTGCAGGAAGCTTGCTGTGGTGTTAACTTCCTTTTAGTCTAGTTTTAGTAAAATGAACTTTTTGTAAAACGCAGATAAAAATTTTGCAAACCCTAGTAAAAGCTTGACCTACTACAACAAGGAAATCCATGCAGTTTGAAGCTTTGGCACAAACCTACAAAACCCCTCTTTATGTTTATGATTTTGATGCAATGACTCAGCAGTATGAAACGCTTAAAGAAGCTTTTAAGGCGCGCAAATCATTGATTTGCTACGCCCTTAAGGCTAACTCCAATCTCTCGGTTGTTGCCCATTTGGCAAAGCTTGGCTCAGGATGCGACTGTGTATCTATTGGAGAAATAAAGCGTGCTTTGCGCGCTGGTGTGCCAGCGTATAAGATTATTTTTAGTGGCGTTGGAAAGCGGGATGATGAGATCGAGCAAGCCCTTTCTCTTGGTATTTTAATGCTCAACCTTGAAAGTGAAGCGGAGATGCTGCGGGTGGAAGAGATAGCCAAAGCACACAACACTGTTGCGCGTATCAGTATTCGTGTAAACCCCAATATCGATCCCAAAACCCACCCTTATATCTCCACGGGACTGCATGAAAACAAGTTTGGTGTTGAGCTTAATACGGCTAAACGGCTCTATTTGCACGCTAAGCACTCCCCGCACCTAGACCCTGTGGGTATTCATTTTCACATTGGAAGCCAGATTACGGAGCTTGCCCCATTTGGTGAAGCTGCTAAAGTGGTGGCAGACTTGGTGCGAAGCTTGAAGGTGCTGGAGATTGATATTAAATTTTTTGATGTGGGTGGCGGTCTTGGTGTGCAGTATGATGCGGAAAAGACTATTGAGCCCTATGCGTACGCGCAGATGATTTTAGGCTTACTCAAAGGGTTGGACGTTACGCTTGTGTGCGAGCCAGGGCGTTTTTTGGTAGCCAATAGTGGGTATTTTTTAACCCGTGTATTGTATGAGAAACACAACGGGCAAAAGCGCTTTGTGATTGTGGATGGAGCTATGAATGACCTCATTAGACCCAGTCTTTACCAAGCCTACCATCGGGTGAGTTTTTGCGGAGAGAAAAGCGGCGAAGAGAGTCCTGCAGACATCGTAGGGCCTGTGTGTGAAAGCGGCGATTTTTTTGCCAAAAACACACTCTTGCCACCAACAAAACCCGCAGACTTGCTTGTCATTCACAGTGCGGGAGCTTACGGGTTTACTATGAGCAGCAACTACAACACTCGAGGGCGTGCTGCTGAGGTGGCAGTAGAAGGGGGCCAAAGCCGCGTTATTCGCAAGCGGGAGCGCTTTGAAGATGTGATTGCTTTGGAGGAAGTATGCCTCTAGGGGTTTTGCTTGATGTGCAAGGAACCCTTCTTAGTGATGTGGACAAAAAACCGCTTCCTGGGGCTGTTGCCATGGTTGACTACCTCAATGCCAACGCCATACCCTATTGTGTGATTACCAACAACACCAAGGAAAAAAGTGAAGATTTTTTAGAATTTTTACACCAGCAAGGGTTACATGTAAAGCACTATCTTGACCCCTTTATGGTTTTAGATAAGATGGTGCACACAAAAGAGGTGTTGGCTTTTGGTCCTAGTGCATTTGAAAAAGTCCTTACATGTAAAGGGTACACCACCCAATCAAAAGCACCAAAAGCGCTTTTGATTGCCAGTGATACCGCCTTTGATGCCAATGCCTTTGCCGGTATGATAGAGGCTGCTCTTGGGGGTGCTGCAATTATTGGAATGCACGGGACAAGCGTGTATGCGAAGCAAGGGCGAAAATACCCTGGAGTTGGGGCGATTTTGGCCATGCTTTCTTATGCAACTAGCCACGAGACGCAGGTTGTAGGAAAACCAAGCCCTGCGTTTTATGCTACGGCTTTGGCGGTATTGCAAGCCCAAGATAACACCCTATCGTGGGAGAATGTGCGCATGATTAGCGACGACGCCAAGGGGGACTTGCTAGGAGCTAAAGCCCTAGGGATGCATACGACGTTAGTGCTAAGCGGGAAGTGTCAAGACGCGCAAGAAGTTGCTCCTTTGCGCCAGAGTATTGATGCTGTTTATTCCACGTTAGCAGATGTGTTGAAGGAGATGAGGTGAAGACTATTGAAGCATACCGTGCGCAAATTGACGCTATTGATGATCAGATAATCACGCTGCTCAATGCGCGCATGAAGTCAGTCAAAGCCATTGGGCTTCTAAAGCAAACCAGTGGTACTTCTATTTATCGCCCAGAACGTGAGCGAGAGATTTTAGACAGGCTTAAGAAAAAGAACGATGGTGATTTAAACGACGCAGCTATTGAGGCTATTTTTTTTGAAATTTTTGCCGTGAGCCGTAATTTGGAGATGCCTGAAAAAGTAGCTTTTTTGGGGCCAAAAGGAAGCTATACCCATCAAGTTGCCCAAAGCCGCTTTGGGGCTATGGGGAATTATCTTTCTTTGAGTTCTGTGGAAGCGGTGTTTCGGGTTTTGGCTAACAAAGAGGCTAAGTACGGTGTGGTGCCCATCGAAAACAATACCGAAGGGGCTGTTGGGGAGACGCTGGACTGCTTGGGGAACTATGATGGGATTAAGATTGTCGCTGAAATTTTTATGGATATTCACCACTCTTTTGCCACACAAGAGGAGAAAATAGAGCATATCAAGCGCATTTATTCTCACCCCCAAGGCTACAACCAGTGCCGAAAATTTTTGGAAGAGCACCAGCTTTTGGAGGTGGAGTTTATTCCTACCAAATCCACTGCTGAGGCAGCGCAAAAGGCCAGCAAGGAGAAGGGCGCAGCAGCAATTTGTTCCCACATTGCCGCCAAGCTGTACAATGTGCCTATTTTGTTTGGAAAAATCGAAGACAATCTGGCCAACAAGACACGTTTTCTCATCTTGAGCGATTTTAAAAACAAGCCTGGAGTACGCAACAAAACCTCTATCTTGGCCAAAACCGATGACAAGCCTGGC
>Ga0075011_10002045_pt1 | contig 10956 bp, 7 predicted proteins | sample TARM_MetaG_T_14_FD_72354 | JGI IMG/M metagenome (GOLD analysis project Ga0075011, IMG submission 72354) | Freshwater microbial communities from Pennsylvania, USA, analyzing microbe dynamics in response to fracking - TARM_MetaG_T_14 | ecosystem: Environmental > Aquatic > Freshwater > River...
GTTCTCGGGGTCGGCCAGCTTTTCCATCTCGATGTCGAGCCATTCGCCGCGCCCGGTCTTGATCAGCCGCTTGAGGATGCGCGGGAAGATCTTCGACAGGTGGGTCACGTCGCCGATCGCATATTCGATCTGACGCTCGGTGAGCGGGCGGCGCGACCAGTCGGTAAAGCGCGCGCCCTTGTCGATGGTCAGCCCCAGCCAGGCCTCGACAAGGTTGGAATAGCCGATCTGCTCGCTCTGCGAGAGGGCCATCATCGCGATCTGGGTGTCGAAGATCGGGTGAGGGGTGCGCCCGGTCAGGTTGTAGATGATCTCCACATCCTGTCCGCCCGCGTGGAAGACCTTGAGCACGTCCTCGTTGTCGACCAGCAGGTCGAGCAGGGGGGACAGGTCGATCCCCGGCGCGAGCGGGTCGACGGCGGCCGCCTCTTCCTCGTTGGCGATCTGCACCAGGCACAGTTCAGGCCAATAGGTGTTCTCGCGCATGAACTCGGTATCAACCGACACAAACTCGGACTTGGCCAGCCGCGCGCAGATGGCGGCGAGGGCTTCGGTCGTGGTAATCAGCGGATGTATCTTCATCGTTCTTTTTTCTGTATGGCCCGTTCCCGCGGCAGGTGGTTGAAGACCCGACATGGTATGGGGCCGGTTGTGCCCCCGTCCGGGAGCTGCGGCCTGAGAGCTGTCGCTTGACAAATGCGCGGCCATCGCCTCTTGGCCGCGCCTGACAGTGATGCCTGCAACACCTGCCTTATTGCAGCCCGATTGGAAAGAGTTTCGATGCACCCTTATCGTTCCCACACCTGCGGCGCCCTCTCGCGCGAGCAAGTCGGCGAGAATGTCCGCCTCTCGGGCTGGGTCCATCGCAAGCGCGATCATGGCGGCGTGCTGTTCGTCGACTTGCGCGACCACTACGGCATCACCCAGATCGTCGCCGACAGCGACAGCCCCGCGCTCGCCCTCCTCGAAGCCACCCGCGTCGAAAGCGTGGTGACCATCGAGGGCGTGGTCAAGGCCCGCAACGATGCGACCGTCAACGCCAACCTCGCGACCGGCGCCATCGAAGTCTTCGCCAAGGCCGCCACGGTGATCTCGGCGGCCGAGGAACTGCCGATGCCGGTCGCTGGCGAGCAGGAATATCCCGAAGACATCCGCCTGCGCTATCGCTTCCTCGACCTGCGCCGCGAAACGCTCCACGCCAACATCGTGACGCGCACGAAGATCATCTCGGACATGCGCCGCCGCATGGAAGGGGCGGGCTTTACCGAGTATTCGACGCCGATCCTGACGGCTTCCAGCCCCGAAGGCGCGCGCGACTTCCTCGTGCCCAGCCGCATCCACGCGGGCAAGTTCTATGCGCTGCCGCAGGCGCCCCAGCAGTACAAGCAGCTGCTGATGGTGGCCGGTTTCGACCGCTACTTCCAGATCGCGCCCTGCTTCCGTGACGAAGACCCGCGCGCCGACCGCCTGCCGGGCGAATTCTACCAGCTCGACCTCGAAATGAGCTTCGTGACCCAGGAAGAAATCTGGGAAACGATGGAGCCGGTGATCGGCGGCGTGTTCGAGGCCTTCGCGCAGGGCAAGCCGGTGACCCCGGTGGGCCAGTTCCCGCGCATCGCCTATGACGAGGCCATGCTCAAGTATGGCTCGGACAAGCCCGACTTGCGCAACCCGCTGATCATTTCGGACGTTTCGCACCACTTCACCGCTTCGGGCTTTGGCCTGTTCGAGAAGATCGTTGGTTCGGGCGGCGTGGTCCGCGCGATTCCCGCCCCGAACACTGCCGAGAAGAGCCGCAAGTTCTTCGACGAGATGAACGACTGGGCCCGCGCCGAAGGGCATGCCGGCCTTGGCTATGTCACCCGCAAGGGCGGCGAGTTCGGTGGTCCGATCGCCAAGAACCACGGGACCGAAGGCATGGAAAAGCTCTATGCCGAGCTGGGCCTGGGCGAAAACGACGGGCTGTTCTTTGCCGCGGGCAAGGTTGAGCAGGCCGCCAAGCTGGCAGGCGCTGCGCGCACGCGCGTGGGCAACCTGCTGGGCCTGATCGACGAAGGTCGTTACGACTTGTGCTGGATCGTCGACTTCCCGTTCTACGAATGGGACGAAGACGCCAAGAAGGTCGAATTCAGCCACAACCCGTTCTCGATGCCGCAGGGCGGGATGGAGGCGCTGACCGGTCAGGACCCGCTGACGATCAAGGCCTATCAGTACGACCTCGTATGCAACGGCTACGAGATCGCTTCGGGCTCGATCCGCAACCAGTCGCCCGAAACCATGGTCAAGGCCTTCGAGATCGTCGGCCTGACCAAGGACGACGTGGAAGAGCGCTTTGGCGGTCTTTATCGCGCGTTCCAGTATGGCGCGCCGCCCCACGGTGGCATGGCCGCGGGTGTCGACCGCATCGTGATGCTGCTGTGCGGCGCGCAGAACCTGCGTGAAATCACGCTGTTCCCGATGAACCAGCGCGCCGAAGACCTGCTCATGGGGGCGCCTGCTCCTGCCGAGCCCAAGCAGTTGCGCGAGCTTAACATTCGCGTGGTCGAACAGCCCAAGGGCTGAGCGGCCACCCGTTCCGACCGGGCTTGCGCATCTCTCGGCTCAAGGGCCTTGGATGCGCGGCCTCTTGCCAGCGGGTCATCCGCCCATTAGGGCGATGCCAAACCCGCCACCACCAACCAGTTTCCTGTGAAGGGGCATACAATGAGCGATACCGCCGACCGCGTTAAGAAGATCGTCGTCGAGCACCTCGGCGTCGAAGCCGAGAAGGTCACCGAAGACGCCAGCTTCATCGACGATCTGGGCGCCGACTCGCTCGACATCGTCGAGCTGGTCATGGCCTTCGAAGAAGAATTCGGTGTCGAAATCCCCGACGACGCGGCTGAAAAGATCGCGACCGTCTCGGATGCGATCAAGTACATCGACGAAAACAAGGGCTGATCGCCCCGCTTCCCCACGCGCGCAGCAAGCCTTTGAGCAGGCTGCCAAAGGGGAGGATTTCGGCAGGCTCAGCCCCTTTTTTCAGGGGCTGGGCCTGTTCGTTTGTCATTTCCGGAGAATAGAATGCGTCGTGTCGTCGTAACCGGCCTTGGTCTTGTCACCCCCCTGGGGGCAGACGTCGAAACCGTTTGGGCGAACCTGCTTGCGGGCAAGTCGGGGGCGGGCCCGATCACCCGTTTCGACGCCAGCAACCAGAAGTGCCAGATCGCCTGCGAGGTGAAGCCCGCCGATCATCCTTATGGTTTCGATGCAGGCAAGCGCGTCGATCACAAGATCCAGCGTCAGGTCGATCCGTTCATCGTCTATGGCATCGATGCCGCAGGGCAGGCGCTCGAAGATGCCGGTCTCGTCGACATGGACGATGACCTCAAGCTGCGCACCGGCTGCTCGATCGGCTCGGGCATCGGCGGCTTGCCGGGCATCGAGAGCGAATCGATCGTCCTCCACGAAAAGGGGCCGAACCGCGTTTCGCCGCACTTCGTGCATGGCCGCCTGATCAACCTGATCTCGGGTCAGGTCTCGATCAAGTATGGCCTGATGGGCCCCAACCACGCGGTCGTGACCGCCTGCTCGACGGGCGCGCACTCGATCGGCGATGCGGCGCGCATGATCAAGGATGGCGATGCGGACGTGATGCTGGCGGGCGGCGCGGAAAGCACGCTCAACCCGCTGGGCGTGGCCGGGTTCGCCCAGGCGCGCGCGCTCAATTGCAGCTACAACGACCGCCCCGAACAGGCCAGCCGTCCTTATGACAAGGACCGCGACGGCTTCGTGATGGGCGAGGGCGCAGGCGTTGTCGTTCTCGAAGAGTACGAGCACGCCAAGGCGCGCGGCGCGAAGATCTATGCCGAAGTCGTCGGCTATGGCCTGTCGGGCGATGCCTACCACGTCACCGCTCCCCACCCGGAAGGCAAAGGCGCGGAACTGGCCATGCGCATGGCCCTGCGCAAGGCGGGCATGGAAGCGGGCGACATCGACTATGTGAACGCCCACGGCACCTCGACGATGGCCGACACCATCGAACTGGCCGCCGTCAAGCGCGTGCTGGGCCCGGACCTGAGCGGCGCCTCGATGAGCAGCACCAAGTCGGCCATCGGCCACCTGCTGGGCGGCGCTGGCGCGGTCGAGGCGATCTTCTGCATCCTGGCCCTGCGCGACCAGATCGTGCCGCCCACGCTCAACCTCGACAACCCGGATGAAGGCACCGAAGGGGTCGACCTCGTGCCGCATGTCGCCAAGAAGCGGCAGGTGCGCGCGGTCCTCAACAACTCGTTCGGCTTTGGCGGCACCAACGCCAGCCTGATTCTCAAGGCGGTCTGAGCTTCCAGCCTGCATAATGTCCGGGAAGCGCCGAAAGCGTCGGAAAGCTTCCCAAAAGCAAAGGAAACGCGCCCCCATGATCGCCCGTATCGGTCCTGTCCGATTGGCCATTCTGGGGGCGCTGCTCCTGATGCTGGGCTGGGGGGCCCATTTCTTCTGGGGCTGGTATGGTCCCGGCCCGCTCGACAAGGAGGCCTCGTTCGTGGTGCCTGATGGCGCCAGCGTGGGCTCCATCGCGGGCAAGCTCGAAGCCGAAGGGGCGATTGCCTCGGCCAGCACCTTCCGCGCGCGGGCGCGCCTGCTGGGGGCCAAGGACCCGATCAAGGCCGGTGAATTCAGCCTGCCGGCCCATGCCAGCGGCTCGACGATCCTTCTGATCCTGCAAGGCCGCGAGGGCGTGATGCGGCGGCTGGTCAATGTGCCCGAAGGGATGCCCTCGGTCATGGTGGCCGAGCGCCTGATGGCCCAGCCCCTGCTGACCGGGCCCGTCGCCGTGCCCGCCGAAGGCAGCGTGCTGCCCGACAGCTACGACTTCCGCCGGGGCGAGGCGCGCAGCGCCGTTCTGGCGCGGATGCAGGCGGCGATGACCACCACGCTGGCCAGGCTGTGGGCAGAGCGCGGCCCCGACACAGTTGCGACAACGCCGCAGGAAGCGGTGATCCTGGCCTCCATCGTCGAGAAGGAGACCGGCAAGCCTTCGGAGCGCAAGATGGTGGCCGGGCTCTATTCCAACCGCCTGCGCAAGGGCATGCGGCTTCAGGCCGACCCGACGATCATCTATCCGATCACGAAGGGCAAGCCACTGGGCCGCCGGATTCTCGCCTCGGAAATCCACGCCCGCAACGATTACAACACCTATACGATGGCGGGCCTGCCCAAGGGGCCGATCACCAATCCGGGCCGCCTGTCGATCGAGGCCGTGCTGCACCCGGCCCAGACCAAGGCGCTCTACATGGTGGCCGATGGCAAGGGCGGGCATGTCTTTGCCGACACCCTCGAACAGCACAATGCGAACGTCGCCAAATGGTTTGCCCTGCGGCGATCCCGTGGTGAGTTGTAAGCTGGATTTAACCTTTAGAGCTGAGTAAAAGGCCTTAGGGAAACTTACGGATTTGCCGATTGATACCCATCATTCCGGCTGTTCCGGGGTTTCCCGACCTTTCACAACACACCCTGCGTCCTGCTCTCGTCCGGGATCGACCCGGCCAGACCGGCGCAACGCGAGAGGCTGGACATGAACCGGAACGACACGGGCCCGGCCCCGCGCGCGCTGCATGTCCAGCCTCTTTCACAGACACAGGCCCAGGCGCAGACCCCGTCACAGGCCCCGGCACAGGCGCTCATCGTCACGGCGCAATTGCCCCACGGCCTGTTTTCCAGGCTCGAAGGCTTGCGCCGCGCGCATTATCCGCCTGCGCGCAACCATGTGCCTGTCCACGTCACCCTGTTCCACGCGCTGCCTCCCTCGTCGCTGGGGGAAGTGCGCGGCCTGCTGGCGCGCGCGGCGCGTGGCGCCCCTCCCGCCGCGCAGACGCGGGGGGTGTTCGAGATGGGGCGCGGCACGGGTATCGCGATTGCCAGTCCCGCGCTCGCGGACTTGCGCGAGGAACTGGGCCATGCCCTGCATGGCCTGCTGTCGGCGCAGGATCAGGGGACCTTGCGCTTTCATGCGACCGTGCAGGCCAAAGTGGAACGGGCCGAGGCCCGCGCGCTTCAGGCGCAGTTGCGGGCAGGCTGGCGCGACGAGGCTTTTGCCTTCCCCGCGCTCGCCCTGCACCGGCTAGTGCCCCGGCCCGGAGGCGGTGCGGGATGGGACACACTGGGCGAATGGCCGTTTCGCGGCCATCGCTGAGCCTGCGTCCATCCCGCTTGCCGGCACGTCAGAACTCGTAGCCGAACGTCGCACCATAGGTGCGCGGCGCCATCAGGGTGCCCCCGATGGTGCGGCTGGTGGCCACGGCATAGCTGCCGGCCCAGACCAGCTTGTCGGTCAGGTTCTTGACCCACAGGTTGATCGAACTGCGCCCGTCCGAATGCTTGTAGCGGACATTGGCATCGATCAGCGTGTAGGCTTTCTGCGACAGGCGATCATCGTTGAATTCGGTGTGATACTGCTTGGACCGATAGGCGATGTTGGTGCCCAGCGTGACGTTGGCACCGCTGGCGAGGGGGATGCGGTAGGTCGGGTTGAAGTTGAGCGTCCACTTGGGGCTCATGCGGGTATAGTTGCCCGAGAGGTCTTCGGGCACGACGGTGCTGGCATTGGGGCCGAACAGCACCGGGTCGAGCGGGTTGGTCGAGTGGAAGTCGGTGAACTTCGAGTTGAGATAGGCCCCTGAAAGATCGAGCGCGAGGGCGCGGGTGGCCTGCCAGCGGAACTCCACTTCGGCGCCATAGGAACGCGAGGCCGCGGCATTGTCGAGCGAACTGGCGAAATAGGGCGCGACGGGGATCGGGAAGGAGCGCTGGAACTGGCCGTTCTTGAGCTTCTGGTAGAAGATCGCGAGATTGGCCTGAAGGGTGCCCTTCGAATACTTGATGCCGCCTTCGAAGGCCTCGACCTTTTCGGGGTTCACGAAAGGCGTGGTCGCCGTGGCGCTGCGCCGCGCGCCGATTTCAGCCGTGCCCGACTTGAACCCGCGCGACCAGTTGAAATAGAGCATCACCGGGTCGGACGGGCGATATTCGAGGCCCGCTGAAGGCGAGAAATCGGTCCAGGTCTTGCTGGTGTTCCACTGCAAGGGGTCGAGCTGGAAGCCGGTGGCCGCAGTGCCGATGCCCGCATTGTTGGCGACGTGGCGCTTTTCCCACGAATAGCGCCCACCCAGCTTGAGCGAGAGCTGGTCGGTCAGGTCGTAGGTGGCATTGGCGAAGACGGCCCAGGTCTCGATATCGAGCTTGCCGTCGAACTGGACGCGATAGGGATCGGTGTCGGTCAGGACGTCGTAGCCGATGTGGTTTTCGACGCGGATGTGTTCCTTGAGATAGAAGGCCGCGAGGATCGCGTGGAGGCGCTTGCTCTCGTAGTTGGCCTGGAGTTCCTCGCTGAACTGGTGCTGCCAGACCGGCTGCCAGTGGTTGGCGCTGGTCTTGACGGCGTTGGTCTGGGCCAGCGGATAGCCGGTGTAGCTCGAAATATCGAAGTCCTGGAAGAAGTAGGCGCGAAAGTCGCGATAGGAGGTCGCCGACTTGATCGTGAGCGCATCGCTGGCGTCATAGGTCGCCACGCCCGTGAACGCATATTGGCGGCGGTCGTTGATCGGGTCGAGGTTGGTGTTGAGGTCGCGCACGTTCTTGGCGAAAGTGGCCTGGCTGCCGTCGGGATTGGTGCGCTGGCCCAGCGCGGTCAGGCTCGGGATGGTGGTTCCCGGAAACGAGACCTCGCGGAATTTCACCGCCAGCCCGCGATCCTTCTCGGTGTGCAGCTCGCCGGTGAGCAGGATCGAGAGCTTTTCGGTCGGTTCGAGCATCAGGTGCCCGCGCACCGACCACTGGTGGGCATTGTCGATGGTGTTGCCGGTGAACTCGTTGACGCCATAGCCGTCGCGGTCGATCCGCTGGACGGCGATGCGCGCGCTGATCCCGTGGGCGAGGGGGCCGCTGATCGCCGCATCGGTCTGTGTGAGCAGGGCCTCGCCGCCGATGGTCTGGCGCACATAGCCGGTCAGGTGGTCGGTCGGCTTGGCGGTGATCAGGTTGATCGCGCCGCCGGTCGCGTTGCGGCCATAGAGCGTGCCCTGGGGGCCGCGCAGCACTTCGACGCGTTCGAGGTCGAACATCGAGCCCAGCTGCGCCTGGGGCAGCGAGACGACCACGCCATCGACATGGAAGGCCACCGAAGGATCGACGCCGGGCAGCGAACTGGACAGGCCGATGCCGCGGATGAACAGCTTGGCGAAGTTGAAGTCGTTGCCGAAGCTGATCGAGGGAACCAGCGTCTGGAGACCTTCGAGGGAGACGGTGTTGTTGGCCTGAAGCTGGGCTGCGCCGACTGCGGCGACGGAGAGCGACACGTCGGACAGGGCCTGGGCCCGCTTTTGCGCGGTGACGATGATCTCGCCGGGGATGCCCGTGGTGGAGGCGGGTTCCTCGCTCGATTGCGGCTCGGTTGCAGCCTGCGCGGACGGGGAGGGCGCAGCTTGAGCCATGGCCGACGGGCTCGCGGCGATCTGGGCGGTGAGGGCCAGAGCTGTGAGGGGGTGGGTGGCAGCAGACAGCAGGCGCGCACGCAGGGGTACGCGCGCAAGTGCGCGAATTTCAGGCATCAGACATCCTCTCACTCATTGGCGCATTTTTGCGCTTATCAAAATTCTGGCGCCGCAACCGGGCGGGCACCTTCATTCCGGCGTCGCAATTCTGTTACGATCCATAACAATCTAAAATGGAAAATCACCGGGCACAAGGCCTTTGTGCGAAGGCGATTCCAAAATCCGGGGTTGGGGGAGCGGATGGTTGTTTTCAGGCCAAAATGCCGGGCCGTCCGGTGGCGAATGCCGCGCAACGGGCGCGTTTTTCAGCCCTGTCAGGTGCCTCAGGCGGCGGGGATCGGGACGAGTCGCATATCGTGCATTGCGCCATGCCGGGATGACCTGTCCGGGCAGCCAGCCCGCAAGATTCCGATGGACACCGTATTGCTGCGCAAAGACCTTGAGGGCCTGGTCCTGGTTGGGGCGGCAACCGGGCCCTGTCGTGAAATTCCCGGTTGCCCGCGCGCCTGATCCGGCACAAACGTGCGGCCCCGGCTTCCTGACCGCATCCCGGCGGGCTGCCGGTCGGCTCTGGCAAGGTTGCACTGCGTTTCATGCGTACGTTCGATATTTTTGACACCCTGATTGCAAGGCGTTGCATCGACCCGGCGCTGGTCTTCGAGATTGTCGAACGCAAGGTGGGCAGGCCCGGCTTCGCGCGTGCGCGCCGTCAGGCCGAAAAGGTGGTCAGCGAGCGCGATTACACCCTCGATGACATCTATGCCGAACTGGCCCGCTCCGGGTTCTGTTCGCAGGAGGAAGCCAAGGCCCTGAGCGAGGCCGAGATCGACACCGAACTGGCCCAGGTGATCCCGATCCGCGAGAACATGGATCAGGTCCGCGACGGCGACATGCTGATCACCGACATGTATCTTCCGCTCCGGGTGATCAAGGCGCTGCTGGCAAAGGCCGGGTTCAAACGGAAAGTGGGGATCCTGCTGTCGAGCCATGGCAAGCGCAACGGCAAGGTCTGGCGCGACCGGACCCTGTTGCCCGACACCAGCCTGCACATGGGCGACAACTGGCGCAGCGATATTGCCAATGCGCGCGCCGCCGGGTTTCGGGCCATGCACACCACGCTGAGCGCGCCCACGCAGGCCGAACGCGCGCTCATGGGCCATGGCTATGTCCAGTTGGCGCGGCTGGTGCGCGAGGCACGGCTGACCTTGTGTGGCACGCAGGGGGACGCAGCGACCGGCGGGCAGACCTCGCGCGATCGCATCCGGCTGCTTCAGGTCCAGTACAACCTGCCCATGCTGGTGATCATCTCGCATTACATTGCCGGGGAAGTCATCGCCAAGGGCTATCGCAACGTGCTGTTTTCCAGCCGCGACTGCCTGTTCCTCAAGGATGTCTACGAGGCGCTGGCCGGCGACACCTGCCGCGCCCGCTCGCACTATTTCTACACGAGCCGGGTCTCGCGCCTCAACGCGAGCGAGGACTATCTGGCCTATTTCCGCTCGATCGCCTGCGACAGGTCGCTGGTGGTCGATCTGTGCGGGACGGGCTGGTCGCTCCACCAGCTCTATCGCCATGCCGGGATCGCGCCCGATACTTTCATGTTCCACTTTCTGGGCAACCGGCTGGCCACGCGGCTGCGCTATCGGGCGATTGCGCGGTCGCAGGGCACGCTGGCGGTCGGCTCGCTGATCAATGGGCTGAGCAGCCTGTGGATCGACCAGTCGCTGCTGGAGATGGCCAACTACAACGGCATGGGCATGACGCTCGATGTGCGCAAAGGGGCGCGCGCGCAGGACGGTTCTGACACCATGTACCCGGTTTTCGAAGACCCGGACTTTCCCGAGGCGGCGCAGGCCGATATCGAGGTCATCTGCCAGAGCGTGCAGCATTTCGTCGACCTGTTGCGTGGCTCTGACCGCGAGGCCTTGCGGGCGGAGATGGGCGCCCATGCGAAGCAGCGCCGCTCGATCCTGTTCCTGCTCTATCGTGCCCTCGTGCGCGAGGCGCAGGCCCTGACCGGGCTCATCGCCTATCATGGCGAGCAGGATGCCCGGACGGTGGAGCGGTTGCGGCAGGTGGGCGCTGCCTGAAGCGGCCCTGGATCGGCATTTTGCGCCGGCAAGGGCATGATTTGACGCTGGAAAGGCCGCTGTTCCGGGCACTCTGGAGCCGGTTTCACGGGCTCCGGGTGTCAGGACAAAGGGCTCTGTGCGTCAAATATCGAGGCTTGTCCGCGCGCCCCTGTTAACCCACTTTTACTGCACAGACACCGGCGGCACCGTCGGGTCAGGCGACCGCAGGGCCGATGGAGCCGGTGCGGCGTGCCGGGTCCGGCGTGATCCGGGGGATGGGGTGGGGAAGGCCAGGGACCGAACGAAACAGGCCGCGCAACCGGCCGTCAAAAAAGCTAAGGGGCTCTCCGTGAGGA
>Ga0075011_10002046_pt1 | contig 10949 bp, 12 predicted proteins | sample TARM_MetaG_T_14_FD_72354 | JGI IMG/M metagenome (GOLD analysis project Ga0075011, IMG submission 72354) | Freshwater microbial communities from Pennsylvania, USA, analyzing microbe dynamics in response to fracking - TARM_MetaG_T_14 | ecosystem: Environmental > Aquatic > Freshwater > River...
GTCATCCACTTTGTTGCGCAGCTTCTGCCAGTAGGGCTGCATGTCCATGATGGAGTCCTCGAACTCCACCTCGATGATGGACAGGCCGGTCATGGACTGGGATTTGACGGTCTTGACTCCGTCGATTTCGCGGATGCGCTCTTCGAGCTTGTCGGTGACCAGTTCCTCCACCCGCTGGGGAGAGGCGCCGGGAAAGACGGTACTGATGACGCCGGTACGGATGGTGAAGTCCGGGTCCTCGCCCTTGGAGATGGAGAAGAAGGTCATCACCCCGCTGAGCGCGATGAGCAGGAACAGGACGAGGGAGGTGCGGTTGTTGGTGATGCACCACTTGGCCAGGTTCATGGTCAGCCCTCCGAACCGTTGTTGATCAGCCGGACCTTGCGGCCCTCTTCCAGGCTGTGCACGCCCCGAATAACGATGATGTCGCCCTCGTCCACGCCTCCGAGGACCTCAAGTCCGCTCGGTGTGAGCTGGCCCACGGCGACGTCGCGGCGGGTCACGGTGGAGGTCTCGGGGTTCACCACCCAGACCGCGTGGGCGCCGTCGGGCTCGCCGATGACCGCCGCCGGGGGCAGGTAGAAGGCGGCTCCGGCCTGGCCCAGGCCGATGAAGTTCACGTGCCCGGACATGCCGCTGCGCAACGTCCGGTCCGCGTTGTCCAGGTAAACCTTGACCGGGTAGGTGGAGCCAGAGCCGGACTCCACGGCGATCTCCTCCACCTTGCCCTGCATGGTCCGACCGGGCAGGGCATCGAAGACCACGGCTACCTCGTCGCCCTCCTTGACCTGGGAGATGAGGGTGTCGGGCACGGAGATGTACATCTTCATTTGGCGGCCAGCATTGTAGGTGGCGATGGCCTGACCCGCGCTGACGTTCTGGTGCACGTCGGCCTCGACCTCGCCGATCCAGCCGTCGAACGGCGCGTTCAGGGTGGTGTAGCCCAGCCGTTTGCGGGCGATGTCCAGCTGCTTGGACGAAGCGCTGAGCTGGGCCTCGAATGATTTGAAGTCCGCCTCCACCTGGTCGAGTTCGCCGCGCGAGATGACCCGGCTCTCGAAGAGGCGGGAGTTGCGCTTCATGTCCGCCTTGGCCCGGACGTATTTGGCCCGGACTTGCTCCAGGTTGGCTTGGGCCTGCCTGCGCTCCAGTTCGTAGTCGGACGGGTCGAGGCGGGCGATGACCTGGCCCTTGGAGAACTTGCGGCCGATCTGGTTGCCGGGAAATTCAATGATCTTGCCGCCCACGCGGAAAGAGAGACGGGTGGCCAGGGCGTCCTCGGCAGTGCCCGCGAACGACCACATTTTGCTGCTGTCGGCCCGAACGGCCCTGGTTGTCTTGACCGGGCGCACGGGCTCGGGCACTGGCTCGGGCGAACGGTCGCAGGCGGCGAGCAGGGTCAGGCAGAGCAGGACGGCGAGGGAATGAAAACGGTTCATTGCGCGTTCTCCATGGGGAGGCCGAGGAGCCCCCGGATTCGGGTCTTGATAATTGTTCCGATGGTCGCGTGGTGGTTCTCGAAGGAGTCCCATTCGAGCCGTTTGCATATCAGGGGATGCCCTTCCAGAAGCTTGATGATGACGCTTATGATCATGTGTCCGGTGATGAATGCGTCCGTTTCGTCCCGGCAGTGCGCGGCGGTTCCCTGGACCAGAGCGGACAGGGACTCCAGGTTGGGGGTGAAGAACGCGGTGTCCAGCAGGGGGAATAGTTCGGTCGGATGAACCAGTTCGCGGGAGACGATGACCACGCCCCAGATGTAGTCGGAGCGGACCAGCAGCCCGTCTATCAGGGAGCCCATGAACCAGTCCACGACCTTGGCCTTCTCCTCCGGCGTGTCCCCGGCCACGGCCAGGCGCTCCCGGACAGCTTCGGTGGGTGGAAATATCTGGTCGCGGACTTTGGTGATCTCCTGGATGACGGCCTCGTACAGCCCGGCCTTACCGCCGAAGTGGTAGCCGACCGTGGCCAGGTTGACCCCGGCCTCGGCCGCGAGGGTGCGCATGGACACGCCGTTGTAGCCGTTTTTGGCGAACAACTCCGCGCCCGTGTGTAGCAGTGTGGCCCGGGTTTCCTCGCCCTGGGCCCGCTTGCGGGACTTGTGCCCTTCGCTGGTCATACCTGCCTCCATGAAATGGATATTGATAAAGGGAAAGGTCTGTTCATAATCCTGAGCGCCAAGATTTGTCAAACGTTTGTTTAAGATAAAAACACATGTTTGATCTGTGGCGCGCCTCCCAGGAACGGGCGTTAGCGCTCCGAAAGGGAACCGTACCGGAAATACGGTGCGGAAGGGAGTTGCGGATAGGGGGCAATGAAAAGGCCGGACACGCGTCCGGCCTTTTCCTTCTTGTCTTGAACGGGCGCGGTCTACTCGTTGCCCCTCTTGAGCTTGACCCAGTAGTCCTCATAGATCTTCATGGCCTCGCCTATGTCGTCCTGGAACTCGCCGCGCAGGGCGGTGGCATCGTCGGGGTAGACGATAGGGTTGTCGCGCACGTCGGCCGGGATGAACTCGGCGGCCCTCGCGTTGGGGGTGGAGTATCCCATCTCGGTGGAGATGGCCGCGGCCACGTCCGGGCGCAGCAGGTAGTTCAGAAAGGCGTGGGCCTCATCCAGGTTCCTGGCCCCTTGGGGGATGCACAGGGAATCCAGCCACAGGGAAAATCCCTCCTTGGGGTAGATGTACTTGATCTCCGGGTTTTCCTGGTTGGCGATGTAGGCCTCGCCGTTCCAGACCACGCCCACGGAGACCTCGCCGGATAGCAGCGCCTGCTTGGGGGAGTCGGAATCGAAGACCCGTACGTAGGGGATGAGGGCCTTGAGTTTTTGGTAGGCCTGCTCCAGGTGGGCCGGATCGGTGTCGTTCAGGGAGTAGCCCAGGCTCTTCAGGGCGATGGCGAAAGCCTCGCGCGGCTCATTGGGCAGCAGCAGGCGGCCCTTCATCTCCGGCTTCCAGAGGTCGGCGTAGGAGGTTATGGCGCCCTCGCCCAGGGTGCCGGTGTTCACGGCGATGGCCGTGGAGCCCCACATGTAGGGCACGGAAAAGGTGTTGTCCGGGTCAAAGGGTTGATCCGTGAACTTGTTTGAAAGGTTGGGGAAGTTGGACAGTTTGGACTTGTCCAGGGGCAGGAGCAGGTCCTGGCGGCGCATCAGGCCCACGTAGTCGGACGAGGGCACGATGAGGTCGTAGCCGCCCCCGGCCAGCTTGATCTTGGCGTACATGGCCTCGTTGCTGTCGTAGGTGGAGATGTGCACCTTGATGCCGGTCTCCCTGGTGAAGTTCTCGACCACCTCGTCCGGGATGTATTCGGACCAGATGTACAGGTATAGTTCCCCGCTGCCGGCAAGGGCCGGGACCGCGAAAGCGAGGGTCAGGACGATTGCGAGCAGTAGCTTTTTCATGACTTCTCCTTGAGCAGCCGCCGGGACAGGAGTACGGCGGCCACGGTTATGGTGATCATCACCACGCTGAGTGCGTTGACGTCCGGCTTTATGCCGAGACGGACCATGGAATATATCCGCAGGGGCAGGACCTCGTATGTCGGTCCCGTGGTGAAAAAGGAAACGATGACGTCGTCCAGGGACAGGGTGAAGCTGAGGAGCCACCCCGCGATCAGGCCGGGCGCGGCCATGGGCAGGACGATGCGCCGGAAGACCTGGTATTCCACGGCCCCCAGGTCACGTGCGGCCTCGACCACCGTGGGGTCGAATCCCTTGAAACGGGAGTAGACCGTGGCGGTGACGAACGGCACGCACAAGGTCACGTGGCCCATGAGCAGGGTCCAGAAGCCGAGCGACAGGCCCACGCCGAGAAACAGAACCAGCAGCGAGATGCCGATGACGATGTCCGGCGACATCATCATGACGAAGATGGAAGCGAAGACCGCGCGGCGGCCCTTGAAACGGTACTGATGGAGCATGAACGCGGCCAGGGTGCCGAGGATGCAGGAGACCGTGGCCGAGACCACGGCGATGGTCATGGACCTGAAGGCCGCGTCCATCAGTGTGTCGTTCTTGAGCAGCTTGACGTACCACTGCAGGGTGAATCCCTTCCAGGCCAGGGAGTACTTGGAGGCGTTGAAGGAATAGACCGCGATGACCACCAGCGGCAGGTACAGAAAGGCGAAGACCAGGGCGGCGTAGGCCCGTTTTATCCAGATGTTCATATGCGCACCTTCCTTCCGGCCCTGCGCACGCTCTTGTAATACAAGGCGAGCATCAGGCCCATGATCACGGTCATGGCGACCGAGGCCGCGGCGCCGAGCGGGATGTTGCGGGCCGCCAGGAACTGGTCGCGGATGTAGTTGCCCAGCAGCATGGTCCGCGCCCCGCCCAGAATGTCCGGGATATAGAACATGCCCAGCGCGGGCAGAAAGACGAGCATGCAGCCCGAGACGATGCCGGGCATGGTCAGGGGAATGGTGATCTTGCGGAAGGTGGAGAAGCGGCTCGCCCCAAGGTCACGCGAGGCCTCCAGCAGCTTGCAGTCCAGTTTCTCGATGGCCGCGTACAACGGCAGGATCATGAACGGCAGCAGGGTGTAGACCAGGCCGATGAAGACCGCCGTGGGCGTGTACATGAGCTTGACCGGCGCGTCGACCACCCCGAGGAGGAGCAGGAGCTTGTTGACCACGCCGTCGGCCTTGAGCACGGCCACCAGGGCGTAAGTCCGGATCAGCGTATTGGTCCAGAACGGGATCATGACCAGCAGGAGCAGGGTCCGGGTGTAGCGCCTGTCTGCCCGGGCCACGACATAGGCGAACGGGTAGCCGATGAGCAGGCACAAGAGGGTGGCCGTGGCGGCCATGGCCATGGACTCGGCCAGCATGGCCCCCAGGGCGGGCTGGAACAACTCCGCGTAGCTGGAAAGCGAGAGGACCGGCTTGATCAGATTGTCCGGATCGCGCGAAAGGAAGCTGACCGCCAGGAGCATAAGGGTGGGCACGGCCCCGAACAGGACCAGCCAGCCGAGAACCCCGGAGACGACCAACCGTTTGAACAGGCTATCCTTCATGGGGCAGGATCACCTCCCATCCCTCGAACCAGCCCACGGCCACCCGGTCGCCGGCGTGAAAATAGAGGGTCTCGCTGTCTTCGTCGAAGAACTCGGTGACCAGGATGCGTTTGCCGTCGTCCAAAGTGATGTCCACGTCGTAGGTGGCCCCCCGGTAGCAGGTGCCGTCCACCGTGCCCTTGAGCAACGCCTTGGCGAATTTGTGGGCCAGGTCCGGGGATTCCTCCAGGTCCTTCATGACCTCTACGCGGAAGTCCTCGGGCCTGAGCAGCACGTGCACCCGGTCGCCGTCGGCGAACTCGCGCCTGGCCTTGACCAGCACGGAGGCGCCCTCCACTTCGGCGGTGTAGCTCTCGCCCTGGCGGCCGGTGACGGTCCCGTCCAGAACGTTGATTTCGCCCACGAAACGGGCCACATACAGATTGGTCGGCTCCTCGTAAATCTCACGCGGCGAGCCCACCTGCTCGATGCGCCCGTCGTTCATGACCACCACACGGTCGGACATGGAGAAGGCCTCCTCCTGGTCGTGGGTGACCAGGACGAAGGTGATCCCGAGGGTCCGTTGCAACTCCTTGAGTTCCTTTTGCATCTGCTTGCGCAGCCGGTAGTCCAGGGCGGACAGGGGCTCGTCCAGGAGCAGGACGCGGGGCTTGTTGACGATGGCCCGCGCGATGGCCACGCGCTGCTGCTGGCCACCGGACAACTCTTTGGGCATGCGCCGTCCCATGGATTCCAACCGGACCAGTTTGAGAGCCTCGTCCACGGTGCGGTGGATCTCGGCCTCGGTCTTGCCCGCGATGCGCAGGCCAAACGCCACGTTGTCGAAGACGTTCATGTGCGGGAACAGGGCATAGCTTTGGAACACGGTGTTCACGGTCCGGGATTCCGGGGGCACGCCTCTGACCGAGCGGCCGTCCAGTTCCACGGCTCCGGAGTCGCATTCTTCAAATCCGCCGAGGATGCGCAGGATGGTGGTCTTGCCGCAACCCGAGGGGCCGAGCAGAGTGATGAACTCCCCGTCCTTGATGGACAGGGAAACATTTTCGACGGCGGTCTCCCCGTCAAACGACTTGGAGACGCCGTCAAGGGTGACGACAGGCTGGGTCATGTGTTTCCTCTATTATGAGTGATATTGCGTCTTGGGAGACGCGGTCACGGTAGTCGTACGGGGTGCAGGACAGCCCCGGCCTCCGGGACGAAAAGCGCACGGCGATGGCGCAGTTTCGATTTCAGGGACTCGATGCCGGGGTCGAACAGGAAATGGAACGCGATCGAGGCGGTCAGCGCGGCGGCCAGGATCTGCCCCCCCTCGGGGTCTTCCGCATAGGTCTCGAACAGGGCGATGACGATGTAGTGGAGCAGGTAGAACGGGTAGCTGATCTTGCCCGCGAATCTGTCGGCCCGCAATCGTTTGAAACCGCGGAAGATGAGGGGCATGGAAAGCAGGGCCGCCGTGGGCAGGAAAAAGGGTAGCAGCGGCTTGGGCGCGCCATCGGCCACCAGGGCCAGCCCGGCCAGGGCCAGGAACAGGCCGTAGTCGTACCAGCGCGGGGTTTCGGGCAGCTGCCGGTGGATCCGGTAGGCCAGGATGCCGCCCACAAAGAGCCAGAATTCCAAGGGGAAGAATCGCTTGAAAAAGATTACCCCGGACAGGGGGGAGGCCATGATCGCGAGCTTGAGGGCCAGACTTGTGGCCAGGAGCCCGACCAGGGTGCGGGAGCGCAGCCGGACCAGGAACGGGGCCAGGGCGTAAAAGGTCGCCTCGAGCGACAGGGACCACGCCTGGATGAGCGGGGCGTCGGTCCACAGGGCGTCGTGGCTGTAGGCCGTGAAGTGCAGGCCGCCCTGCGGAGAGCGGGTCAGGGAGAAGAGTAGCTCCTGGCCGATGGTGGTGGCCGAGGTCCAGGCCATGACCAGGAAGGCGGCGGGGTCGGCCGCGATGGCCCGCAGGGTTTCCCGGTTGGTCAGGGAGTGGACGTCCAGGCTGGTCAAAAGTCCCAGACTGATCACCGCGGCCAGAACGTACATGGGGTACAGGGTCAGGAAACGGCTCCAGTAGAAGGAGCGCGCGTCGTTGTAGGACCGGTCCAGGATCAGGGCCATGTAGAAGCCGGAGATGGCGAAAAAGGTCAGCACCGCCTCGTGGCCGTTGACCAGGGGCGTCCCTTCAAAGGAGGGGAAGTGCGAGTTGAAGACCGCGAAGGCGAGCAGCAGGCGGATGATGCCCATACCGTTACCTCCCTCTCCTGGAAAACGGACCGCAAAGGTCCGACCGGGGGTTGCATGCGGCAAACGCCGTAAGAATCCGCTTCAACGCCTCAGCCGTTAACCCCGTATGGGGCGGGCAGGGGGGTGTCGGGCGGGATGGCGGACAGGACGGCCGGGACGCGGTGCGCCAGACAGGCCACGGAAAGATAGGGCTCCTCGCCGCAGAGATAGGCGCGCAGCCGGTGCTTGGTGTCCGTGTCCATGAAGGCCATGAGCGGCTGGGGCACTTCGGCCACGCGGGTCAGCGCATCCTGGATGACCTCGTCCCAGACTGCGTGGAACCTTTCCAGATCGTCGGGACGCAAGTGCATCCGGCAGCGGGTGCAGCCGCAGTCCAGGGGGATATCCCGGCCCAGGTCGAACAGACCGTACTCTTCGCAGATCTCCTGGCCTTTCCAAATGTCGCGTACCGCGATCTCGAAGCCGTAGGCCGTGGTCATGACGTTGCAGTCACAGCGGTGATTGACGTAGCGCGCGTTGTCGCGGCTGAGGATGTGCACGCCGGATTCATCGGCATAGACGGTCTTGCCCAGCGTCTCGGCGGCCTCGATCCGGTTGGCGGAGCGGGCCGTATAGGCCGCCTCGAGCCGGTCGCGGACGTAGACGATGGTGCCGCGCGGGATGTCCTGGGCGGCGAACACGCCGTACCCGATGGTCGGGTCGACGAAACGCACTTCTGTTTTGGGATGCATCATGAAAAATTACCGCTTCCTCTGGGGAGGACGTTCGTTCGGGGGCGGGCGCGGTCGGCGCCTACCAGTCCTCGTCGGTGTCGTAGTCGATCCCGTCTTCAAGAGTGTAGTTGCGCACCTTGATGCGAAGCTCGTCCTCGTTTTCGACGACCACACCTTCAGCCGTGACCCACCTGTCGATGAACTCGATCAGGCTTTCACCGTTCTCGTCCGGTTCGACGATGAATTCCTCCTCGCCGTCCACGAGCAGGACCACGCCGGAGGCGGCATCGTCGTTCCAGGCCAGGGGGAGTATTTGTCCAAACAAGGAATCCTCATACACGTCGGTAGCCATTTTCTCCCGCTCCTAATGGAAGGTGCCGTCAGCGTCTTCGTCGTCTATGTTCAGGCGGTAGACAAGTCCGCCGTCCATGGAAATGAACTGTTTGCAGAACCGGCGCTGCTCCGAGAAGCCGTTGGCCTCGTAGAACAGCCGGGCGTTCTCGAAGGCGCGCCCTTCGCCGGTCTCCAGGAAGATCGACCGTCCCCGCTCTCCTGCGATCCGGCGGGTCATTTCGGCGACCAGGGCCGAGCCGATGCCCAGCCTGCGGAATTCGGGGTCCACGGTGATGCCGTAGAGCTCGAACTCCTCGGGCCAGTACATGATCGGGCCGTAGCAGAGGAAACCGATGATCCGCTCGACCTGCGCGTCGCAGACCTTGGCCAGGAGGAAGGTCTGTGCCTCCTCGCCCTCGCCGTAGGCGCAGTCCCAGGCCATGTCTTCTGCGGACAGCATGGCGTCGGCCGAAAACAGTCCGCACGATGCGGCCATATTCAGGATGGTTTCCACATCGCCGGGCGTGATGCCCGAGGAGATGCGGACCTCCCGCATGTCCTCGCGGGTGTCTTCTTCTCTGGTAGTTGTGTCCATGGTGATCTCGAAGCCGTGACGGCTCGTCAGGCGAGGCGGTTTTCCCGCTCGCCGGGTTTCAGGTTCATGGAAGTATAGTTCATCGTCGAAGTGTCGCCGATGACCTCGATGGTCTCGACGTTGATGCTGTCGATGCCAAGGGACTTGATCCTGGTGCCGGTGATTTCGCAGGTCTTGCCTTCCAGCGCTGCCGGGTCCTGTTCCAAGCCGAGGAGCAGGTATTCCGTGTCGCCGTCCTTGAGCACCAGGCCGAAGTCGGTGTTGACCACCAGCCCCCAGAAGGTCCCTTCGCCATCGGCAAGGGACAGGGAGGGCATGAGGCAGATGATTGCGGCCAGCATCAGGGGAATCAGTAGTTTTTTCATGGGCTATCCTGGGATGTTGTTTTCCACGGGTGCAAAGCTCTCCACGACCATGGACTCCACGCCGCACTCCTTGCGGACCACGCCGGTGAAGACCGCCTCGGCCCTGGACAGGGACAGGAGGCTTGGGAGGCTTTCGAAATTCTCCACGAGGATTTCCCGTTCGTCCTTGCAGGCGATGAGCACCTCGGTCACATGGAATTGTTCGTCCCATTGCCGGGGGACGACTATACCCATGACGGTGACCGTATCGTTTTGGTGTCGTTTCTCTTGCTGCACGATTCTTCTCTGTCAGGTGGTTTTGAAGATACGGGAAAAGCATGGAGCATGCCAAATACGTAATTGTTTGAAATTGCTTGTTTAGTTTGTTCGCCACCGGAGAAATAGGCGGAACTTTTTGTTCTTGTTTTTTGCAATGCTGGGCGGGAAGCGCTGTGAAAGCGCCTTTCGAGGCCTTGCGGCGGGGTGTAGACTTGCTTAAAAATAACATTTATTCAAGACGTTACAATTTTATGAGAATTTTTAGTTCCGATTTATTAACAATCGGAACTACTAATTCTTCTTTCTAAAATCCATCTTGTCCAGGCCGTGGCGGCCCATCAGCTTGGACAACTGCCTGGTGGTCACGCCCGCCCGCCCGGCCGCGTCCTTGATTACGCCGTTGCATTGTTCCAGCAGGCTCGACAGGTATTGGCTCTCGAACCTGTCCACGGTGATGCGCCGCGCCTGTTTGAGCGGCAGGCTGGTCCGGACAGGGGAGGTAACCACCTCGCCCTGGGCGTCAAGGAGGTCCGGCGGGAAACTCTCGGGCAGGAGCACATCACCGGTCTCCAGAATGCAAGCCCGCTCGATGACGTTCTCGAGCTCACGCACGTTGCCCGGCCATTCGTATTCCATGAGCCGGTCCAGAACCTGCGGGTGGATGCCTTTGACCTCGGTGTTGAGCAGCCCGTTGAACTGTTGGATGAAGGCCTCGGTCAGTCTCGGGATGTCCTCGCGCCGTTCCCGGAGCGAGGGGATGCGGGTGGGAAAGACGTTCAGCCGGTAAAACAGGTCGCGCCGAAACTTGCCGCGTTCGCACAGATCGTTCATGTCTTCGTTGGTGGCGGCAATGATGCGCACGTCCACCGGGATGTCGGACTCGCCGCCCACGCGCTGGATGAACCGCTCCTGAATGACGTTTAAGAGCTTGACCTGGACCGACTGCGAGACCGTGCCGATCTCGTCCAGGAAGATCGTGCCCCCGTGGGCCAGCTCGAACTTGCCGAGCTTGCGCCGGACCGCGCCGGTGAAGGCTCCTTTCTCGTGGCCGAACAACTCGCTTTCCACCAGGGTGTCCGGCATGGCTCCGCAGTGTACGCTGATGAACGGCTGGCCCTTGCGGTTGGAATGGGAGTGGATGAGTTTGGCGATGAGCGACTTGCCCGTTCCTGTCTCGCCCGTGAGCAGCACCGTGGTCCGGGTTCCGGCCACCTGGCGGATCTTGACGAACACGTCGCGCATGGCCTGGCTGCGGGTGTCCACGTATTCGAGCGAGTCCTCGTTCCAGAACTGGCCGCGCAGGGAGTCGAGTTCGGACTTGAGCACGTCGGATTTGCGGACCTTGTCCACGACCAAGTCCAGCTCCTCGCGCTCCACGGGCCGGGTCAGATAGTCGAACGCCCCGGCCTTGACCGCGTCCACGGCGTGGTGGGTATTGG
>Ga0075011_10002048_pt1 | contig 10938 bp, 8 predicted proteins | sample TARM_MetaG_T_14_FD_72354 | JGI IMG/M metagenome (GOLD analysis project Ga0075011, IMG submission 72354) | Freshwater microbial communities from Pennsylvania, USA, analyzing microbe dynamics in response to fracking - TARM_MetaG_T_14 | ecosystem: Environmental > Aquatic > Freshwater > River...
TAGATATTCATTTAAACACGGATTAAGGATGCATATTCTATGTTGTCATTTTTCATTGATTTAACTTTAAGGATAAAATAAGGCTTATGCTGAGTACTTAAAGGCATAAACTCGCGAGTTTTAGAGTGATCCCTGCTAATCTGATTGAGTCTATTTAATGTTATCGCTAGGAATGCCGATGGATAAGAAACCCCTTGAATTGGTTTACCCATTTTTAACGGAAGCTTTGCGGCTGAGCGAGAATGGTCTAGCGGTGTTAGACAAGCATAATCATTTTATCTTTTATAATAATACCTTTGCGAAAATGTTTGGTTTTGTTGATCAAGACATGGTCGGTAAGCATTTTGACGACATGATGCGCTTTGCCTTTACCCATAAACAGGGACCGAAAATTGAGCATGAAACCATAGAGGAATGGCTCGAGCTTATTCATGCTAATCAACGTAAATCGGCTTTTAGACGTTTTGAAGTGGATCTGGTCGACGGTCGCTGGTTGCAACTCTCGGAGCAGGTTTATCACAATGGCGATATGGTGATTGTTTGCACAGATATCACCCAGTTAAAACAGGTCGAGTTTGCCCTCAGGAATGCGCAAACTGAGTTAAATCGCCTCGCGCTCACCGATGAGTTAACGGGGATAGCCAATCGGCGGCATTTTTTTCAGCAGTTAGAGCACGAAATCAAACGCTTGAGTCGCTTACAGTTGCCATTATGCCTAGTGATGATGGACATCGATAACTTTAAACTCGTCAATGATCGCTATGGCCATCAAGTCGGTGACAAGATATTGCAGCATTTTACCCAATTTATCAGCGCCCGAACCCGTCCCTACGATATTTTTGGCCGCTTGGGCGGTGAAGAGTTTGCACTGTTACTGCCAGAGACCACGGTTGATGCGGCCCAGAAAATCGTGACGCGGATGATGTCATCCCTTGCCAATGAAGATATTTCTGCAATCGTGGCTGATTTTCAATATCAGTTTTCAGCAGGCGTCAGTGCATTACCCCCTGTGATTATTCACCATGAAATCGATAAAAGTGCTGATATTTCAGATATAGAGCAGGTTACATTGCCTGTCGAAATAGGAAGTCAGTGCCGCTCTGATGCTGAAAAGCTGGTGGCCGACGCGGATAAAGCGCTCTATCAAGCTAAAACCCTCGGGCGAAATCGCGTGGTGATATGGGATGATGTGATGATGTGATGTAAACGGGTAACCAGCCTAGCTGAGTAAAGTGTATCTTAATCAGTATATTAGTTCTGTAGAGTGTCAGTCACCCGTGTGTAACTAAGACGGCGTAACTAAGGTAACGAAGGTAACTAAGACTGAGCCGCTAGCCCAGCGTGTCGCGAATCCAAGAATAAAACCCAAAGCTAACAAAACTTGAGTTAATCCCAAAACGAAAAACAAAACCCGCTTAAGCGGGCGCAGTACTCATCACACTATCACGCATTCGCTTAACTTAGTGTTGTACTCAAAACGACGTTTTGTTCCTTTGGTTTTTCACCTAAAATAGCCGCCATATCAGTCCACATTGCTTTAGCCTTCAAGGGAAACTGTGTTAATCAATCAGCAATATACCCGCCATGGACCCGATTATCGATTTGGTGAGCAGGTGACATTTCTTGATGTTAAACAAACCTTTGGGTTTAGCCATGTGCGTGTTGGCCGCTGGGTCACGCGGGATGAATCGCGCCTTGCTGCGGATCTGGTGTTTGATTCGCTCGCCGATCTGGCCTTTATCTTAAAGCTGCCACCTTTGACGTTAGGGCTGCGGGAAACCGTGAGTCTGGCCTTTGGCCATGGCGGTCAAAAGGGTGTGCAGGCCCATTATGCGCCCGCGACTCGGGAATTGGCCTTGGCAAAAAATGCCGGCGCTGGCGCTTTAGCCCACGAATTTTGGCACGCGTTTGACCACTATATTACCGCTAAGTCCTTCAAATTTTCGTCTAAGCGGTTTCAATGCGCGAGCGATCTTTGGTTATCGGATCTGCCCATCATAGAACATCCACTGAATACAAGGTTATCGGAGATCTTCAAGGTGACATTTTTGAGTGGTAATGGCGATGAGCCCCATGATTATGTGCGCCGAGCGATTGCCTTAGATAAAAAACATGGCATGCAGTACTTCGCACGGCCAACTGAAATGATGGCGCGGGCATTTGAAGCCTGTATTGAATCCTATGATGATATTTCGAATCCGTATTTAGTGTCAGGGACACGCTTTTCAGCAATGGCAAAGGAGGGCGCTTATCCCGATGAAGCCCACAGGAAAGTGATTTTTAAAGCTTTGATCAATTACTTCGAGCCGTTAGGAATGGCATTGAGTAAACATCCGCTTGGCTGATTTTAAATTTTTGAATGTAGATAAAAATACGTCAAACGACAGTGTGATGCGAGTACGAGCTTTGTTGGCGAGTCGACAAATTTGAAACTGAATTAACGAATTAACGATAAGTGATGGTGTGAGTCGTGCCGTTTTGCTTAGTTGAAAGTGTTTGCCAGCAATAGGCCAAACTGTGGCGGATAGCATCGAGATATTGGGACGCCTGAGTATCCATTAAATACCAGTAGCTGGGTTTTGATTCTGGCATGTGATTAAAAAATAATGCTTCGGCATTGATGACTTGTTTTAAATCTGCATATTTTAGCCAAATGTCGATAGGCGTATGAGCCAGCGCAATCAGCCAATCGAATTGTATGTGTTTTACGGAATGTGGCACATCTGTCGATGGGTTTGCTTCTTGTAAACGCGCAAGTAAATCAAAGGGATTGCCCGAGTTAATCACCATCGAAGTTTGAGAACCACGTTCTTTGTCTGTTGTAGTTAAGTTTACTAAAAAAACCGGTGACAGAGTGAACTCCGGCCAGTCGAGTGCGGTCGCGAACGTCTGCGCAATCCGCCGCTCGCCTAACCAATTATGCACCATACAAGGTAAGTGGTCTTCAGGCGGTAAATCATTGGGCCTTGCTAAACTCGGAAACAGCGACATACGCTGCACTTGTACATGCTGGGACAATTGCTGCATCAATACGATTGTGGTTAAGCCAGATGAAGGCCAGCAGCCAAGCTGAGGCGTTAATTCAATCGCAACTTGTGTCAAAGCTTGGGTAAGCAAATCATTTTGCGGGTAACCTTGTACCACAAAAGCATATTTTGATTCGGCAAAACCGCCATTAGCGATATTCACTATCTGATTATTTGGGTTACTTTTCTCATTCCATTGAGTGCCGTTAAAGATAAATGTCGTGCCCGTAGTAGCTGGCTGCCAATTGCCAGAAGCATTCCCAATAATGGTCACTTGCTCGAAGGCAAGTTCGCGCGCCAAAGTGTGCAGTTCGACTCGCGAATGCGGCATCTGCAAATGTTGGTGCATGTGGGTATGAGACTTAGGCATAGGCTGAATATCTGTTTCACGGACTCAAAATGAACTTCATTGTAATGGATATCTCCCTGAGCCCAAAGGCTTAATCCTCTGTCGTTTACCGGATGATGTTTTAACACATGATAGTGCTGTTTAGAGATGCCGCGCATAAAAGTGATGCGCGGTATCCCTAATGAGTAAGATGATCAGAAATTGTAGCTCAAACTAAGTTCGACATTTCTCGGCTCGCCGAAGAACCCTTGATCGTAGAAATCGATACTGGAGTAGTACTTTTCATCAAACACGTTTCTAATATTCAAGCGGACAATCGCATCGTCAGTAATTTGATAACTCGCCATCAGGTTAGTAATGAAGTAACTGTCTTGTTCAGAGCTTGCGCCGTTAGGACCTGCATTTTCTACATAAATCTTGCTCTGCCAGCTTAAGTTACCACCCAATGTGAGATCTTCGAGAGCACCATTAAAATGATAAAGCGTAGATAATCGTACTAAGTTTTTAGGCAAATGCGTACCAAAGGCTTCACCATTGGCTTTTTCAGACTCACTGTAGGTGTAACTGAAGTACAGATCCCAATCTTCCGTCGGCCTTCCGGTTAACTCCATTTCAAAACCACGGTTGCTGGTGCCATCCACTGCGCGCATTGGAAAGCTGCCATCTGGAAGTGGATCTTTAAAATTAGGATCTCTTTCTGCCACATTTTCTTTTTGAACTTTAAATACTGCCACACTGGCGGTGAGTCTTTCGTCGAAGAAATCAGCTTTACTACCAAGCTCAATATTATTGCCGGTTGTCGGATCTAGGCGTTTATTATTGGCATCTTTTGCGTCTTGGGGCTGAAAGATCTCGGTGTAACTGGTATAGATTGAGACGCTGTCAGTGATGTCATACACGAGTCCCGCATAAGGAGTGATGACATCATTGTGCTCATACCCTGGGTCGATTCTGTATTGGCTAATACGACTTCCCAGTAACAGAGTCAGCTGATCATGCAGACTGAGTTGAGTGGCGATATAGGCGCCTTTCTGGATCTCTTCAGTCTCTTGAGTGGTGGGGGTTGATGGGTAGTTTGGTTCTGCAATCGAGCCATCCCACTCGAAGAAGTTACCAACGCTCAAGGTATCTGTGGTGTAATAAGAGTCAGCGCTAATATCTTGTTTTGAATAGAGTAGGCCGGTTGTCAGTTTATGTTCTCGACCAAATAATTCGAATGGACCTGAAGCAAATAATCGCGCTGCATCCTGCTTACGGCTTGACTGGTAGATCATGGGTGATGCACTCATACCCAAACCTGTGGTTTTATCTGGGGCGCCATACAAAAATAACAAGTGGCCATCCATTTTGTCTTCGCGATGTTCAATGTCGAGTTTGAGCTCCCAATTATTATCGAAGCTGTGTTCTAAAGTAGAGAAAACGTTCGTGCCATGACGCTTCCAACTGGACCAAGATGCCGCAGTGGTCGTTGAACGGGGGAGGTCATTGGCTAGACTGCCATCGGCATAAAAGAGTGGCAGCGCACCCCAAGTGGAGCCTTTAGGATCGCGGTCACTATAATCCGCTCCTAAAGTGAATAAAGTACTGTCACTTAATCGTGCAGTAACAACGCCATATATTTGCAGGTTTTCATCCTCAGCAAGATCGGTAAAACTGTCAGATTTCTCATAGGCAGCTGCAAATCTCGCTTGAACGTCACCATCATCTGTTATGTCGACTGAACTGTCGCCTTCAACACGGTAACTGTCCCATGAACCTAGTTTGGCACTGAGATAACCACCAGGTGACGACTTTGGACGTTTACGAATGAGGTTGATGGCGGCAGAGGGTTCACCTGCTCCGGTTAATAATCCCGTTGCGCCCCGCACCACTTCAACGCGATCGAAGATAACGGTATCGGTCGAAGCATCATTAAAGAAACTTGAGTAGTTAACTGGCACGCCATCAAATTGAAAGTTAGTGATAGGATTACCACGGGCACTAAAAAAGTACCGATTAGTTTCTATTTTTTGAGCCGAAATACCCGGTGTTAAAAACATTAAGTCGGCGACATTGTTAAGTGAAAAACTCTGAATAAACTCTTGATCTATAATCGTAACCGACTGGGGTGTATCTCTCAGTGTTAAAGGCAATCCCGTTGCAGTCGCTGCTTTATCTAAACGACTTCCTTTAATACTGATCACTTCAATATTGGCGTCGGATTCTGTCTCTTCAGCGTGCAAACTCGAGGCAAATAACAGGCCCGAAATGAGTGTAGCTAATAACGTTTTATGCATCATGATTCCCCATCATAGTATTTTGTGACCGGCATTCTAATTGAAAACAATTACCGGTACATCGTATTGATAACAATTTGCATTACCTTTACACTCTTGAGATTAGATAAGTGTTAGGAAAGTCACAAATGGCGAAGATCAGTAACCGGTTCTGGTTTATGTTGCACGGTTGGGTGTCGCTCCCAATATGGTTGTTATTTTGTTTTATCTGTTTGACGGGCACGATTGCGGTATTAAGTCATGAGATCACTTGGCTCACGAATCCTGCATCAAGAGCATTGAATCCTAATGATTTACCGGAAAAACCAGTCAGCGAGTTGATGACAATTGTTGAGACAGTCTACCCAAGTGCGGCGGTTACTGGCGCTATGACTTTAGAGCCATATTTGGTGAATGTGGTGATGTTCAGTGATGCGGATAAGCCCTTTGCCATGGCCTATGTGAATCAATACACAGGTGAGATCCAACAGATCAATGAAGGTATGACCTTTGTGGGCTTTATCAGATCGTTACATGCATGGTTACTATTTCCCTGGCAAAGCAGTTACAGCCTTGGCTATTACCTCGTATGTTCGATGGCGCTGTTCATGCTCGCGTCTTTAGTCACTGGATTGATTGTCTATAAACGTTTTTGGCGGAGTTTGTTTGCACCTAAGCTGCGACTCAATCAAGGAAAAAAAACGTTATTAGCAGATTTACATAAATTGTCCGGTGTTTGGTCTATTTGGTTTATCGCCATTATGGCCGTGACAGGATTATGGTATCTAGTCCAAGCCATTTTTTGGCATGCAGATATTGATATTGAACCCCATGCGCCATTAGTCGCGGCAGAACAATTACCTTTCGTCCAAAAGAGTGACGCGAAGCCAGCAGTGCCGAACGTGTCACTTACACAAGCCCTAACGTTAGCGCAAACACGCTTTCCAGATTTTCAGCCAAGTTATGTAATGCAACCAGAGCACAATCGAGACATGTATCATCTGAGCGGTAGCGGCGATCATATTTTCTACGATCAGTATTCATATAACCTCAGTATTAATCCTTGGACAGGGGAGGTTGCCAGTGCCACATCACCCGGGACTATGACGGGCATGCAAACCCTAATGCATATCGCAGATCCCTTACATTACGGCACCTTAGGCGGCATTTGGACAAAAATCATTTGGTTTATTTTTGGGTTAATTCTATCGGGTATGTCAATTACAGGATTTATGATGTGGGGATTACGCAATCTGCGGGCATTTAAAAATGCAAGCGTTCCAAACACTGCGACTGACCTGTTAGAGGAGGGATGTTAATGGCTGTTACTAACTCAAGCTTCTGGCTAAAAAACAAATATAAACTCAGTGGGTTAATTCTATTTCTACCGCTATTGTTTCTATATCAGTCGTTAACACCGACATTTCCGCCTGCATGGCAGGCTCAGCAGTTGGGCGAGTTTAGCATTGCGCCTTTACCCTTAAATCTTAACGCACCCTATGTGCATCATGATGATTATGTAAAAGATTTTATGTTGGTTTTTGAAAAAGGTGAAATAGCTAATATACGTCAAGGCTACGCTAACATTGGAACTCAGGCTCTGCCGATAGCAGACTTACAACGCAGTGAGAATGGCATTTTACACGGTAACAAGCATGGCCAACATGTGCACGCCATCGCATCTGAAAAGTTAACCTCGGCCGACAGTCTGTGGATTTCGATAGAGAATTGGCAAGGTGAGTGGCAAGTCGGAAAATGGCCGCTGCCCGCTGATATACTCGTGCAGTAACACAAATCACCTCAAAACAAGTTTAAAACCAAAAGCCCAGACAGCAAAGACGACCTCTTAGAGTGACAAGCTAAGGGGGTGTTTTTTGAGGTTAAGCATCTGGGCTTAAATACGGCTAAAAAATCACTTTTCTTGCTGTGAGCTTTCTCTTAAATGGCAAGTTTCAATTGCATGAAACACCAAGTTGTCTTGTCCTTCATGAGTCAATAGAAAATATGTTATCTGAATCACCAAAATACAAATGAAAGTGATTCGCAATAGTGTTACCGTATTGCCACTCTAAATAAACTATCCAACTAACTATGCAATTTAATTTACTTCCTCTTGCGGCGGCTGTTGCTTTGGCCTTAAACCCTTTACTGGTTTTAGCCGAGGAGCAGTCAACTCCTGATCTACAAGACCAGAATATTGAAAAAATCACAGTGATGGGTAAATACACTGTCAGCAAGACTATCGATACCGCCACAGGGCTTGGATTATCGTTGATGGAAACGCCGCAGTCAGTGTCGATTTTAACGGCTGAGCGGATTCAAGATCAGGCGCTTAATACCGTTGTTGATGTCGTTAATAATGCTGTCGGTTTAACGTCATCTAAAACTGACAACGTGCGTAATGGTTTCAATGCTCGCGGATTTTCAGTGCAAAATTACCAGATTGACGGCGTACCTTTATCTTGGAGTTTAGGTGGTGATGCCGGCGAAACCGTTTCTGATGTATCCCTTTATGAACGAGTTGAAGTGGTGCGAGGGGCAACAGGCCTACTCACAGGTGCCGGAGATCCGTCTGCTTCGATTAATTTGGTACGCAAACATGCCGATAGCAGCGACCTGAAGGGTTATGTCGATGTAGCAACGGGCAGTTGGGATAAAAAACAGATCACCGCAGATGTCTCCAATGGCCTCAATGAAAGTGGTAGTGTACGTGGTCGCATGGTCGCTAAATACGTCAATAGCGATTCATACCAAGAGCTTTATCAAGACCGCAAAACCATTCTTTACGGTGTTATCGATACTGATATCACAGATAACACTATGTTGCGCGTGGGGGGCAGTTACAACAACAATAACCCTAAAGGCGCCATGTGGGGAGCATTGCAAGCCGTATACAGCGATGGCACTCCTACCGATTGGGATGTTTCTGCTACAACGGCAGCAGATTGGAGTCGCTGGGAAACCACCAACGTAAACTACTTTGCAAACCTCAATCATTATTTCAACAATGGCTGGCAATTGGTGGCGAACTACAACCGTATGGAGTATGAAACCACCACTAAAATGATCTACATGTCTGGTTTGCTTGATAAAGAAACGGGGGCAGGATTGAGTGGTCAGCGTTATCACAGCCACGGTGAGAGCAACTCTGATAATTTCGATTTACAGCTGAAAGGGGATTATCAACTGTTCAATCTGGAACATGAATTTGTCGTCGGTGTCTTATACAGTAAACAAAAATCCTATACGGATACTTTCGAACCTATTCGTGATGAAACGAACCTCTACGACAATAAGCCCGTAGATAACTTTTACGAATGGCAAAACAATGCATTTGCAGAGCCTGAATGGTCAACGGACGCCAATCGCCAGCTTAAAATGGACACTGAGCAGAAAGGTTTTTACGCTGCAACCCGTTTCACCATTACTGAAGCCTTAAAAATCATTGCTGGCGGCCGGATTTCGAGCTGGAATCGTGAAGGAGTGAGCTACGGCACTGATACCAACTTTGGTGATGATGGGGTGTTTGTACCTTATGTCGGTGCCTTATATGACATTAGTGAGCAACATCGTGCCTATGCGAGTTATACCGAAATATTTAATCCGCAAAATGTGACTAATGCTTATGGAGAGTATCTCGACCCATTAAAAGGTAAAGCTTATGAAATTGGTCTGAAGAGTGCTTATCTTGACGATCGTCTGCACACAACTGTCGCGCTATTTAAAATCGATCAAGACAACCTAGCAACGCCGGATGGAACCGTCATGATTGATGGCAAACCCGTTACTAATTACAAAGCTGCTCAAGGTACTGAAAGTACAGGTTTCGAGTTAGAAGTGGTGGGTGAGTTTATCGATGGATGGAATATCACGGCTGGCTATTCTCAGTTTACAGCGGAAGATGTGGAAGGAAACAGGATGGCAACCACAAGCCCACGTAAACAGTTTAAGCTATTTACCACGTATCAGTTTGTCGATTATCTGCGTGAGTTAACCGTGGGTGGTGGTATTAATTGGCAAAGTGACAGTTACTCTGAAGGCGGCACAGTAAAAATAGATCAGGAAGCTTACTCCCTCGTTAACCTGATGGCCCGTTATAACCTCGCCGATAATATGGAGCTGCAACTTAACGTGGATAATTTATTAGACGAAAAATACTACGCTTATATGTCAGCCTCATCCTCAATGTCCGAAGCTTATAGCGTGTATCACTATGGCACGCCACGTAATGTGACCTTGAGTTTTAATTACCGCTTTTAAGTTTTCCGCTAAATAGGGTAGCCGAGTGATCGGCTACTTCTCCTGCATATTCTATTATTGCTAATGTTTTGATTGCTCGTGCCAGTTCGTATTAACGACTCAGCACTGACATCTATAGATGTTGGACTAAGCCAACCTTTGCTTCGTACCAAAATCAAATACAGTTATCGGTTGAAAGTGAAAGGATGATGTGGTTCAACCAAGTCATGGTAGGACAACACATTAGGTTAGCAGTTTCTCACAATTTTTTTGCAGGCATTGTACTGTTCGCAATCAGTGCGGCAACGAACAGAGTCAATGAATAAAAACGGGTATACTCATCATTAATAACCTTATGCTGAGGATAAATATGCAAATTGAAACGCTTTATGATGTTATGCAATGGACTAAAAATATCCACCAACAGCTGCATGTGTTTGCGGCACATTGCGCACTGGAAAATGATAGCGAGCGGAGCGAATTACTGCTGGAATATATTTCATCGCACGAGCAGAAAATGGCACGGGTCATCAGACAGTTCGAAGATAATGGCAATAGCAATGCACTTAACACTTATTGTCGACATTTCTATGAAAAAACGGCCATACCTATTCATTTAACAGGTGAACATCCGTTTGAGAAGATGGATACGGATGAAATAGCAATAGCCACACTTGAATATCATAAAAATATTGTTGGACTGTTTGAATATCTACAAAATTGCAGTTCTGCACCTTCCGTAACTGAATTTCTTAGCAATATACTGTCACTTGAAGAAGCTGAAAAGCGGTTGCTGGCGCGTAACATGAAACAAATTGACGATTTATAGCATGTACAGTCCAGGCAGGCTCTGAATTTATTCAGTAGTTAAGGAATTAACTCATCTCAAGCGTTGATGGTAAACTGATATATAGCGGGATTAGCTATATAATAGAACTAGATGCGTTAAAATTCATATTGAAATCTAGTGAGAAGTAATTTTTAACGTTAGTCATATCAAGTGTATTTAGTTTGTTGATTTAGTGTGGATTATTTTTTGAGATTTGTGAGCGACTACATTGATACAGTC
>Ga0075011_10002049_pt1 | contig 10932 bp, 9 predicted proteins | sample TARM_MetaG_T_14_FD_72354 | JGI IMG/M metagenome (GOLD analysis project Ga0075011, IMG submission 72354) | Freshwater microbial communities from Pennsylvania, USA, analyzing microbe dynamics in response to fracking - TARM_MetaG_T_14 | ecosystem: Environmental > Aquatic > Freshwater > River...
GCTTTATTCACTGCTTCTGACATAGATTCCTCATTATATAAAGTTTATTAATTCTTAAATGAATTCTGCTTAATGTCCGCAAAAGCGAAAGTTTCGGCTGAATATGTAACACGTTTCTCTTGTGCTTAATAGCATCATAGCCAACGAAATAATTATGGGCATTAGGATCGCCTTATATTTAGTGGCGAGTTTAACGTGCTAACCCTTTAGTGTGATTGATCTTGATCACTTTAGTTATTGAAATGAAATAAAACTACATCGCTATAATGAAATCAGGCACATAGGTGAATATTTACTGAAATTATTTTTCAAACTGTGAGGTTTATAACGAGTTTTTTACCCTTATCGGGTCAGTCAATAATTCATTTGCGTTATTTATCAATAAAAATATGCGATAAGTCTTGCTTTTGTGACTTTGTTAAATTTATCTTAAGAATAAATGACGGTTCGGAATGTTTTTATATGCGGACTTTGAAGAAGAAATAGCCAAAATATGAATTTATACTCACATAAAATAACTATTTATCTCAATTTTGCAGGTTAATGATTTGTTGCAAGTTGTGCGAGTGAGTGATAGTTTGTACCAAAAATGAGCGGGAATGCTCAGCAGTGTCATAAAATACAGGGAGTTATAGCGCATGAAAGAAGTACCAGCGCTTGATATAAAAGAACTGCACAAAACGTTTGGTCAGAATGAAGTACTGAAAGGAATTTCACTACAAGCCCATAAAGGTGATGTGATTTCAATTATTGGTTCTTCCGGTTCTGGCAAAAGTACCTTTCTTAGATGTATCAACTTATTAGAAACACCGACGGCTGGTGAAATTTGGGTTAATGGTGAATTAATTCAGATGAAAACAAATCGTCAGGGTGTTGCTCTTCCAGCGAGTGAAAAACAAGTACAGCGTATCCGTTCACGCCTTGCTATGGTATTTCAGGGGTTTAACCTCTGGTCTCATATGACTGTACTGGAAAATGTTATTGAAGCCCCTGTACATGTATTAGGTGTCCCTAAAGCTCAAGCAATTGAAAAAGCTGAAGCGTTACTGCAAAAAGTTGGCCTGTACGAACGTAAAGATTATTACCCGGGTCATTTGTCTGGCGGTCAGCAACAACGTGCAGCCATTGCCCGCGCACTGGCCGTTGAGCCTGAAGTGTTGCTATTTGATGAACCCACGTCGGCACTTGATCCCGAATTAGTCGGGGAAGTGTTGGGTGTCATGCGTTCTCTGGCTGAAGAAGGTCGCACCATGTTGGTTGTGACGCACGAAATGGCGTTTGCCCGTGACGTTTCAAACCATGTCATGTTCTTACATCAGGGAGTGGTTGAAGAACAAGGGGATCCGAAAAAACTGTTTAGCGATCCTGATTCGGAACGCTTAAAACAGTTTATTTCATCGATTTATTAAATTCAGCTCTCCTTTTCAGAGCTGGAAAACTAAAGCAATAAAAAACACAACAATCACAGGAGTATGGAAATGAAAAAGTGGTTATTAGTTGCAGCAATGGCTGCTACTGCTGCAACCGGTGTTGCCCAGGCAAAAGAGTGGAAAACGGTTCGCTTTGGTATAGAGGGAGCTTACCCTCCGTTTAGCTGGACAGAAGCGGATGGTTCTCTGAAAGGTTTCGATGTTGATATGGCTAACGCACTTTGTGAAGAGATGGCTGTCAAATGTAAAATCGTACCGCAGGACTGGGATGGAATTATCCCTTCTCTGCTTGCTCGTAAATATGATGCGATTATTGCAGCGATGTCGATTACCGAAGAACGTAAAAAGAAAGTTGATTTTACTGGCAAATACGCGCAAATCCCTAATAAGTTTATTGCTAAGAAAGGAGCAGGTCTTGATTTTTCAAAACAAGGTCTTGAAGGCGTAAAAATCGGTGTTCAACGTGCAACAACACACGATAAGTACCTGACTGATAACTATGGTGATTCGGTCGAAATCGTGCGTTACGGTTCATTCGATGAAGCTTATCTGGATCTGGCAAATGGCCGTATTGCTGCTGTTCTGGGTGATGCATCAGCACTGGAAGAAGGTGTAATTAACAAACCGGGCGGTGAAGCTTATGAGTTTGTTGGTCCATCTCTGACTGATCCTAAATGGTTCGGTGAAGGTATGGGTATTGCCGTGCGCAAACAAGACAAAGAGCTGACTGAGAAACTAAATGGTGCCATTGATGCACTGCGTGAAAAAGGTGTTTATCAGGAAATCGCATCGAAATACTTCAAATATGATGTATACGGTGATTAATTAAGTCTGTTGTACCTGACATTAAGGTACATAAGGCGGCTTGGCTGTTGGTTCCTAGTTCGTTGCAGTACCCGGCAGCCAAGCGATTCTATTATCAATCTGAGTAATTTCACGAGCAGCACTAGTATAAAGAGAACAGGTCGCGTTTTTGACCCGCCGTTATTATTAGCTGTTAGTTGCCGTGCAGGGATTCGGTATTGGGGCCTGCGAGAGGTTCAGCAGTAATTTACTACGATTGATATATAAAGACTAGGAAGTTTTTATGCTTGATTTACAGGGATATGAAGCCTCAATTGCTAAAGGGGCTCTACTCACAATTGAAGTCGCCGTACTTTCATTAATACTGGCAATGTTGCTTGGGATGCTAGGTGCTGTTGCCAAAATTTCACCTTATCGTTGGGCTAAAGGCATCGCCACCGTCTACACAACGATCATCCGTGGTATACCTGATTTAGTACTAATGATGCTGATCTTCTTTGGCGGTCAGATTCTTTTAAATAACACGCTTTATTCGTTGAATGAGACGCTCAATGGTTGGTTTAGCAGCGGTGATGAGTGGGTGCAGTATCTACCTGATTATATTGATGTTAGCCCTTTTGTTGCTGGTGTACTTACGATTGGTTTTATTTTCGGTGCCTACATGGCGGAAACCTTCCGCGGGGCCATCATGGCTGTTGATAAAGGTGAAATGGAAGCAGCAAAAGCTTATGGCATGAGTGCTACTTTGGCATTTCGCCGTATCCTGTTACCACAAATGATTCGTCATGCTTTACCCGGCTTTGGTAACAACTGGTTGGTACTTCTTAAAACAACGGCGTTGGTGTCAATCATCGGGCTGGAAGATATGGTGCGTATCGGCTCACTGGCAGCGGGTTCTACCAAAATGCCATTTACATTTTATATGGCGGTTTCAATTATATTTCTGATCTTTACCAGTATTTCTACCGGTTTGCTGAAATTGGTTGAACGCAAGTTTAGTATTCATACGAGGTAAATATGGATTTTTCACTGATTATTGAAAGTCTTCCAATTTACTTTGAAGGCTTGTGGACAACAGTATGGTTAGTTGGATTATCGTTACTGATTGGTATCTGTGTAGCGATTCCTTTGGCCATTGCACGTAACAGCAAAAATTATTTATTCATGCTGCCGTCTTGGGGTTATATCTATTTCTTCCGTGGAACCCCGTTATTGGTTCAGCTGTACTTGATTTATTACGGAATGGACCAGTTCTTTCCGGTAAAAGATACTTTATGGGAAAACGCCTGGTTCTGTGCTTTAGTCTCTTTTGTACTAAATACCTCTGCTTATACCGCAGAAATTGTTCGAGGAGCCATCAATGGTTTACCCAAGGGAGAGGTGGAAGCAGCAAAAGCTTATGGAATGGGAACGGTTAAAATTTATCGCCGTATTATTCTGCCAAGTGCTTTACGTCGAGCTTTGCCTGCTTACAGTAATGAAGTGATATTCATGATTCATGGTAGTGCTGTCGCGGGTATTGTTACCATAATGGACTTAACAGGGGCGGCTCGTTTGGTTAACTCACGTTACTATGCACCATTTGAGTCATTCCTGACTGCCGGATTGTTTTATATGTGTCTGACGTTTACGGTTATCTGGTTATTTAAAGGCGCAGAAAAACGTTTCTTACGTTATTTACGTCCGTTAAGCTGATTTTGATTGGTTCTCCTCCTTTTTTGAAGTTGTTTCTTAGTCACAACTTGCCTATGAGCATTGCTTTTAGTTCTGCCCCTTGAGCGAAGAAGCTAAAGGAATCAGCCTTAATGATTTCAAGGGGGAGCTAGAGGGGGTTAAATCTATTCACTTCCGTGAAAGCAACCCCTCCCGGCCTTCGCTTGAAAAGGGGAGGAGTAGTGATCTGTTTACTTAAACACCGACCATATCGGCGCATGATCCGAAGGTTTTTCAATCCCGCGTAACTCATAGTCGATACCAGCTTCAGTACACTTTTGAGCTAAAGATGGCGTCGCCAGAATAACATCGATACGCAGACCTCGGTTGTCATCGAAGCCGCGCGAGCGATAGTCAAACCATGAAAACTGATCGCTAACGGTCGGGTGAAGGTTACGGAAGGTATCTTCGAACCCCCAATCTGTCAGAGTGTTCAGCCATTCACGCTCTTCAGGCTGGAAAGAACATTTGCCTGTTTTCAACCAGCGTTTGCGGTTTACCTCACCAATGCCAATATCCGAGTCAATTGGGCTGATATTAATGTCACCCATCACAATCACCTGCTCATCGTTGTTGTGATGCGTGTTTAAATAGGTCATCAAGTCTTTATAGAATTGGCGCTTATACGGATACTTGGTTTCGTGGTTGATGTTGTCACCTTGGGGAAAATAACCATTCAGTACGGTTACTTTATCGCCATTGTCATCTAAGAAAGTCGCCATGATCATGCGTTTTTGATGGTCTTCACTGTCGGTAGGGAATCCTTTCTGAACATGAATCGGCTCTTTTTTACATAGCATTGCGACGCCATAGTGCGCTTTTTGTCCGTGAAAATAGACGTGGTATCCCATTGCTTCGACATCTTTAATCGGGAAGGCATCGTCATGAACTTTGATTTCCTGAAGGCCGATGATATCGGGTTGGTGCTTATCAATAAGCGCTTGTAATTGGTGAAGCCTGGCACGCAAGCCATTGATATTAAAGCTGATGACTTTCATTGGTTGTCCTTGATTATCATTGTTTTACGGTTGCTCAGTGACTGAAGTGTGATTGAGTCAGTAATAGCGAACTTAGCGATACTACCATTTAGCCTGATGAGAACAAAATGACTCGCTTGCCTGTTTTATAAATGTCAGAATTAAGTGTCTTTAATGTCAGAATTTTATTGATAAATCGCTGTGTTGTGGTGTAATTTCAGTTTAACTCAAGCTTTTATGAGATCTCCAGCTTAGTTAAATGGTCTGGATTTATTAACTAAATGGAATTTATACGCAAGCATAAGGAAGTTGTATGCGCACTTTATCTGTCCAGTGGAAAATCACGCTGTTAGCGGGATTTTGTCTTCTCGTCACTTCGTCATCCCTTATTGGTTTCTCTGTTTATAATGCAGTGACTAATCAGCAGGTTATCAAGCACCATAGTGCTGAGTCCGTAATCAATAAATCTCAGCAGTTGCTGAGAACGCGTGCTCAACTCAATGCGACTGAAATTTCAGAGTACCTTAGTGAATCTATCTATCGTGCAGAAATGCTGGCTTCTAACGCTCTGTTTCTAAAGAAAAACTCTGAGGACAATTTTGGCGAAAGCGAAGCTCTGCGAACCGCTCTGAATGAGATGACACATAAATCAGTATTGGATTTTCCAACCATTCAGGGTGCGTATCTGGTTTTTAAGCCTGACGCCTTAGATTTTGAAGATAGCAATTACGTTAATGCTGAATATGTTGGCTCAAATGATGCGGGACGGTTTGCAACCTATTGGCGAGCGGACAGTTCCGGGCAGAATGCTGTTAATAGCGTTTTGGCAGAAAGTGTACTCTCTGCGTCAGAAAACAGAGAGCGTTTTACCTGTCCGGTGGAACAGGGCAAAACATGTGTTACAGCACCGCGCATGATTAGCCAGGGGAATGAACAGTTTCTTGCCACTTCGATTTCAGTACCGATTGTTAACGATGATAGTGCGATTGGATACTTCGGTATTGATCTGAAACTTGACCCGTTAGTGGCTATCGCTCAGGAGTCTGATCGAAGCTTATTTGATGCTGAAGGTAAAATCTTCATGGTAAGCATGGATGGTACTTTAATCGCCAGTGATGATGAAACGTTAGAGCTTGGTCAGCCATTTTCAGGTTCAACGCTGGCTAAACAGCAAGTCGATAGCCTGTTATCGGGTAAAGCGGTTAAGTCTCAATGGAGTGAAGATGGTCAGTGGATGACGGTATTTGCGCCGATTGCTGTTGCAAACCAGACTTGGGGTGTGGTTTTTGAGATGCCAAGAAGCAGTGTTTTGCAAGATGCGGATCGACTGGACACTGTGATTACAGCGCAGGTCGAAAAAGGGGTGAAAATAGAGCTGGTAGCCGGTTTAATAGCCGCTATTATTGGCTTGAGCGTGATTGCTTACACAGCTTCTCGTATCGTTAAGCCCATCCGCGATGTTGTTACCAGATTGAATGATATTGCTCAGGGCGAAGGGGATTTAACTCAACGCTTAGAGGTAAGATCTCAGGACGAAATTGGTCAGCTTGCTCATGGTTTCAATCAATTTTTGGATAAATTGCAAAATACGATCAAGCGTGTAGTTGAAACCACTCATTCCGTGGCTCAGACGACGGAGAGAGCAAAACTGACGGCGGCTGAAACCCGGCAAAGTAGTGAATCACAATTTAAAGAGGTCGACTTGGTTGCGACAGCGTCTGAGGAAATGACTCAAACGGCAAGTCTTGTGGTTCAAAATGCAGAAAATGCGGTTCAAGCAGCAGAGCAGGCGAACGTATCTGCTCAAACAGGTCGTTCTGTGATTCAGACATCTGAAAGTGAGATGTTGAATCTGGTGGAAAAAATGAGTCAGGCGGTGCCAGTGGTACAGGAACTGGCAAACAATAACGTTAATATTACAACGATACTCGAAGTGATTGAGGAAATTTCAGAGCAGACAAACTTACTTGCTTTGAATGCCGCCATTGAGGCTGCACGTGCCGGTGAACAAGGGCGCGGTTTTGCTGTCGTTGCAGATGAAGTTCGTAATCTCGCCAGTCGAACTCAGGATTCTGTAGGTGAAATACGTGAGGTTATCAGTAAGGTTGAGCAGGGAACCCGTGACGTTGTGAATGCGATTGAAGAAGGAAATACACTTGCCAACGGAACTGCGGAACATGTTCATCAGGCTGTGACGGAATTAACCAAAGTGTTTGAAGCGATCGCAGCGATTAACGATATGAATTCGCAAATTGTAAAAGCCGCGGAAGAGCAGCAGTCGGTATCTGCCGAAGTGAATCAGAATGTGGCCAATATTCGTGATTTAAGTGCTCAGATTCTTGAGCAGGCCGGTCAGTCAGAAGCGGTTGGCGTAGAAATCAGTACTTTGTCCAAACAACAACAGTCGTTGGTCAATCAGTTTAAAGTGTCTTGATTAACCCGGATTTAAGGTTAATGACTTTTTTCATTATTTAGCTTACGCTCGAGATCGGTTTTAACGATCTCGAGTGCAGCCAGAGCAACTTCGTTGCTTATTTCATTAGTTTCCAGTAGATAGATTAGATCTACCGCCAGCTTTACTTCTTCTGGTGCATTATCCAAAGGGTTTTGTTCACTCATTTACTGATGTTTCTCTCGGTAAGTAATCTGTTTTTCAATTTTTGTTTTGGCTTCCTGACAGCGCTTGAGTCTTTGTTCTGCAACTAACAGAGCTTGCTGCGCACCTTGTTGGTGGAAGCCGGGTGCATTGTGTAAAGCGTTTTCTTTATCACTCACCAGTATTCTTAAGCGTCGTTCCCAGTCCTGATGCTGAGCTAAATCCTGATAAAGATCGCTGATTGGTTTTCGGTAATAGCTACTATGCTTAGGCTCGTTACTGCGAATAGACTGAGTAGAAATTTCGCGCTGGATTGCACTGATTTGAGCTAATAGCCGCTCAGTTAAGTATTCAGCCCGAGCCTGGGTTAACTTATTGGCTTTTTGCTCTCTCAGAATTGACTCCAGAGTACTCTGCGCTTCGGTAACACAAGGCGTTAGCAATTTGCCGTGGCAGTGAAATAGGGTATCGTCAAACAAGGGTAAATGATGCTCACCACGGGTACGGTCTATTTGTGCGGCACTATTTTTTAATTGTTCAAGCAGTATGTTTAGTTTTGAAAAGTCACTCATAGTCCAACAAACCATGCATCATAAGCCAGTTTTACCGCCAGGATACTGACTACAGTAACAAATACCGGGCGAATGAACTTGGCGCCAAAGCGTATAGCAGAATGAGCACCAACAAACGCACCGGCCATCAGACAGATGCCCATCGTGAGCCCCAGCACCCAGTCAATATGGCCGAGAATGGCAAAAGTGACCAGTGAAGTAAAGTTACTGGTAAAGTTCATCGCTTTTGCCAGCCCGGAAGCAAGTAATATGTTCAGGCGATATAATGCCATTGAGCTAACGGTCCAAAAAGCACCGGTTCCCGGCCCGGCTAGACCATCGTAAAAGCCTAGACTAAATCCCTGAATGTATTGTTTCGCATTAAACTTTTTACACCCTGCCGGCATTTCATTTTGTACTGCTGGCGGCGCTTTATGCCAGATAGTATAGGCTGCCGCACCTAAAATAATTAACGGTAATATCTTTTGTAACCACTCAGTACTGATCGCATCCACTACCAGAGTACCGACGGTGGCACCAATTAATGTTAGAGCAAAAGCCCGCAACCAGTATTGAGGTTTAAACAGTTTTTTTCGGTAGTAAGTTATTGCCGCTGTGGATGAGGCGAAAGTTGCCGCGAGCTTATTGGTTCCTAATGCAATGTGTGGCGGTAAGCCTAAAGAGAGCAGAGTGGGTACCGTAAGCATGCCACCACCACCGGCGACAGCATCAATAAATCCAGCGATAAAAGCCACAACAGCCAATACGACCAACATGGTTGGCTCGACTAATTCCATCAAAAGTCAGGTCCTAAATTATTTGAGTATGTTTTGTTGTTCTGGGCTGTTGACCCTAGTATTCAATGGTTCTTTTAAAGGGTGGGAGTGAATCGAGTAATGCCTTCCCATAACGTTTTGACACGATTCTCCGGTCAAGAATGACGACTCTACCAGAATCCTGCTCTTTGCGCAGCAAACGTCCCACAGATTGAATCAGCTTTTTACTGGCTTCCGGAACGGCGATTTGCAGAAACGGGTTGCCCCCTTTTTGTTGGATATACTCAGCGTGCGCCTGCTCTACTGGGGAAGTCGGTACCGCAAATGGAATCTTAGTGATGATAAGGTTTTGCAGCAGCTCTCCAGGCAGATCTAAACCTTCCGAGAAACTGCCGGTTCCGAAAAGTACGCTGGTTTTACCGCATTGCACCATCATTTTATGTTTTTTTAGAATTTCACCACGAGATTTTTCGCCCTGTACCTGTAATGTCCAGCCTTTTTTTGCGATATGTGGTGCGAGCTTTTCTGCCACTTCCTTCATTTGCCAGTATGACGCAAACAGTACCAGGTTCGCTTTATTCGGTTGCAAATAATCTCTGACTTTATCAGCTAGATATGGTGTGAACTCTTTGGCGGGCGGCTCAAGCTTCATTGCCGGAACGATTAGCTCTCCCTGTTGTTTATAGTCAAATGGTGATGCCAGGGAAAGAAACTGAACACCATCTTCGGTTTTATCGCTAATCCCGGCCTGACGACAAAAAAAGCTAAAAGAGTTGAGCGCACGTAAGGTCGCTGATACCAATACTGAGCCGATGCAACGGCTCCAGATTTTTTGATCCAGTTGCCAGCCAATTTCTAACGGTGACACATTGATCACGAAATCGCCTTCACGTTCAGTGCTCACCTCAAGCCAACGGGCTAGCGGTGCACCTTTCTCCCTGACTGGCTCCGCCATCAAATACCATACCTGATAAAGACTCTCTAACCTTTGGATAAAAATGCCCAGTTCAGTCAGCGCCGGTTCGGCCAGTCTTGGTGCCAGCTCACCATCTTTGACTCGTTCAGCTATTAAGTCTGCAATTTTAGCCACGCTCTGGTTTGCTTTCTGACTCTGACGTTTTAGCTGTTTGGATTCATCCTCCAGCCATTGCGGCAGTTCTCCATGTTCAAAACGATAAATGTTCTCTTCAAACGCTGCCGGATTAAACTGCTTCGTGAGATTGGTTAAACTTGGAATTAACTCTTGTATTGCTGATTGCGCTTCGTTTAAAAAGCGACTTACCCGTTTTTGATCGGCAAGAGAGCTGAGTTTGACCAACGAGCGGTTGAGGCTTTCTAACCAGGAAGCGGCTCCTTTCAACGAAGTTGCGGCAGAGGCATGATCACGTGCGACATGAGGCAAGTGATGCGCTTCATCGAATATGTAAATGGTATTTTCAGGCTCAGGCAGAATAACACCGCCGCCAAGATCGGCGTCCGCCATGACTAAACTGTGATTGGCAATGATCACGTCAGCTTTATCGAGTTCTGAGCGCGCTTTCTGAAAAGGGCAATGTCTGTGAGCAGAAAAGCTGCCGTTGCAACTGTGTTTATCGCTGACAATGATATTCCATAACTCGTCTTTTATGGATTTTGGCCAGGCATCACGGTCGCCATCCCATTTACCATTGGACAGTGCGTTATACATATCCTGCAGCATGTCGATATCACCGGCTTTAGGTTTTGTTTCGAACATGGCTAATTGCCCACCGTCAACACCGGTGGCTGCTGCCAGTTTTTCTGCACAGCAATAACGTTGGCGTCCTTTTGCGATGATAAAGGTGAATGCCTGATCCGTAATTCGACGGTAAAGCGGCATATCTTTATGAATAAGTTGTTCTTGCAGGGCAACTGTTGCGGTCGATATCACAACTTTACGATTGTTCGTTACAGCGACGGGTATGACGCCCATTAAATATGCCAAAGATTTCCCGATCCCTGTGCCGGCTTCCGCAACTATCATTCGGTTTGACTTGTGATAGCTGCCACATAAGGTCTTTGCAATTTCTGCAACCAAGAAATTTTGCGCCCGGCGAGGTATAAAAT
>Ga0075011_10002050_pt1 | contig 10931 bp, 12 predicted proteins | sample TARM_MetaG_T_14_FD_72354 | JGI IMG/M metagenome (GOLD analysis project Ga0075011, IMG submission 72354) | Freshwater microbial communities from Pennsylvania, USA, analyzing microbe dynamics in response to fracking - TARM_MetaG_T_14 | ecosystem: Environmental > Aquatic > Freshwater > River...
GCTGATTCTCATTCATGTCCGTTTCAGCATATCAATGGTGCTGGTATCTAGGCAGATAAAACAATTACAACCGACTAATTTAAAATAGTTTAACTTTTGCATTTATAGTGTATAATAAAAGACTATTATTTAATATCGTGAGGATACCAATTAAAAACAAAGCGCTCTTATCGACTAAGCCGGCACCGCCAGAATCAACCATTTCATTGATTCAACTAAATACCAACCAAATTAACATCAAGCGCATCAGCTACTTCTTTTTTGGGATGCTCATTATTGAACCGTTTATTATCCTCTTGTTTGATCTGAAAGGTCTACTGCAGTCAACCGCGCAAGAAGCATGGATCGACGCCAGTTATTTCGTTCTCCATTTAAGCCTTTGGTTGATTTCTCTCTGCTGGATTCTGGCACTAAAGCAGAATACCAGTAAAATCGCTTTACTGCTTTTAGATATTGATTTTTTCAAACAAATCAATGATCAATATGGCCATCTGGTGGGTGATCAGGTTTTGTATTCACATCGCCCAAATGATTGAGAATGCGGTGCCTGATAGTTTCACCGTCTCGCGATGGGGTGGCGAAGAATTTCTTGTGGCCGGACCGGTGGTAAGCCTGGAACAGGCATTAAATCTAGCGGAAATGATCCGCGCCCAGATTGCCATCGAGACCTACCCTTCCACACAGTGGGAGATAAGCATTACCACCAGTCTGGGAGTTTCATTGATAACCGGGGATTGCATTAAAAACTTTTATCACTATTTCAAACAAACAGATGACGCTTTGTACCAGGCCAAAGCAAATGGCAGAAACCGGGTTGAACACTCTGTTTTGTAACCTTGCCAAGTAATCACTGCTTTTATTCAAGGTCCATTCAAGTTCCATTGGCTATAAATAATCGGGACACTTTGGCGCATTGTCGTTACTCTTGTTGACACTTCAGACTGCCGGCTAAAAGCCCGGTCACCGTCACTGTTTGAATCCATTTCAACACCATCAAAGTGATCCCCCAATCAGTCAGCAGTTAAGCGTTCTATAGCCATTGGTACAGGTGAATTTATCGTGAATGAGCCTCGTCCGGGCCGGTTTCTCTTGCCTGCTGCAAATTTTACGAAAGGAGAACTCTAAAATGATTAGTTCAATCAGTCAAAGTGGTAGTGCTTCCAGCATTTGGCAGGCTTATCAAGCCAAACTAACGACCGCCAGCGAGACCAGCGATACCGGTGAAACCAGCCAGGTCGATGGCTCCATGCCGCCACCGCCAAAAGGTCCGCCACCACCACCAGAAGCCAGTGCCACATCCGACTCCACCGACTCATCCACCCTGACAGCGGAACAGGAAGATTTAATCAGCTCGCTGCTTGAAGAGTACGACGCCGCTTCACTCAGTGAAGAGGATGCCACCACCATCGTATCAACTTTGCGAGACGCCGGTATTCCTGCTGGCAGCGCCTTAGCTGATGCAGTTGAAGCAAACGGCTTTGATCTCCAGGAAATCCTGGACCTTGTTCCTGCGACAGAGAGCATGCCTAATGGCGGTATTTCGCAAAACTACATGCAAATCCGGGAATCAATGGGCAGCTTAAGCTTCCTGGATGATACCGAATCAAGCCAAAGCACCCAGACCAACCAATCATTACTATCGCTATTTCAACAATACCAGAACAACCAGAACACCAGTCAGGCCAGTGTGAATGTCCTGGCGTGATATGAATTAACACATTTACTAAACCCAAAGACACCCCTGGCGGATTATCGGCCAGGGGTGTTTTTGTTGTATGGCAACGGAAACGTAACATTATTAAAAAAATTTAAGACAGGGGGCCATGATATAAAAAGTTGCTATTCAAAGTTCTAAGCGGTTCAAAAAAGCCAAACATGGTGCCTTTGGATCAAGTTGAGAACATTTTAATTTTACTCTTTTAGTTCTTCAATCACCGCCACAAAGGTATCCACTGGTTGCGCGCCACTGACAGCCGTTGTTTCGTTAAACAAAAAATAGGGGACGCCATGTATCTGGCGGGAACGGGCATTTTTTTCATCTTGACGGACTTCTTTTTCATACGCCGATGATTCTAAAATGCGTAAGACTTCCACTTGATCTAATCCCACTTCACCTGCAATGGCCGTTAACACGTCAAAATCTGAAATGTTCAATCCCTCCGTAAAATAGCTTTTCATCACCGCTTCGGTATAGGCCTGCTGCTTGCCCTGATCCTTGGCGTAATGGGACAACCGGTGCGCATCAAAGGTATTGGTCGGCTGCAGTTTGTCAAAATTAAAATCCAGGTCAACTTCTCTGGCCGCATTGATGATATTGTTGTTAGCCGCTATGGCCTGTTCCAAACTCATTCCATATTTCTTGGCAATCAGTTGATTAATGTTCTCAACATAGCTCTTCCTGGCATTTGGATCCAATTCATACGCATTAAAAACGATCTCGGCTGCTGCTGTCATCCCTGTTTTTTCGATGGCTAAGGCAAGTTTTCTTTCTCCGATATAACAAAAGGGACAGACATAATCTGACCAAATTTCTACTTTCACTGTTATTACCTCACAATTCTTACCGCTGGCAAGACCTTTCCATTAATTTTGCGTGCCTGACATACCAGCCACTGGTTTACAAACGTTGTGATCCCCTATGTTCGCTAATTATTGGGGCGAATCGAAGCGCAGGATCATATCATACCATTTTGAACCACCATGCACCGATTGCGATTCGCCGGAATTTTCAAACCCGAATTTTTGATAATAATCAATCAGCGAAGCTTTGCAGGTGAGAATCACGCCTTTGCGACTGGCTGATCGTGATACTGCAATCAAATGCTCCATTAACCGGGCGGCGATTCCCTGATTACGATAACCGGGGATCACATCGAGACCAAAAACGGTCTGGTAAGCGCCGTCTGGAACATGTCGATCAGCGTCCTGAAATAATTCATCCCCAATTGTCGTTTCATTGATGACACCCCCATTGATAAACCCGACGATTTTGTCATCCATTTCGGCGATAAAAAAACTCTCCGGAAAGACCTTGATGCGTTGTGCAAATGCGCTCCTGGTTGCGGCCTCGGCTGCCGGAAAGCAGCTGGCTTCCACTGCGGTGACTGCCTTTAGATCTTCAATTGTCACGTTTCTGATTTTTAGTGTCATTGTTTTATTTCTCCTTTTGCATGAATGATTGGGGACTTGTGAAACAGAGCGTACTTTTGCAATTCGTTTGGAATGGCACTATTGTATCATTTAATGGTGTTGTGGGAAAGATTATATCTGCTTTCTGGCAAAAAAACAAACCCACCGGTTTGATACCTGCGAGTATGTCTAAATATGATCCGGATGAAATTTTTATTCTTGACGCTGGTTTTAAACATATTGACATAAAGATGATTGCCAGCTATACTGTGCTTATCGTGCATGCACAGTATTTGAATCTGGAGGTAATAGGAAAGTGAACATCATCATTAAAAATTCTGCTGAAGTGCCTATTTACGAGCAGATTATGAACCAAATCAAAGCTGCGATCCTGTCTGGCGAATTAAAGGAGGGCGATCTTCTGCCTTCTGTCAGAGGCCTGGCCAGGGATTTGAATGTCAGCGTGATTACGACCAGAAAAGCCTATGACTGCCTCGAAGCTGAAGGATTCACCATTAATATGATGGGTAAAGGCTCTTTTGTTGCACCTCAAAACATGGAGCTGTTGCGTGAAACCCGCTTGATGGAAATTGAAAAAAGGTTGACCGATATCCTTGACTATGGTAAACCTGTCGGCATTTCAGGTGCGGATTTAAAAAATATTATCGACGTGTTAATCAGGGAGGAATAAACGTGAATGTAGTTTTAGAAATCAATAACCTTTGCAAAAACTATGCCGATTTCAGCTTGCAGAATATCAATATGTCGCTGGAAAAAGGAACACTGACCGGCTTTATCGGACCCAATGGCGCCGGAAAAACAACCACGATCAAAAGCATTCTGAACATGATCCAACCCGATCAGGGAAAAATCACCGTTTTGGGTTTGGATAGTGTCCACAACGATCTGGCAATCAAATCAAAGCTGGGGGTTGTGCTGGATGACGGTCATTTTTATGAAGACTTGACCTTACAGAAAATGACACGCCTGATTGCTCCGATGTATTCAACCTGGGACAATCAGGCCTATCATGCTTATCTGGATAAACTTGAATTGCCCGAGGATAAAAAGATCAAGCATTTGTCCCGGGGAATGCGGATGAAATACGCCCTGGTGCTGGCCCTTTCCCATGGGGCTGAGCTTTTTATTCTGGACGAGCCAACAGCTGGCCTCGATCCGCTGGTACGAAGTGAACTGATTGAAATCCTCAAAGACATTGTGTTGGCGGACAACAAAACGGTATTAATGGCGACGCATATCACCTCCGATCTTGATAAAATAGCGGATTATTTGTTTTTTATTGTTAACGGCCAAATTATCCTCCACGGGCCAAAGGACGAAATAAAAGATCAGCACGCCATTGTTAAAGGCGATCCTGCCCTGTTACTGCCCGATCACGCCGATCACTTTGTCGGCCTGAATAAATCCAGCTACGGCTTTGAGGGGCTAACCGATAATAAAGCCGCCCTCAAAAAAGTTCTGCCCAGCCAAACCGTCTATGAAGTTCCCTCAATTGAGGATATTTTAAACTACTATGCCAGGAGGCCATCATGCTAAAGTCAAACTTTCTTCATTTCACCAAAATGCAGATTTCGACATTCAGTCAAATTGTCTGGTTGCAGCTGCTCTGTATTGTGTTGTACCCAATGTATTTTAATCAGATTAACATAAACAATGATCGTGCCAATGTCATTGTTTTTGCAGTGGGACTTTTGATGCTATCCTATTTGCTTTTGCGGAATTTTGCTTTTAACGACGCCAAATATAAAACGAAGTTTCTATTTTGCCTCCTCCCGGTTACCCCGACAATCATTATCGGAGCCCGGGGCATCATCCTTTATCTCTTTTGTCTGGTTGCCACACCGCTGATCATTTTGTTTTCTCACATCAACCACGCCATCAAACCGGACATCTTTGCGATTGTGCAAACCGCTATTGTCCCTGATGGGTTATTGTTTGTAGCACTGTTTTTACCCCTCGAGTTTCTGATTTTTTATCTGTTCGAGGCCCAAAAATCCGATATTATCGGGGTGTTAGCGCTATTCCCGGCGATGGGCCTGATGTTGCTTTTATATAACGTGCTGCAGAGCAGTCTTTGGATTGCCGTGTTGATCCTTGCCATTTTTGCCAATGTCATCAGTTTCCGGTTTTCCCGGATGCTTTATCAACGCAAAAGTTAATGTGTAATTCTAGCTACTTGCATCGGAATACTCGGAACGTATCATTAAAATTTCTTCCCAGTTGTCAAGAAACAAGGTGATTACCCGAGGATCAAACATCTTCCCGCATTGCTCCACCAGATAGTGTCTTACCTGATCCAACGGCCAGGCCTCCTTATAGCAGCGCTTGTGAGAAACGGCATCAAAAACATCGGCTACCGATACGATGCGACTGAACACATTGATCTGCTCCCCGGCTATTCCCTGGGGATAACCGGTGCCATCCCAGCGTTCATGATGGCTTAAGGCAATGATCCCAGCTATTTTTAAAATTTTGTGGCTTGATTTTTTCATAATATTATAGCCGATGGTCGTGTGGGTTTTAATACAATCGAACTCTTCCCGGGTCAAGGGGCCCGGTTTGTTGAGAATATGATCCGGTATCCCGATTTTGCCAATGTCATGCATCGGTGCTGCGATTTTTAACAGCATAGCGTCTTCCTGATTCAAGCCATACTTAAGCCCGATCAGATGTGAGTATTCCGCTACCCGCACCACATGCTTGGCAGCCTCCTGAGAACGGGTCTCGATGATCTCACCCAGAGTATAAATGACTTCTTTCTGGGTATCAATTATTTCTTCATTCACCTTCTGTAGATATTCCTGAGCCTGTTTCATCTCGGTAATGTCCTGAATAACACCGATGATCCCCGCCACTTCACCAGCCTGGTCAGTAAAGATAGCTTTGTTAAAAATAACACTTTTATTTTTGCCAGTCGAGGACACGATTTGGAAATCATAAACCTGAGGTTTTTTAGTCTTCAACAGTTCGACATCGGCCTGATGATAAGCCTCTGCCAATTCCCGGGACGAAATATCAAACACCGTTTTACCGATATAATCCGATGGCGCCAAACCAATCGCCTCTTCGAAGGTTTTGTTGCCACCAAGATAGACCAGATCTTTATTCTTGTAAAAAATCGGTGAAGGTACCGCATCCATCAGAGCATTTTGAAAATTCATGACATTATACAGTTCAATCATGGTTTGATGGATCTTGATGTTGGTAAAACTCAATTGCGAGATGTAACTGGCCATCTTGGTATAAAACTTCATAGCGGTTTCCACCTGTCGATGACTAAAGCGTGGAACCCGCTCCAATGCCGCCATATAAGCTTCCTCATCAAATCCAAATTCTCTGGCTTGATTTTGAAAATAGTCGTAATCGATGGATTCATCAGTGTAAAAAAACTGACCCAGGTAAATATGCCCCATCCGCTGATTTCCCAGATAAATCGGGGTGGCAATGTCCCAAAGGTTATTTTTACACTTATAGCTCCGGTATTCACCCACTTCGATTCCTTTGGTTATTTCAAAATCACTTTCCAGGCAGTTTTTACAGGAAGCCGGATTAAGCCGATGAAAGTTGACACAGATATCCTGCCATCCTTCTTTGACAATGATATTGCCATTCATATCAATAATCCCCACCGGGATCCCGGTCAGTTCGTAAAAATAGTCCATGATATTCTGGAACAGGGTGGCGTCCATCACATCACCCAGACTCAATTCAACAGCGGTAGTCGGGAATTCCATCAGCAGCTTTTTGGGATCGCTGAAATAATTTTTTGTTTCTTCCGGAACACCTGCACTGATGTTTAGTAGCACCAACTCCTGAGAATCCACATAAATTCCCCGCACGTCGATATGAATCATGTGGTTAGCCTGATTGGTAAAATAAGTTTTGAAAGCAAAGTGATGGTCCTTTTTTATCTTTTCAAAATATGCCAAAAATTGGGTTAAGGTTAGGCCGAAATTCAGATCTAAAATATAAATGCCGTTTAGTTGCTCAAGCTTCTGCTCAAGAAATTCGGCACAGGCGGCGCTGGCACCCAGGACAATCCCCTGGGCATTGACCATCATGATCTTGTCATTGATTGTGTTTTGTTCCATCACATTCTCCTTTTGGCGGCATCCAATTCTGGCCGAGATCAACAGCGCTACCTCCGTTACTACAACGAAGGTAGCGCTGCACCACGGCTTCCCAGGTGTAGTTGTCAACACAAATTTTCCGGGCCCGGTTGCGGACTTCCTGTCGGGCACTGTTGCTGAGCCCCGCATAATAGTTAAGCAGATAATTTAGCGACCCTGCTAGGTCAAAAACCAGCTCACTATCAAGTGCTGGCGGCCTAAAAGCCCCATCGGCTTCGCCCTGGTCAAAAATGTCTCCAAAAATCTGGCGATAGATGCTGATCACTTCGGCAAAACCACTGTGGTTGGTCAGCACCGGGATGATCCCTGATGCCAGTGCTTCAACGGCCACCAACCCAAATGCCTCGGGAAAAATTGATGGAGCTACGGTAATTTCGCAACAGGCAATCAGGCTTTTTAAATGTTGATGATCAAGATAGCCGGTGAAAACAATCGCTTCCCGGATGGCTCCGGTGGCGGCTGCTAGATAAGCGCTGGCAAAATCCGGGTCATTCAATTTATTTAACAATGCTTCAAAATAAACGGAAGCATCGGCAGCAATGGTGGCATCGACACTGTCCGGTTTCCTGATTAGTGTGATAAAGGTGCCAGATCCCCCTGATCCAGAGCCTTTATCAGAGTTTCAAAATAATCCCGGGATGACCCAAAGCCTACCAGAATGATTCGCAGTCGGTGATTTTTCATCAGCATCAGCGGCGCTGCCGCAATCAGTAACTGTACCCCTTTTGTCCACAAATACTTGCCATAATATAAGATGATTTTTTCATCCGTAAAGTCAATCCGACCCAGCTTACGAACGACGTCTTCATCGGTCTGCCAGAGCGCCGTCGCAGCTGAGGGCTGTCCAGCGATCAAGGGGGGCGCTGCCAGCCTGGCCAGCAGACCATCGATCTCGGCCTGTTTCTCACTGCTATCATTTAAACTGATAAAATTCTTCAGATCCACCCCGCCCGGAATCACCAGCGATTTTGCGTAAAGACTTGGGTCATTGTCAAAAAACGCCAGAAACTCCAGTCTGGAATACTGACTGATAAAAACTACCCACTCGGCATTGGCCAGAGCTTCCCGGGCGTATTCCTTTAACAAGAGACTGTGGCGCACCGAAAAATTCAAACAGCTACCGTGAACGGTCATCACGTGGCGGCAGTGGCCCAGTCGACTCCGGGCTACATAAACCGGCTGCATAATGCTATGGTTGCTTAAGACCAGAGCGGTGCGCCCCGGGTCGACGACAGCATCCAGCGCTCAACGGTTATCTTCAATATAGGCTTCAATTTCTGCTGGGGTACAGTCAGAATAGGTTTTTACCACATAACCCGGGTAATTGTCATAAACATAGACTGGTAAAAAACCATTCAGATTGGGTCGATACAACTGACATTTCCCCGGATAGGGGGTCGCTTGTTGATAAACTATTGTAATATTGTGGTTGTGGCGATCAAAGTCCCAGGCGGTTTCGATAAAGTCAAACAACTGGGGCTTTTCTTCCTGACAGAACAACTTTACCTGATGCCCCAGCTTACACAATTCCCGACAGGTATTTGCGACAAAGAGGTTACTGCCGGTACCTCGTAAAAAGTATCCGTGTACCATTACAATCTCCATCTTTCTTCCCCCATTTGATCGTAAACTAGCCTCAGTTTTGATGCTGCGACAAGGCCAACCGGCTTGCTCGTTGTATACCCCATCCTGTTATTTTTTCTCAAAAATATTTTTAAAGCGATACCTCTGGGCAAATTTTTTTATCATTTCACAATTTTTTATAATTTTTGGTGACAGTGCTGATTATTTGTACTTTGATTGGTTATAAATATAACAAAATAAACAAATCACTTTCACCGTAACTTGTTAGGAGAATACCAATGAATAAATATGGAACCCTGAGAGAAAAAAAAGGCAACAGCCTGATTGACTTTCCCGATAATTATGTCATCATTGACATCGAAACCACCGGATTCAGTCCCCACAACTGCGAAATCATCGAAATCGGCGCCGTCAAGGTACGGGACAATAAAATCGTTTCGGTTTTTCAGATGCTTTGTAAACCCCGCAACCCCATCAGTTCCTATATCACCAGCCTGACGGGAATCACCAATAACATGCTGGCCGATGCGGCCCCCATTGCAGAAGTGCTTTCCGCCTTTACTGCGTTTATCGGCGACCTTATTTTAATTGGCCATAAGGTCAATGCCGACGTCAATTTTTTGTATGATCACTGTAAGCTTTACATCAATCATGATCTGACCAATGATTTTATCGACATCCGGGAGTTGTTTAGGGAACGGCAGCGTTCGGTTCTCAATTCCCAACTGACCTCACTGTGTGAAAAATGCGCCATTCAGAACACAAATGCCCACCGGGCTCTATCCGACTGTCTAGTCAGCAATAATCTTTATCAGTCCCTGAAATATCATCAGGGTTCTCTGACCTGTGTGGATGAACTCAATACCCTGATCCTGGCCAGGGAGTTTAATCACAAACATTCCCCCTATAAAAAGAAATGCCAGCATCTGACCACCAGCAGGGATCAGTTTGCCCGGATTTCGCTGTGATTGCCAACTTTCTATTTTCCCCTCAATAAGGGCGACGGCTGCTTTGGCACCGCCGCCCTTTTTTAATCAGCACCACGGCATTTTCTGGATGTCTCGATCATGAAAGGAAGGAATTTATGAAATTTCGCAATCTTTCCATTAAATACTCAATGATGATCGTCCTGGTTGCGATCATTACACCCCTTTATTTTCTCTTTGCGATGATCAACTACAACAGCATCCGCAACGGCATTCTGAATAATACCCAGCTGGCCATCAACCAGACCCGGATCAACATCATTGATACCATTATCAGCACTGAAAAAAGCTACGAGCTGGTATCCACCTATTATGATGAGATGATGGCCGAGAGTCTCCAGCTGTTTAATGCCGAATATGAGACGCAAAAGGGCAATGTCACGGCCATCGATCTGGACGCCATCAAAGCGCGTTACCATAATAATCTGGATCTGTATATTATTGATGAAAACGGAGTCATCATCCGGACGACCTTCCCCTCGGCCCTGGGCATTGATTTTAAAACGGTACCGGATTTTTTTAAGACTCTCACCGAACTGCGCCAGAGGCATGACCCGGAAATCTCCCATGTCACCACCGATTTAGTCACCGGGGAGCTGCGCAAGTGGGGGTATATCCCCACCGCCGACCATCGTTATGTGCTAGAGGTGGGCATTTCGCCCGGCTCGCTGTCACAATTTATTACCCAGCTCAACTACACCGATATGGAAAAAACTGTACAGGACAATAACCCCTTTATTGCTGACATCACGGTCTATGACAAAAACCACATCATGCTGGGTAGCGGTCAAACCGAAACCGACCCGGCCCGGATCGCCATGATTGATACCGTCATCAGTAATGGCACCGACCAGATCATCACGGGCGACCTGGGCCTGCTTGATCAGGAATACATTTATGTCAACACCTTCCCCGGCGGCATGAACGATTCCCAGAAGGTCATTGCCATCCGTTATCAGTATGACGATATTATCCGCCAGATCAATGGCACCCGGATGGCCACCCTGCTGGTCTTTCTGACTTACACCGTCTTTAGCCTGCTGCTGATCTATTTCCTGGTGACCCGCTCCATCACCGAGCC
>Ga0075011_10002055_pt1 | contig 10915 bp, 9 predicted proteins | sample TARM_MetaG_T_14_FD_72354 | JGI IMG/M metagenome (GOLD analysis project Ga0075011, IMG submission 72354) | Freshwater microbial communities from Pennsylvania, USA, analyzing microbe dynamics in response to fracking - TARM_MetaG_T_14 | ecosystem: Environmental > Aquatic > Freshwater > River...
GATCCAATGATAGGCGGCAGCGGCGGTTACTAGGTTATTTTGATGGCACAAACGAAACAGGTTCTCCTTTTGGGAGTGGCGTACCACCAGATTGTTAACAATCCCGTGTTCACAAACCGGAAGGCCGGTAAACAGGGTCTCATAAATCGGCCGGGAGCTGGAGGGCAGCTCGCCCATGACCTTATATTTGGCACATCGCCCGGATTCCACCAGATGTTCCATAAATCCAAAATTTTCGATTGCCAGATCAAATCCGCAACCATCCACTAAGATAAAGACTGTTTTCTCCATTGTTCACCTCGTTATAAGCCCTGAATACACGGTCGTGTATTCAGGGCGATTTTAATTTGCTGTAATACAATTTTAAATATGATATTAAAACGATATTCAATACCATTTCAGAAGCTTAAGCTATTTTATTTGGCATAAGCCATGACTTCTTCCTGCCAGAGGGTGCCAATGGTTTCGGTTGTTTTCGTCCAGGCTTCCCGGTCTTTTACCATTCTGGCCTTGATATACTGTTCGTCGGGAATCATTTTAGCGGCGACTTCCTGCGGCAGAACAACGTCGCTGCGGATCGGTTTGGCAAAACCTTTAGCCAGGTTAATCTGGCCCTCATCGCTTAAAATATATTCTCTGGCCAACGCTGCCGCATGAGGACGCTTGGAATAGGCGTTAATCACGGTAGCATAGCCACTTTGAATCGAACCGTCAACCGGGACATTTACCGCAAAGGCGGCATTGGGATTATTGGTTAAAAACTGCTCCCGGTAACCCAGGGCGTTATAATCCCATAAAATAGCCACGGGCACCTCACCTTTTTCGAGGCGGGATAAAGACAACTCGCCCTTGTCCAGTCGACCCTGTTCAGCCAGTTTTTTAAAGAAATCCAGTCCGGGCTTAATATTGCTCTCAGATCCGCCATTGGCAATCGCTGCGGCCAGCACGGCGTTTTGGGCCTGGGAGGCTTTGGTGACGTCCCCGACGGCGACAACATAATCCCCAGTCATAAGATCAGCAAAAGATTTCGGCGGGTTTGGAACCAGGGCGGTATTGGTAATAAAGGCAATGGTGCCGTAATAACCAATAATCCAGTCGCCGTCATCATCCTTGGCCCAATCAGGAATACTGTCCCAATAGCTGGTTTTATAGGCCTGCGTGAGCCCTTTTTCTTCGGCAACGGGACCAAAGGATTGACCAACATCACCGATATCTTTGGTGGCATTATTTTTTTCGGATTCAAAAACGGCCAGCTCTTCCGCCGAGGACATATCCGTATCGGAATGCTCCAGCCCGTAGGTCGTTTTTAACTCTGACCAGGTTTCACCCCAGTTGGCCCAGGTATCGGGCATGCCGACGGAATCGACCCGGCCTTCGGTCTTGGCAGCGGTCACAATTTCGTCCAGACTTAAGCTGTTAAGATCCACTTTCTCGGCACCGGCACTCTGGGTACAGCCGGATAATAAGCTAACACCTAAAATAAAAGCCACGGCCACACTTACACTTCGTCTTTTCATCATCACTTTCTCCTTTAATCGGTTTAACTATTTAAAGAGCGGTCTGCTCTAATTTTAAAGGGTCTGATCATATCGTTACACAGCATAACACATCAGTGATCCTGGATAATTGTCAAAAATGTTAAAAAAGGGTTAAAATTTGGAGAGAGAAACACTTAACATAAATTTAACCAATTCTTAACTCAAAAATTACCGGGAATGCCTTTTAATGAGGACGATAATCCGGCTACAATAAGATGAATAAATAATTTAGAATGATCGATAAACACTCTCTGATTGATAATATTCTGATTGCCCCCCTGTACAATCGAAATATTATGGTTAGAAACGGGTTATTCTTTATTCACAGTCGGAGAGTTGCTTATTAATAAGCGACTCTTTGTTTTAGTACGCAGACTGTTGATACTATTTAAATCGTTATTGAAAGGAATTTTTATGTTTAATCAGTATTTTGGCAATTATCTTCTGGAGAAAAATTTAATCAAACCAGAAGAACTCAGAATGGTTTTAGCACAACAGCAATCAGTCAAGGTGAAATTAGGTGTTCTGGCGATTGATGCTGGTTATATGAATGCAGAGCAAGTTGATAAAATCCATAAGCTTCAGGCTGCAAAGGATAAAAGATTTGGCGAATTAGCCATTGAGGAAGGGTACCTTATTGAAAATCAGGTGGTCGAACTGCTAAACGCCCAAAAAAAATCAAATAGTTTATTGGGACAGCTTCTTATTGAGAAGGGCATCTTTTCCCTGGGGCAATATGAAGACGCGATGCTTCAATACAAAGCAGATTCTAAGCTGACGAGCGATGAGATCCAGGTGCTTAAAAACAATGACATCACGAAAATTGCAGAAATATTTCTAAAAAATTTATCAGGGGATGATGATCGAATACTTCGTGACTATTTTGAACTTTTCCTCAGAAATATTGTCCGCTTTATCGATGATGAAATCCGGATGGAAGCCGCAGTTACCGTGGATTCCTATGCCTATGATTATCTGGTTACTCAGGGAACTGAAGGCGAGTATAATTTCTTTAGCGGTTTTGCAGCTTCGGGAACAGTGCTGGCACAGTTTGCTGGTATTTATGCAGAAGAAGAGATTAGTGGGATGGACGAACTGGCGATCGATTCGTTGGGCGAATTTATGAACTGTCATAATGGGTTGTTCTTATCTCAACTGGCCCATCGAGGGATTGAACTGGATCTGCTGGTCACAGAAGTAAAAAAAGCTGGTGAGGTAAAACCAACAGGAGCACTGTACGTGATTCCCTGTTATTTAAGCTTTGGAAAAATCGATTTTCTGTATGCGGCTACCAGCCCAAATTTTGTTCTAAAAAACTGTTAGTAACACCCTAGGATTTTAAAATAAGTAAGAGGAGGCGTTTCTTATGGCTAAAATATTGATTGTGGATGACTCAGCAGTATCCCGAAAAAAACTCAGAAAAATATTGGAAACAGCAAATCACGAAATTATTGGGGAAGCCGGTGATGGCGCGGTGGGTCTCAAAAAGTATCAAGACCTATCCCCCGATCTGGTTACGATGGACATTACCATGCCGGATGTCGATGGGATTACCGTTTTAAAAAACATTATCAAAGTTAATCCGGCGGCTAAAGTCGTGATGATTACCGCCCTTGGCAAAGGCAGTACGATTCTGGAGGCCCTTAATGCCGGTGCTAAAAATTATATTACCAAACCTTTTGCCAATGATCAGGTGATCACGACGATAGCAGAAGCATTAGCTTAATTTTTAGCTTGATTTTGGAAGGACGAGAAATCTAATGATTGAAACGATTGCTAAACTGGCGCAGGCGGTTCCAACCTTTTCGGCGATGGAGAGGGGAAACACGATTCATCATTACTTTGAACAAAACAAAGAAGCGGAAGGCGTTGTTATTGTCAATGACGAACAACCGGTGGGTATTTTGATGCGGAACGATTTCTACCAGAAAATAGGCAGTCAATTTGGCTATGCCTTGTATATGGACCGCGATGTGACCCTACTGATGAAATCAGATCTGACCTGTGTGGATAAAAGCTGTGATATGGCTAAGCTTGGTTTTATTGCCATGAGCAGAAACCAGGACAGTATTTATGATTTTATCGTGATTCTCGATAATAAAAATTATGCCGGGGTTGTTAATATCAGAGAGTTTCTAATTGAAATGTCTAAAACCAAGGAACGGGAAATCAAACTTTTAAGTGCTCAGCAGCGGATCTTAAAGCAAACCCATGAAACCGAGAAACGGCATCGCATTGAGATTGAGCAAAAAAATGCCGCCATCAAGAATCTTTTGGATCATGCCGGACAAGGGTTTCTTTTCTTTGGCAATGACCTGCTTATTTCTGAAGAATACAGCCGGGAATGTGATAGTATTTTTGGCGTTTCAATCGGTCGGCAACCTTTTTTAGAAGTGCTTAAACGTTATGTTGACACCGACGGTATCAGGATGATGCAAAATGTTTTTGAAAATGTCTTTCTCAGTGGTGATGCAACACAAAATAAGGTTTACCTGTCGATCCTACCGCCGGAATTAAAAATTCATGAGCGGTATATTCACACGGAGTATAAAATTATTCCCCACGAGACGGGGAAATCAATTATGATGATTCTGACGGATGTGACGCAAAAAAAAGCCTTGGAGCTAAAAACGATAGAAGAAAAAAATAATATTAAGCTGATTGTCCGGGCCATCAGCAGTAAAAGCGAAATTACTCAGTCCATCGAGGAATTGCAGAGCTTTATAAAAAAAGATGTCTTGCCGCTATTGGATAACAAGCAGAGCCCCCAATTAATTTTGCAGTATGTCTTTCGGATTGTTCATACCATGAAGGGTGATTTTGCTCTGAATGGCCTTTTTCACACCTCCCAAGGTTTACATCGGTTGGAAGACGCTTTAAGTGAGATGCAAAACCGGATAAAAACCATTACTAACGATGAAATTCGGAAATTCATTGAGCAGATTGACTGTGATCAACTGTTAGAAAAAGATAGCGAAATTATTACTGAGGCGCTGGGAGCCCAGTATTTTGAAAATGAAGATCGCGTGACGGTCAGTCGGCAGCGGGTTGCCGAAATCGAAAATAAAATTGCGACGGTGTTCCTAAAAGAAGAGCAAACTGAGATTCTTAAGCTATTTCACAGTCTTTTCTTCATTAATGTAAAAGACCTGATTAGGGATTATAATGATTATGTAAAGACGCTGGCAGACCGTTTTGGCAAAGAGATTGATGATATCATCATTAGTGGGGATGATGTGTTTATTGACAGAGATCGCTATGCTTCTTTTATGAAATCGCTGGTTCATGTGTTTCGTAATATGGCTGACCATGGCATTGAAGACCCGGATGAGCGCGAGGGCGCGGGAAAACCGGAATGCGGAGAAATTACCTGTGAGCTTAAAAATGAAGGCGACCACTTTTTAATCTCCCTGGCGGATGACGGCAAGGGCATTGATCTGGAGATTATCCAGAAAAAAGCACTGGAAAAGCAAATTTATTCAGCTGAAGAGTTTGCAACACTCACCCGGGAACAAAGACTGGCAACGATTTTTCTGGACGACTTTTCAACCAAAAATACCGTCGATTTGTATTCCGGCAGAGGTGTGGGTCTGGCCGCAGTCAATGCCGAAATCAGCGCGATCGGTGGCGAAATAGCAATCGACTCGGAGCTCGGTAAGTATACCCGTTTCACCTTTGTTGTGCCATATGAGAAGCAGTAAATTTCGGACGCAGTAGAAAGATTTTTAGAGCCATAATCAAGAATTAAAACGAGATTCTAGGCACTCCTGCAATAGTTAGGGCAGTCAATATTGACAGATGCAGCCAACTAATTTATAGTATTAAGTTAGATGCACTGTCATTTAGTTATTTCAGTAGGAGAATAGAATGGAAAGCGAACTCAGAAAGACAGAAAAAAGAAATAAGAGCGTCGTCATATCGGTTGTATTGATCTTTGTTGTGACGGTGCTCTTTTTAGCGAGCGTACACAGTAATGAGGATCTTAATGTTATTGAAGAAAATGTGATAATCCTTTCTAAAAACTGGACAGTCGGTTATAACGAAGTGAAGGAGTCGGGCGTCAGTCTGCCGGTCGATCTTGAGGTTGAACCGGGTGCTACGTATGAGGCCTCAGTAATACTTCCAAAGGTTGCCAATCAGATGAATTATCTGCTGCTTCGATCATCAATGCAGGATATGATTGTTTATTTGGATGGCGAAGAAATTCATCGCGTGGAAAAACCTGTTGCCCGGGGAATAGCAGTTCCGGCGGCGAGTACCTGGGTGATGTTCAAGCTTCCTTCCGGTTTTCAGGGAAAAACCTTAAAACTGGTGTTAAAAAGCGGGGTAACTGCTTTTTCAGGTCATATTAATAAGGTCATCCTGGGAGAAGATTCGAGTCTGGTTTATTATGTGTTTAAGCAGGGGTTCAGCGGTTTTGTCGTTTTTCTGGTGTTGTTCATCATGGGGATGATTTCGATTGTTTTTTCTTTTTTCTCAAAGAGTCTCGCCGACAATCGCTTTTTCTATTTAGGTTTACTAGTTGTATCAACCAGTGTCCTGATTTTATCGGAGGCCAGAATTTTGCAACTATTCACAGGAAATCGATACATTATCGGAGGGATCAGCTACCTGATGGTGCCGTTGATGGGATGCTTTTTTTCTTTGTATGTGAAAGAAACAATTTTTGTGAAACTACGGGACAAACGGGTGATGCAGGTAACGGCGGGGCTGTACCTGGGTCTATTAATTACCGAAATGCTCTTACAGGGATGGGGGCTCAGTGAATTTATTGAGATCATGAACCTCATGTATTTCGTCATTTTTTTTAATGTCATCGTGTTTGTGCTGCTGATGGTGTCCGAGATTGTTAAAGAAAAAAATCAGAATGCAATACAATTTTTTAAATATATGAGTGTATTGTTTCTTAGCGTTATGCTTGAAGGGATCGCCTTTTTTACCAACCAATTTGACTACACCTCGATTTTTTTAAGAATTGGCAGTCTTATCTTTTTTGGCTTGCTGCTGCTGGATTCCTATCTGTATTTTAAAAGGAGTCTTCAGAGTCAGAAGGAGCGGGATCTTTATGAAACCCTTGCCTACAAAGACGTTTTAACCGGTGGGAACAATCGGGCGGCATTTGAACGCGATTTTGAAAAATTCAGAAATAAAGAAGAACCTTTTAGACTGGTACTGCTGGATTTAAATGAACTGAAATACATCAATGATCACTATGGCCATACCGCTGGGGATGTCGCCATTAAGACCCTTTTTACAATGATGGATGAGGCGTTTAGGCCGGAAGGGGTGTGCTATCGAATTGGTGGCGATGAATTTGCCATCTTGATCGAAAATACCACCGAAACGGTTGTTAAGCTCAGTTCTCTCCAGCTGAGAAAACAGCTTAAACGGGCCGCCAGCCATTTTGAGTATCCCCTTGAAGTGGCAATCGGTACGGATGTTTACGAGGCTGAGGCCTGGGAAAATATAACCCGGTTTTATCATCATGTGGATCAGAAAATGTATGCGGATAAACTTGAAATAAAGCAAATACGAAAAGCAACGCTTGCGTCGAAGGCAAATAAAACAATCGGGTCGGTTCCTTCGCCGGTCTTGAAGAGGTAGGTAATCAAATGGATTCAATAAAAAAAGTAGTCGATGACCAACGAGCATATTTTTTAAGTGGTGAAACAAAAAGTATTAATTTCAGGAAAAAACAACTTAATATGTTAAAAAAGGCCATTCAAAAGAATGAACTGGCAATCATGGCGGCACTGAAAAAGGACTTAAACAAATCGGCGTTTGAAGCGTATGCAACCGAGATTGGCATTGTTTTAGAAGAAATCGGATTTATGCTTAAAAATATAGAGCGTTTAGCAAAATCAAAGCGTGTCAAGACGCCGATTACGCAGTTCCTGTCAAGTAGTCGCGTTTATCAAGAGCCCTATGGTGTGGTGCTAATTATGTCACCATGGAACTATCCATTTCAACTGAGCTTAGTTCCACTAGTCGCAGCCATCGCAACCGGCAATTGTGCAATGATAAAGCCCTCAAATTATTCACCCCATACCTCAAAGCTGATTGGCGAGATCATCAGTTCGCATTTTGATTCCGGCTACATAAGCTTTACAGAAGGCGGCCGAGAGGCAAATGAGTCATTGTTAGAGCAAAAATTTGATTATATATTTTTTACTGGCAGTGTTGCGGTGGGAAAAACGATTATGGCAAAAGCAGCCGCGCATTTAACCCCGGTAACCTTAGAATTGGGTGGGAAAAGTCCCTGTATTGTCGACAAAACCGCCAATATCAATCTGGCTGCCAGACGCATCGCCTGGGGAAAGTATTTAAACGCCGGCCAAACCTGCGTGGCACCGGATTATTTGGTGATTCACGAAAGCATCAAGGACGAATTCATTAAGGCGTTGCAAAAAAACATCATCAAGATGTATGGAAAGAATCCGCTTAATAATAATGATTTCCCTAAAATAATAAACAAGAAACATTTTGACCGATTAACCGGTTTAATTGATGAACAAAATGTCATCATTGGCGGCAAGTCCAATTTGCTCTCGAATCAAATCGAACCCACTGTTTTAGATCCTGTCGGATGGGAAGATGTCATTATGCAGGAAGAAATCTTTGGACCCGTCTTGCCAATTATTGTCTTTCGCGAACTCAGTGAAGTTGTAAAAAAAGTAAGCCAGCGACCAAAACCACTGGCACTGTATTTATTTACAACATCAAAACAAAACGAGAAAATCATCATTGATGGGCTTTCATTTGGCGGCGGCTGTATTAATGATACAGTTGTACAGGTGGCAAGCTCCTATATGGCTTTTGGCGGTGTAGGAGAAAGTGGTATGGGAAGCTATCATGGTGAAGCAAGTTTTAGGACCCTTTCGCATTGTAAAGGTGTACTAAAAAAGAGTAACAAGCTTGACATCTGCTTAAGGTATCCACCATTTAATGATGCTCATCTCAAACGAGTAAAAAAAATAATGAAATAGGGCTGGTTAGCAAAAGAATACGTGCTGCCGCTGGAATGAGGTGGATTTTGCAAATGTTAGCTCACTTTTTAATGATTAAAAAATGCTTCAGCTCTCTCCACCCATTCATCGGGATGATAAGCACTGATTTCGGAATGCCGATAACCCGGCAATTCAATTAATTGACAGTTCTTAACAGTGGCTTGGAATAGCGCTCCGGACGCTTTAATACACTTCATTTCCTTACTGCCATACCAGTAAATGATATCGCTCTGGCTATTTTTTAAGCTGTCTTTCAGTTCATATTTGTAATAGGTGTAAAAAACCCGATTCATTGTTGCTACTTTAACAGCCGGGATATCGCGCAAATATAACTTGGCAATATCATCAGGTAAATGCATTTGTTTGGGAAGCATCGTTAGTGCCCACTGATTAAATTTTTTTGAAAACATCCATTTTCCAAAATGTTTATAGACAAAGAGACTGTATTTCAAAAGAGCTGGTTGGGGAATACACAGGCCACTTTCGATAATTGCTTTTTCGGCAAGGTCTGCTCTTCTTGATAAGAGTTCAATGGCGATCTGTCCGCCCAGCGAAACCCCGCTAAGGGCGAAAAGTTTGCCATCATTGTTGTGATCAATGTAATCAAGTAATTGACTGGCAATTTCTTCAGTAGAGGTATAAGGAACTTCAGCTTCTTCGCCGTGTCCGTCGATTACCGGTAAGATCACATGGTATTTATGCTGCAATAATCGGGCTTCCTGTAAATAAAGCCAATAGGACCAACCGGCACCGTGAATGAGCATGATCGATGGTAAGTTTTTATCTCCGTATTCATAGAACTTCATCATTGTATTCCTTTCGTTGTCTGCTAAAATAATTCATCTAACATGTTTTCGATCAGCTGGAGGATCATTTTCTCAATCCCGGCTTTTACCAATATATCTTTATTTTGGAGGGTGAGATTCATGAGCTGAATCCAGTTAATGACTGCATCGAGATCATATTGCTCTTTTTTTTCGCTCGCATGGCGTAAATTTCTTTCCATTTCTGCTTTTATATCGGTCATTTTATGAAAACAGTCGCCGGGAAGTCTGGTGAATAAAAGCTGAAGATCTTCCCTTGTCAGAAAACGATAGACATTATTCTCATCGCTTAAAAACATGCAATCGTATAGTTCGCGCAAATCATTGCGTTCAAGGTGCCCCTTTGCTTTAATAATTTCGTCAAGCTTATGATTTATGCTTTGCTGGTAAGCATTAGCAAGTTCATAAACCAACATTTCTTTTGAGCTAAAAAAATTATAAAAGGTCCCTTGAGCAATACCTACTCTTTTTGTTAGTGCGTGAATACTCATTTTTTTAAGACCATGTTGTTTGATGAGCTCCAAGCCAACGGTCATAAGCTGATTTCTGATTTCTTGTCGTTTTTCGTTTGAATATATTTTTGGCACGCTTCACCTCTCAATAATATGAATATAGATAAAATATATTCATATTATTAGTATAGACCAGAATTATTTTTTTGTCAACGCATCGGTTATTCTGATAAAATTTTAAGTATTGACAGCGATCTAATTAAATTATAGTATTTGATAAAGCGAGTTACTCACCTAAAGAAATAAGAGAACGTGAGTCATAAGCGGTTAAATCAGTAGATTTTAAATAAATGGGAGGTAATTTTTATGGAAGATAACCTGATCGCACCCTGTGGCATGAATTGCAGCTTGTGTGTCGCCTATCAAATGAAAAAAGGAGATTTAAAAAAGCAGGGATTTAATCGAAAATACTGTCCCGGCTGTATTCCCAGAGGTGAAAACTGCACCCACATGGGCGATCGGTGTGAGTTACTCAAAAATGGGCGAGTTCGTTTTTGTTATGAATGCAGTGAGTTTCCTTGTAAACGATTAAAGGGTTTGGATAAGCGTTATCGGACTAAATATCATATGAGTATGATTAAAAACCTGCAAGCACTTCAGAAAAATGGGATGGTAGCTTTTCTAGAGAGCGAAAAAAAACAGTGGGCGTGTCCCAAATGTGGCGAACCAATTTGTTGTCATAACGGTCTCTGTCTGCATTGTGATCTCGAGATTTTGCGAGAAAATCGCCGATACCGCTGGAATGAAGAAGACGCCTGACTAGCCAGAGTATTAAAAAAACACCGGGAACATGGCAAGACAGAGGACATGAATCGAAATGTGTAAGTTAGAGAATAGGAAAAGGGCGGTATGGTTACAAATGAATTGGTCAGCAAAGCGATTGAGTATATTGTTGAAAACCTGAATGAGGAAATCGCAATCGAAGATGTGGCGAATTATTGTCATTTGTCCAAATATTATTTTTGCAGAATTTTTAAAGCCGAAACAGGTGAAGGTGTCTATGCCTTTATCAAGCGCCTGAAAATGGAACAAAG
>Ga0075011_10002057_pt1 | contig 10911 bp, 9 predicted proteins | sample TARM_MetaG_T_14_FD_72354 | JGI IMG/M metagenome (GOLD analysis project Ga0075011, IMG submission 72354) | Freshwater microbial communities from Pennsylvania, USA, analyzing microbe dynamics in response to fracking - TARM_MetaG_T_14 | ecosystem: Environmental > Aquatic > Freshwater > River...
TCATCGTCAACAACGAGAAGCGGATGCTGCAGGAGTCCGTCGACGCGCTGTTCGACAACGGCCGGCGTGGCCGGCCCGTCACGGGCCCGGGCAACCGCCCGCTCAAGTCGCTCTCGGATCTGCTCAAGGGCAAGCAGGGCCGGTTCCGTCAGAACCTGCTCGGCAAGCGCGTCGACTACTCCGGTCGTTCCGTGATCGTCGTGGGCCCACAGCTGCAGCTGCACCAGTGTGGTCTGCCCAAGCTGATGGCGCTCGAGCTGTTCAAGCCCTTCGTCATGAAGCGTCTGGTGGACCTCAACCACGCGCAGAACATCAAGTCCGCCAAGCGCATGGTCGAGCGTCAGCGCGACCAGGTGTGGGACGTGCTCGAAGAGGTCATCGCCGAACACCCGGTGATGCTCAACCGTGCGCCCACGCTGCACCGCCTCGGCATCCAGGCGTTCGAGCCGCAGCTCGTCGAGGGCAAGGCCATCCAGCTGCACCCGCTCGTGTGTGAGGCCTTCAACGCCGACTTCGACGGTGACCAGATGGCCGTGCACCTCCCGCTGTCCGCGGAGGCGCAGGCCGAGGCGCGCATCCTCATGCTCGCCTCGAACAACATCCTGTCGCCGGCGTCGGGTCGTCCGCTCGCCATGCCGCGTCTGGACATGGTGACCGGCCTGTACTACCTCACCCGTCTGGACGAGGGTGCGACCGGCTCGTACGTCCCGGCCTCCGAGGACACCCCCGCCGTGGGCGTGTACTCGACGCCGTCGGAGGCCATCATGGCCGTCGACCTCGGCGTGCTGGACATCCACGCCCCGATCCAGGTCCGACTGACGCACCAGCGTCCGTCGGCCGACGTCGAGGCCGAGCAGTTCCCCGAGGGCTGGACGCAGGGCCAGGAGTGGCTGACCGTGACCACCCTCGGTCGCGTGATGTTCAACGAACTGCTCCCGGCGGACTACCCGTTCGTCAACGAGCAGATGCCCAAGAAGCGTCAGGCCGTCATCATCAACGACCTGGCCGAGCGCTACCCGATGATCGTCGTGGCGCAGACGGTGGACAAGCTCAAGGACACCGGTTTCTACTGGGCCACCCGCTCGGGTGTCACCATCGCCATGTCCGACGTGCTGGTCCCGCCGGCCAAAAAGGAGATCCTCGCCTCGTACGACGCGAAGGCCGCGCGCCTGGAGTCGCAGTACGACCTCGGCAAGATCACCGACGAGGAGCGCAAGTCGGACCTGGTCAAGCTCTGGCAGGAGGCCACCGACGAGATCGGTCAGGCCATGGAGGAGAACTACCCGGACTCCAACCCGATCCCGACGATCGTGAAGTCGGGCGCGGCGGGCAACATGACCCAGATCCGCTCGCTCGCGGGCATGAAGGGTCTGGTGACGCGTCCGAACGGCGAGTTCATCCCGCAGCCGATCAAGTCCTCGTTCCGCGAGGGCCTGACCGTGCTCGAGTACTTCATGAACACGCACGGCGCCCGTAAGGGTCTGGCCGACACCGCCCTGCGTACCGCCGACTCGGGTTACCTCACCCGTCGTCTCGTCGACGTCTCGCAGGACGTCATCGTGCGCGAGACCGACTGTGGGACGTCGAAGGGTGTCGAGACGACCATCGCCCGCCCGGTGATGGACGTCCACGGCAGCCCGACCGGGTCCCTCGAGCGCGACGAGCACGTCGAGACCTCGACGTTCGCCCGGACGCTCGCGGAGGACGCGCTCGACGCCGACGGCAACGTGATCGTCGCCGCGGGCACCGACCTCGGTGACCCGAACATCGAGGCGCTGATCGTCGCCGGTATCGAGAAGGTCAAGGTCCGGTCGGTCCTCACCTGCACCACCGGTACCGGCGTCTGTGCGACCTGCTACGGCCGCTCGATGGCCACCGGTCTCCTGGTGGACATCGGCGAGGCCGTCGGCATCGTCGCCGCCCAGTCGATCGGTGAGCCGGGCACCCAGCTGACGATGCGTACCTTCCACCAGGGTGGCGTCGGTGACGACATCACCGGCGGTCTCCCGCGCGTGCAGGAGCTCTTCGAGGCTCGTGTTCCAAAGGGCAAGGCGCCGATCGCCGAGGAGGCGGGCCGGATCCGTCTCGAGGAGGAGGAGCGCTTCTACACGATCACGATCGTGCCGGACAACGGTGCGGACGAGATCGTCTACGAGAAGCTGTCGAAGCGCCAAGGCCTGGCCCATATCGAGCTGGAGGACGGCTCCTCCCGCCCGATCGCGGACGGCGATCACCTCGAGCGCGGGCAGGCCCTCCTCGAGGGCCCGGCCGATCCGCACGAGGTGCTGGCCATCCTCGGCCCCAACGGTGTCCAGAAGTTCCTCGTCGACGAGGTGCAGAAGGTCTACCGTGCGCAGGGTGTGTCGATCCACGACAAGCACCTCGAGGTCATCGTCCGTCAGATGATGCGTCGAGTCGCGATCAACGACTCGAACAGCACCGAGTTCCTGCCCGGTGCGCTCGTGGAGCGTGCCGAGCTCACGGCGGAGAACCGCCGCGTGCTCACCGAGGGCGGCTCGCCGGCCTCGGCGCGTCCGGTCCTCATGGGCATCACCAAGGCCTCGCTGGCCACGGACTCGTGGCTCTCGGCTGCCTCCTTCCAGGAGACCACCCGCGTGCTCACCGACGCCGCCATCAACAAGCGGTCGGACAAGCTCGTGGGCCTCAAGGAGAACGTCATCATCGGTAAGCTCATCCCGGCGGGTACCGGTATCAACCGCTACCGGAACTCGACGGTCGAGCCCACCGAGGAGGCCCGCGCCGCCGCGTACTCCATCCCGGACTACGGCGATGGTTTCTACGGTCCCGAGGACGGGTTCGGGGACGCCACCGGCGCCTCGGTCCGCCTGGACGACCTGGGCTACTGAGCAGGCCCCACGGCGACTAACCGACCGTGGAGTGACACCGACACCGGACCCCCGAGCGCCTCTCGCGCCGGGGGTCCGGTGCGTTCGTCCGGCCGTGTGTGGGACCGGGGCGAACGTGTTCTAGACTTTCCCGATGTGCCCGTCGCGGCCCGCGACACTCGCCGACGGCGGGCCGACGACCATGAAGGAGGCGATCGACGGTGCGGATCGCGCTGCTCTCGTACCGGAGCAAGCCACACGGCGGGGGCCAGGGCGTCTACGTCCGTCACCTCAGCCGCGAGTTGGCGGCACTCGGACACACGGTCGAGGTGTTCTCCGGTCAGCCCTACCCGGAACTCGACCCGGGCCCCACGCTCACCGAGGTCCCGAGTCTGGACCTGTACAACGACGCGAACCCGTTCCGCACGCCGCACCCGCGGGAGATCCGCGACCTCATCGACGTGCTCGAGGTGGTCACCATGTGGACCGCCGGGTTCCCGGAGCCGCGGACGTTCAGCATGCGGGCCGCGCGCACACTCCGGGAGCGTCTGGACGACTTCGACGTGGTGCACGACAACCAGTGCCTGGGATCCGGCCTGCTGGACCTGGAGAAGGCGGGTTTCCCCGTCGTGGCCACGGTGCACCACCCCATCACGCGGGATCGCGCGCTGGCCATGAAGGAGGCCCCGCTGCGCAAGAAGATCACCACGTGGCGCTGGTTCGGGTTCCTGGGCATGCAGATGCGGGTCTCCCGCAAGCTGCAGGAGATCATCACGGTCTCCAGCAACTCCGCCGATGACATCGCCACCGACTTCGGTGTCGATCCGGTTCGCATCGTCACCATCCCGCTGGGCGTGGACACCGACCGGTTCCACCATCGTCGCGTGCGCGAGCCCGGCCGCCTGGTCTGCGTGGCCAGTGCCGATCAGCCGCTCAAGGGCGTGCCGGTCCTGTTGCGCGCGCTGGCCAGGGTCCGCGAGGAGCACCCGGGCGTGCGCCTGACGCTGGTGTCCAAGCTCAAGCGCAAGGGCGAGGCTGCCAGGCTGCTCGACAAGCTGGGCCTGAGGGACGCGGTGGACCTGGTGTCCGGGGTCGACGACGACGAGCTCGCCGATCTCGTCGGGTCGGCCGAGATCGCGGTCGTGCCGAGTATGTACGAGGGATTCTCCCTGCCTGCGGTGGAGGCCATGTCCAGCGGCTGCGCTCTCGTCGCGACGCGTGCCGGCGCGCTGCCGGAGGTAGTCGGCACGGACGACTCGGCGGCCCGCCTGGTCGAGCCGGGCGACGTCGACGCGCTGGCCCGTGAGATCAGCGCGCTGCTGTCCGACCCGGCCGAGCGGCAACGCCTCTCTCAGGGCGGCCGTGCACGGGTCATGGAGCGTTACAGCTGGGCCGCCGTCGCCCGCCGGACCGTCGAGGTCTACGAGGCCGCTATCGCCCGGGTCCGCGGCGACGCGCTGCCGGACCTGACGGCCGGGCCGGTCCTCGGGCCGGATCAGACCGAGATCGACGAGCACGTCACCGACGACGTGCCCGAGGTGCTCCCGGAGTCCGGTGAGTACACCATCCGTGAGCAGGAGGACGCGCATGCTGACCGCTGATTTCGACCGTCTCGGGGTCACCCCCGGTATGCGAGCCATCGACGTGGGGGCCGGCCTCGGTCGTCACACCTTCGAGCTCTACCGGCGTGGCGCGGACGTCACGGCGTTCGACCAGAACGCCGACGAGATGCAGCAGGTCTCCGACATGCTCGCCGCCATGGAGGCCGAGGGCGAGGGGCTGCCCACCTCGAAGGGGGAGGCCGTCACCGGGGACGCGCTCAACATGCCGTACGAGGACGCGACCTTCGATCTGGTGCTCATCTCCGAGGTGCTCGAGCACGTCCCGGAGGACACCAAGGCCATCGCCGAACTGGTGCGGATCCTCAAGCCGGGCGGCGTCGCCGCGGTGACCGTGCCGCGTGAGTGGCCGGAGAAGCTCTGCTGGAAGCTGTCCGACGCCTACCACTCCAACCCGGGTGGGCACTGCCGGATCTACACCGCCGAGGAGTTGGGGTTCAAGCTCCGCGCGGCGGGCCTGGAGGTCACCGGCACCGGGTTCGCCCACGCGCTGCACGCCCCGTACTGGTGGCTCAAGTGCGCGGTGGGCACGGAGAACGACGACCACCCGTTGCCGAAGGCGTACCACAAGCTGCTCGTATGGGACCTGATGAAGGGGCCCTGGATCACCCGCACCGCCGAGAAGGTGCTCAACCCGGTGATGGGCAAGTCCATCGTGTTCTACCTGCGTAAGCCCGTGGAGGCCTGATCGTCCGTGCAGACGCCCAACACCGGAGTCACCAGCCAACGTCCGGTCCCCGCCGTGCCCGGGGTCCTCGACGCCGACGCGGTCCGCGCCACCGGCGAGTGGCTCGCCTCCGTCCAGAAACCCAACGGTGAGATCCCGTGGTTCACCGGCGGTCACACCGACCCCTGGGATCACGTGGAATCGGCGATGGGCCTGTCCGTCGCGGGTCAGTGGGAGGCCGCCGAGAGGGCGTACGGGTTCCTCCGGGACACCCAGCGGGGCGACGGGTCGTGGCCGATGAAGTGGCAGGACGACCACGTCGCCGACGGTGACATCGATTCCAACTTCTGCGCGTACGTCGCGGTGGGCGTGTGGCACCACCACCTGGTGAGCGCCAGGCCCGGGTTCCTCGAGTCGATGTGGCCGATGGTGCGCCGGGCACTCGACCTGGTGCTGACCTTCCAGGGTCCCGAGGGGCAGATGTGGTGGGGCGCCGGACCCGACGGCTTCTGCGAGGAGGCGCTGGTCACCGGCTCGTCCAGCATCCACCACGCGCTGCGCTGCGGCGTCGCGATCGCCGAGGAACTCGGCGGGAGCGCGCCGGACTGGGACGCCGCCGCCGACCGGCTGGGCCATGCGCTGCGCGCCCACCCCGAGCTCTTCACACCCAAGGACGAGTTCTCCATGGACTGGTACTACCCGGTCCTGGCCGGTGTGATGGTGGGGGACCAGGCACAGGCGCGGCTCGACTCCCGGTGGGACGACTTCGTGGTGGACGGCCTGGGCATCCGCTGCGTCGACCACCGGCCGTGGGTCACCGGGGCCGAGACGTGCGAGCTGGTCCTCGCCCTGGAGGCGGCCGGGCGACACGAGCAGGCGCTCGCGCAGTTCACCAACATGCAGCACCTGCGGGACACCGACGGCTCCTACTGGACCGGACTCGTCTTCGCCGACGGCAAGCGGTGGCCGGTCGAGCTGAGCACATGGACCGCGGCCGTCATGTTGCTGGCGGCGGACGCCCTATCTCGCACCACCCCGGGCAACGAGATCTTCCGCTACGTCTCGCACCACACCATGCAGCGTCTGCAGTCCCAGCCGGGGGATCCGGCCGACTGCGTGGCGGGCGAGGTCTGCCCACCCGCCGCAGTCGTGCGCTAGTCTGTGGCGACACCGCCGCTGGACACCTGTCTGATCAGGTGTCAGGCGGCGGGTCGACGCTGCGCACGAGGGAGAACGCATGGAATTCGGACTGACCCTGTTCACCAGTGACCGGGGCATCCGGCCGACCACGGCCGCCGTGGCCGCCGAGCGGGCCGGGTTCTCCGCGTTCTACGTTCCCGAGCACACGCACATCCCGGTGCGGCGCGAGGCCGCGCACCCGGGCACCGGCGGCGCCGAGCTCCCCGATGAGCGGTACAGCCGCACCCTGGACCCGTGGGTCGCCCTCGGCGCCGCCGCGGCGGTCACGTCGACCATCCGTCTCGGGACCGCCGTGTCCATCCCGGTGGAGAGCGACCCCGTCACGTTGGCCAAGACCATCGCGTCGGTCGACCACCTCTCCGACGGGCGCACCGTGCTCGGCGTGGGGTACGGCTGGAATCTGGACGAGATGGCCGACCACAACGTGCCGCCGAAGCGTCGGCGCACCATGCTCCGCGAGTACCTCGAGGCCATGCGGGAGCTGTGGACGCGCGACGAGGCCGAGTACCACGGTGAGTTCGTGGACTTCGGTCCCAGCTGGGCCTGGCCCAAGACCGCCCGCACTCCCGGCCCGCTCACCCTCGTGGGAGCGGCCGGCACCGAGAAGAACCTCAGGTGGATCTGCCGCAGCGCCGACGGCTGGATGACCACCCCGATCTCCCAGGACATCGCCGGCAGCGTACGGACGCTGCGGGAACTGTGGGCCGAGGCAGGTCGGGAGGGCGAGCCCTACATCGTGGTCCTCGACGGGAAACCGGATCACGAGAAGATCGACGCCTACCGCGAGCTCGGCGTCCACGAGCTCGTCTACGGAACCCCGGATCGGACCGAGGACGAGGTCCTGGCCTACATCGACCGCCTCGCCGGCAAACTCGGCCTCAACGCCCTGGTCTGAGGCGGGCGGGGCCACCTGGACAGCCCCACCGGGACTCCGCACGCCGGTACCGTCAGGGTATGGACACCAGCGCGCCCGCCGCCCCCGTCGTCGTCACCGGAGCCGGGGGCGGCCTCGGGGCGGCCACCACCGCGCTCTACGCCTCGCGGGGCTGGCACGTCGTGGCCGTCGACCTCCAGGCACCGCCCGGCGGTGACCGCATCACGTCCCACGCCGCGGACGTCACCGACTCCACCTCGCTCACCGCCCTGGCCGACCGGGTCCGACGCGAGCACGGTCGCCTCGACGCGCTCGTCACGTTCGCGGGCGTCCTCGGGATCGGGCCGCTGGCCGAGACCGATCCGGACCGGGTGCAGCAGGTCCTGGATGTCAACGTCATGGGCACCGTGCGCACCGTCCACGCCCTGTGGGACCTGCTCCGGGAGACCCGCGGGAGGGTGGTCCTCATCAGCTCCGAGACCGGCCCCCAGCACGGCATGCCGATGAACGGCGCCTACGCCATGAGCAAGCACGCGATCGAGGCCTACGGTGACGCGCTGCGGCGCGAGCTGATGTTCCTCGGCCTGGACGTCGTGCTCGTCCAACCGGGTCCGTTCCGCACCGGGATGACCGCCTCGATCCGGCGACGCTTCCAGGAATCGACCGCCCCCGGTTCGCCGTTCGCCGCGATGGCCGCGGTGATGGGGGAGATGGCCGCCGGCGAGGACGACAAGGCCACCGACCCGTCCGTCCTCGCCGAGGCGGTGTGGACCGCCGGTACCACCGCGCGCCCCCGCCGCCGCTACGCCGTGCGATGGGACCTCGGCCGACGTCTCCTCGACCACCTGCCGGTGGCGGTCGTGGACAAGGCGCTCGTCCTGGCGCTGGGCGGGAAGATCAACGCCAAGAAGCTGGAGCTGCGCCGCGAGGCCGTCGACGCCCGGGCCGAGATGAGCGAGGTCGTCGAATGAGCAACCTCGACCCCGACCCGCCCGAGATCGAGTGCGAGGCCGGCGGTGCGCCGGGCGGGCCCCGTTCGGCAGAAGCGCAGCCCGGCGGGGCCGTCGTGGAGATCATCACCTCCCGCGAGGTGCCCCTGGGCGGGCCGCGGGCGATGACGGTCCGCCGGACGCTGCCGCAGCGCCAGCGCTCGCTCATCGGCGCCTTCTGTTTTGTCGACCACTACGGACCGGATGACGTCTCGGCCACCGGCGGCATGGACGTGCCCTCGCATCCGCACACCGGCCTGCAGACCGTGAGCTGGCTCTTCGAGGGCAGCGTCACCCATCACGACTCCGGGGACAACCATGCTGTGGTGCGCCCGGGGGAGGTCAACCTCATGACCTCCGGCGCAGGCATCTGCCACACCGAGGTCTCGACCCAGGACACCACCGTCCTGCACGGCGTGCAGCTGTGGACCGTGCTACCCGAGGAACACCGCGAGAGCAGCGGCCGCAGGTTCGACCACCACGTGCCCGACCCCGTCGGATTCGCCGGCGGATCGGCGCGGGTGTTCATGGGGTCGCTGCTGGGCTCGTCGTCGTCGGTCACCACCTACACCCCCCTCGTCGCCGCGGAGCTCCGGCTCGACCCCGGCGGCGAACTGCGACTGGACGTCGACCCGTCCTTCGAGCACGGGCTGCTCGTCGACTCCGGTGATCTGACCCTCGAGGGCGTCGACGTCGAGGTCAGCCATCTCGCGTACACCGGCGTCGGCGAGACCACCCTGACGATCCGCAACACCGGCACCACCGCCGGGCGGGCGGTCCTCATCGGTGGCACCCCGTTCGAGGAGGACATCATCATGTGGTGGAACTTCATCGGCCGGACCCACGACGAGATCGCGGGCTACCGCGAGCAGTGGGAGGCCGGATCGGAGCGCTTCGGACGCGTGGACGGCTACATCGGCCACGACCCGCGGGGGCTGACCCGGCTGCCCGCGCCCACCCTGCCCACCACCACCCTCAAACCGCGGGTCAACCCGGACCCGCGCGCGCAGTCGACCCCGATGTGAGAGGACACCGCAGATGACCGAGTACACCGACAAGACCGGCGCGACCGTGACCGTGGACCGAGCCGACTCCACCGAGGCGTTCGAGGTCCGGGACGCCTCCGGCGAGGTCGCCGGCCACGCCGATTTCCGCGACCACGCCGGCGAGCGCGTCTTCCACCACACCGTGGTCGACGAGCAGTTCGGTGGCCGGGGCATCGGCACCGCACTCGTGCGCGGCGCGGTGGAGGCCACGCGCGAGGAGGGGATCACCATCGTGCCGGTGTGTTCGATGGTGGAGGGTTTCCTCGGCAAGAACGCGGACGAGTTCGCCGGCGCGTACCGGGAGGCCACGGACGCCGACCGGGCGCGATTCGGCGGGGAGGGCTGACATGGGGGTTCCGCAGTTGGACCGCACCCAGCGCGAGGTCTACAAGCGGTTCGTCCGCACCGCCGTCGCCTCGCGGGAGGCCTCCGGCGAGGCCGGGCTGGAGGAGTCGCTGCTCGAACTGGTCAACGTGCGCGTCTCGCAGCTCAACGGCTGCGCGGCCTGCCTGGCCACCCACGTGCCGGCGGCCCGCAAGGCCGGGGTCTCCCAGGACCGGCTCGACCTGCTGCCCGCGTGGCGGGAGATCGACGCCTTCGGTGACCCGGAGAGGGCGGCACTACGACTGGCCGAGACGCTGACCCGGCTGGACGACGCCGAGGAACGTGCCGCCGCGATCGCAGCCGCCGCCGACCACTTCTCCGACGAGCAGCTCTCGGCGCTCGAGTGGACGATCGTGCTGATCAACGCCTTCAACCGGGTGTCGATCGCCAGCCACCACCAGCCGACGCTCGAGGACTGACCCGGCCCGGCCGCGGTGTGGGGGTGCGTGGTCAGCTGGTGGCGACCGGGCGGTCAGCGGGTGGCGACCGGCACCATCGCCGCCCGGTCGGAGCGGACGATCTCCTTGCCGAACGGGAAGCACGTGACCGGGATGAGCTTGAGGTTGGCCCACGCCAGGGGCAGGCCGATGATCGTCACGGCCTGTGCGACGGCCGTGGCGACGTGGCCGATCGCCAGCCACAGTCCGGCCACCAGGAACCAGATGACGTTGGCGACCGTGCTCACCCCGCCGGGACGGCCCCGGTCGACGACCTCCCGGCCGAACGGCCACAGCACGTAGGCGGCGATCCGGAAACTCGCGACCCCGAACGGGATCGTGATGATGAGGATGCAGGCGAGGATCCCGGCCAGCACGTAGCCGAGGAACAGCCAGATGCCCGCGGTCAGCAGCCAGATGATGTTGAGGACGAGGGTCAGCACTGCACGCATGGTGCCCACCCTATGCCGGAAGCGGAAGTGGCATCGCAGGGCTACGGTGGGCGGTGTGAGCGATAAGCCGAACGTCAAGACTCTCGGCGAGCTGCGCGCCGCCGGATACACCAGCCGCACCCTCCGGGAGGAGCTGCGCGAGAACCTGCTCGCGGCCCTGGCCGCCGGACGCGATCCGTGGCCCGGCATGCACGGCTTCGACACGACGGTGATCCCTCAGGTCGAGCGGGCGATCATCGCCGGCCACGACATCGTCCTCCTCGGCGAACGGGGGCAGGGCAAGACCCGTCTGCTTCGCACGCTCGTCGGGTTGCTGGACGAGTGGTCGCCCGTCGTGGCCGGCGATGATCGCCCGCTCGACCTGAGGGATCACCGTCGTGTCGAAGCCGTGCATGCC
>Ga0075011_10002059_pt1 | contig 10905 bp, 9 predicted proteins | sample TARM_MetaG_T_14_FD_72354 | JGI IMG/M metagenome (GOLD analysis project Ga0075011, IMG submission 72354) | Freshwater microbial communities from Pennsylvania, USA, analyzing microbe dynamics in response to fracking - TARM_MetaG_T_14 | ecosystem: Environmental > Aquatic > Freshwater > River...
AGAGCCAGATACATCGGAGTAAGATTAAACGAATATGATCTAAACCGAACTGCAGCCATCACCAATCTACATATCGGCATGGCTATGGCTGCTTAGTTTTTAAACTATATGGTGCTCTAGCCTTGAGGATGCCGATACTGGATGAAGGAATGACGATGAGCGAGCTCTTGCTAAGGCGTCCAGTAAGATCTAAAAGCGAGTCAATTTAAATATCTTATAAGACAGCAGCATCGCTGACTTAACTAAGATTTCAGATGTCTAATCTTTTTGTAAATCAAATTTACAGTAGCGAGGGTTTGATAGCAGCTTCTAGGCTCTCTGCAGCAGGCAGTAAATCCTCCAGAAAAAATGCCGATAACTCAGAGCGACCATTTAATCCCGCTTTGGCATAAATTGCGATGGATTGTGCTTTGGCAGTCTTTTCTACTGTGCCACGTAGCATGGCGATTTCTTTCAGACTTAACCCCTTAAGTAACAAAAATGCCACTTCACGCTCGGCTGCTGATAAACCCCAGAGTGTTAATTGTCTATCGATCATTGCCGATAAACCCGCCAGGTAACTTTGGGATTGCTGGCGCCAACGAGAAGCCTCTTGCTGCAGGTTAGCTGTAAGGCTGCGCTCCTTTTTTAATGCCCTGCGCAGCTGCAGGCCTTGCTGCAGCAAATACCCTATCCCCGCTAGTGCAATAATTACGGTTGAGCCTTCGGCTATAACATGCCAAGCAACAACGCCCTGACGTAGATCGGTTATCAGGTCAATAATAACAACTATCACGATCAATAGCAGTGTTAGTAACAGTACTCTACGTTCCTGATTATTCACCGGCCACCTCAATCATCTTCGTGAACACTCGTCTCGTGTTTATCTTGCTCAATGGATTGTAGCTGTAACTGTATGCCGAACAGGCTCAGAGTACCAGTGTTTTGCTGATAGTTCTGCCACAGGTAAGTGCCAAAGCTCAATGTCAGTAGCAGAAAAATGACTCCGGCTAACTTATAAGCCGGTACCGCTGCTGTACTCTCAGCTAATCCCGATTTAACGCCCGTTACCATACTTTTGGCGAGCTGATCACGATATTGCATGCTGTGCAAAACGACACCCGCGATATGCGCAATAACGACAAAAATAAAGGCATCTGCCATAAACTCATGTACGTCTTCCAGAAACTCTGCCCGAATATCTGCTGCCATCAATATTCCGGTTAGCGTGAGCCCAGCAGCCAGCCCCATCATGGCTATTGCCGCCCAACTTGATGCGGGATTATGACCGGCCCAAATCACCTTTTGCCCGGTCACAACCGCTTTCAGATAGGCCAAAAGTTGCCTGGGCTGCAATGAGAAATCACTGAACCGGGCATGTTTGGAGCCTACAAAAGACCATACAATGCGCAGAATAACGGTAAAGCCCATTATTAAACCCGCCAACATATGCAAAGAAAACACGGCGGACTCGTCATCAACCACCTTAGCTATGGTAAAAGCGGTAAGAAAACTGCCGGCAAAAAGCCAGTGAAACATCCGGGTGGGTAAATCATAAATACGCGTTTTCATCTTATGGCACCTTATAGTTTAGACGTTTGTCTTTCATTAACCTAAGGTATCAACCCAAAAACCGCTATTGACCAAAGGATATAGACACGACAGCCCACCTATAACCCATTGAATAATAGCAAATATTTGCAATAACTGCAGAGCAATACGTTAGTTGTCACGATAACGTTTTTCCCGATATAACCAGGACGGCAGTAACACCTGCGCCAGTGCCCGGCGCTGTGCTGCCGGCTCGGCAGCAGCATCTGTTAGCACCAGTTGTTTATCATTCAGCAAATAGCGCGCGGCAACACTGCTACCATCTGGTTTTAATATCGTCACTGCCGCTTCGTTTGCGCTCTGCTGCTCTAAGAGGGCAAAGTACTGATCAAACTGCAGCAGCGCCCGCCCCGGCGACTCAGCATCGCGGCTAAAATCCCGCCCCAGTAGCGGCGTTTGTGCACTGATGCCCATTAAAGATAAGATCGTAGGTGCTAAATCAATCTGGCTGGCCAGGCTGCTAATAGTTTTTGGCTTCAGATCCGCACCTAACATCAGCGCCGGGATCTGAAATTTATGTACCGGTACCAAACTATTACCATACACCCGGTTATCGTGGTCGGCGACGATAACAAACAGCGTATTGTGCCAATACGCTTGCTGTTTTGCCTGTGCAATAAATTGGCCCAGCGCATAGTCGGCATATTTTACGGCATTATTGACGGTCGCTTTCTCGCTATCATACAAAGCAATTTTGTCATCTGGAAATTCAAAGGGTTCGTGATTGGACGAGGTAAAAATCAAACTGAAGAATGGCTTTTGCTGAGCGGACATGTCCGCTAAATGTTTAGCCGCCGCGTTAAATAAATCTTCATCACTGGCGCCCCAGCTGCCAACAAACTCCGGCTTCGTCATTTTTGGTAAATCGATCACTTCGCTAAAGCCATTAGCGGTAAAAAAGCCGCGCATATTGTCAAAATGCGCTTCGCCACCATAGACAAAGCTGGTATGAAAACCTTGCTGTTGTAAGGTACTGGCCAGAGTATAAAAATTTTGCTGCGCGCCGGAGAGTTTCACCACACTTTGCGCCGGTGTCGGCGGAAAGCCCGCTACTACCGCTTCAATACCCCGCACTGAGCGGGTGCCGGTGGCATACATATTTTCAAACCACCAGCCTTGGTTTTTAAGCTGTTCCAGCTCTGGCGTTACCGGCAAACCGCCCAGACTTTTCACAAAGGTCGCGCCCAGGCTTTCCTCCAGAATAATCACCAGATTAAGCGGCTGCGCACGTTCCATTGCCGACTGGCGAAGTGCCAGAGTGGGCAATTGTGGATCGTTAAACTCCAGGTGTTTTAACCATGGCCAATCCAGCGCCAACTCAAGCATCTCCTGCTGTGGCAACTTGCCATAGATCTCACTGGAGCGGGCTTCATGTTTCAGGCTATAGATGGCATACAGCACCGAGTACGGCGAGTTGATAATCAGCGAGTTCACCATCGCATCGCCGGTAATGGCAAACAACGCCGGATTAGCTGGGCGGTGCTCCGTGGTCGAGCGAATAGCCGCAAAGGTTAAAAAAACCAGCAGCGGCCAGCTAAGCAGCAAAGTGCGGTAGCGGGCAAAAGGTTGCGTGTGCGCTAGGACCCGCCGCAGCGCTAGATTGCCCAGCCACAATAACGCTATCAAGGCCAGCACACCGCCAAGCAACATACCGCGATAACCTTGCCATAGCGTACCAAACACTTCTTTCGGATATTTTAAATATTCAATATAAAGCCGGTTTGGTCTAACGTCGTATTGCATAATAAATTGCGGCGTCGAGACTTCCAGTAAAATCACCAGCGCCAGCCCCAGTAACAACCAGAGATGATTTAGCTTTAGCCAGACCTTAAAACTGCCCGCTCGCGCCAGCAACGGCGCCAGTAATAATGGTAGTGCCAGCCACAGGCCAATAAAAATCAGATCGGCTCTTACCCCCTGCAGCAGCATAATGCCGATATCACCCGCCGCAGTTGCCCGCTCAAATTGCCAAAATAGCAGCCCAAACCGGCTTAGCGACAAAATCACTAACACACTAATAGTAAATATAAAAAGTGACAGAAATGGTCCTGTGGCATACAAAACGGAGCGGATTTTTGACATAAAGGCGGTTCCAGAATTTTTATGCAGACTATCGCCGCAAGCTTAAGGAAATCTTAAGACTGGCGATGCATGCTTTTATTATTGGTAATAATGGATTTAAAAATGAAATCTCCCGCTAAAGGTTTTAGCCGCTTATGGCATGCAAGTAAATATTCGTGGCAAGGTTTAAGCGCAGGCTTACGCACTGAAGCAGCGTTAAGACAAGAAGTGATTGGCTTGGTCTTATTAATACCTTTTTCACTTTGGCTTGATGTAACCCGCGCCGAACGGGCATTGCTTATTGCCAGTTTATTTGCCGTATTGATTGTTGAGCTATTAAATACAGCAATTGAAGTGGTAGTTGATCGCGTTGGTGAGGAATATCACGAGCTAAGCGGCAAAGCCAAAGATTTGGCCTCCGCGGCTGTGCTGTTTAGCCTGATTGCTGCCTGTGCCGTTTGGGTAATAATTTTATGGTAGCGTTTAACACCTTACGTCAATACCGCCTGTATCTGTTTATCTTAGGCTACATAATTTGTCTGCTAATACTCGATTTAGGTGGTCTAGATCTTTGGTTTGCTTCACAACTTTATCAGTTGCAGGGCAATCAATGGGCATTGCAACAACACTGGTTAACCGAGCAGTGGCTGCACCGTGGCATGCGAAAGTTAAATTATGTGCTGTTACTTACCACCTTTTTAACCACCTTGTTTTATCTCTTTGTCGATAAAAGCGATAAGGTCCGTAGCCAGGCTTATCTGGCGCTTAGTGTAAGTCTGGTTAGTGCTTTGGTACTGGTCGCGTATTTTAAGATGATCAGTAATGTCGCCTGTCCCTGGGATTTACAACTTTTTGGCGGTAACGAGCCCTACTTTTCCATTCTGTCGGCCCGCCCCGATTACCTGCCCTACCATAGATGTTTTCCTGCCGGTCATGCCAGTATTGGTTTTGCCTGGGTTGCGTTGTATTACTTCTTTAAAATCACCCGACCACCCTGGCGCTGGTTAGGCTTGGTTGCAGGACTTAGTGCCGGCGCTATCCTGGGTTTAACCCAGCAAATACGAGGGGCCCATTTTATATCGCACGATTTAACCACCTTGGTGTTATGTGTACTTTGCGCCCGCTTAAGTTTTAGTTTAATCGTGTTTAATCGTTTGTCGGCACACAAATAATAGCTCACTTAAGTCTTACTTAAGCTTGCACTGCAAAAATCCATGCTGTTAAACCAACAAGGGGAGCAGCATGTTGCAGATGATCTTGGGTAAAGTAGAAAATATTCGGCACAGTCAAAATGCCATATCGCGTGAACTGCTGCCGCTCCTGACAGCCTTGTTGCTAACCCTGTGTTATAACCAACCGCTACTTAGTAGCCTGAATCAGTTGCACCGACCCGCCTTGCTCTTTGCGGTGCTGGCCCTGCTATTTTGTTTAAATTGGCTGATTACCCAGCTGTTTGGCACAGGCCGCTTATTGAAACCATGGCTAATTCTTTTGCTTTGCATAAGTGCCGTCGGCCAGTATTTTATGCTGCAATACGGTATTTTACTGGATAAAGGGATGCTGCTTAATGCGCTGGAAACCGATCCGGCTGAAATCGGCGGCTTAATTAGCTGGAAAATGCTGCCCTATCTGTTCGGTTATGGCGTGCTGCCTGCATTACTCATTGCCTATTTACCGCTGAAAAGTAGTAAACACTTTAAAGGCTGGCGATCGTTACTGCCGGTTTTTAGTGCGCTGCTGTTATTAACAGTGCTGGTTAGTGGTCAATTTCAAAGCTATGCCAGCGTCTTTCGCGAGCATCGCTACTTAAAGCATCAGGCGTTGCCGCTTAGTGCCTTAACGGCCAGTGCCGGTTTAATCAAATTGCGTCATGCGCAGGCTAGTACCTTTATCAGCTTTGCAGCTGACGCCAAACAAGAATTAGCCAGCGGCACCAAACCACGCTTAATTATTATGGTACTGGGCGAAACCGTCAGAGCCGATCATTTAGGCATTAATGGCTATAGCCGTAATACCACTCCAAAACTTTCAAAGCGCGAGTTGTTAAACTTAGGCGCCATTAACGCCTGTGGTACCGCCACCGCGAAATCCGTACCCTGTTTATTTAGCTATTTATTACAAGAAAACTACGATGAGACCCTGGCCAAAAACTCAGACAACCTGCTGGATGTGTTGCAGCGCGCGGGGGTCAAAGTGATTTGGCGTAACAATAATTCCGGTTGTAAATCGATGTGTGACCGGGTAACTCAGGATCGGGACTATGCCCTCTCCAGCCAATATCAATGTGGCGATGGTGCCTGCCCGGATCTGGCGTTATTGCATCAACTTCCTGAGCGTATCCGCGCACTAAGCCAGCCTGATGAGTCAATATTAGTCGTGTTGCATCAACAAGGTAATCATGGCCCGGAATATTACAAACGCAGCCTGCCACAATATAAAATCTTTTTACCTGAGTGCGAAACCAATCTGCTAAGTGATTGCTCAAGAGAGCATATTGTTAATGCTTACGATAATGCTATCTTACAAACCGATACCTTATTGGATGAAGTTATCAGTATCGCTGACCGGTTTAGTGACGACTACGATACAGCAATGGTCTACTTATCTGATCATGGCGAATCGCTGGGTGAAAACGGGGTGTATTTGCATGGCTTACCTTACTGGATGGCGCCCGCTGCGCAAACCGAAGTGCCGCTATTCTTCTGGTTGTCAGATGGGTTTAAACAAAATAGTGGAATAACAAACGACTGTTTAAACACTAACCAACAAGCTAGTCACGACAATATTTTTGATAGCCTATTGTCATTATTTAATGTTAATTCCAAACAAAAGCGAAATGACTTAGATCTGTTTCATAATTGCCAGTTAACTAAAGCTTAAGGTAATCTTAAGACAATCAGCTTAAACTGCTGACTATAAATATTAAACAGGATCACCCTATGCGGCTCTTACTGGTAGAAGACGACAACTTGCTGGCACAGGGCATAGTTACAGCCTTGGCGCGGGCCAGTTATCAAACCGAACATTGCCGCACCGGTAAGCAAGCGCTACAAGCGCTGGATAATGCGGAGTTTGATTTAATGATCCTGGATTTAGGCCTACCCGATGGCTTTGCCGGTAAAATCTTACAACAGCTACGCGCACAACAGCATCAACTGCCGGTGCTGGTACTGACGGCGCTGGATCAAATTGACACCAAGCTGCAACTGTTAAACGACGGTGCTGATGACTATATGGTAAAACCCTTTGATGTGCGGGAGTTGGAAGCGCGGATCCGGGTACTGTTACGCCGCAAAGCCGAGCGGCGGCATGATGTGCTGCAGCATGGCGAACTGCTACTCGATTTAGTGAAACATAGCTGCGAATATGCCGGGAAAACCGTGAATTTAACCCGGCGCGAATTTTTACTGTTAAAAGACTTTCTGCAGCATAAAGATAAGATTTTAAGCCGCCAGCATCTGGAAGAGCTGAGTGTGGGCTGGGATGGCGATACCGAAAGTAATGCCATTGAAGTGCATATTCATAACCTGCGCAAAAAGCTCCACCCGGAGCTGATTAAAACCGTACGCGGCATCGGCTACCTGTTACCGGGGCAAGTATGAAGCCACTGAGTATTCAAAGCCGCTTAGTCCTATTACTGAATTTACTGGTGATAGTGGTACTTAGCCTGACCGGTTATATCAGCTATCAGCAAAGCCTGCATGAAATAGACGAAGTATTTGATGCGCAGTTGGCGCAAAGCGCCCGCTTAACCGCAGGAGTGCTAAAGGCTAATCCGACATTATTACAGCAGGAAACACCAGTGCTGATACCAGTGGCGCATCTGGATGAACTGGTTAAAGGCCAGGCTGAGCTTAGTGAGCGCTTTCTTACCGGCTACAAATATGAGAGCAATATCGCGATCCAGATCTGGCGTGACGAGCAGCAGTTGATTCTGCATACCGCTAATCTGCAACAGCCAATGCGGCCGGTTCGTAAAACCGGTTTTAGCGAATATCACACTGAAAATGGTGATCTGTGGATCAACTTTACCCTGCGTCTGGATGAGCTGGGGGTGCAAATCGTTAGCAGCCAACGCGAAGCGGTACGCGAGGAACTGAGCTATAGCATCGCCCTAACCCAGATCCGCCCTGTTCTGTTTTTGATCTTACCACTGAGTCTGCTAACCCTTTATCTGGTGCGGCGCGGCTTAAAGCCGTTAAAACAACTGCAACAGCAGCTCAGCCATACCAAACCGGAGCAGCTGCAACCGATCAATAGCCCGATGCCGGCTGAACTGACTCAGGTTGTCACCGCGATTAACCAGTTGTTAGAGGCGATTGAGCAACATATGCAGCGCGAGAAGCGTTTTATTGCTGATGCCTCGCATGAACTGCGCACGCCACTGAGTATTATCCATTTACATGCTCAAAATCTGGCACAAACAGCACTTACTGCTGAACAGGATGCGGCGGTGACCGCCATTAAACAAGGTAGTGAACGGATGAGCCATCTGACCAATCAACTGCTGGCGCTGGCGCGATTAGAACACCCGAAACTGGCGTTGCGACCGCAACCACTCGCAGATTTATTGGAAACCAGCCTGCACCAGGTCGCTCCAGCGCTGCTGCAAAAAGTTATCTGGCAACTAGACGATCTTGCTGCTTGCCGGGCTGCGGGTTATCAGGTGCAGGTAGATACGACACTGTTACAGGTAGCGCTGCGTAACCTGTTTGAAAATGCGGCCAAGTATGCGCCAGCTGATACTGAAGTGGTGCTAAAGATAACCTCATTGACCCGGCAGAAACTGGAACTGACTTTAAGCAACAACTGCTCGGTAATACTTGATACTCCCCGGCTGGGCGAGCGCTTTTACCGAGCTCCGGAACACCAGCAACTGACAGGTTCAGGGTTAGGCTTGTCGATTGTGCAGCGGATCCTGGAGCTACATCAGTGGTCATATCAGACCCGGCAAGTCGGCCAAACATTCAGCATCATGCTGCAGGTCCCATTACAGCAATAAATTGCGACGCCAGCATCTGCTCTGCATGGCGCCGCTTTTATAACATTAAGTAGGCAATAAGGCGCGACTACTGCCCCTGCCCCAGTGCGAAGCCGCGCTCACCGTTAAAGCTAAACAGATTTTCAATTTTTATCACATCTAACCCCAGCTCAGTCAACACCGAGAGCAGCTTAATCAGATCGCGCTGACTCACCGGCTGCTCTGGCGTCTGAGCCATAAATCTACAGCGCCAGTGGTCAGTGCAAAAGGTTTCCGGATAACCTTGTGGCCAAACTTTGACCCCACGATTGGTAATCATCTGCAGATGTAACACCCCATCGGTTAAGTTGAGTAGCCGACTTGCCAGCTGCTCTGGTGAAAACTGACTTTCATGTAAAAACACATCCACCCCCAATAACACTTTTTGCGCCGGCTGTGCGCGCTGATATCGGAAAGACGTTTGACTTGGCTCAGCGGCATTTTGATAACTCACGGCCTTAAAGCTCTCTGGTAGTTGACCCAAGCGCTGAATCACCGCCTCAGCAAACTCGTTAGTACTGACCAGGCGCTGACTATTCGTGCTGTGCAAATCAGCGGTATGGATCCCCTCTTCCAGGGTGGCTAACCAGGCATTATGAATGCGCGCTGCCACTTCGGCTTGTTTGATATGCACCAGCATCATCACCGCTGCCAGTAATAAACCGCTGGGATTGGCGATGCCTTGGCCGGCAATATCGGGCGCGCTGCCATGTATTGCCTCAAACATCGCGATACTATCACCAATATTGGCACTGGGTGCCAGCCCAACACTACCCGTCATTTCGGCAGCGATATCACTGAGAATATCGCCATACAAATTGGGCGTCACAATGACATCAAAACGCCCGGGCTGGGTAGCTAAACGTGCAGCACCGATATCAATAATATAGCGTTCTGCCACGATCTCCGGGTATTCGACAGATATCTCCTGAAACACTTTATAGAACAGGCCATCTGTCATCTTCATAATATTATCTTTGACCATGCAGGTAACTTTTTTCCGGCCGTGGCTGCGGGCATAGTCAAAGGCGTAGCGCACAATCTTTTCGCAGCCCGGGCGGCTAATCAGCTTTAAACACTGAAACACCTCGTCAGTCTGCCGATGCTCAATACCAGCGTAAAGATCCTCCTCATTCTCCCGCACTATGACAATGTCTAACTGCGGATGCAGAGTCGCCACAAAGGGCGCATAACTGACGCAGGGCCGCACATTAGCATACAAGCCCAGGGTTTTACGGATGGTCACATTCAGACTTTTATAGCCGTCACCACTTGGTGTTGTCACTGGACCTTTTAGAAACACCCGGTTACGGCGTAAGGAAGTCCAAGCCTGTGGCGCTATGCCAGAGCTATGGCCGGCGAGATAAAGCTGCTCACCAATATCGATATATTCCGGCGCGATCCGCGCCCCAGCTGCCGTTAGAATTTTCAGCGTCGCCTGGACAATTTCCGGCCCTATGCCATCGCCCAGTGCGACGGTTACCGGTACCTTTTCGCTCTGCTCTATTGCCTCTAAGTGCATGTGTTGCTTAGCTTGCATCTCAACTTCTCCAACTGTGGTTGCTATGCCGGCACTGTAGAGCAGTTAAATCATTAAGAAAAATATTTAGTTTTAATCTTATCCATAGCTTAAAATCTATAGGTTACCAAGCCGGAGCCAACTTACCGATGCCAGCCAGTACCCTCGCCCGTTTTCAACGTATTACGCCGCAACAACTGCGCGCCTTCGAAGCCAGTGCCCGCTTGTTATCGGTAACCCAGGCTGCGCGTGAGCTCTTTGTTAGCCAGCCTACGGTATCAGTGCAACTGAAAGAGCTGGCAGAAACCCTGGGTGAGCCGCTATTTGAGCAAAGTGGCCGTCAGATCCGTTTAACTCAGGCCGGTAAATTACTGTATCAAACGGTACGCGAGCTCGCTGGCTGCTGGCAGCGACTGGAATCCGAGCTGGCGGCAATTCATGGTTTGGTGCGCGGCAAGCTAAAAATTGCCGCGGTCACCACAGCCGAATACTTTGTCCCGGATCTGCTGGGCCCTTTCGCGCGCGCCTATCCAGGCATTGAAATTGAACTCAGTGTTGAAAACCGCGATCGTATTGTGCAGCGACTAAGCCAGGGACTGGACGATCTGACGGTAATGATGCTACCGCCAGCAGAGCTGGATTTGGACAGCCAGGCCTTTCAAACCAACAACTTGATTGTTATAGCCCCAGCGAACCATCCGCTAAGCAATAAAAA
>Ga0075011_10002062_pt1 | contig 10893 bp, 10 predicted proteins | sample TARM_MetaG_T_14_FD_72354 | JGI IMG/M metagenome (GOLD analysis project Ga0075011, IMG submission 72354) | Freshwater microbial communities from Pennsylvania, USA, analyzing microbe dynamics in response to fracking - TARM_MetaG_T_14 | ecosystem: Environmental > Aquatic > Freshwater > River...
GTGCATAATTGAGCTGTATATTAATAGTTTGATCACCATTAAAATACTAATAATCAATGATATGCACAACTTATTTCCTGACATTTTTTAGTGAATTAATTCCGCCAACGGGTAGGTAAATAAATCTATTATCGAATATTATTCGCTATATTTGTAGCATCTAATAAAGAATTTATATGAAATTGAATAGAATAAAGGCTGTTTTAACCGAAAAAGGGATATCGCAAACATGGCTTGCTAAACAGATAGATAAAAGCTTTAGTATGGTTAATGCCTATGCTTGTAATAGGATTCAGCCGAACCTTGAGACTCTTCAACAAATAGCAGAAGTTCTCCATGTCGACTTGAAGGACTTGATAACAGACAAAGAAGATGGATAAGATGAAAGCATTCAGTGAAGCTACACGAGTGCAGATGCCAGCAATGGTCCATCTGACAAGGATTGGATATTCATATTTTGGAAAGCTCAGTGAAGATATGAATGGTGCTGTCTATGATGGTGACACTAATATCCTTTTGCAAGTTTTTGAAGAGCAGTTCAAGAAATTAAATCCTGGTCACGAGGGTGAATATCTACAAGTGTTCAAGGATATAAAAAAGGAATTGAACGACGATGATTTGGGACGAGGCTTTTATAATCGTCTCAAATCGGTTTCTCCTGTAAAGTTGATTGACTTTGAAAACGTCAAGAACAATGTCTTCCACTTCACTGCTGAATTTACTTGCAAGAATGGGCAAGATGAATTTCGCCCTGACATAACTTTGTTCGTGAACGGTCTGCCTCTTTGTTTTGTGGAGGTAAAGAAACCTAATAATCATGGCGGTATGGTTGCGGAAAGTTCACGAATGAATCGCGAACGTTTTCCTAATAAAAAGTTCCGCAGATTTATCAATATTACGCAGTTGATGATATTCTCTAACAATATGGAATATGATGCCCTTGGCGGTATTGTGCCCATTCAAGGAGCATTCTATTGTACTGGTGCTCATTCTTTTGCTCCATTCAATTGTTTCAGAGAAGATAATATCAGTCAGCAGAAAGTCGCTCCATACCACAAGGACTATATATATAAGAATATAGACCCAGCTGAGGAAAAGAAGATATTGAGTGATTACAACTGTCAGGTTATTCATACAAGCCCAGAATATCAGACAAACCTTGATTTCAATACTCCAACGAATAGAATATTGACTTCAATGTGTTCACCTGAGCGCTTCTTATACATATTGAAATATGGTATTGCATATGTAAAGATGGAACGAGAGGTAGATGGCAAGATAGAATCTACCGACCAAAAACATATCATGCGTTATCAGCAGTTGTTCGCATCATTGGCAATTCGTCAGAAATTGTCCGAAGGTGTAACATCTGGTGTTGTATGGCATACACAAGGTAGTGGAAAGACTGCATTGTCCTACCACCTGACGTATATGCTCAATGATTATTTTGCAAAGCAGAACAAAGTCGCTAAATTTTATTTTATAGTTGACCGCCTTGATTTGCTGGAACAGGCAACACAAGAGTTTGAAGCTCGTGGACTTGTTGTGTCTACCGCAAATTCCCGAGCAGAGTTGATGGAGCAGTTCCGAAATAATCAGGCACAACAAGGAACCAGCGGACAAGCAGAGATAACGGTTGTAAATATACAGCGTTTTGCTGAGGATAAAGAAAAGGTGCGCATAAATGACTATGCTACCAATCTGCAACGAGTGTTCATTATGGATGAAGCACACCGTGGTTATAAGCCAGGCGGATGTTTCCTTGCAAATTTGTTTGAGGCTGATACAGATTCTATTAAAATTGCTCTTACTGGTACACCGTTGCTGAAAGAGGAACGCGCTTCATGCAAAGTCTTTGGAGACTATCTTCACACGTATTATTATGACAAATCTATTGCAGACGGTTACACCTTGAAGATTATCAGAGAGGATATTGAGACCTCATATAAGGAAAAATTGTCGGATGTTTACGACAAGTTAGACACATTGGTGCAGAAAAAAGACATTCGAAAGTCCGAAATCATTGAACACCCTAACTATGTCAATGAATTGGCTCAATATATTAGTTCCGATCTTAGAGAATTTCGAAAGATCCAAGGTGATGAAACATTGGGCGGAATGGTTATTTGCGAAACCAGCGAACAAGCCCGTAGGTTGTATGAGATATTCCAAGAAGAGTGGGAGAAACATCAGCCGAAACCTCAAATGTTTAAGTTGCCAGATGGAACCTTGTTGGCTGCTGAACCTGTCATTGATTATAAAAGCAAATACCGCCCATTGAAGGCTGGCATCATATTGCATGATACGGACGACAAGGAAACTCGCAAGCAGATTGTAAAGGATTTCAAGAAGAATATGACAATTGATATCCTGATTGTATTCAATATGTTGCTTACTGGGTTTGATGCGCCTCGTTTGAAACGCTTGTACTTTGGCCGTAAGTTAAAAGACCATAATCTGCTTCAGGCTATCACACGTGTAAATCGCCCTTACAAGGATATGCGATATGGATTCTTGATAGATTTCGCTGATATTAAACGTAATTTCCAAGAAACCAACGAAGCATACTTGCAGGAGTTGAACCGCTTTAACGATGTTGATGAAACAGGAGAAGGCAATTCTACCGATACATTCACCCAAGTAATTGAGGATAAAGAGGAGATTCTCGAACAAATGAAGCAGATTCGTCAGACATTGTTCGATTACTCATATAATAATGCAGAAGAGTTCTCATCAGAAATATCAACAGAAGAGGACAAAGCTGTTCTGCTTGACTTGAAGCATGCGCTGACTGCTGCCAAGAATATGGCTAATATTGTCCGTACATTTGGTGATGAAGACATGAAAGAGAAGTTTGCAAAGCTGGAAATCTCTAAATTGCTAGAACTTCTTTCTGAGGTACAGCACCGTATTGACATTATCAACCAAAAAGAAGCCTTTGGATTGGGAGAAGAGACTAAAACTCTCATCAACGAAGCTATGATGGATATTGAGTTTAACTTCTCGAAGATTGGCTCTGAGGAGATGAAACTCATTGCTGGCGGTGTAGAGCTAAAAGAAAAATGGCAACGTACTATCACATCGTTTACTCAGAACTTTGACCAGGATGATCCAGAGTTCATTTCTCTTCGTGAGGCCTTCATGGAACGTTTCAAAGAACATGGTTTTGTAGTAGATACCATTGCCAAGTTTAATGAAGAAACCAAAGCTCTTGATGAGATAATTCAACGTTTGCAGGATTTACAGAAACGCAACAATGCTTTAGTAAAAAAGTATAAAGGCGATGCAAAATTTGCACGTGTTCATAAACGTATTCGTGAAGTGAACCAAGAGAGAAAAGAGCAGGGAAAGCAACCTATGTTCTCATTCCTTGATGATGAAATTATGGTAATCCTTAATATCATAAAGGATGATATCGATTCAAAAGTGTACGATAGAAATGACATCCTAAAACGAGATGCTTATTTTGGTCGAACAGTAATGAGTCTTATTGCCGGATGTTTGTATCAGTTCCCACAAATTAAGCCAGATATGGATGATTACAAATTCATTCAGTCGAGAATATCACAACAATATATTAACCAGTATAACGCAACATACGCAATATCATAAAGAATATGTCTACGATTAAAGAAAAAACAATCGAACTCATTGATGCCCTTAAAGCTACATGTAAGACCTATGGAATGGGCAATGATGGTAACGAGTATAAGATTATTACACAGGTATTTTTATACAAGTTCCTTAATGACAAGTTTGGATATGAGGTCAAGAATGCTAAAAGTGATATTGCAAAGAAGATTCGTGATGCAGAGAAGTGGGAAACGGCTTATGCCGAACTTTCAGATACAGATCGTATGCTTTTGCAAAGTGCGATTTCCCCTGACGTGCCAATGCTTGAACCATATCACTTGATTTCCAATCTATGGAACCAGCAAGGCAAGGGTGACTTTGATACGATATTCGATTCAACAATGACGGATATCGCAGAACAGAATGCTGATATATTCTCTACACAAACTACAGCAAACACAAAAATACCTTTGTTCGAGCCATTGACACAGTTTGTTACTGATAGTGCTCAGCGTGCCCCATTTGCACGTGCGCTAGTCGATAAATTAGCCAACTTCTCATTTGAAGAGGCGTTTGTAGAGAATTACGATTTCTTCTCAAACATTTTTGAATATTTGATTAAGGACTACAATACCGCAGGCGGTGGTAAATATGCCGAATATTATACCCCTCATGCTATTGCAACCATTATGGCCCGTTTGCTTGTAGGCGATAATAGCGATTTGCATAGTATTGAGTGTTACGATCCATCGGCAGGTACTGGAACTTTGCTTATGGCATTGAGCCATCAGATTGGAGAAGATAAGTGTACTATTTTTGCTCAAGATATTTCTCAGCGTTCAAACAAAATGCTGAAACTTAATTTGCTGCTCAATGGTCTTGTTTCGTCACTTGATCATGCTGTTCAGGGCGACACATTGGTAGCGCCATATCACAAGAGTGACGATAACCAACAGCTTCGCCAGTTTGATTTTGTGGTAAGTAACCCTCCTTTCAAAATGGATTTCTCTGATACAAGAGAGAAAATTGCTGCTATGCCGGCTCGCTTTTGGGCAGGGGTGCCAAAGGTTCCTGCAAAGAAAAAGGAATCTATGGCAATCTATACTTGCTTCATACAGCACGTTATCAATTCATTGAAGAAAACAGGCAAGGGTGCTATTGTTATTCCGACTGGATTTATCACTGCTAAAAGTGGCATTGAAAAGAATATCCTACAAAAGATTGTAGAGGACAAGATTGTGTATGGTTGTGTGTCTATGCCAAGTAATGTATTTGCGAATACAGGTACAAATGTAAGCGTACTGTTCTTTGATAAGTCTGCATCTGCTGAAAAGGTTATCTTGATTGATGCCAGCAAATTTGGCGAGGAGTACAAGGATGCTAACGGACTCAAAAAAGTACGTCTCAGCAATGATGAAATTGAACGTATCGTTACAACATTCTTGAACAAAGAGGCTGTCGATGATTTCTCCGTAGCTGTAACTTACGATGAGATAAAGGAGAAAGGTTATTCCCTTTCTGCAGGTCAATACTTTGATATTAAGATTGATTATGTAGATATTACAGAGGAAGAATTCAATCAACGCATGACTGAATATAAAAATACCCTTACACAACAGTTTGAGGAAAGCCACCGTTTAGAGGCTGAGATAATGAAGCAATTAGACAGCTTGAAATTTAACAACTGAAATTTATAAGTTTGTAGATATGGGACAGTTATATAATATTTATTGTGACGAAAGTTGTCATTTGGAGCATGATGGTGAAATTGCGATGACAATTGGTGGTATATGGTGCCCTCAAAGTAAGAAAGATGAAATATTCCACCGTATACGTGAAATTAAGGAGGAACATGGCCTAAGCAAGAATTTTGAAATTAAGTGGAATAAGGTTTCCCCAGGGCAACTTGACTTCTATATGGATGTTGTCAATTATTTCTTTGATAATAGTGACCTCCATTTTCGTGTATTAGTTATTCCCAACAAACAGGAATTAAAGCATGATTTGTTTAGTCAAACACATGATGATTTCTACTATAAAATGTACTTCAATATGCTTAAAACGCTTTTTGAGCCAGGTTGTGGGTACAATATTTATATAGATATAAAGGATACACGAGGACAGCGTAAGGTTGAAAAGCTGCACGAAGTTTTATGTAATAACCACTATGACTTTGACCGAAACTTAATACGAAAGGTTCAGCAAGTACGTTCTGAAGAAGTTGAACTAGTGGCACTGGCTGATTTGCTGATAGGTGCATTGTCATATATCCATAGGGGTAAAAATACCAGTGAGGCTAAATTGAGATTGATAGAACGTATTAAGGCAAGAAGCGGTTATAATTTGACGGCCAGCACTCTCTATCGCGAGAATAAATTTAACATCTTTGTTTGGAGAAGCGGATATGGGAAATAACGAATACTTTAATCTCCCCGACTTAATTGAATTGAGTGAGTTTGGTGGAGACTTTCATAAATACCTTGAGGCGGTGTATGAATGCTTCAAACAGGACTTTATAGCTAAACGCCCTGTGTTTAGAGGCGTGAGGTTGGGATTGAAGAAATATCCATTATCGCAAGACAAGGAGGCTACCTTCTGGCACATGACATCTGAGGGTGAAGATGAAGCTACAAGAGAACCCGATTTGAGACGCATGGAGAGAATCAAATGGCCTGCTCCAATGATAAACCAATCAGAACATCCTTATTTGAAGGTATGGGAGAATACTCGTGGTAACAAAACAAATGTTCTAATCTTCCACGAAGATGAGGGCTATTTGGTAGTATTACGAAAGGCTAAAGATTATATTCTGCCTTGGACGGCCTATTTAGTAACCTATAAGTCCCGTAAGGAAAAACTGTTGAAAGAATACGAGGCTTATATAAAAAGCAAGGAGCGATAAGAATATCGCCCCCGTTTCTCCTTCAACACATGGTTGCTGAGATGGTGCAAAGGTAATTCTTTTTATGTGCATTTGCAAGAATTCCTCCATCTTTTAACTCATTAACGGCTAATTTGTTGCAAAAAACGCGCAAAATGACCACTATAGATAAGCAAAATAAAGAAAATTTAGAAGATAAGATTTCAAAGTTAGCCGAAACTTTGGCGGGTATTCAAGAACGTGCAGTGATTGAATACACTCCATTGATTAATGACATTTGCAACAGAAAGGCTACTAAAGACGAGGTTGACAATCTTCTAACCTGGATGTTTGATTTTGTAGGGAATGACAAAATGCTTTTGCTTTTCAAGAAAGTATGTCGTACCTATCTATACACATCTCCGGAGGTGGTTGGCTTTTACATTATGGAGTACCGAAAAGAGTATGACAGAGAGAGCCTAAAAGGTACAAAATACGAATATCTTCTTGAGGAGAATAAAGAACTGTATGAAGAATGATCCATTAATAAAATGATCCATTAATAATAGGTTGTAATGAAGGAAATCTCACCGCGATATCAAATGAGCATTGTTCAGAATATTAATGACCGCTTATTTGAATTTTACAAGAGTTACGAAGATGTTGCCAATTATTTAGATAAGTGGCACATCGTTTATGATTGTTATGGCGATAATGAAAATTTCTACTTCTTTTATAAAGATGAAGAGAGAAAGAAACTTGATGTTAAGAAAACATTGCATCATATTGACGGAGAAACTCTTTTGAAAATAGCAATAGATCTGGGAGTGGAAACTCCTGATTACATACCAAGTATTCCTGTATTCAAAAATGAGCTGAAATCAAGTTACGAGACGGCAAGTCAAACTTTTGAGAAAGCCTTTAAAAATGTAGAGGAAGATCCAAGTTTGGCTGTTGGTTTGGCAAACTCTGCATTGGAGAGTATCATTAAAGAAATTCTAAAGGATGATAGGATTGATGTGGAATGGAATGAAAAAGATACTCTCTCAAATTTGATAAAAAGTATTTGCAAAGCATTTAAGTTGACAACCGATTCGGAAATGCCTAATGAAATAAAAACTATTTCAAGTTCTCTGTTGAATGCATGCAAAGCTATTGATGATTTGAGAAGTGACAAAACTATTTTTCATGGCAAAATGGATTCTAACTATGTCCTCACAGAGCCATTATATGCCTACTTCATTGTAAATGCAGTTTCAACCGTCGGACTATTTCTATTGAATTTTTATAAGTTGAGATTTCCGCAAATAGTCAAACCGGTTATAGAGGATATTGATGATTTACCTTTTTAAGAATAAAAGATGAAGAAATATAAATTAGGAGAAATAGCCACAGTAGAAATTAGTGGGGTTGATAAGAAAATCAAGGATGGCGAGGTGCCAGTAAAGCTGTGTAATTTCGTTGATGTGTACTATAACTGGGCTATCACATCGGATATGGAGCAGAAATTTATGGAGGCAACAGCTCGTACAAATGAGATAGAACGATTCAGACTCAAACGAGGGCAAGTCGCTCTAACAAAAGATAGCGAAACTCGCTTTGATATTGGTATAGCAACATACATCGCCGACGATTTCGACGATGTAATTCTGGGATATCACAATGCACTTATCACACCTAATCCTGAAAAATTAAGCGGGAAATATCTTAATGCCTTGCTGCATACAGATTATGCGAGAACTTATTTTGCAAATAACGCATCAGGAAGTGGGCAAAGATATGCTCTCTCCGTTGATGCGTTGAATAACTTTCCTGTACCACTAATTCCTTTGGCTGAGCAGAAACGTATTGGTGATATTTTTTCATCGATAGACGAAAAGATTGTCCTTAATCGTGCGATAAATGATAATTTACCGACACTTGACCATTCATCAATAAAGGTAGAAGTTCATCGCGCTGCTTAATGAGATTCATGCTTTCTTGGCTATTATTTATAATCGCATCAAAGACGGGTGACAACCTTTCTTCCAACTTGTTAGCAATATCTGTATTAGGTGGCAAAGCAATGGTACTTTGTTTCAAATGATCTTGCGTGATATGTCCCATCGTAGTTTTTCTTGCTTCTGCCATTCTCTTGAAATTCCCGATGTAATCAATGAGCTGATAAAAGTAAAAAGAACGAGGATATCCATTGTTTGATGTAACCTTAAATATATGCTGATTTAGACCACCGTTACCGTAAGCCCACAACATAACCTCTAATGATGCTGACCACGAAAAAAGCACGTCACCATCATAAACTTTAACTGATTCAGGTATGTCGGATTTAACAAACTCCGTTTCTGATGATATGCCATCGTGCATTTCCTTGATTTTAATAACAGGCAGTTTGTTCTCATCTATTGGACGGAATTTCTGACAAGCTAGACCATTAGTATATTGTGCTATATCCAAAAGAGTACCACAATGCCATCCCTCTGGTATCTCTCGCTTCAGTTTGTCATCCCAAACCATTTTACCACCACTACTCTTGTATGGTTTGCCCTCCTCATTTGGAAAGTCAAACTGAACAAACCAATAGTCGTACAGCTGCTTTGCCATCGCCTCTAAATTATCATTTATCTGACAATTGACAGCTATTTTAGATTCAATGTCAACAATAAACTTTCCGATATTCTTTCTCTGGCAGGGAGAGAATGTCGGAATTTCATATCTCATAATTTGGTCTTTATCTCCACGAGGCATTTTGCTACCTTTTGCACCTTTCATTGCATAATCGTAAAAAGCATCCTGCATGAGGATTGCATATACAAAAGATGCGTCGGCTGGATTTTTGGCTCTAAAGACTAAGACATCTGAAGATGCCCCACCTTCACAATTAGCAAACCATATTTTTTTGAGATACGGACGAATGTTGGCAACCAAAACATCTCCTAGCTGATAATGTGTTAGGTTAGTTACAACAGGTGGTAAATTCTGTGCACATTCTCTACCTCTCTTGTCTTGTAACAAAGAATCTGTTGTGACATACTGCTTCAAGCTAATATTTGAACTGCAAATCTTATCACTTACATATGTTGCTACCTCTGCCAACTTCATATAATCAATCTTTTCTGCAAAGGTACACGTTTTTTAGCACAAACAGTTAAGCTGCCCCTGCTAATGACGAATAAAATGCTATTTTACAAGCTATCCGAGGAATTTGCGATGTGCGAGTTTCACATTTGTTTGGTTTACCATGGCATAATGTAGGGTAGTGTCAATCTTAACATGACCTAATAATTTCTGTACTTGCTCGATGGGCATTCCCTTGTCAATCGCCATTGTCGCGAGAGTTCTTCGGAATTTGTGCGGATGCACTTTGAGGATATTGGCGCGTTTCCCTAATTGTCGCAAGCGAGCTTCCGCACCGCTTATGGTAAGCCGTGAGTGTGGGACTGAAAGGCTGACAAATAGAGCAGGGTTATTGTCCGTTCGTTCGTCCAAATAGCGTTTCAAATGAATTTTAGTGCGAGCGTTGAAATATACTTCGCGCTCCTTGTTGGCTTTGCCAAAAACAACGCATTGCCGTTCTTGAAAATCAATATCTTCACGATTCATCTTAACGAGTTCTCCCACACGAATGCCAGTGCTTGCCAGCAGATCTATCATTGCGATGTCACGAATTTCTGTGCAACTATCACGTAATACCTCCATGCTCTCATCGCTCAGTACCTCCTTGACTAGTGTATCAGTTCGCACCTTGTGAATTCTGCGCACCGGACTTTTTGTAATATAATCTTTATCCTCCAGCCACGAAAAGAAACTGGAGAATATTCTGCGGAGGTTATCAATAGTCACCTTGCTTAGATGCTTTGTATCTTGCTGCTCTGCAAGATAGCAACGAATATCATTGGTGGTGATATTACAAACTTCTTTCTTTATTGCTGTAAGCAACTTCTCGATGGATGATTGATAATAACGGATTGTTTTTTCAGAACAGCCCTCTATACGTTTCGCAGAAAGGAATACTCCAACAAGTTGCGAGTTCTCACGCATACGAACCTCATCGTCACTTGCCTGTTTGCTAATTTCATACTTGGACAGTTCGTCCTCTACTATCTCTGCCACCTTCGTGATTTGATCTGCTGTAAAATTGGACTCCAATCGCTGGATTACAGCACTTAAAAAAGTTTCTTTCATATAGTCTTGCATTAAGTGTATAGTTTAATATAAGACTATCAATATATAACGTGATGTATAAATGATAATTTACCGACACTTGACCGTTCATTAACAAAGGTAACAATTCGTCTCGTTGCTTAGTAAGATGATTGTTTTCTGCAATATTTGCATCAATTTGTGCATAAAAACTCTTTATTTGCTTGAAAAAATCATACACAGGCTCTTGGTTGGGCTTAACCCATTTGTTTGCGAGGAATGTTTCAGTCATAAAGTTTTTTATGCCGCTAGTTTTGCCC
>Ga0075011_10002063_pt1 | contig 10889 bp, 9 predicted proteins | sample TARM_MetaG_T_14_FD_72354 | JGI IMG/M metagenome (GOLD analysis project Ga0075011, IMG submission 72354) | Freshwater microbial communities from Pennsylvania, USA, analyzing microbe dynamics in response to fracking - TARM_MetaG_T_14 | ecosystem: Environmental > Aquatic > Freshwater > River...
ACGACCATAGGCACTGTCCTGTGGCTGTCGAGCTACCACCGAAGGCAATCCGCCACACATCTCGCACCCTCCCGCAGTAGCCTGAAGCAAGCCCCGGTGACCTGCCTTCCCACCTAGAGAATAGACCCACCGACCGGGTGTCTACCGAGCCGGCGACGAATGGCATGTGACTACCTGATGAGCGCCGGGTGGTGTATCCTGCCCCATTACTTTTTCACGTCACCACGAGTCACCAGACCCCACGCCATGCAAGAACAGTATTCACCGAGCGAGATCGAAGCCGCTGCCCAGACCGACTGGGACAATGCCAACGCTTTCAAGGTCAGCGAAACCCCCGACCAGGACACCTACTACTGCCTGTCGATGTTTCCCTACCCCAGCGGCAAGCTACACATGGGGCATGTGCGCAACTACACCATCGGTGACGTGATCGCCCGCTACCAGCGCATGCAGGGCAAGAACGTACTGCAGCCCATGGGCTGGGACGCCTTCGGCATGCCGGCGGAAAACGCAGCGATGAACAATAAAGTCGCTCCGGCTGCCTGGACCTACTCCAACATCGATTACATGCGTACCCAACTGAAAAGCCTGGGCCTGGCAATCGACTGGTCGCGCGAGATCGCCACCTGCAAGCCAGATTACTACCGCTGGGAGCAATGGCTGTTCACCCGCCTGTTCGAGAAGGGCATCATCTACCGCAAGAACGGTACCGTGAACTGGGACCCGGTCGACCAGACTGTTCTGGCCAACGAGCAGGTAATCGACGGCAAGGGCTGGCGCAGCGGCGCCGTGATCGAGAAGCGCGAGATCCCGATGTATTACTTCGCGATCACCAACTACGCCGAGGAGCTGCTGAGCTCGCTCGATGAGCTGACCGGCTGGCCCGAACAGGTCAAGACCATGCAGCGCAACTGGATCGGCAAGTCGGTCGGCATGGAAGTCCAGTTCCCGTACGACACCGCCAGCATCGGCCACGACGGCACCCTGAAGGTTTTTACCACACGCCCGGACACCCTGATGGGCGCGACCTACGTTGCCGTTGCCGCCGAGCACCCGCTGGCCACCCAGGCCGCGCAAAACAACCCCGAACTGCTGGCGTTCATCGACGAGTGCAAGCGTGGTGGTGTGGCCGAGGCCGACATCGCTACCCAGGAAAAGAAAGGCCTGCCGACCCCGCTGTACGTGCTGCACCCGCTGACCGGCGAGAAGCTGCCGGTATGGGTCGCCAATTACGTGCTCATGGGGTATGGCGAAGGCGCCGTGATGGCCGTACCGGCGCATGATGAGCGCGACTTTGCCTTTGCCAGCAAATATCGCCTGCCGATCAAGCCGGTAATCCGCACTTCTGCCGGCGACGAAACACCCGAACCCTGGCAGGACGCCTACGCCGAGAAGGGCGAGCTGATCAACTCAGAAGAATTCGACGGCCTGGACTACGACAGCGCCTTTACCGCCATTGGCGAAGTACTGAAGCAGAAAGGCCTGGGCGAGCCACGCACCCAGTTCCGCCTGCGTGACTGGGGTATCAGCCGTCAGCGCTACTGGGGCTGCCCGATTCCGATCATTCACTGCGACAAATGTGGTGACGTACCGGTGCCGGATGACCAGTTGCCGGTAGTCCTGCCCGAAGACGTGATTCCCGATGGCGCCGGCAGCCCGCTGGCCAAGATGCCCGAATTTTATGAGTGCAGCTGTCCGAAGTGTGGCGCCGCCGCCAAGCGCGAAACCGACACCATGGATACCTTCGTTGAAAGCTCCTGGTACTACGCCCGATACGCCAGCCCGCAATATGACAAGGGCATGGTCGACCCGGCTGCGGCCAATCACTGGCTGCCGGTGGACCAGTACATCGGCGGGATCGAACACGCTATTTTGCACCTGCTCTACGCGCGTTTCTTCCACAAGCTGATGCGCGACGAGGGCCTGGTCAGCAGCAACGAGCCGTTCAAGAACCTGCTGACCCAGGGCATGGTCCTGGCCGACACCTACTACCGCCTTGAAGCCAACGGCAGCAAGACCTGGTACAACCCGGCCGACGTGGATGTCGAGCGCGACGCCAAGGGCAAGATTGTTGCTGCCACCCTGCGCAGCGACGGCCAGCCGGTCGAGATCGGCGGCACCGAGAAGATGTCCAAGTCGAAGAACAACGGCGTTGACCCGCAGGCCATGATCGACCAGTACGGCGCCGACACCTGCCGCCTGTTCATGATGTTCGCCTCACCGCCGGACATGAGCCTGGAATGGTCCGACTCCGGCGTTGAAGGTGCGCAGCGCTTCCTGCGCCGCGTCTGGCGCCTGAGCCAGCAGCACCATGCCAGGGGCCCGGCCGCAAACGCCGACCTCGGCAGCCTGAGCGACGAGCAGAAAGCCGTACGCCGCGCCATCCATCTGGCCATCAAGCAGGCCAGCCAGGATATCGGCCAGCACCACAAGTTCAATACCGCCATCGCCGCCGTGATGACCCTGATGAACGTGCTGGAAAAGGCACCGCAGGACGCCGAGCAGGACCGCGCCCTGATGCAGGAAGGCCTGGAAACCGTCGCCCTGCTGCTGGCGCCCATCGCCCCGCACATCTGCCACAGCCTCTGGCAGGCATTGGGTCACAGCGATGCGATCATCGACGCGCGCTGGCCGAGCGTCGACGAGAGCGCGTTGGTACAGGACAGCCTGCAACTGGTTATTCAGGTCAACGGCAAGCTGCGCGGTCACATTGAAGTCGCCGCCGACGCCAGCCGCGAGCTGATTGAAGCCACCGCGCGGGAAAACGAGAATGTGCTGCGCTTTACCGAGGGCCTGACCATCCGCAAGGTGATCGTCGTCCCGGGCAAGCTGGTCAACATTGTCGCCAACTGATTTTGCAACGGAGAGCCAAGATGTCACTGACCACCCCCCGCCTGCTGCTCAGCTGCGCCGTTCTCGGCGCCACCCTGCTCGCCTCCGGCTGCGGGTTCCACCTGCGCGGCACCGGTGTCGACAGCGTCGAGCTGACCCAACTCGATGTAACGGCGCAAAACCGCTACGGCCGAACCTATCAGCAAGTGCTTGAGGCACTGGAAGTGGACGGGGTCCAGGTCACGCCGACCGCAGCCTACCGGCTGCAACTGCTGAACGAAGGTCAGGAGCGCAGAGCAGTAAGTTATACCAGCAGCTCGACTCCGGCAGAATACGAGCTGACCAGCAACCTGACCTTCCAGATCGCCGACCGTCAGGGTCGCCCGCTGATCGGTCCGGAAACCCTGGCCACACGCCGTATTTACGTCAACGATAAGGACAACATTATCGGCACCACCGAGGAAGAGGAGCTGCTGCGCCGCGAAATGCGTCAGGACCTCACCCGCCAGTTGCTATTCCGACTCTCCAGTATCAGCGAAGGCGACCTGTCCAGCCGCGAATCGCGTCTCGACCAGCAGGGCAACTGAGCAGGTAATGAAGCTCAACGCCCCCCAGCTGGGCAAGCAGCTCAGGGACGAGCTGGCCGCCGTCTACGTTGTCAGCGGTGATGATCCGCTGCTCTGTGGCGAGGCCTGCGACCTGATTCGCCAGGCCTGCCGCAACGCCGGCAGCGAGGAGCGCCAGGTTTTTGATGTGGACCGCAGTTTCGACTGGTCCCAGCTGTACGAAGCCAGCCACAGCCTCTCGCTGTTTGCCCAGAAGCGCTTGCTCGAACTGCGCATTCCCTCGGGCAAACCGGGTGACGCCGGAGCAAAGGCGTTACTGGCCTATCTGGAACAGCCTGCCGAAGACACTACCCTGCTGATCAGTCTGCCCAAGCTCGATGGCACGACCCAGCGCAGCAAGTGGGCAAAAACCCTGATCGAACACGCTGACAGCCGGTTCGTCCAGATCTGGCCGATTGAGCCTGCCCAATTACCCAACTGGATTCGCGAGCGCCTGCTTGCCGCCGGCCTGCAGGCTGGCCCCGAGGCGATCGACCTGCTCTGCGCGCGGGTGGAAGGCAATCTGCTGGCGGCGGCGCAGGAAATCGAGAAGCTGAAACTCTACTGCCCGCAGGGCCAGCTGAGCCTGGAGACGGTGCAGCAGGTTGTTGCCGATAGCGCCCGCTTCGACGTTTTCAACCTCAGCGATGCCATGCTGCAGGGGCAGCCGGAACATGCCCTGCGCATGCTTCATGGCCTGCACGGCGAAGGGGTCGAGGCTCCGGTGATTCTCTGGGCTGTGAGCCGTGAACTGCGGGCCCTGGCCGATATGGCCCAGCAGCACAGCCGCGGCATACCGCTGGACAAGGTATTCGCCAGCCAGCGTCCGCCGGTCTGGGATAAGCGCAAACCCTTGCTCCGCGCGGCACTGCAACGCCATCCGGCGATGGCCTGGGAACGCTGGCTGGGCGATGCCCAAACCGTTGACGAGCAGATCAAGGGCCAGGCACCGGGTTCGCCTTGGGATGGCCTGGCACGGATTCTGGTCGAGGCCTCGGGCGCGCGTCTGGCGCTCTGATTCAGGGGCGGTCAGCGCAGCAGCAGCAACGGGCACTCGGCATGGCGGAGCATGGACGTGGTCGTGCTGCCGACCAGAAACCGGCGAATGGGCGAATGGCCGTAGGCACCCATGACGATCAGATCCATTGCCTGCTCGCGCTGACAGGCCAAAAGCACCGAGTCCACCTCTGCGCCAGCGCGGATCTCGGCCGTTGCCGTGACGCCTGCCTGCTGCAGCTGCAAGCGGGCGAACTCAAGAGCCTCCCGCGCGTCAGCGGTATCGGCACCGACCATCAGCAGGTGCATCGCCAGACCGGCCAACAAGGGACTCTGTAACAACAGGTCCAGTCCCTTGCGAACACTTGGGCTGTTATCGAAGGCCACCAGCACGCGCTGCGGTGAGCGGAATACGCCGGTAGAGACCAGTACCGGCCGATGCATGGTGCGAATTACGCTTTCCAGCTGACTGCCAACCTGGCTCGCTGCCGAGCCGCCGGCTTCACCCTGTCGCCCAACCACCAGCAGCCGGATATCGCTTTCCAGCTCCTGCAGGGTGTCGACCAGGCGCCCGTGGCGCTGCCGCAGAGCGGGTTCTGCCACTCCATCTGCGCGCACCCGGGCTGTCGCAGCATCGAGCATCAACTTGCCCTGTTCGCGCAGCAGGCGTGCACGTCGTTCGTCCAGCTCCGCCAGCTCGCTCAGCAGATGCTCGCGACTGCCCAGTCCGATGCTGCCGGACAGGTCGGCAGGCGATGCGCCGACGTTAGGCTCCAATACATGCAGCAAGGTCAGCGGCGCGGACAGGCGCAAGCTGGCCCAGGCGGCATAATCGCAGACCGCCTCGCTGGATGCGGAGCCATCGATGCAGGCCAGTACCTGTGGTTCGTTCATCCTGCTCTCCGTTGCTTTCAGTGACCGCCGATGTGGTCTACCGCATCAGGTTTGTCATGCACGCCAAACCGATCCACAATCGTGGCACTGGCCTCATTCAGGCCGATGACCTCAACCGCTGTACCCTCCCGGCGGAACTTGATGACGACCTTATCCAGAGCACCCACGGCGGTGATATCCCAGAAGTGGGCGCGACTCAGGTCAATCACCACCCTATCAAGCGCTTCCCTGAAATCAAAGCCCGCAGCAAACTTGTCCGCAGAACTGAAAAACACCTGGCCCACCACCTCGTAGCGACGCTCTTCGCCATCGGCGCTCAGCACGCTGCCGATATGCAGGTAATGACCAATCTTGTTGGCGAAAAACATTGCCGCCAGCAGCACGCCGACAAACACGCCATAGGCCAGGTTATGGGTCGCCACCACCACTGATACGGTGGCCAGCATGACCAGGTTGGTCGACAACGGATGGTGACGCAGGTTGCGGATCGAATCCCAGCTGAAGGTGCCGATCGACACCATGATCATCACCGCCACCAGCGCCGCCATGGGAATCTGCCCGACCCAGTCGCTGGCAAACACCACCAGCACCAGCAGCACACTGCCGGCCACAAAGCACGACAGGCGGGTGCGACCACCGGATTTCACGTTGATCACCGACTGACCGATCATGGCGCAGCCCGCCATGCCGCCAAGCAGGCCCGATGCGATATTCGCTACACCCTGGCCCTTGCACTCACGGTTCTTGTCACTGCTGGTATCGGTCAGATCGTCGACAATCGTGGCAGTCATCATCGACTCAAGCAGCCCAACCACCGCCATCGCGGCAGAGTACGGCAGAATGATCATCAGCGTATCGAGGTTGAGTGGCACGTCCGGCCAGAGGAAGACCGGCAGGGTATCGGGCAACTCGCCCATATCACTGACAGTGCGAATATCCAGCCCGAGATAGATCGATACAGCGGTCAGCAACAGAATGCACACCAGTGGCGAGGGAATAACCTTGCCGACGCCCGGCAGCAAGGGGAACAGATAGATGATACCCAGGCCGGCGGCAGTCATGGCGTAAACGTGCCAGGTTACGCCAGTCAGCTCGGGCAGCTGGGCCATAAAAATCAGGATCGCCAGCGCGTTGACAAACCCGGTCACCACCGAGCGCGAAACGAAGCGCATCAGCGAGCCGAGCCGCAGATAACCGGCGCCGATCTGCAGCACACCGCACAACACGGAAGCGGCCAGCAGGTACTCCAGGCCGTGCTCGCGAACCAGGGTAACCATCAGCAATGCCATCGCCCCGGTTGCCGCCGAAATCATGCCGGGACGACCGCCGGTAAATGCGATCACCACCGCAATACAAAAAGAGGCATACAGGCCAACCTTGGGATCCACTCCGGCGATGATGGAGAAGGCGATGGCCTCAGGGATCAGCGCCAGGGCAACGACCAGGCCGGACAGCAGGTCGCCGCGCACGTTGGAGAACCATTCGCGGCGCAGGGTTTCGATGACAGTCATGGGCAGGCAAACCTGTTTTCAATTCAGAAGACGACACCGCAGCGTCGTCAGGGTGCGGGGCCCCTGTTCACATGCGGCAACACAATGTCACATGCCCCGCGAAATCGCCGAAGGCGCGCGGGCAAGGAAGCAGGGTCAATAGAGGCCGCGAACTCTAGCATAAATGCCGGCATACGGCCATTTGCCGCCCTTGCCGAGTCGCGCGTCACCTGTCATTGTCGGGTTTTGCTGCCGGAACCTTTCCAGTAAGACAACCTCGAAAAGCTCAAGGACGGGGCTTGTAAAGCACCCGACAGCCCAGACAAGAATCCAGAGAATCTGCATGCCAACACCCCTCAGCCGCAAGGCCCGCCTCCATCTGATCACCTCGTTCAGCCTTATCTGGCTCACCGCCTGCGCAGACGCACCCAGCGCCGCGCTCGCGCAAGCGGCACCGACCCAGCCGCCCGCCGCAGCCGTTGCGCCGGCAGCGGTGCCGGCACAAGCGCCCAAACCGCAGACATTCGCCCAATGGCGAGACAGCTTTCGCCAGGAGGCACTGGACAAGGGTATCGACGCCGAACTCTTTGACCGCGCCTTCGCAGGCGTCACCCCGGATGAAGATGTCATCAGGGCGGACCGCAGCCAGCCCGAGTTCTCCCGGCCAGTGTGGGCCTATCTCGACAGCGCCATGTCCAGCCAGCGGGTATCGACCGGCCGCAGTCGCCTGGCCGCCCAACGCGAGACGCTGAATGCCATCGAACAGCGCTACGGGGTAGACCGGCACATTCTGGCCGCCATCTGGGGGCTGGAGAGCAACTACGGCCAGAACATGGGAAACCGCCCGGTTATTCGCTCGTTGGCCACCCTGGCCCACGAGGGCCGACGCCCGCGCTTTGCCCACGATCAGTTACTGGCAGCACTGGATATCCTGCAGCACCGCGACATCGAACCGGCAGGCATGCTTGGGTCATGGGCAGGTGCCATGGGGCAGACCCAGTTTATTCCCACCACCTACAACCAGTACGCAGTGGATTTCGATGGCAATGGCAAACGTGATATATGGAACTCACCAGCCGACGCCCTGGCCTCGGCTGCGCATTACCTGCAGCAATCCGGCTGGCGCTCCGGCCAATCCTGGGGCCAGGAAGTGCTGCTGCCAGCCAACTTCGATTATGCCCAGGCCGACCCGGCGGTGAAGAAGACCGTTGCCGAATGGCAAGCGCTGGGCGTCACCACCCCCGGAGGCCAGCGCCTTGCCGATAATCTGGCCGACCAGCGCGCCGCGCTGCTGCTGCCCGCCGGTCATCGTGGCCCCGCCTTCCTGCTGCTGCACAACTTCAGCACCATCATGCGCTACAACAACTCGTCGAGTTATGCGCTGGCCATCAGCCTGCTGTCCGAGCGGTTTCAGGGTGGCGGACGGATCGTCGCCGACTGGCCGACCGATGACCGCCCACTGTCACGCAGTGAGCGCATCGAACTGCAGACCCTGCTGACCGAGAAAAGCCTGGAGCCGGGCGGCATCGACGGCATTATCGGCGCCAATACCCGGCGCGCCATTCGCAGCTTCCAGCAGCAACAGGGCTGGCCGGCCGACGGTTACGCCTCGGTCGAGCTGCTCGAGGCGCTGCGCCGGCCATGATCGTCAGCGCGCAGCTCAGCGCTGCGCGCGCTTGTGCCACTGTGGTAAAATTTGCGACGGCCACAAGCCGACCCGTGCCTATTTCAGCACCCTACGGAGCCTCTACCAGGAGCCCTGCCGATCATGTCCGACACCCCGCAGAAGTCCGTTGCCAGCGGCGAAAAGTTTCGCAACGCCCAGGGCATTGCCGCCATCAAGGATGGCCAGAAACGTCGCGCCAACACTGAACCCCAGGTGTTTTCGCCAAAGCCCAAGTGGTTGCGGGTCAAGGCACCGGGCGGTGACCGTTTTGAGGCAGTCAAACGTAATGTCAGCGAACATCGCCTGAGCACGGTCTGCCAGGAATCCCATTGCCCCAATATGGGCGAGTGCTGGTCCAACGGCACCGCCACCATCATGCTCATGGGATCGGTCTGCACCCGCGCCTGCCGTTTCTGCGCGGTGGACACCGGCAACCCGAACGGCTGGCTGGACAAGGAAGAACCGGAGAACACCGCGAAATCCGTCGAGCTGATGGCCCTGCGCTATATCGTGCTGACCTCGGTCGACCGGGACGATCTGGACGACGGCGGCGCAGCCCATTACGCCGCCTGCGTGCGCGCGATCAAGGCACGCACGCCCCAGGTGGTCGTCGAGGCCCTTACGCCTGACTTTGACGGCGAGCTGAGCGCGATTGAAGCGGTCGTTGATTCAGGCCTGGAAGTCTTCGCCCAGAACGTCGAAACCGTCGAACGCCTGACCCACGAGGTACGCGACCCGCGCGCCGGATACCGCAAGACCCTGGACGTGCTGGCCCACGCCAAGAAGCACCGTCCGCAGGTGCTGACAAAGACCAGCCTGATGGTCGGTCTGGGTGAAACCGACGACGAAATTCTGGAGACCTTCAAGGACCTGCGCGAAATCGGCGTGGATATCGTTACCCTTGGCCAGTACCTGCAGCCGACCCGCAATCACTTGGCGGTACAACGCTGGGTCAGCCCTGAAGAGTTCAACCGCTATCGCGAGATCGGTCTGGAGATGGGCTTTATGGAAGTGGCCGCCGGCCCGCTGGTGCGCTCCAGCTACCGAGCCGACAGGGTATTCGAGAAGAACAACCTGGGCCTGGCCGCGCCTGCGCCAGTGCCGGGCCAGGCAGTCGACGCCAGCCTGATTCCCACTCTGAATCTCAGCTAACGCCAGGTCTGACTTGGGCGCGCAGCAATCAGCAGCGCGCCTTCCCCTCTACTGCTCTGTGGCGTAGCCTAGGCGTTTGCTTAGCGCCGCCGCCAACTGTTCCTCGACCAGACCAATATCAATCGGCCCCTCGACGTGCTCAGTCAGCTGGGTCATGCGCAGACCGGCGTAGCCACAAGGGTTGATCCGCCGAAACGGCTCCAGATCCATATCCAGATTCAGTGCCAGCCCGTGGAACGAGCAGCCGCGGCGTACCCGCAGCCCCAGCGAGGCAATCTTGTCTGCACCAACATAAACACCCGGCGCATCCGCACGCGGCGCCGCCTCGACGCCATGCAGCGCCAGCACGTCGACCAGGCTCTGCTCCATGGCAGTCACAAGGTCGCGCACGCCCAGGTTCTTGCGGCGCAGATCCAGCATCAGATAGGCCACCAGCTGCCCCGGGCCATGATAGGTCACCTGACCACCACGCTCGACCTTGATGACCGGAATATCACCGGGCGCCAGCACATGTTCAGCCTTGCCCGCCTGCCCCTGGGTAAATACCCGGGGGTGCTGCAGCAGCCAGATTTCGTCGGGAGTATCGGCGCCACGCTCCTCGGTTAGCCGGCGCATGGCATCAAGGGTGGGCTGGTAGTCCACCAGCCCTAGGCGGCGAATGACCAGCCCGGAAGGACCTGCCATCAAAGCACCATATGCACGCGACCGGTGGCCTTGAGGTCACGATGCAGTGCTTCGAGCTGCTCCTGACCAGTGGCCGTGATGACCACCCGCAGTGACAGAAAACGACCGTTCTTGCTGTCCCTGATCTCGACCGTGGTGGTATCGATACCGGGGGCGTGTTTCTCCACCACCTCGCAGATCACCTCGGCAAAGTCGTCACCGGCAGTCCCGATCACCTTGATCGGGTACTGACAGGGAAATTCGATTTTTGGAGCCTGAGGCTCGGTTACATCGGCCATATGCGGCCTCCTCAATCAAACAGGCCGTAAAAGAACAGACGAATACTGTCCCACAGACGACCAAACAAACCGCCCTCTTCAACCGCAGTGAGTGCAACCAGAGGCGCCTTGTGAACAACCTCTTCACCGAGCTTCACCTCGACTTCACCCAACACGTCTCCCACCTGAATGGGGGCAATGAGCGGCTTATTCAAGCTCAGGCTGGCCTCCAGCCTGTCTGCCTGGCCCTTCGGCAGCGTCAGCATCAGACCGTCCTGCAGCCCCAGCTGCACGGAGCTCTGCGCGCCTTTCC
>Ga0075011_10002064_pt1 | contig 10883 bp, 13 predicted proteins | sample TARM_MetaG_T_14_FD_72354 | JGI IMG/M metagenome (GOLD analysis project Ga0075011, IMG submission 72354) | Freshwater microbial communities from Pennsylvania, USA, analyzing microbe dynamics in response to fracking - TARM_MetaG_T_14 | ecosystem: Environmental > Aquatic > Freshwater > River...
AATTTATTCGCAAAATTCGAGAGCTACGGCATAAATTCAACTACAGAGCTAAAGCTCTAAGTTTCATTCAAATTTGTTGCAAAAAGTTTTAAAAGACTTTATATTGAATTTATTTTGTGAAATTATGAAATATAAATCAATAAAGAATTTAATAAATTTTATTGGTGAAAATTGGTGCCTATTAGTGGCAAAAAAGCAGAGAGATATTATAAAATTTATCAATAAAATAAAGTTTTATGAGTTATACAATGAGCTAAAACTTAAATTATTAGGAGGGAGTTATGTTTAAAATACTAATTTTTTACTTGTTTTTAATCACAAATATAATTACTAAAGATATAATAACTTGGTGTAAGGTTTCTTTTCCACCTTTTGTCATTACAGAAGGAAATAACATAGGAGAAGGAACTGTAGATAAAATCATGGAAGAAATTTATTTTGCGAATTTACAGGAATATGAACATAAAATAGAGGTAACTAATCTAAATCGTTTGATGAATAACTTGAAAATGAATAACTATGTGGCAAATCCAATTTTGCTTAAAAATAATGAGAGGGAAGAATTTGCATATTTTTCTAAACCTTTTGATTTTACAATTTCAAATCATTTAATAGTTTCAAAAGAAAATGAACATAATATAAGACCCTATATAGATTCAGAAGGCTTTGTTGATTTTAAAAGCTTGATAAAGAGTAAAAATTTTAAAGTGGCAGTAGAGAGTAGTAGATATTATTCAGATGAAATTAATGAAGTTATCAAAGAAAATATAAATACAAAATATATTGATTTAGGCTATGGTGATTTGGTAGAAGCTTCAAGTAGAAAATTGTTACATGGAAGAATAGATGCCTTTATAGAATATCCAGAAATAGTTGAATATATTATAAGATTAAAAGAAATCAATATAGACTATTCAATATTTCCTATTAAGGGGACTGGTAAATATAATGTACTTAGATTTTCATTTCCTAAAACAACATGGGGTTTGAGCATGGTAAAAAGAATAAATTCATTAATTGATGAATTTATTTACACAGATGAATATTATAAATTAGCTCTTAGGTGGTCAAAAAACAAAGAAAAATATATGGATGAATTTAGGCAAGGTATGAAAGAAAAAATTTGGGATTAATATTAGTACAGTGAAAGGAGAAAATATGGAATTTTTAAAAGGTATGTCAAGTGGTCAAAAAGTAATAGCTAATGAAAATACTATGGTTTGTAAGGGTCAAAAAGGGGTGGTAGAAGAAATTCAGAGTCATTTAATTGAATATGAGGGAGCAAGAGATTCTATAAAAGAATTGATAGCAAAAAGTGTAAAAAATGCAACAAATATAAGTACTTTTCAAGTTGTATTAGAGCATATTAATAAGGATATATTAAATAGTGCAGAGCATTTAAATGCTTCATCAGAAGAAGTAGATTTTTCTATTAAGGATATAAGTGATGCAGTTGAACAAGTTGCTAAATCGGCTTATTCCAATGCAGATGATTCAGAAAATATTTCTCAAAGACTAGTAAATTTATTGGAAAGATTAAAAACTAATGAAACAGATGTTAAGGATATAGAAAAAGAAAATTATAATATGAAATTAAAAGGGGAGAGTTTAAAGGCAGATATAAGTCAATTAATACAAAATATTAAGTCTATGGAAGAGTTACTAAAAGGAATAGAAGCTGTAGCAGAGCAAACCAATTTATTATCTCTTAATGCATCAATAGAAGCAGCAAGGGCTGGAGAAGCTGGGAAAGGCTTTGCAGTGGTTGCTAGCGAAATCAAAAAATTGGCAGAAGACTCTAAGAATAAATCAAAAGAAATTAATAATTTTATAAATAGTATTAGAAATAATTCAGAAAAAGGAATAAAAAGTGTAGATTCAACATTAAATGCTATTGAAACCATAAATGCAAAATCTAATAAAATTACAAAAGAAACTACAGAAATTAGAGAGATTACAGAGATAATATCAGAAGCTACAAGTAATATAGTAGCTCAAAGTGAAGAGTTGAGTGCTGCTTCACAAGAAACTTCTGCTACCCTTATAAAATTAAGAGAAATGGTAGCAGATAATAAAGAACAAAGTGTGCAACTTAGAAAAAAAAGTGGTGAAATTAATAATTTGGTTAAAAAAGTAAGTGACCTTGAAGAGGATTTGTCTTCAACAGCAGAATTAGCAGGTAAAATTGAAAATAAGAAAATATATAAGTTTAATCAAGAAAATTTAAAAGAAACTATATTAAATGCTATTCATGCACATGAGAACTGGGTAAAATCATTAAAAAATATGGTTAATAATATGGAAATACTACCTTTACAGTTAAATGGTAAGAAATGTGGTTTTGGGCATTTTTATAAGGCTATTCAAATAAGCGATTCTAAAATTAAGCATATATGGGATTCTATAGATGAAGAACATTTGGAGTTACATAAAACAGGGCATCAGATAATAGAACTTATTAAATCAGGTGACAAGTTAGAAGCAGAAAAAAACTTTAAAATTATTGAAGATTTATCTGAAAGCGTAATAAATAAATTGAAAAAAATAATAGAAGTAATAGAATAAGTTCCAAAAAATAATAAAGGAAGTGTCTGGGGAACACTTTCCTTTATTATTTCATGGATTTTCTTTGGGGAGTCTCACAATATAATTGTGGACATATAACTTATCGATATATTTATTAAAAAACTTTAGAAAAAAATTAAAAAATTTAAAAAATGGAGGTAAGATGAAAGCAAAGTATATTATCCCTATATTCTTAGGGGGAATATTATTAGTAATTTATACTTTTTTTAATAAGGAAAAAGTAGTATATGAAAAGCCAGAGCTTATTTTTAATGAAAGAGTTAATAAAGTTAGTGATGTCATTGATATTAATAGGGCTAGTTTAAAAGAACTGGTAGCAGGAGGGTTTAGCTTAAAATTAGCTAAAGAAATTTTTGAATATAGGGAATTTACAGGTAAAATTGAAAACTTAGAAGAATTAGTTAGGATAAATGGAATAGGAGAAAAAACATTAGAAAAATATAAAAATAAATTTTTTATAGATTCCAAATGTAGCAAACAAAAAAAATTATTAGTAATTAATATTGCAACTGAAAAAGAAATGCTTTGGTATGGATTTAGTAAAAAAGAAATAAAAAGAATTATAGAATATAGAGAAAAAGAAAATAAAATATATTCAAATATTGAGTTGATAAAAATAGTTGGAAATAATACATATGAATACTTGGGAAAATATATAAGTTTTTTGTAATAAAAAACCTGTCTAATAATGACAGGTTTGAATTTTTACTATCTAGGTGATACGTTAGAAGCTTGAGGTCCTTTTTGACCTTCAGTAATTTCAAAAGAAACAGCTTCTCCTTCTTCTAAAGTTTTAAATCCACCTTTGTTAATTTGAGAAAAGTGAACAAATACATCTTTACCGTCTTCACCAGTGATAAATCCAAATCCTTTTTCAGCATTAAACCATTTTACAGTTCCATTCATTCTTAATATACCTCCATAAAATATTTCGATAATTATTACCTTAATAAAACGTGATGCTAATTCCGAAATATTTTACATACTTACTAAAATTAGTTTATTGCGTTTATTAATACAAATTATCTAATAAAATTATAACATATTTATTGAAAAAAGTCAATTTTTTATAGAGGTGAAATGTGTTTTTGCTTTGAAAAGTGCGTTATTATAGATTGTATTATATAAGTTTTGTTCGCTTATAGGCACAATTAGTTTTGACATGTGATAAATAAATAAAGTTTTTAAAATTTGTTTGATTACTAATTTTTTAAAACTATTACTTTTTTTAGCTAGTGATAATAAATTATAACTATTCATCTTAAGGCAAGAATTTAGCTTATTATTAATATTTTATTTAGAATTGTTTACAATTAGCCGATTTATATTGTATAATGATAAAAATAGTATTTATGGAGGATAAAATGAAATTATTAAAAATTATATTTATAATATCTATATTAAATTTCGTATTGGCATGTACAAATACTAGTACACATCCATTACTTAGGCAACAAGCTGATTTAATGGCTACCGAAATAAGGGTAAATATTTATGTTGCAGATGATATACAGGAGGCTAGAATTAATAATTATCCTTTGAAAAATGGTACAAATTATATTAAAGTACCTTTTGGTAAACATATTTTATACTGGAGCAAAAAAGGGGTAACGAATACTAAAGAGTTAGAAGTGAGTAAAGTTAACAATAAATTTTTACTTTATTAAAAAATAAAAATTCCTCTTAATTTTAAAGAGGAATTTTTTAGTTTTTGTTATTTAAATTAATCCCATTCTTTACTTAAATCATATAAATTGTATTTATTTCTTATTTCTTTAGATAAATCCTTTATTTTAAATTCAGGGTCTAAACCTTTTTTATGTTTAATTTCATAATCTTTAAGAAGTGCAAAAGCTAGTTTTCCCAATAACCCAATAGCAATTAAGTTGGTAATAGCCATAAGTCCCATAAATACATCAGCTAAATCCCAAACTATTTGTACCTTACTAATAGAACCGAATAAAACCATAAACAGAACAATTATTCTATATAAGTTTAAAATAAATTTGTTTTTATTTAGAAAGCTTATATTAATCTCACCATAATAATAATTACCAATAATTGAACTAAATGCAAAAAGTAAAACAGATATAGCAACAAAGTGATTACCCCAGTTTCCAACTTGTGATGCAATAGATAACTGTGTTATGGCAATTCCTTGTACATTTTCAACACCTAACCAAGAATTACTTGATATTATTACTACGAATGCAGTAGCAGTACAAATTAATATAGTATCAACGTAAACCCCTAAAGCTTGTATAAATCCTTGTTTAACAGGATGACTAACTTTTGCAGCGGCACCTGCATTTGGGCTACTTCCCATTCCAGCTTCATTTGAAAACAACCCTCTTTTAATACCTTGCATAAGAGCTATTCCAAGCCCACCTCCAAAAATTTGTTTTATTCCAAAGGCACCACCAATTATCATTTTTATAACTTCTGGAAACATAGCTATATTTTTTATAACAATAAAACTAGCAACTCCTAAATATATAATTGCCATAACAGGTACCATAATTTCAGATACATGAGCTATACGTTTTGCTCCACCAAAAATTATTATCGCAACAATAATAGTTATTATTAGACCTAGAATAAGTCTGTTTAATCCAAAAGCACTTTCAAAAGCGATGGTAATAGTGTTTGATTGCACTGAATTAAATACAAATCCAAAGGATAGAGTTATAAGGATTGAAAAAAATGCACCCATCCATTTTTTATTAAGACCTTTTTCCATGTAGTAAGCTGGACCACCAACAAATCCATCATTATCATCTTTTTTATAAAGTTGTGCAAGAGTACTCTCTACTAATCCAGAAGCAGCACCTATAAGAGCTATAACCCACATCCAAAATACAGCCCCAGGACCACCAATGCTAATAGCGATAGAAACGCCTGCTAAGTTACCAGTACCTATTCTACTTGCAGCACTCATACAAAATGCTTGGAATGAAGAAATTGATTTTTCTTCTGTATGTTCTTCAAAGTCTTTAACTTCTTTTGTAGCACTATTTCCTAAAAGCCTTATCATTTCTTTTAGATACCTAAATTGTAAAAACTTTGTACTAATACTAAAGTATAAACCTAAACCAATAAGTGATACTATTAAAATATAACCCCATAAAATATTATTAAAAAAATCAATTAAATTTTGTAAATAAATCATTGTTCCTCACTTTCTTATTTTTAAATTTGACTATATAAAGTATATCTCATATAAGAATATCATATATTTTATAAATCGTCTAGTATAAATTGATATTTTTTTTAAAATTGTATAGTTTAAAAGCGTTCATATAAATTGTAAAAGCCAATATTAAAAAAGAACAAATAGAGTTTGAAAATATGAGGTTAGTATGCTATAATTTAAAAAAACTATGCTTAATTACAGGAGAAAAAATGAATTATAAGAGTATAATATTAGCAGCAGGTAAAGGTACAAGAATGAAATCAGACTTACCAAAAGTTTTGCATAAAGTAAATGGGATTCCCATGGTAAAGAAAGTTATGTCTGTACTAGAAGAGGCAGGTTCTAATGAGAATATTCTTGTTTTAGGACATAAAATAGAACTTGTATTGGAACAATTAGGAAATCCAGAATATGTTCAACAAAAGGAACAGTTAGGAACGGGTCATGCTATCAAAGTTACATATGATAAATTTAAAAATTATAAAGGGGATATATTGATTACTTGTGGAGACACCCCTTTATTGACAAGTAATACTATAAAAGCATTAGTTGAAAAACATAAAAATTCAGGTGCAAAAGCAACAATTTTAACTGCTATTGAAGAAAATCCTTTTGGCTATGGAAGAATATTAAAAAAAGCTGGAAAGGTAGAAGCTATTATTGAAGAAAATGAAGCAAGTGAAGAAATAAAGCTTATTAAAGAAGTTAATGCAGGAGTTTATTGCTTTGACAGTGAGACTTTATTTAATGCTCTTTTAGAAGTTAATAATAACAATGAAAAGGGTGAATATTATTTAACAGATGTTATCAAAGTTTTGGTAAATAGAGGAGAAGTAATTGGAAGTTATGAGGTAGAAGATAACAAAGAAACTTTAGGTGTAAACTCAAAAGTTCAACTAGCTCAAGCAGAACAAATACTTCGTGAAAGAAAAAATATACAACTTATGGATGATGGAGTTATCTTGATTAATCCCAGCACGACTTATATTGAAGAAAATGTTGTTATAGGTAGAGATACAGTTATTTATCCAAATGCACTAATTCAAGGAGATACTAAAATAGGTGAAAACTGTGAAATTTTAGGGAATACTAGAATTATAGACAGTGAAATAGGAAATGAAGTTAGAATAGAAAGTTCGGCAATTGAATCAAGTAAGGTAGAAGATAAGGTTACAATAGGTCCTTTTGCACACATTAGAGCAAAATCACATTTGAAGGAAAGTGTACATATTGGGAATTTTGTTGAAACTAAGGACTCTATACTTGATAAAGGGGTAAAAGCAGGTCATCTAACTTATATTGGTAATACTGAAGTTGGAGAAAAAACTAATTTTGGAGCAGGAACTATAACTTGTAACTATGATGGTAAAAATAAACATAGAACTATTATAGGGAAAAATGTTTTTATAGGAAGTGATACTAAATTTGTTGCTCCTGTTAGTATTGGTGACGATGCACTTATTGCAGCTGGTTCGGTGATTACAAAAAATATACCAGATAGAGCCTTAGCTTTTGCAAGGGCAAGGCAGGAAAACAAGAAGGAGTGGAAAAAAAAGTAATGAGAAAAGAAAATGTAAAAATATTTTCAGGAACATCAAACAATGATTTAGCAAAAAAAATATGTGATGAATTGGGAATTACTTTAGGTGATGCTAAAATTACAAGATTTAAAGATGGCGAAGTTCATGTTAAATTGAATAGTACAGTTAGAGGAGCAAGTTGTTTTGTGATACAGTCTACATCTAATCCTGTAAATGAAAGTTTGATGGAATTACTAGTGTTTATAGATGCCTTAAAAAGAGCATCTGCTAAAGATATAACTGCAGTTATTCCTTATTACGGATATTCAAGACAAGATAGAAAAGCTAGCCCTAGAGAGCCGATCACAGCTAAATTAGTGGCAAATCTTCTAACTTCAGCTGGAGCAACTAGAGTAATGACTATGGATTTGCATGCACAGCAAATTCAAGGTTTTTTTGATATTCCTGTAGATCATATGAAGGCCTTACCAATTTTAGCTAAATACTTTATTGATAAAGGCTTAACTGGAGATGATGTAGTAGTAGTATCTCCTGATGTTGGTGGAGTAAAGAGAGCAAGAACTTTATCTGCATGGTTAGATTGTAAAATAGCTATAATTGACAAAAGAAGACCGAAACCAAATGAATCAGAAGTAATGAATATTATTGGAGAGGTTCAAGGAAAAAAAGCTATTTTTATTGACGATATGATTGATACAGCTGGAACAATAACTAATGGTGCACAATCTATAATTGATAGTGGTGCGGTAGAAGCTTATGCATGTTGTACACATGCAGTATTTAGTGACCCAGCCTTAGAAAGATTAGAAGCTTCTCCTTTGAAAGAGGTAATAATTACAGATACTATATATTTACCAGAAAATAAAAAACTTGATAAAATAAAAATTATTTCTGTAGATAAATTATTTTCAGAAGGTATAAGAAGAGTGTTTAATAATGAATCTTTAAGTGAGCTTTTTGTAAAATAGAAAAAAGGGTAGTGTTTACACTACCTTGTTCTTATTTGTGAGGAGGGTTTATGTCTGAATTTAGAAAAGATCCAGTAAGTAAAAGATGGGTAATATTTTCTCCAGAAAGAGCATATAGACCCAGTGATTATTCTAAGAAGGATATTGCTGATGAATCAGATGAAGGTAAATATTGTCCTTTTTGTTCTGGAAATGAAAAAAAATCAGGGAATGAGATATTAGTATATCCAAAAGAACCTAATCGTGAACCAAATTCTCCTGGTTGGTGGGTAAGAGTTTTAGAAAATAAATTTCCTGCATTAACTCCGAGAGAAAAATTAGAAAAAAAAGGAATAGGTATCTATGATAAAATGATAGGTCTTGGAAGGCATGAAATAATTGTTGAAACAGAAGCACATGTTAAGTGTATATCAGAATTATCTAATACAGAAGTGGAAAAAATTTTATTAGCTTATAGAGATAGATATGTAGAAATAGCACAGGATAAGGATATTAAGCATATTTTGATTTTTAAAAATTATGGTAAGGATGCAGGTGCTTCTTTGGAACATAGTCATTCACAGCTTATAGCAACTCCTGTTGTTCCAAAAAGAGTTGAAACCGAAATAAATGGTGCTAAAGATTATTATAAATTTAGAGATAGATGTGTGTTTTGTGATATTTTAAGCCAAGAAATTCTTGATAGGGAAAGAATTATAGAAGAAAATGAAGAGTTTTTGGCGTTTAATTTTTTTGCAAGTAAATTACCATATGAAACTTGGATAATGCCGAAAGTTCATAATGCATTTTGGGGAACGATTAGCAAAAAGCAAATAAAGGAATTAGCTAAAATATTAAAAAATGCAATAAAAAGAATAAAAATGACTTTAGGTGATGTTGATTATAATATGGTTTTGCATACTTCTCCAATTAATATTTCTACTAAGACAGATGAGATATTTCATTGGCATATAGAAATTATGCCTAAATTAACTAAAATAGCTGGATTTGAGTGGGGAACAGGTTTTTATATTAATCCAGTATTACCTGAAGAAGCAGCTAGAAGTTTAAGGGAAGTCAAATTAGAAAAAAATTAATGGAAATATAATATCAAAGCTTATACTTAAATTGTTTAAAATATTAAATTATGATAAAATAGGTGGGATAATGAAAATAATAAATGGCTTAAATGAAAATATAGAAAATATAGGTTTAGAAGTAAAAAATGGGAAAATAGTAGCTTTTCCAACAGACACTGTATATGGATTAGGTGCAGAAGTTTCCAATGAAGATGCTATTAGAAGAGTTTATGAAGTGAAGAATAGACCCTTTGATTCTCCTTTAATTGCTTTAATTGGTGAGAAGAGTTTTATAAATGAATTATGCTATGTTGATAATCCAAAAATAGATTTGCTTATAGATAAATTTTGGCCAGGAGCATTGACAATAATTTTAGAAAAAAAACCTTGGGTTAGCGATTTAGTAAGTTCTGGAAAAAATAAATTAGGTGTTAGAATGCCTGATAATGAAATTGCTATAAGCTTAATAAAGGCTTCTGGAGGAGCTTTGGCTACTCCTAGTGCTAATAAAAGTGGACAACTTAGTCCAACAAGTGCAAAGCATGTGAGAAGTCAATTTTTAGATAATGAAATTGATTATTTAATTGATGGTGGGAAAACCAAGAAGGCGATTGAGTCAACAATTTTGGATATGACAAGTGAGCCACCAATGATACTAAGAAATGGTGCAGTAAGCAAAGAAGAGATAGAGGACATAATAGGTGAAGTTGATGAAATTTCAAGCAAAAAAAAATCAGATAATAATTTTTCTAAGGAAATAAAAATTATAAAGAGGACAGAATTTTACAAACTCCAGCAATCAGATTTAATTTTAGCTTTTACTCCTTTTAAAGATAAAGATTTTGATAATATAGAAATTTTGTCTAGTACAGGGGATTATAACGAAGCTGTTCAGAATCTTTTTGAATCTTTACATAGACTTATACATTTACAAGGGGATGTAATATATGTTGAAGAATTAGAAGAGACAGGACTGGGAAAACTAATAATGGAGAGAGTAAAAAAAATTGCAAAATAATTGGAGGTAGAAGGTTAGATGAAAATTAGCGGAAATAATAAAATTAATCAAACTGATATGATGCAGGCACAAGCAAATATGGGTATGATGTCTAAGGTTCAAAAGTTAGGAAAGGGAAATAGAAAATATAAGATAGATTTTGATAAAAATACTAGAAAATATTTTAGCAAAATTATTAAAGAATATGTTAAGTATAGTGAAGCATATAAGGCAAACCCGCAAACTAAAGGGATAGCAGACTTTTTTTCTTATTTAGAGGTAGAATGTGCTAAAAGTGCAGGAAATCCAATTATGCTAAGTTTTGAGGAATTAGAGTTTTTAAAAGGGACCATAGCAGAATCTATTAAGGCTATGGAACAAGTGGAATATAAATGGTATAACTTTATTAAAAAATCATTTACAAAATTGATGATTAAACAAAATAGATTTATTTTAATGGAATTAAAAAAATAAATTTATAACTAAGACCTATAAGAATTATATTCTTATGGGTTTTTTTAAATTTATAGGAAATTATAC
>Ga0075011_10002065_pt1 | contig 10878 bp, 7 predicted proteins | sample TARM_MetaG_T_14_FD_72354 | JGI IMG/M metagenome (GOLD analysis project Ga0075011, IMG submission 72354) | Freshwater microbial communities from Pennsylvania, USA, analyzing microbe dynamics in response to fracking - TARM_MetaG_T_14 | ecosystem: Environmental > Aquatic > Freshwater > River...
GCGCTGACCTAGCGGGACTGCCCGAAACCCATATCATCACAGCTGAATTTGATCCGCTCGTCGATGAAGGAGAACAGCTATTTAGGCATCTATTAGAGGCTGGCGTGAATGCCCACTGCCGCCGCTATCTTGGGGTCATCCATGGCTTCTTCCAACTCTCGGGAGTGAGCCGTTCCGCTCGGGATGCCATGGTGCAAGTGAGTAATATAGTGAAGACAGCCTAACGTCATCCTTGATGATTAATTCCTTCATAAAAAAGGCTTTCTATCTAGATAGAAAGCCTTTTTTAACCGTTTGATATTCTGACTTAAACGGCTTTCTTTCGATACGCCAAAAACAACAAGACTATGCCAACGGCTAAAAACGGTAAGCTGAGAAGTTGTCCCGCACTTAGCACTGATTCAGAGTAAGCCGCTTGGCTGACTTTAATCGATTCAATCGCAATTCGCGCACTAAATACCGACACAAGGAACAGGCCAAAAATCGCGCCATGCCGTTGTTTAATCTGCGTAAATTGATACAGAGCATAAAGCGCGACAAAGATAGCCAAATAGGCAAAAGCCTCATAAAGCTGCGCCGGATGCCTTGGCAACATATCAACACGGGCAAATATAATGCCCCAAGGTTGAGTCGTTGGATCGCCTAAAATCTCTGAGTTGGCAAAGTTCGCCATACGCACAAAAAAGCCAAAAATGGCGGTGGCGATCGCGAGTCTATCCAACAAAAATAGGAAGGGCAGCTTCACTTTGCGTTGGTAATAATACAGCGCCAGAATCGCCCCTAAACCCCCACCGTGGCTGGCGAGTCCACCTTCCCAAATCGCCAAAATCTTAAGCGGATGGGCAAAGTAATAAGCCGGATCGTAAAAAATACAATGGGCTAAACGCGCGCCCACTATGATGCCAACCACACAATAAATCAGTAGATTATCAAGGGACTCAACATCGAGGTTTTCCTTGATATAAATCCGCTTCATCACCTGAAAACCGGCAGTGATAGCAACAGCAAACAAGACTCCATACCAATGTATTTTTAGTCCCATAAACGAGATTAATACAGGATCGAGCTCCCACACTAAGTGTTCCAAATTCAATTACTCCTAACACTTGGTACATAGAGGTACGCCAAAAAGCCTGTTTTACGTGGTTAAACGCCAATAGACAAGCCTTGTCGCGGGGATATCTTACTATTGAGCCAAATTTAACGACACTGAGTAGCGTTTTACGGCTGAAAGGTATAATTGTGGTCAGCTCTGCTGACCACGCCAAACAGACCACAGGCGTTAACTTTGAGTACTCGCTACAACTGACCTATTTCCTTACGCCAGATCCCCTTCTCCTGTGCTTCAGTCAATTTAAGTTTGGCGAAATACCGAGTCACAAAAAAGCTAATGGGAATAGATGATAAGGCAAGAGCTTCAAAGTTATATAGGGTCATGACAGCAATGCCATTGGTTAGTAGCCCGATCACACCCACCATGTTTGCATACTTACTCTCATAGATTTTCCCAAACTTGCAGGCCAAGTAACCAATAACGGCCGCAGGAACAAAGAGCATCCAATAAAATACTAACCCATTCCAAACAAAGAGAATAAGTAAGGCTAAACCTAAGAAAACACCAAGTAATGCCCCTAGAAATGCCTTTTTAGGTGATTGGTTTTTAACAAGATCTTCATAAGCTTGCTTTGCCTGTTCATCTATAAACTTGCGATACGACTCGCTTTCACCCTTTCCCTTACGCGCCATTTAACTCACCATATTGCTGTATTTAAGACAAAAAACTGGGCTATTTTGCTAGAAAATAACATCTTTGTCGCGCTGTTTTGAATAGCAAACAGGCGGAGCTTGAAGGTAAAGCTTTCACTTTAAATAATGAACCTCAAACCGAGTTGACTGAATTTCAGAAAATAAAAAAGCAAGCAGTTAAGCTTGCTTTTTTATTGCGCACTATGACGTCTTATTTAACTCGACGGCGGCTAAACGCTAATGGTGCAAGTAGCAATGATAGCCATGACAAGCTACCACCTGAAGAACCTTCTTTTTCAGGTTCTACCGGCGCTTGACCTTCACCATTGATCGTCACTGTAACAGATGCCTTCATTTCAGCATCACCATCTGAGATGGTATAACTAAAAGTCTCTGTTGCAGATTGACCTTGATATAGATGACCAAATTGTCCATTAGGGCTATAAGTCACAGTACCATCATTGTTATTGGTGATCTTGCCCTTTAAAGAGCCAACATCAATAGCTGTGATAGTAAGCGTGTCTCCATCAGCATCGGTATCATTTGCAAGCAACGCGATTTGTATGTTGCCCGACTTGGTTGTTACCGCGGTATCAGCGACAGCAACAGGAGCTGCATTAATACCAACAACACTCACAGTCACTTCAGTCGTGCTTGTCGCACCAAGTTCATCAGTGATGGTATAACTAAAGATTTCATTTGCCGTTTCACCTTTGGCCAAGTTGTTAAACTGACCGTTTGGATCGTACACAAAAGTACCATCACCATTATCAACCAACTTACCTTTCAGGCTAGCTTGCTTAGATGTGAGGGTAAAAGTGTGGCCATCGGCATCGGTGTCATTCGTTAACGGCGATATAGTGACAGTTGCATTCTCATTGACACTGATAGCATCAGGTGTTGCTGTTGGCGGTGTATTAATTTTAACACTGACATCAACTGTAGCTTCAGCAAAGCCACCTTTGTTATCGGTAATGATGTAAGCAAAGCTATCTAATACGGTTGAGCCTGGCGTTTCATTTGCAAAGGCACTACCTGAGTCATAACTGATAACGTTGCCCGAAACCGCAACAGCCCCCTTAGTAGATCCAGTAGTGACGCTATCGATCACTAAAGTATCACCATCTGCATCCGTATCATTTGCCAAAGGTGAAACTGTCACTTTTTGGCCAGCCCAAATTGTCATAGCATCCGAGTTGGCTACTGGCGCATTGTTCGGCGGAACGTCAGTGTTTAACGGCTCACCCGCACTCACTTGGTATCCTCCCGTAACAGCAGTGTCATCTTCGTGGCTAACGACAACATATAAAGTCGATTCCAATTCAGACTTAGCTAGCTTTGAAAATACATAGTTTGTAGCAGAGGGGTTTGTAGAAAGGGTGACATTGTCAACAATTGCAGTTGTTGAATCTGACTTATACACAGTTAACTTTGGCTTCATGCCTAAGCTAGAGTCTGTCACACGTACCACGAGGTCTTTGCTCATATCTATGTTTTCTAAGACATAGAAATCAAGATCGCCAGCACTGTCAATCACTCCATTGATACCAGCATTGGTCGTATCGAGTTTAATTGCGGTGATATAGCTACCATCACTGTCAAAATAAGGCACATTGCTCACAACCAATGAGGTTTTCGCAATACGTACAAAATTCTCCGTTATGGCAGGTAAAGCTTCTTGTACTGGCTCAGAGCCGTCTAATGTGGGTGTAAATAGGCCTGTGGCAGTATATTTAGCCTTGCTATCTTTGTTATCAACATTCACTTCGACTTGATAAATACCATTCTGATTGTATGGTGCAACGGCAGAGTAAATACCATCACCTGCAACCGCATCACCGCCCTGGCCATTATCAAACATTTCCAAGTCGGTCGTTTTGTCCATTGGGTCCTTGATCGTAGCGATTACATTAGCACCAGTGATAAGTTTATCTTTGGTTAACGCAGTCGTTAAAATCATCGGGCTTGGGTAACTTACGGCATTACCAGCAAATCCCTCAACAGAGACAGTATAACTTCCCGCTAGACTTGGCTCTGCACTGACATTGACCGTCGCATCTAGCGCACGATTTGCATTTGTGTTTATTAACTCAAGTTGCCATTCACCATGACCAAGTGAGGCAACAACGCTATTAGGGACGTTGACGCTACAAGATTGCCCTCCAGACACAGGTAAACAATCGAAAGTTACGCCATTGACATTATTACCTGAAGCATCTTTTAGCGTGAGTTGCAGATCAGAAGCGCCGCCTTTGTGGTTTACGAAAATATTGACATTATCTAAACCAGAATCGATATAAATACTCTGAGTTGCACCCGTGCCACTTGCAATATTAAGCGTTGATGACACTAAGTTTTGGTTATCAGTGGCAATGGCATTTGCTTGTAAAAAAGCATCGATAATTTCGGCTAACGTTGTTGGTGAAGAAAAGTATTTTCCGCCTGTTGCATTGGCCATTGTCACTAAAGGACCCGTTGGCGAAGCTGAGCCATAACCGAAACTAAAAATTGGTACATTGGCATTTTGATAGGCAGTGATGACCGAGGATTCTGATTTTATAGAATTATTATCGTCACCATCAGCAAGCACAAAAACGACACCTGGTGCGCCACTTGCCGCCGAAGCCTGATAAGCCGATAAATTATCAAGTGCTAACTGACTGCCATCGAACAATGCCGTTGAACCATTGGCATAAATATTATCAATTGCACCTTTCAAAGCTTGTTTAACACCGTTATCTGGCTTGGGCATTTTTTGCATCGCAAAATCTTGCTTAACACTCGAACGGCCTGAGAATGAAACTAACCCCATCGCAGTACTGCCTTCCGCAGTCGCATCAACAAGTATTTTAGCGGCTTGCTTGGCGTTATCGATAGGCGAACCAAACATGCTACCCGAACGGTCCATGACAATCTGCATATCGATATCGCCTTCAACCCAAACAAAATCAAGCTGATCACGACAACTAAACTGCGCTGCGGGTAACTCTTTCTTTACCGGATTATTAGCATCAGGAGCATTATTCGCCAAAGTAGTATATCGAGTACGAGTTGGCTGAGCCGTTTTCCGGCCAGATTTAGGGTCGTCTTTAACGTCTTGAGCAAGCACTTCCCAAGCACTCTTACCATACACTCGTCCCTGTGCGGTACGGTTTACATCACCAATATTGCTCGCAGTTGAATGATTCAACCATTTCATATCACCGTTTCTTGCTTGCCATTGATTACTCATAATGGAATCAGTGGCCACGTCAGTGGTGAGCGTTGCATTAGCAGCACCGGAAACCGCGTTACCTTTATACTCATCATACACACCATAGGCATAGTGTCCCCACTCGTGGGCCAAGGTGTAGCCAGAGCCCAGGGTATCGGTGAGCATATTGTGATCTTTGCCTTGCCCTGCACCATTTGGAAAAACATCTCCAAACCAAATATGCATACCATTGGCGCCAAAGCCCGCAGTATTTGCTCGCGGCCATTCACGCTCGCCCCAAATAATGTCCGATTTAGATCTATGCTTATTTTCTCTGAAAATACTTATCTTTCCGAGCTTATGTTCACCGTTCGATTGCTCACATACCCCATCGGCAAAATAACCCAATATTTCCTCGTAGGCTTTCTGATCACTCCCTTCAGGATTATTGTGCAAAGACACAGTAATATCGAAAACAGCGTTAGACGAATCAGAAGTCATCACTGAAACTGATTGCATATGGTTTGCTGATACAATGGATTTGTCTTGCTGTTCAGTGACAGTATTGACCCGTGATAACCAACTGTTTGCAGCTATAGCTGAGCTAGATGTTAAAGCGAGCCCTACACAAATGGCGACCTTGCTCAAGTTATTTTTTTGTATCACTTCATATCTCCTTTAGAAAGTAATAATAGTTGGAAGGTGTATTTACCTTCTTTCACAACGAGTGTTCCGTTCTGCGTTAATCGTTTTGAAATCACAGGGTATAAGGACGAGAAATCGGCTATAGTTATCAACTCAAATACATGCTGAATGAGTGTTCCATTAGGTAATTCGAGTTCAGGCGGGATATCGTTCGGAATGTTTAAGATAATAGTGCTAGGCTCAACTATTAACTCAGAAACGATGAAATCATATATATAAGGAAAAGACCTTGAGTCGATTTCACAGTAATCCAACTGATTACTAAACCAATACTTATAGGCATGACCAAGGCTTGCGGCTTGCTCACCTATAATGCGATCTGTGCATTGATATTCTAGAATTTTCCCGGTAACAATCTTGTGCGACAAAAGCCGCATGTTTGAATCAAAATCAATGATTCTGATATGACTATCAGTTAGTTCACTAATAATTTGAGTAGTGTAATAACGTTGAAAATCTAGAGGTGAGTTGTATCTATAGACAGTTTTGGCATACACTGGACAACATAATACAAACAGCAAAATACCAAAAAGAGTTGTAATCTCTCGTATCATCCGTGAAAACTTATTTATCCTAAAAAATTGAAACCAATATTAACAAAAACAAAAACAACTTTGTACACATTTGTTGCAAGTTTCACAAAAAAGTTAAAAAGGCATCCGCTGCTAGATTAATTTTTCATTAAAATATGCAGTTACATTGATTAAAGCATGATTTAAAAAGTAGCAAATTGATTACTACTTTTGACTTATCAAGCGCAGATATTCCTCCATCAATGATTCATAATTTGAAACAGCATGTGAATTTATTATTTAATTTTAGCCCATTGATACAAATCATTATCACACAAAGAATTACCCTAATAAAAAATAAATTACACTATATTCATATAAACAGAAATACAGGTTATACATGAGCAAGCCGAACACTATTTAATCAATTTAAACTTCTGGCACTCTAATTATTCTGTAAGCCTAATAACCTACAATTAATCTTAAGCAGACCAAGGTTAGAACAGACAGAGACGAGCATACAATCCAGCCAATTATTCCTTAAAATGAGCGCTCACTCTGCCTATCGACTCAGACGCTTGATGATTTCGCTGTGCTGCGGATATTGGGCTAGTAAGGTTTTTTGGCTAAATAACTCGAAATCATCGAAGGTAAAACCGGGGGACACCATGCAGCCCACGAGCGAAAAGCCGGGTTGATTCATCGCCGAGCCAAAAATACAGCCCTTAGGCACCAAAAATTGTGGTCGCTCGCCCGCCGCTAAATCGAGGCCCAATTGCGCCGTGGTTAACACGCCATCAGGGGCAATCATATAAATGGTGAGCGATTGTCCTGCATGGAAGTACCACATTTCATCGGCGGTTAGTCGGTGAAAGTGGGAAACTTCCCCCGTGCGCAGTAAAAAATAGATACTACTCCATAATGCCCGAGTCTGATCAAACGGCGTTTCAGAACGATAGGATGAGCGGTAATAGCCGCCTTCAACATGCTGTTCTAGTGCTAAATGTTCAATAAAATCATCGGCTGTATGCATTATAAATCCCTGGATAAAATTAAAACCACAATTCAGGTTCTAGAGTCTACTCGAAAAACATCTGCTCACTAAGCATTGCGGTTTAGCTTTTTGAACATAAGCACACACGCCAAAGTTCAACATATCACTATTGACTCGTTACAATAAGCAAAGAGAGAGTTATGGCTTATGGCATCAATCGCGCTGGCGACTTGGCAAAATCGTGACGACAAATAAATTGTACGGCGTGTCGTTATGGTTTGTTGTTCGCACCAAAAGCGGCTAGATTATTATGAGTTAGCGGGATTAATTGGCGGCTAAAGCTCCAAAGAGCGGCTCGTAATGATGACTTGGACACGCAGACATAAAGTTAAGTGATTTTCCACAGGGATCTTAATTGATGATCAATATTGAACAGATGGCGTTAATCCTCGATGCACTGCCAGATCCTGCCTTAATATTGTCAAAAAGTGGTCGGTACGTGGCTGTATTCGGCGGTAAAGATGGGCGTTATTACCACGATGGCAGTGGCTTAGTCGGTTTGTACCTTGCCGATGTATTAAACCCCGATAAAACAAATTACTTCTTAGGCATTATCGAACAAGCCTTAGCTAGCCGAGCATTACTGATTGAAGAATATGAACTCAGTAATAAAGATGTCAAAGGCTTACCCGACGCGGGACCAGATCAACCCATTTGGTTTGAGGGGCGAATTCAAGCGCTAGATTTTCTCGTCAATGATGAGCCTGTGGTGCTCTGGGTCGCCAGTAATATCTCCCAGCGACATGAGCTTGAACTGCAACTGCGTCAGCTCAGCGATACCGATCAGCTCACAGGGTTATATAATCGCCGCCGATTAGAACGCGACTTAACCGTTCAATTCGACACTTTTCAGCGCCACCGTACGCCCACCTCAATCTTGATCCTCGATTTAGACCACTTAAAGTCCATCAATGACCAGCTAGGCCACCATGCTGGCGATAAAATTATCATCGCCGTTGCCGAAACCTGTCGCACTCAATTTAGAAAAACTGACAGTGCGTATCGTTTTGGTGGTGATGAATTTGTGATTGCCCTGCCCGGTGTCGAACAGTTTCAAGCGGTTAAATTTGCAGAATACCTCTGCGATTGTTTTTACTCGGCACTGCAACAACATGCGGTTAACGGCTTGTTTGCCACCGTAAGTATCGGGGTTGCCAGCATAGAAGCATTGGATACTTCCTATGAAGACACGCTTAAGCGGGCCGATGCGGCCCTGTATCAGGCTAAGCGTAACGGCAAAAATCGAGTTATATCAAATACAGCCTAAGCGGGTTAAACATTTCAAAGCACACATAGCAATAACAAGCGCCCTTAATAAGTGATAGTCACAAGTGCTCATAAGAAGCACGCATCAAAAGGCAGCCAACAAAAAAGCGAACCCTAAGGTTCGCTTTTTAATGCATAAAGCTATTGCCAAACAACAGGCTTAATTCAGATCTTTCGCAGCTTTACGGGCTTGATGCAGCTTTTTATAGCTTTCAATCAATCTTAGATGTGGCTCAATGCCTTCGAGCTGCATGCTGGTCTTTGTTAGGCCATAAAAACGCACTTTACCTGTGACTGAGCCAACGACATTGTCCATCACTTCTTTACCGAACATGCGGTTGAAGTTGTGGATAAAATCATCAAGTTCTAGCTCGTCATCTAAAGTCACTTCCAATACAGCATTCATAGCTTGGTAGAACAGGCCGCGTTTAACGGTATTGTCGTTAAACTGCAGGAACTCGCCGACCAGCTCAATCGCGTCTTCGTGTGCACCGAGTGCCAAATAAATCAGGATCTTAAGCTCGATAATCGTGAGCTGACCCCAAACGGTATTTTCATCAAATACAATGCCGATTAAGGTGCGAATATCCGTATAGTTATCGAGTTGGCTTTCTTCTAAACGATTGACCAAATTAGCCAATTGCTTAGTGCTTAACGAATGCAGATTTAGAATATCTTCACGGTACGCCAGCGCCTTGTTGGTATTATCCCAAATCAAGTCATCAACTGGATAAATCTCCGAATAATCAGGAACTAAAATACGGCACGCCGATGCGCCTAAATCGGTAAACTCGGCGATATACACCTCTTTACCTAACGCTTCTAAGATGCCAAACAGGCCGTTGGCTTCTTCTTCGCTGGTGCCAGAAAAATCCCATTCGCAGAATTCATAATCAAATTTACTGCTAAAGAAGCGCCATGAAATCACTCCTGTTGAATCAATAAAATGCTCAACAAAGTTTTCTGGCTCGCTGACCGCCATGCTGTTAAAGGTTGGTTTTGGCACGTCGTTTAAGCCTTCGAAGCTACGGCCTTGCAACAGCTCTGTTAAGCTGCGCTCTAGTGCCACTTCAAAGCTTGGGTGCGCACCAAATGAGGCAAACACGCCGCCGGTTTTCGGGTTCATCAGGGTCACGCACATCACAGGGAACTGGCCGCCGAGTGAGGCATCTTTGACCACAACCGGGAAGCCCTGCTCTTCTAAGCCCTTAATGCCTGCGAGGATGCTTGGGTACTTTTCGAGTACAGACATAGGCACATCGGGCAGGACAATTTCTTGCTCAATGATTTGGCGTTTTACAGCGCGCTCAAAAATCTCTGACAAGCACTGTACATGGGCTTCTTGCAGGTTATTACCCGCACTCATACCATTGCTTAAGAATAAGTTTTCAATCAGGTTCGACGGGAAGTAAACCGTTTCACCGTCAGATTTACGGGTGTAAGGAATCGCACAGATACCGCGCTTAACATTACCCGAATTAGTATCAATCAAGTGCGAGCCACACAGCTCGTCGTCTGGGTTATAAATCTCTAAGCAATAGTCATCGAGAATACCCGCTGGCAGCGCATCGTCTTCCTCTAACGCAAACCACTTTTCATTGGGATAATGCACAAATTCGCTATTGGCGATTTCAGTCCCAAAGAATTGATCATTATAGAAAAAGTTATTATTCAGACGCTCAATAAACTCGCCGAGTGCCGAGCACAGCGCGCTTTCTTTGGTCGCGCCTTTACCATTGGTGAAACACATTGGCGAAGCCGCATCACGAATGTGCAGTGACCACACGTTCGGCACGATATTGCGCCATGATGAGATCTCTATCTTCATTCCAAGATCGGCGAGCATGCCCGTCATATTGGCAATGGTTTGCTCCAGCGGCAGATCTTTACCCAGAATAAAGGTGCTCGATGCGCCATTAGGCTGGCCCATTAACATGGCATTGGCGTCTGAATCTAGGTTCTCGACGGTTTCAATTTTAAATTCTGGACCCGTTTGCACCACTTTTTTAACCGTACAACGGTCAATCGAGCGCAAAATACCTTCGCGATCTTTATCGGAAATATCTTCTGGCAATTCAACCTGAATTTGGAAAATCTGGTTGTAGCGATCTTCAGGATCGACAATATTGTTCTGCGACAGTCTGATGTTATCCGTTGGAATATCGCGGGCTTTGCAATACACCTTCACGAAATAGGCCGCACACAGGGCTGACGACGCTAAGAAATAATCAAACGGACTAGGAGCAGAACCATCACCTTTGTAGCGGATCGGCTGATCGGCGGTAACGGTAAAATCATCAAACTTGGCTTCAAGTCTAAGATTGTCGAGAAAATTAACTTTGATTTCCATTGAATATGATTTCCACTAAATATGCGAGTCTGTAGCAGCCCATCGACCAAGT
>Ga0075011_10002066_pt1 | contig 10871 bp, 7 predicted proteins | sample TARM_MetaG_T_14_FD_72354 | JGI IMG/M metagenome (GOLD analysis project Ga0075011, IMG submission 72354) | Freshwater microbial communities from Pennsylvania, USA, analyzing microbe dynamics in response to fracking - TARM_MetaG_T_14 | ecosystem: Environmental > Aquatic > Freshwater > River...
CTATTTATCAATAAATTAGAGTTTTTTGAAAATAATTAAAAATATTTCATAAAAAAAGCAGGTGCTTTCAGACACCTGCTTTATTAACATTTTAGTTTAACAATGCTTAAACGCGCAAAGTCGCACCAAATTGTTCTGAAACTGCTTTAACGATACCTTCTACTGCTGCGGCAATATCCGCTTCTTCAAGGGTACGCTCAACAGACTGAAGAGTAAGGGCGATTGCCAGGCTCTTCTTGCCTTCTTCAACACCTTTGCCTACATATACGTCAAACAGTTTAGCTTCCGTTAAAAGCTCACCACCAGACGCATGACATGCTGCGACGATATCACCTGAAGCAATATTGTCATCCACCACAACTGCAATATCACGACGGTTTGAAGGGAACTTAGATAGTGAAACTGCTTCTGGAATTACACGGGTATTGATCGCATTCCATTCAATTTCGAACACAACTGTGCGCCCATTCAGACCAAATTTACGTTCAAGTTCAGGGTGAACCGTACCGATAACACCGACCTGTTTACCATCAACAATCACAGCGGCCGACTGCCCCGGGTGCAATGCAGGGTGACGAGTAGCCACAAAGCTGTATGATTTTTCGTTAGCCGATAGCTCTAGAATCGCTTCCAGGTCACCTTTCAAATCAAAGAAGTCAACCGTGGCTGTTTCCAGGTTCCAGTGTTCTTCACTGCGGTTACCAGCAATAACACCAGCCAGCATTGGCTCCTGACGCATGCCATTTTCCGCTGATTCACAAGGAACAAAACGTAGCCCGTATTCAAACAAACGAACTCGGGGCTGCTGACGCTTTTGGTTATGAACTACGGTATTCAAAAGACCCTGAATCAAACCTAAACGCATTGCTGACATATCCGCAGAAATCGGGTAAGGCAGAATCAATGGTTCAACGTCATCAACGACTAGTTTCTGTTGTTCTGGCTCAACAAAACTATAGGTAATAGCTTCGTGGTAACCTCGGTCAACAAGAAGATCACGCACACGCTTAAGCGGTAGATCCGCTTCTTTATGATCATTCATGCTAAGAGCAGCAACCGGTGCCTGATTTGGAATGTTGTTATAACCGTAGATACGTCCAACTTCTTCAATCAAATCCTGCTCAATTGCAATATCAAAACGCCATGTAGGAGCCGTCGCTGTCCAACCAGCTTCGCTAGTTTCAACAGTCATTCCCAAACGCTCGAGGATCTCAACCACATCGTGATCAGCAATGTGATGGCCTAACAAGTTATCCAATTTGGTACGACGCAGTGATACAGTATTAGGTTTTGGCAGATCAGTCTCTGATTCTGCTGTCACAACCGGTGCAACTTCACCACCACAGATCTCAACCAGCAACTGAGTTGCACGTTCCATTGCGTTTACTTGCAGTGCGAAATCCACACCACGTTCAAAACGCATTGAAGAATCCGTATGAAGACCATAGCTACGAGCACGGCCACGGATGTAATCAGGAGAAAAGAATGCACACTCTAGCAGTACATCTTTAGTTTCAGTGCCCACACCAGAACCTTCTCCACCGAAGATACCTGCAATTGCAAGTGCTCGGTTGTGGTCCGCAACAACCAGTGTGTTGTCGTTCAGTTCAGCTTCGGTACCGTCTAAGAGCGTCAGTTTTTCGCCCTGCTCTGCCATACGTACAACAATGCCACCTTCAACTTTAGCCAAGTCAAACGCATGCATTGGCTGACCTTGCTCGAGAAGAATGAAGTTTGTGATATCAACAACCGGATCGATAGAACGGATACCACAACGGCGCAGTTTTTCTTGCATCCAAAGCGGCGTTTCCGCTTGAACGTTTACGTTCTTAACCACACGGCCAAGGTAACGAGGACATGCTGCCGGTGCTTTCACTTCAATAGAAACAACATCATCAATTGAAGGTGCAACAGCTTCTACTGATGGCTCAGTAACGTCGGCGCGGTTCAGAACACCCACTTCACGAGCCATACCACGGATACTGAAACAGTCAGCACGGTTCGCAGTCAGGTCAACATCGACAGTTACGTCATTCAGACCTAAAAACTCACGGAAATCAGTACCGATAACAGCGTCTTGCGCCAGTTCCATGATACCGTCGGATTCTACGTCGATACCAAGTTCAGTGAATGAACAAAGCATGCCGTGTGAAGGCTGACCACGTAGTTTTGCTTTTTTGATTTTGAAATCGCCCGGCAGAACAGCACCAACCGTTGCAACCGCAACTTTAAGGCCTTCGCGGCAGTTTGGTGCACCACAAACGATGTCTAATAGTTCTTCTTCACCAACGTCAACTTTGGTTACACGTAGTTTGTCAGCATCCGGGTGCTGACCACATTCCACAACGTGACCCACTTTTACGCCAGTGAATTCGCCAGCAACAGGAAGTACGTCATCGACTTCTAAGCCAGCCATAGTGATTTGGTGTGTTAGTTCGTCAGTAGTAACAGCAGGGTTAACCCACTCACGAAGCCATGATTCGCTGAATTTCATAGTGTTTTTACCCTTGAATTACTTGAACTGTTTAAGGAAACGAAGATCGTTTTCGAAGAACGCTCGTAAGTCGTTTACGCCGTAACGAAGCATAGTTAAACGCTCTACGCCCATACCGAATGCGAAACCAGAGTATTTTTCAGGGTCAATACCAACTGCACGAAGTACATTAGGGTGAACCATGCCACAACCCAACACTTCTAACCACTTACCATTTTTACCTTTAACATCAACTTCTGCTGAAGGCTCGGTGAATGGGAAGTAAGAAGGACGGAAACGTACTTCAACCTCTTCTTCGAAGAAGTTACATAAGAAATCGTTCAGAATACCTTTCAACTGAGCAAAGTTAACGTTTTCATCCACCAGCATACCTTCCACCTGGTGGAACATTGGTGTATGAGTCTGGTCATAGTCATTACGGTACACACGACCCGGTGCAATGAAACGGAACGGCGGTTTACCGTTTTCCATTGTACGAATTTGTACACCAGACGTATGTGTACGCAACATGAGATCAGGGTTAAAGAAGAATGTATCGTGATCAGTACGAGCCGGGTGATCTTCTGCAATATTCAGTGCGTCAAAGTTATGAAATGCATCTTCAATTTCCGGGCCGGATTCAGTAGTAAAGCCAAGTTCACCAAAGAACTTTTCAATACGCTCGACGGTGCGAGTTACCGGGTGAAGACCTCCATTTTCAATGCGACGACCAGGCAGAGTCACATCAATTGTCTCAGCAGCAAGCTTTGCTTCTAGCTCGGCACGCTGTAAAGCATCTTTGCGCTGTGCAATCAATTTTTGCACTTCCGCTTTAGCTACGTTGATTTCCTGGCCAGCGGAGCGGCGTTCTTCAGGTGGTAACTTACCCAGACTTTGAAGCTGAGCAGTTAGCTCACCTTTTTTGCCCAGATACTGAACACGCACTTCATCAAGTGCGACTAACGACTCCGCAGCTTCAATCGCCGCAGTTGCGTTAGCAATAATCTCTTGTAGATGTTGCATCGTTTCCTCGTCTGCTGTTGAGCAGTTTCCATAAGGAGCCCAAAAGGGTTTCTTCGGCTCTCGTCAGGGAGCTTTAGGGTAACCGGATGGGTTTCTTGGGGTATCTCAAATAGCTGTACATAGTAACGAAAGCTGGGGTTAAAGCCAAATTGAAATGCGGCTTTGAGGTGATTTTCAGACTAATTTTCATCAGTGTATATGGCAAACATAGTTTGAATCGATTTTTCATACCAGCGACATGCCAAAACCAAGCTATACACAGCGGTACAATCAATGATAAAAATAACTGATAACACGTAACCAATACCACGCTCAGTTAAGGAGTGTTCAAAAGAAGCGCTAAAAATACGCACAGAAACAAGGCGAAATTTCGATAAATAGTCATCCCATTACATCAACAAGTTAATGTAATTAGAACGTATTGTAGCAGGCTAAAATGAACAATTACTGACTGCAGTTGGTATTAAACTATAAAGGATCTATATGCAGTTTACGATAACACCAATCACTCCTCAGTTGGACGAGACCGTTTGTGACATTATCAAAAAAGTCGGTACTGAATTCGGTGCAATCGGAGATGGGTTTGGTCCATCAGACGATGAAGTCAATCATATGAGTGCCCACTACCGCGAAGCAAACCGTTGCGGTTACTGGGTGGTAATGGTGAATGGAAAGGCCGTTGGATGTGGTGGCATTGCCCCATTTAACGGCAGTGATACCGTGTGTGAATTAAGAAAACTTTTTTTACTCCCTGATTGTCGTGGGCTTGGCATTGGAAAAGCACTAACCGAACACTGTTTAAATTTCGCCAAGCAGCAACAGTATCAGCAATGTTATCTGGATACACTTTCCAATATGGATTCAGCGATTCAGTTATATAAAAAACTGGGCTTTAAACAACTCACAACGCCAATGCTAGGAACCGAACACAATGGTTGCGACGTCTGGATGCTAAAAGATCTCTAGCATCAAACTAAACTGCACACCTGATTGCGCCCTGACTGTTTAGCTTTGTACAGGGCCTTATCAGCCAAAGACATCAATTCGGTATAATCACTCATATCCGGATGGTATTGCGCTACGCCCACACTCATACTGCCAACCCAGTTGCAATCTCCGCACGATAAAGTCAGGTTATTGACAAATTTTAGTACCCGGCCTGCAATCTCTACCCCACCGGCCAAATCAGTGTCGGGACACAAAATGCAGAACTCATCCCCACCTAAGCGACAAACAATGTCGTCACTACGAAATCTGTCTTTTAGACAGCGGGAAAATTCAATTAAAACCTGATCACCGGCATCATGACCACAAGTATCATTGACTTGCTTAAACTCATCCGCGTCAACCATGATATAAGTAAAAGGTTGACCACTTTCCTGACTGTTATGCCACAAACTGTGTAGCTGCTGTATTGCCTGACGGCGATTGGGCAAGCCTGTTAAACTATCTGTCAGTGAAAGTTGTTCTAACTTCTTATTGGCCCGATATAACTCTTGCGTTCGCAGCTCAACCTTATCTTCCAGCGATTGATTCAAGCGAACCAACTCTTTATTACGAGCAGAAACCTGCTGAAATAATCCATTAAGCGCATTTAACAAAGGTTCAATAGCGGGATCTCGCTCTCGGGTTTCCTGCTCATAAGCGTATTGAGGATCAACACCAGCTTCAATCGCTCTTATTTGACGCGCCATGTCGTCCTGATCAATACCTAAAATATGGTAGGCCAACCAATGAATCAGAAACTCCAACAGCAGCACCGCAGGTTTTTGGTCATCATCAGAAATGAACGCTTGCATACTACTTATTTCAAGCATAAAAGAACGATGGATCTGAACGTGATTTTGCAAATGCGCCTCAGCAATTCCAACGTCGTGCATCAGCTGCTCTTCTTCCCTGAAATGAAGCTCTGCATACCTTGTTAAGTCAAACAACGCTTTGCGTATCTCGATAACCGATACATTATTTTGCGACAACAGATCTCCATACTGATTGACGAAGCCCACCAAATAAAGATGTTGTTGGTCAACTTCACTAAGGCCGGTTTCAAAATGTTTACCCCACTGGAATGACTTCATCGAAATATATCACCTGCTCTGAAATATAAGCCCGTAAGCTATGTCTTACTGACTTTGATAATTATACGAAATGGTTGCGGTTTAAAATTCATACTGCCGCACAATTTGCTTTAAATTCGTCGACTTTGCTATTTGGAATTGAGCTAGAACTCACTTTCAGAATTGCCTCACTCACACTAAAAGCAATTCTTACCTATACTTTCTAATTGATATTGAAAGGAGAAATGTCTTAATGAAATCTATTCTTCTTATGCTGCCTTTGCTGATTTTCTCCTCTGCTGCTACGTCTGCATACCAGGCAGAAAAAGTACTGACAGGTTTGCTTGTTCCTTGGGGAATGAGCTTTATCAACAACACTCAAGCCATTGTGACCGAGAGAAATGGTGACATTGTTTTGGTTGATATTAATAAAGGTAGTAAACATACTCTATTAAAAATACCCAATGTCGCCGCCAGCGGACAGGGAGGGTTACTGGACATCGCTCTCTCCCCTTATGAACCAGACAAATTTTACTTTACTTACAGTAAGCAGACTCAAACCGGTGCGAACACGACTTTAGCAGTTGCAACATTCAGCAACAATCAGGTTTCAGACTGGCAGGACCTTCTGGTAACCACATCAAATTCGGATACCACACGCCACTTTGGCAGCAGAATAATCTTTGCTGATAACCATGTTTACTTTTCCGTTGGTGATCGTGGCGAGCGAGATAACGGACAAAGCTTAGCGACTCATGCAGGCAGCATCATCAGAGTGAAACCTGATGGTAGTGTGCCGGTGGACAACCCGTTTGTTGACAACAGCAAAGCACAACCTGAAATATGGAGCTACGGGCACAGAAACCCTCAGGGCCTCTACTATGATCAACAAAAAAAATCCCTATGGGAAATTGAACACGGCCCCCGTGGCGGTGATGAAATCAACCTGATAAAGAAGGGAGCTAACTATGGCTGGGCTAAAACATCTCACGGGAAAGAGTATTGGGGCCCGTTAGATGTTGGCGAAAGCAAAGAAGCAGAAGGCATTGAATCACCGGTCAAGGTCTATATTCCCTCTATCGCACCCAGTGGGTTACTGCTTTATCGAGGGGAACGTTACCCGGGGCTCAATGGCAAGCTACTCGCCGGAGCTCTGAAACTGACTCATATCAATGTCATTACACTGAATGAAAACAACCAAGCCATTAATGAAGAAAGGCTATTAGAAGATCTGAAGGAAAGAATACGCGATATTAAGTTGTCACCTGACGGATGGATATATTTTGCAACTGACAGTGGAAATATTTATCGCTTAATTCCCTGAACCTCTTTCTTTGAAACCACAGGCGTGACCTCAACCTTGGCAAGGTTGTGCTCCACCAACTGAGCTTTGACCATGATCTACAGACGAAAAAAAACCTCGATAAATCGAGGTTTCTTATCTTGGAGCGACACACGAGGTTCCTTTTCTTTGAAACCACAGGCGTGACCTCAACATAGGCAAGGTTGCGCTCTACCAACTGAGCTTTAATCATGATCTACAGATGAAAAAAAACCTCGATAAATCGAGGTTTCTTATCTTGGAGCGACACACGAGGTTCGAACTCGTGACCTCAACCTTGGCAAGGTTGCGCTCTACCAACTGAGCTAGTGTCGCATTTTAAATGGTGCCCCGGGCCGGACTTGAACCGGCACAACTCGGAAGTCGAGGGATTTTAAATCCCTTGTGTCTACCAATTCCACCACCAGGGCACACAATTCTGTAATGATGGTTTTCACCATCTTGATACCGCTATTGCCATATCAATTTAATTTGGAGCGACACACGAGGTTCGAACTCGTGACCTCAACCTTGGCAAGGTTGCGCTCTACCAACTGAGCTAGTGTCGCAAATGGAGGCGCCTCCCGGAGTCGAACCGAGGTCCACGGATTTGCAATCCGCTGCATGGCCACTCTGCCAAGGCGCCTCTGACTTCAAGTGACTCGCTTTAAGTTGCGTTCCTCTTGAGTACGGGAATGCATTCTACGGATTCGATGAGATGAGTCAACACAATTTTTTTGTTTTTAAATCGTTTGTCTATTTTGCGTTCAAAAACCGCTTATTTGGTCAATTTATTAGCAAAAATTCCTGTTATTTCCTGAAGATAACTGAATAACACAGGCATGAAATGGAGAGCTGAGTGTAGTGATACAGTAAAAGTGAAAATACAAACATAAAAAAACGGGCTTGCGCCCGTCTATCGATACCTATTGATTTTCTTCGCTGAGAAGATCGTCTTTTGCCGCGATCAAATACTGAGCCATCGACCAATAAGTTAATATTGTTGCAATATACAGTGCAGCATATCCAAGCCATATCATCCAATCATCATAGCGCCAAATCAGAACCCAAAGCGCGAACATCTGACTCACAGTTTTCACTTTACCGATCCACGAAACAGCTACACTTGCTCTTTTACCAATTTCAGCCATCCACTCACGCAGTGCTGAAATAATAATTTCCCGTGCAATCATAGTGACAGCCGGAATCGTGATCCAAATATTGTGATAATGCTCGGTAATCAGAATAAGAGCCGCAGCCACTAACACTTTATCGGCAACAGGATCGATAAAGGCACCAAAGCGTGAAGTCTGGCCGAGCTTGCGTGCCAGCATACCATCCAGCCAGTCGGTAAAACCAGCAACCCAGAATACCATCGCGGCAGCAAATGGTGCCCACTGATACGGTAGATAGAAAACGACAACGAAAACCGGGATCAAAAAAAGTCTCAGTAAAGACAAAGTGTTGGGAATATTAAAACGCATATTTTTAGGGCTCTTATTAACTGCCGCTTAATGGTGCGGCATTTTCGCTATTGTTTCAATGCCTGATAAATGTTTTCTGCTAAAGAATTGCTGATACCTGGTACTTTCGCTATTTCCTCGACAGTAGCACGTTTTAATTCTTGCAATCCTCCCATATATTTGAGAAGAGCCTGACGACGCTTTGGACCGATCCCTTCAATACCTTCTAATGGGCTGGTTCGACGGGTTTTGCCTCTTTTCGCTCTATGGCCTGCAATAGCGTGGTTATGACTTTCATCGCGGATATGCTGAATCAGATGGAGCGCAGGAGCATCACTCGGTAAGTTAAACTCTTCGCCATCAACCGTAATTAAAGTCTCTAAACCAGGTTTACGAGTCACCCCTTTCGCAATACCGATCAACCTTGGTCTTTTCGGCCAGTCCTCCCAGCATTGGGCAATGGCCTCATGAGCGCGGTTTAGCTGACCTTTACCACCATCGATAAAAATAATATCAGGAATTTTATCAACTTCTAACTGTTTGGAGTAACGACGTTCCAGTACCTGCCCCATTGCTGCATAATCGTCTCCGCCCGTAATACCAGTAATATTATAGCGACGATATTCCTGTTTAACCGGGCCTTCCTGATTAAACACAACGCACGAAGCAATCGTGCTTTCTCCCATTGTATGAGAAATATCGAAACATTCCATACGTGCGATATTATCCATATCCAACTCTTCTTGCAGTGCTTTAAAGCGCTGGTTGATGGTCATTTTATGGTTTATTTTGGTCGTAATCGCACTAAGCGCATTGGTATTCGACAGTTTTAAATAGCGAGCTCTGATACCAGTAGGGTTAACATGAAAAGTAATCTTCCTGCCAGCCACTTGCTGCAAAGCATTACGAAGAGGCGCAGAGTCCTCTAATAATCCTTCGTTAAGAATAATTCGCCCCGGGATAGTGGTTGCATCGCTATGATTCAGATAATACTGATTGAGGAAACTATCAAACACCTCTTCCTGAGTTGTATTCACGGGAATCTTAGGAAAGTGGCTACGGCTCCCCAGCACTTTCCCCTGACGAATCATTAAAATATGAATACACGCCATTCCATTTTCCTGAGCAAACCCGAGAACATCCATATCATCCATGGTGTCTTCGGAAACAAATTGCTGCTCCTGAACCCGGCGAATTGCCTGAATCTGATCCCGATATTTAGCGGCATGCTCAAATCGCAGTTCCTGACTGGCCGTTTCCATTTTGTCTATCAGAATCTCCATCACCTTGTTATCTTTTCCCTGAAGAAACAGACGCACATAACCTACCAGCTCGGCATAGTCTTCATCGGAAATCAAAGAACTAACACAAGGCCCAGCGCAGCGACCAATCTGATACATTAGACACGGACGGGTACGATTGCTATACACCGTGTCTTCACATTGACGGACAGGAAAAATTTTCTGGATCAGATGCAAGGTTTCGCGTACTGCGCCCGAATCAGGGTAAGGGCCGAAGTACTCCCCTTTACGCTTTTTGGCGCCACGATGCAAAGATAAACGCGGATGCTTATGCCCGCTGATAAAAATATACGGATAGGACTTATCATCACGCAGCAATACATTGTACTTGGGACGATACTGCTTGATGTAGTTGTGTTCCAGAATTAACGCTTCTGTCTCAGTATGAGTAACCGTGACATCGATTTTGGCAATGTTGCTGACCAGAGCCCGCGTTTTTTCACTGTCGATTTTTTTACGGAAATAACTGGAAAGGCGCTTCTTGAGATCTTTAGCTTTACCGACGTAAATGATATCAGCTTCGGCGTTATACATACGGTATACGCCGGGCTGATCAGTAACAGTCTTTAGAAAAGAGGTGGAATCAAAATTACTAGACACTAAAGTTTCTCTGTATCCAGCATCCCGTGTCGAATCGCTAAGTGAGTCAATTCCACGTCACCACCAATATCCAATTTGGCAAACAGGCGATAACGGTAACTATTAACTGTTTTTGGACTCAGATTTAACTGCTCAGAAATATCGGTCACCTTTTGCCCTTGGGTGATCATCATCATGATTTGAAGCTCACGTTCAGACAAATCAGCAAATGGGTTTTCAGATGCTGGTGAAAATTGGCTTAACGCCATTTGCTGTGCAATTTCTGGTGAAATATAACGCTGGCCACTGTTTACAACACGAATAGCATTCACCATTTCGTCAGGACCGGCACCTTTAGTTAAATAGCCCGCAGCCCCAGCTTGCATCACTTTCGTTGGGAACGGGTTCTCTGTATGAATCGTCAATACGATAATTTTTACATCTGGATGTAAGCGCAAAATTTTCTTGGTGGCCTCTAACCCTCCAATACCTGGCATGTTCATATCCATCAACACGACATCGGCATGGTTGTTGCGACACCATTTTACCGCTTCTTCACCGCTATCAGCTTCCCCTGCTATGTTCATTCCACGGACGTCTTCAATAATACGTCGTATCCCTGTGCGAACCAGCTCGTGATCATCTACAAGGAAA
>Ga0075011_10002067_pt1 | contig 10870 bp, 14 predicted proteins | sample TARM_MetaG_T_14_FD_72354 | JGI IMG/M metagenome (GOLD analysis project Ga0075011, IMG submission 72354) | Freshwater microbial communities from Pennsylvania, USA, analyzing microbe dynamics in response to fracking - TARM_MetaG_T_14 | ecosystem: Environmental > Aquatic > Freshwater > River...
CATCCGGGCAAAAGACAAAAAGTGAAGAGAGCGAAGAACCCTACCTTTGTCGTTGAGTTGCCTGTTTCTGTTTCGCAAGAGGCGGAAAGGCAGCTAATGGCGAGGCTATTAAACGATGGTTAATAGAAATGGATGCCATGGATCAAAACCACCACACAGAACTTGGAGACGCTGAGTGACAGAGGATGAGTTTGTTGCGCTGGCCACACTGATCGGCGCCAACACACAAAGCGCCGGCAGCCTGTCTGCCCGGCTGGTGCTGGTCAACGGCATGAGCCAGGCGGATGCCATGCGAGCCACAGGAGCATCGCGCTCTGGCGTCAACAACGCTGTAAAGCGCTACCTGCAGGCCGATGCGGTGGTGCGAAAAGGATATGGATTGCCTGGCCGGGAGGGCGACAATGCAAACGCTTAACGCTACCCAACAGGGCTATGTCGGCAACATCTACCCCGAGGTGCGAGCTGATTTGGCCGGGTATCTGATGCGCAACACTGTGGTCTGCATATACCGGCAAACAGAATGCGGTGCCGATGTGCCTGATTTTGCCGTGGCGCCTGTGGAAGATACGAGTTTCTGGATCGGCTGCTGGAACAGCCCCGACGAGGCCGCAGAAAACGCGCTGGCGCTGGGGCTGGTCGTCGAGGCAACGCTACTGATTGATGGCTTTGCAGGACGCCGCGAGTTGCCGTGCAGGGTTGTTGGCGCCACACAGCGGCGCTGGCGTATCACAGCGGACGAGCCCCTGCCCTTGCCAAGCAAACACTTGCAGCCAGGCGATACCGCATTGGTTCCCAGACACGCTGTCAAGCTGACAGCCAGTCGCTGACACGCCGAGGCGCAAATGGCAGTCATTACCGTGCAGGCCGACCCTTCCCGACACTACAAGCCGCGTACCCTGATTAACGCCAAGCAGTCCGACCTGACGCTGGCGCTGGCCAAGGATTACAACACAGCTGGCGAGCGATTGACCTATGCCGCCAGCATGCACCGACATGCAAGAATAACGCTGGGCGACGACCCGCTTGCGTCTGCCAGAATGCTTTATCGCTACCTGCGCCAGCATCGCGTCAGCACGCTGAACATCGCCGGCAACGGCTTGGCAACACTGTCGCGCTACCGCTGGGATCAAGCCATGGTCAATGCCTGGACCTTTGAAGTGCTGGCGCATGTGCTACCGCATTGGCCGTTGACGCTGATCCGCAGCGGTGGCCAGACCGGCGCCGATATGGCCGGGCTGGTGGCCGGGCATGCGCTGGGCATTGATGTGCTGGCCTACATGCCAGCCGGTTACCGGCAACGCGCCAGCGATGGCAGCGACTACAACAACACCCCCGCGCAAATCGAACAGCAGATCAGGGATGGCGCCAGACGCGCCACTGGTCGCCCCGGCTGACTGCGCCGCCCCGGTCGGTCGGGATGCCTGCCAAATATGGTGTATCCTTTTTGCAATTTGGATATTACGGCGGGATACATGGCGCAGCTCAATCGTGTGGTCTTGATCGACTCGATAAACCGAGGCAGCAACATCGAGGTGCAGCTTTGCAGTAATGCCGCGCTGACCGGGACAAACGGTATCGGGAAAACCTCATTCCTGAAGCTGATCCCGATCTTTTTTGGAGCACGCCCCGGCCAGCTTGTGCGATCAGACGGCAACAACAAGAACTTTGCCGACTGGTATCTGCCCAACGACTCAAGCTATATCGTTTACGAGTACGAGAATTACGCCGGGGGTCAATGCTGTGTTGTCCTGCACCGTAGCGGCAACGCTTACTCCTATCGCTTTGTCAGCGGCCCATGGATTCCTGCCCTTGTCTACGAGGATGCCGAAACGGGTTTGCTCGCCAAGCCCGGCGCCTTGATCGGCCATATCACTGCACAAGGACGAAGCTGCTCACCAGAGATCAATCAAACAGCCTACCGGCTGGCCATCCTGTACAACACCGGCACCAACGACCTGCAAGGGATCGAGGACGCCCGGCAGCGAACGCTGATCCAGCACAACAGGCGCCTATTTTCGCTGGCGCCAAAGGGCCAGGATGTCAGCGGCATTGACAGCATGACGCTCACCCTGATTGAGAGCGGCAGCAACTATGACGGCTTGCGGACGGTCGTTGCCGACATTCTGCGCCAAACCTGCGAAGACCCGACCGAGGCGCTGGCAACACTTAGCCTGCACAATTTCCAGCAGGTGCTGAATAGTTACGAAGGCTACAAGCTGTTTGAAAAGGAGGCGATCAGGCGCATAGGCGAGCTTGGCGACCTGTATGACAGCTACGCTGCAAAAACCAACCAGCTCGGCACCATAAAGGGGCAAGCGATAAAGATCAGGGAGCAGGCCTGCAGCGAGCGGGCGCTGGCTGAGGACGCCCTGAGCGAGCTGGAAGATGACGCCGAACAGCATAAATCCGAGAGCGACCGCAGCCAGGGGGAGATATTCAAGCGCAGGGGGGAAGCCGATGCCGCCTTTGAAAAGGCTTCCCGCACACTCAATGCACTGGAGAATGACCGGAAGCGCTTTGATGACAGCGGCATGGATGAGCTGGTCATTCTCTGTGGACGCAAACCGGCAATTAGCGCAGAGCGCGATGCCAAAATGGCCGAACTCGATCAACTGGACAAGGCCGGTGACGATGTCCGGTTACGCTATGAACGCCTGATAAATGACACCCGGCAACGCTATCAGGCGCTGATAGACGCGCAACGTGAAAAGGAAGGCCCGCTTCGGGCGGATTGCGAAGCGGACATAGCCCGCATCCGTGACACCTTCGACGCGGATTTCAACCGGCTTGAACGGGAATCCGAAGCGGCGACAGCGCCGTTACGCGCACGACTGGATGCAATACGCATTGAGGCAGGCAACGCGGGCGCAGACCTCGCGGTAACCCGCAAGCTCAAAGTGCTTCCTGACGATCAGACCCATATCGACGAGGCGCGGGCGGCACTGGATGCGCGGAATCAGGATCGTGACCAAACGGCCAGCGAGATTGCCGCCATTGACGGGGAAATGCGCCAATGGGCCGACGACCAGAAGCGGCTGGCTGACGAACAATCAGGGGTTGATCGCCGCAGAAAACAAATCATCGAACAGCGTGACGCACTGAAGGCCCAGCTTGACGCGAAAGAATCCACGCTGCTTGGGTTTTTGCGCCGACACCACCCGGACTGGACGGACAACATAGGGCGCTTGATACCACCGCATATCCTTATGCGTGACGATCTTAATCCTCAACTGGTTGACCTGAACGGGCAGCGTTCGCTGTTTGGCGTCAGCCTGAAACTATCCTCCCTGTCGCCTCAACCCCTTGCCAGCACGGATGACCTTCGCCAAGACATCGCAGGTTGCGAGAGCGAATTACAGAATGCCGAGCAGGATGAGTCCGATATTGCCAATCGCTCGGCAAAACACCGTGAGCGCAAGCGGGACCTTGATACGCGCCAGCAGACGTGGAAGCAGGATGCAGCACGCATTGCAGAATCCATTGCCGGGCTACGCTCTCAAATTGAAGGGCTTAATGAGCGTGCGCGGGAGAATCACACCAGCTACTGCATGGAGCTTGAGGAACGCATCAAGACGCTCGACGCCGATACGCTGCAGACACAGCAATGGCTGCGCGACACAGAGGCAGAAATGGGGCGCCAGGGTATGCAGTTGAGGGTGACCAGGGACGGGGCCATCGACAACCTCAAGGAGCGCCTTGATGGTGCGTTGGCGCTGATCACTCAAGAGGTCATCGAGCTAACTGCGCAGCGGGATCGGGAGGTGCAAGAGCTTAACCGCAACATGGAGTCTGCGCTAACGGATGCCGGTGTTGATACAGCCATTCGGAATCGGCTGGAGTGTGCCATCGACGAGCTTACAGGGCAGCTACGCCGCATTGATGCCTGTGCAGCAGAGGTAGATACCTACACCCGCTGGTTGCGTGATTCGTGGTCACGCCTTGCCGAGCTGCAGCGGGACAACGATATTGCCGAACAGGAAAAGACCAACGCAGATCGGGTGTTCAAAGAGTTTCTGGACAGTGATAAGCGCTGGCGCAATGAAATGAATGCCAAGCGGGATGCGCTTAGAAAGCGGATCACAGCGAACGAGAACATCAAGCATCGAGCTGATCTGCTATTGGAGGGAACCCTTGAGGGCATTAGCGCAGACCTAGAGGCGGTGTTGATGCCTGGTCAGACCGTGGATGACATTGACCACGAAGCGCGACTGCTGCTGCGCCAGCAAAACGACATTGGCAGACGCGGCTCCACGCTCTACGGGCAGATCACCGGACTTTACCTTGATCGGGGACTCCAGCACAGCCCGCATGCAGGGCAGCTCAACATGATTGCGCTGGAATCTCGCAAGGAAGCTGATTCACCCGGTTCCGCATGGCAGCATGGTGCTAATCTGCTGCGCACCACGATGCTTGAATACCACGCCGAACAGCGCAAGAAACTGATCATGCGGGCCGAAAGCCTTGGACAGACAGTCCTATCAAGCCGGGGCCATCTGCATGAGCTGCACAAGGCGATTGGTCGTCTCGACAAGCTGGCCACCGAGCGGGCGGCTCAGGTAGCCCAGTCGTTCAGCAGCCTTCAGGTGGAGTCGGTCAAGATTCAGTCGCGCATTCAGGTCTTCGACTTCTGGAAAGACCTTGAGTATTTCGAGCAGCAATTCAACCGCTGGCGCGGAGCTGGCGATGACCAACTGCCGAGCGAGGGGTACATTCAGGCGGTATCCGCCATGGAGCGTCTGCTGAAGCAGAACAAGCTGAGTGCCAGCCTGATCGACTGCTTTTCCCTTGAGGTGGTTCTGTACGATTCCGGCAGACAGAAGGTCATCACGAATGATGCCTCGTTTGCTTCGTCTGGCAGTACCGGGATCAAGGTGCTGCTGCAGTGCATGCTGTTTGTCTCCCTGTTTGAGCTGCTGCGCAAAGACGCACCCCTAACCATCATCTTCCCGGTCGATGAAACCCTACGGTTATCCGCCGAGAACTACATCCCGCTGATGAAAGCCCTGCATGAGAGGGGCGTAGTCACGGTGGCAGGCTTTCCAGACGGTAATCCCGAGGTGCTGTCGCACTTCACCCATAGCTACGAGTTTTTCCGTGATTCGGTCAACGGTGTTCTGGAGATACGCCAGTACCTGAACCCAGAACCGGACGAGCTTGACCGGATGGAATCTGAATTACGGGCACAGGAGACGGCTGAGGCATGAAAACGCTCCCCGACCACATTGTCACGGTACACCGGCTGTTGGTTTCTCAGCAGTTTATTTGCCCGACCACGCATCCAGAGCTGTTTCAGCAGCTACGCGAGGACAGCTTTGCCGAGGCGGTCAATGATTTTCTTGCAGGCCTTGGTTACCGCCTTAGCTGGGTGGGTGATGATGATTCGCCAGAGGTGTTTTTCTGCGGGCTTGTCTCCCTGGATGATAGCGATGACCGCAAGCATGCCGAAAAGACCCTGCTGGACATGCGCGACCAGATTTCCGCCTGCATCGAATTCTTCCGGTTGGTTGACCATGCCGGGCAAGGGCGCATCAGCCTGATCAGCGGCGGCGAGCTGCCTTTCTATTCCCTGCTGTCCGCCATTGATGCGCAGACACCCTACATTGATCAGTTGCGCGACCTGCAGGGCTTGAAGCTGTTTGAAAGCACCCGCAACGCGAAAGACAACGGGGATCGGCTTGCCCGTGTGTTCAAGGTAATGGTCGATCAGGGCTATCTGGTTCTGAATCACAGCGAATCCAAGATTTATCTGTTCACCGGAAAGCTGGCCTACCTGCAGCGTATCCTTGGCTGGCTGGCCGACTATCACAACATCCCCATCACCGAGCCTGAACAGCGGCAGGAGTACCAAGGGGGGCTGTTTTGAAGGCTGACGACTGGAACACGCTTGGGAAGGCATTGCAAAGCAATAGCGAGCTGCTGCAGGAGCTGGCGCTATCGGAAGATCACGCCATCAATAAACCAGACAGTATCAACGCTGGGCTGGGCTGGCTGATCGCCAAGGGGCTTATCGACGCCGAAGGCAACCAGCTTTTCATCAATAGCCTGCTGCTTGATATTGGGGCGCAGATTTCTATACCCGGCTTTGAGCGCACGGCGCCCGACCTTGAGGCAGCGCTGATCAAAATCGAGAGGCACAGTCAGGAATACCTGTTGGCCAAGCAGGAACTTGCCCACGCCGTCGCGGACAGACACCTCAGCAACCTTCGGCAAACGGTAAGCCGCGTCACCGGGCACTTGCGCGACGAGTGTCTGGCAACCCGCGCATTCATTGAGGGCGCCATGGGGTACTCTTCGCGCCCCTCGGAAACCTTGCGCGACATCGCAGATGCCAATGCCAGGCTCAAGCGGCTGCTGTCGAAGCTGCAGCCGTTCAATTTTGATTCGCTTCGGCGGATCGCCCAGGGTGACCGGGTATTGCAGCGCCTGCTGACACGCATCAATGCGTCATCACTGCTGTCATCCGTCACACGAAGAAATAGCGATTTCGCCGCCCTGATCGACCGACTGGATGCCCTGAATCTGGTGACGCGCAAGCGCAACCGCTTCCGCCTGCTGTTGCAGGGCATTGACAACTACCTGCTGGCAGGAAACACGCTCAACCCATCTGCACTGACCAGTGATCCCGCCAACCTGCATCTGTTACCGGCGCCAGCGGTAACACCACGCGGGTTTATCCCGGTTCCTGAGCAGGCTGGCGCCAGCATTCAGGCCATTGAATCCCTGCTTAACGCCTTGCCGCCGCCATCCGAACGCACGCCATCGGCGCCTGATGAGGATAGTGCGACCACCGGGCCGCAATCCATTCCAGTTGGCCAGGCAGCGGTCACGCAACTTGAGCAGGCGTTTATCAGGCCTCACCTGACAGCCATGATCAAATTGGTGGAGGCGTCCCAAGTCCCGGTGTCAGCGCGGCGCTACTGGCTGTCACAGGGCGACCCCGGCATCGAGATACGGCATTGGCTGTACGCGCTCAGTGCAGGGTATATGCAGCTATCAAAAGGGTCGCTCAGTCGCATCCTCACGCGCTACCGGCTTGAATACAGATACCGGCCAAGACAGCCCCACTCCGGTATGCGGCTGGCCTATGACATAGAGCTGCACCACAGGAGCCGACATGCGTCTCGATAACATACAAACCCTGCGCATGATCGAGAAGGTTGTTGTCGAAGGGCGCGATAGCGTGGTGCTGAATAAAACCTGGGAGGACATTCATGCGTTCCTTGGAATCGGAACCCGGCGCCACCGGCACCTGCTGCTGACCCGTCAGGATCGGGAAACCCTCAACACCATGGTGAGCCAGAGGATCAGTGTTGATCTGCGGTCAGGTGGTGGTAAGGCGGTAACGGGCCTTGCATCCCTTGGCCGCGCCGAGCTGAGCCAGGTGACACCCTACGAAAAGCTGTCGGGCAAGCCGGTCACCGAGGACATTGTGCTTATCGGCTCGCCATCAGGGGTGGTGAAGCTACCCGACACCTCGATTGCGCTTCCCGCTGGGATGGCTGTGAACTGCCATTACGCCCACCTGCACAACCTCGATACGGTTGTCATGGTCGAAAACCTGGCATCCATGTATTGCCTGAACAGCTATCCATTTCCTGAGTGTTTTCGTGATGCCGTGATGCTCTTTCGCGGGTCACCACAGCTAACCCCTGTCGCTGTTTCCAAAGCGATTGAGGGTGTCGGCCAGGTTATCTGTTTCCCCGACTACGACCCACAGGGCTTAATGAACAGCCTCACGCAGCGCAAATCCGTTGGCATGCTAGTGCCGAGCATGGCGGATATTCAGCACCTGCTGGCGCTGAAGCTGAATAAGGCTGCTGATTTTGACAAACAGGACGCGGCTAGGCGATGGCTGGCAGTGCATGCCGCTCACCTACCCTGCGTCAGCTTTATGCTGAATCACAGGGTAGCACTGTCCGAAGAGGCCATGACTCGAATCACGCGCCTTGAGATTGTCAGGACTTCCTTGCCCTAGCCGCTTACTAGGACTGGCGCAGGTGCGCAAGCGTGTGCGCGAAATAGCAACAACGCTACCTAATATCGCCCGGCAGGTTGCCAGCCAATCACCTGAGCTTGAAGGGAATCAAATTGTTGACCGCTTGCTTGAAATCATTGATCGCCGCGCTGCCCTGACACTGGATCGCTTGCCGGCTAATGCCTAGCGTCTGGCCAACGGCATTCGCAACCTTGAGGATACAAGGGAGAAACCGGCGCAGGATGCTGGAATCAGCGCCAGAGGTTTGCCGCGCCTTTGACCGGCGCCGAAATGCCTAGCATGACCAACACAACCGTACAGGCTGCTGGCGATGACGGGATTGGACGCCAGATATTAAACAAACCATCAGAGATTATTTTTCTCTGAATTCAACGGCCTCCCGAATACTCCCTTCGCTGGCGTCATCAGGAATGCTGATGCCAGCATTTTGGATACGCACTATAAAGTCATCGTCAAAGCCTAAATCGCGCATTCTTTCTATCCATTTTTGAAGACGCTCTGCCTTACGCCGAGCGCGACCCTGGTTTTTGGCCTGCTCTCGTCGAAGATCACCTGTTCGGCTACATACAGAACACCAAAGCTGCCATCAGAAAAGCGTGACCCCGCTGGGTTGATATGGGTAAACGGCGCGGTGGCGTAGCTGTAGCCGGTGATGCCCCAGGGTATTTCGTCGAGCGGTATCAATTGAAGGTTCCCGACTTGATTTTTCAGCAGGCGCTGTCACGCATCAGCTTTTCGCTGATTGCATCTGCAACCCATTGTTCCAGCTTCATGCGCTGGCGCTGGGCATCCCTGACGCATGCGGCCTTGAGGTTGCGCGGCACGTTGATATGGATGACGCTGGTGGCGACCTCTGCAGGCTGATCATCCTCGCTGGCAGGACGGTAACCGCGAGGCGGCATGCCAGCCAGCCCGTCACGGTAACCCTGTCCTTGCTCCCCGGTTTGCGCCATCCATCGAGCATGATGATCTTCGGTGTCAAATTGCGTGCTGTGGTAGTGGCGGCGCAGGCCTCGACGATAACCATTGATGTAATGGTCGTTGTCATGTGACTTGGCGACCTGCATGTAGAGCTTGAAGGTGTTTTCGTTGATCGTATCCATGTAAATCCCCAGTCAGTCAGGGCGGGCATTCGCATGCCCGCGAGTGTTCAACCGGCAAGCACGCGCTGCCACTGTTCATCAAGGTTCTCCGCGCCATACTTCGCTGCCAGCTTCTGCGCCCGCCTGAGTTGCTTGGCACGCTGGCGTGCCTCGACAATTTCACGCTCCGCTTTCAGACGCGCCTCATGGGCCTGAATCAATGGAAACTGCCGATAGATGGCATCAACTGCCGCCCTGCCCTGCTCTTTGGCCTGCTCGATAGCGCCGGGCTGGTACATGATAGCGAAGGCACCAGGCTGACCAATCAGGTTCTTTTCCTGTGGCATCCACACACTGACTGAACGCGCCAGCACAGGAACGCGCTGAGATTCGTCATGCATCACGAATTCAGCCGGCTCAATATCATCAATGTGCCGACCAGACGCCCACAACGGGGTTGTCAGGCGGATTTCAAAGCGATACCCGATTTCATGGTTGCCGCTGACATCGAACGAATACAGCTCAAAATGGCGGTAACGCTCAATCAGCTTCTGGCGTGCCACGGTAAAGCCGGCGCTTTCGGCTTCGGCCCTTGTTTGCGGTTTTGTGGTAACGGACATATCAGTTGCTCTCCATGCTGTTTTCGGTGACGAGTGCCAGAGCGTCAAGTGGCATTGTTTTGAGAATCGACTGGCCACCCAGGTTCTTGCCGTAGTTGAGGCGTACCCAGTGATGGCCCTTGGATTCCCAGTGCCTGACAACCGTTGCCTTGGCGCCTGGCAGGCTGTCAGCATAAAAATATCTGGTTTGTACACAGGTGCCGCGCTTGAGCGCGGACACCGGGGCGGACGGCAAATCAAGCGACGGGTACAGGCTGTTGGCCATGATGGTGCCCTCAGTCTTCGCCTGGCAGCATGATGGTGATGACCGGCTCGCCTTCGTCGCCGCCGCCAATGTGCATGGTCAGTGTGATCAGGCTGGTTTCGCCGCTATCGGAGCTGCACGCCACGTCAAAGCCCAGCACGCTTTTGTCGCCGTTGAGCTTGGCGGCAATGATTGCACCCCGGAGCACGTCCCGCAGGCGCTGGTTTTCTTCAAGCGGGGTGTTGTCGTCACTGCCTGTCAGGCAGTCATCCCAGGCGGCAATCGTCATGGCGACCGGAATTGGGAATCCGACAATGCGGGCGGCTGGTGTTACGTCAATCAGTACGCCATCGTCAATGGCAGAGGCTCGGCTGTAAACGGAAATGGAGTTAAAGCCTGCGGGCATTTTAAGCATGGTTGTATCCTCGATTCCTGATCCGGTCAGGCCCGGTGGCTGGTATTTAAGCGACACTTTCAGAATAAGCGCATTGCGCCTTTGCGTCAAGTTTTATTCCGGCGCTGTTGTGCTAACTCCGAGCAACGCCATCGCCCAGCGTGCTTCCGCTTTATCCCGGCCAGCAGCAGGGCGTGAATGCCACTCTTCGGCAGAAATGATCCGCTGATAGCCGTCCTCGGCGGCACCGCTGCTATTGGTGAGCGCCAATCGCACTCGCTTGCCATTGCGGCTGAACTGGGCGCGAACCTTTTTGCCAAGGTACTGCTCTGTCCAGCTGTATTGCTGTTTCCAGGCCATTACTTCGGCGTTGTGTTCCCCGTGAGCAATAAACATCGGGGTGACGTAGGGGAGCTTGTTTTCCTTTCTCATTGCGCACACCTGCTTGGTTCTGGAGGACGGAGGATGTCAACCCATCCTGATGCCAGGCGAGCGATCTGGTTCAAATCGCTTTGTTAGGTCACTCAGTTCATA
>Ga0075011_10002069_pt1 | contig 10867 bp, 9 predicted proteins | sample TARM_MetaG_T_14_FD_72354 | JGI IMG/M metagenome (GOLD analysis project Ga0075011, IMG submission 72354) | Freshwater microbial communities from Pennsylvania, USA, analyzing microbe dynamics in response to fracking - TARM_MetaG_T_14 | ecosystem: Environmental > Aquatic > Freshwater > River...
TCTTGCGCGATTTGTTCTTGATTCATTTCGTTTTGAACAGCATCAGTCATTTTGCATGTACCCTGTATTGTCGGTAAAAAGCTTAAAGGCCTGATTTCAGGCTAGCTTCAATAAATTTGTCTAAATCACCGTCCAGTACCGCTTGTGTATTACGGTTTTCTACGCCGGTGCGTAAATCTTTAATTCTAGAATCATCTAGTACGTATGAACGAATCTGGCTGCCCCAGCCGATGTCTGATTTAGCATCTTCATTCGCTTGTTTTTCAGCATTTTGCTTTTGAAGTTCAAGCTCAAACAGTTTCGCACGAAGCTGTTTCATTGCCTGATCTTTATTCTTATGCTGAGAACGGTCATTCTGACACTGTACCACTGTGTTGGTTGGCAAGTGTGTAATACGTACCGCTGATTCAGTGGTGTTTACGTGCTGACCACCAGCACCCGATGCACGATATACGTCAATACGCAGATCGGCCGGGTTAATGTCGATATCAATATTTTCATCCACTTCCGGGTAAATAAACGCAGAGGCAAAAGAAGTATGACGACGACCACCTGAATCGAACGGTGATTTACGAACCAAACGGTGAACGCCGGTTTCCGTACGTAACCAACCATAAGCGTAGTCACCGATAATGCGTACCGTGGCTGATTTAAGACCAGCAACCTCGCCTTCTGAAACTTCGATAACTTCGGTCTTAAAGCCTTTCGCTTCTGCCCAACGCAAATACATACGCAGCATCATGGAAGTCCAGTCTTGCGCTTCTGTACCACCAGAGCCAGATTGAAGATCGATATAGCAATCAGAGGTATCGTGGTCTCCAGAAAACATACGGCGAAACTCAAGCTGCTCCAGCTTCGCTTCCAGTTCAGCAAGCTCCGGTTCGATTTCATCGAACGTTTCCTGATCTTCTTCTTCTACAGCCAGTTCAAGAAGTCCTTCAACATCTTCGACCCCCTGATCAAGCTGATTAATCGTTTCAACAACCGCTTCCAGAGATGAACGCTCTTTACCCAGCGCCTGTGCACGCTCTGGTTCATTCCATACATCCGGTTGTTCAAGTTCTGCGTTGACTTCTTCTAGACGCTCTTTCTTCGCGTCATAGTCAAAGGTACCCCCTCAGGATATTCGTGCGCTCTGACACATCCTGCATGCGGTTTTTAATAGGATTGATTTCAAACATTTTCGCTTAAGCTTTATGAATAGAATTTAACCGAAGAATTCTACTGAAAAATGTGATGAAGATACAGGAAAAATTCGGGATATTTTGATGGAAGATAATGGCAAAACAATAAATTTCACTCATAAAAAAGAGGCGCTGACCGCTGTTTAAAAACAGTTGCAAGCGCCTCTTTAGAACCAAGTTAAGCTTATGCGGCTTCTCTTGTTAGTTTGGCTTTTTCGGAACCACCGACAAATATCATTACAACCATGGTTGCAAATGTTGGCAGTAACCAGCCCATACCAATCTCAAACAATGGTAGGAAATTGAATAAAGAGACGTCGAGACCTGATACTTTGGCCGCATCAATCAATGCAAACAACAGTGAAACTAAGATAACAATACGATACGCCAGTTGAGGATTAGCCAATTTGTTGCGAATAAAAGTTAACGCAACCAAAGCTATGGCTACCGGATATAAAGCAAATAGCACCGGTACAGATAACGCGATCAATTGCGCTAAACCAACGTTCGCGACCACAGCACAAGCAACACCGTTAATCAGAACCCAAACCTTATAAGACAATGGTGTATGAAGACTGAAGAAATCAGAACACGCAGAGATCAGGCCGATAGCCGTAGTCAAACAAGCCAAAAGAACGATAACCGAAAGAACAACCTGACCTTTCTCACCAAATAGGGAGATGACATACTGGCTCAGCACTACACCGCCATTGTCTGCACCCGCAGCCACTGATGAGCTGGTTGCCCCCAGATAAAACAGTGAGATGTAAACAAATGCCAGACCAATAGCAGCAATCATCGCGGCACTGATCAGGTATTTAGTTGTCGCATGACTTTCAGTAATCCCCTTACTTTTCAACGCATCAACAATAAGAATACCGAACATCAACGCCCCAAAAGTATCCATGGTGTTATACCCTTCAAGGAAACCTTTGGTCAGCGGTTGAGTTGCATACTCACCTTGTGCGGCAAGCATCTCACCTTGCGGGTAAAGGAACACACTGACGGATAACACAATCAAACCGATGAACAGGGCTGGGGTCAGAACTTTACCAATAACATCAATCAGCTTGCCCTGAGACCATGAGAAAAACATCGCTATAGCAAAAAACACCACAGAAAAGAGCGATAAATCAAGATTAGCCAGCAATGGCTTAACCGCCATCTCATAAGCGACAAGCCCTGTACGTGGGGCAGCGAACGCAGGACCAATGATGATAAATATCAGCGCAGCCATAATAAGAGAAGCTTTAACAGGAAGGTGTTTAGTTAAATGTTCCCAACTACCACCAGCAATTGCGATTGCAATAATTGTTGCCAGAGGGAGACCCACTGCCGTTAAAAGGAAACCAGTCATTGCCGGAAGAAGATGATCGCCAGCTAACTGGCCAGCTAACGGTGGAAATATGATGTTACCAGCGCCTAAAAAGAAGGCAAAAAGCATAAAGCCTAAAGCGATAATATCTGTTAATTTTAACGTCTGTTTCACAGATAACCCTTAATAATTATTCGTTAATGTTGTGTGTACCCAAGTAGCCTCAAAATGCACATTCACAGTTGAATTCTGCACAGTGTCTTTAGGTGGGAAACGGCTTTCCCAGGCTCAAAATAGGGGCGAATAATGAACAATCAAAACTCAATTAGCAAGTAACAAGCAAAAAACACCACATAAATTTACATACAGAGCCAAAAACCAGCATAAAACACTGGATTTAAAACCAACAACCAGCATAAAAAACCAATAAATTTTCATTATAAAATCAACGAAAATAGAACAAAATTTTATACATTTAATCAACAGTAGTTTTAGTCACTCTAAAAATAATAAAAGTCGATATTTCTTATGAAACCTAGCACATTAAAAACCAAAGGCTTTAAATTTAAGCAATTTACAATTGAAGAGGGACAAAGTGGCATGCCAGTCAGTACTGATGGCGTTTTACTTGGCGCATGGGCATTTGATAATGCACCAGCTACGATCTTGGATATTGGTACCGGAACAGGATTACTGACGCTAATGTGCGCGCAACGCTTTCCGGACAGCCGGATTGAAGCCATCGACATTGATAACTATGCCTACGATGCAGCGCAAGTAAATATAATGGCATCACCATGGGCAAATAGAATCGCTCTGCACCAGGCGGACGTACTTGAGCACAACTCTGAGCACAGTTTCGATGGAATTATTTGTAATCCGCCCTATTTTAACAGTGGGGAACATTCACAACACGCCCAAAGGGCTACAGCCAGACATACTCATACTTTAAATCATCAGCATTTAGCTCAGGCGGTATTCCAATTACTCTCTGCCTCAGGAACGGCCAGCTTTATTCTGCCAGTAACCGAAGGCGAGCAGTTTATCAATATCGCTGGGAAAAATGGGTTGTATCTATCCCGGCTTTGCAGGGTAAAACCCTCCACAACAAAGCACGCAAACCGATTGCTATTTGAGCTACGAAAAGACAATGGTGCTTACCAGCAAACCGAGCTAATTGTTCGTAATGAAATAGGCTACACTGAAGCTTTTATCGCCCTGACACGATCTTTTTATTTGAAGATGTAGAATTAATGATGTGATCTGAGTGACGATCCATCTATAATGTGCGCCCTTTATTTGACTGATCATTTAACTGATCAGATTTGACGACTTAGCCGAGCGCTTGTGGAGTATTTACAGTGATCAAATCTTTTGCTGACTTAGAACTGGATCCAAACCTCGTTGAGGCAATTGAAGAAATGGGGTTTGAACGCCCGACTCAAGTTCAGGCACAGGCAATTCCACAAGCTCTTGATGGAAAAGACGTGTGTGCATCGGCACCGACAGGAACCGGAAAAACAGCGGCATTTGTCATTCCCGCACTTCAGTACCTGCAAGATTTCCCACGTAAGAAAGCAGGTCCGGCTCGGGTTTTAATTCTAACCCCAACTCGTGAGCTGGCACTGCAAATTACCGAACAGGCCAAAGCGTTAGCCAAATACACCCACATGAATATCTTCAGTATTACCGGTGGTGTTCAGTATCAGGAACACGCCGATATTCTTGCCACTACTCAGGATATCGTTGTTGCGACTCCGGGTCGTCTGCTTGAATATATCGAAGCTGAGCGCTTCGACTGCCGGGCAATTGAATGGCTGATTCTTGATGAAGCAGATCGCATGCTGGATATGGGCTTTGGTCCTGTGGTTGACCGCCTGTCTGCAGAATGTCGCTGGCGTAAACAAACACTGCTGTTCTCTGCAACTCTGGAAGGTAAAGGCGTTGAAGGCTTTACCTCCGATCTCCTTAAAGAACCAGCAATCGTTAATGCAGAGCCGCCACGTCGTGAACGGAAAAAGATCACTCAGTGGTATCATCGTGCCGATGACATGGAGCATAAACTTGAGCTTCTGAAAAACATTCTTACAGAGCAATCTGAACGTGCAATCGTCTTCTTAAAAACTCGTGATCGTCTAGCAGACCTCCGCGCAGAGCTGGAGCGATCTCAAATTCCATGTGTGTGGATTCAGGGCGAAATGCCGCAGGATCGCCGCAACAATGCTATTTCACGCTTCCGCGATGGTTCAATTAATATCCTGCTTGCGACAGACGTTGCTGCACGCGGTATTGACGTACCTAATGTCAGCCACGTTATCAACTTCGATATGCCACGTACTGCTGACGTGTACTTACACCGCATCGGTCGTACCGCGCGCGCAGGTAAAAAAGGCAGTGCAATCTCTCTGGTTGAAGCTCACGACCAGCCAATGATTGAACGCGTCGCCCGCTACATAAAAGAAGATATTAAAGAACGCTATATCGAAGGTCTGCGTCCAAAGCATAAAAAACCAGTGTTTAAGAAGAAGAAACCTTCGACCAAGAAGAAAAAAGACGCAGGCAAAAAGAAAACAACGGTTAAGAAGAAAAAATAATTCTTAAAAGTGGAAAATAAAAAGCCGATGCGATGCATCGGCTTTTTTATATGACAAATCCAGTTAGACGTTCTTCCAGCTTTCGCAGGAAGAACAAAAAATGAACAAACAGAAAGCTTTTATCTATTAATGCTCTCGGGTTGCTCTGAATACCACTTCAGGAGAACGCTCCTGAGCCAGATTGAGGTTCACCATTGTCGGCGCGATATACGCCAGGTTATCACTGCCATCCAGTGCAAGGTTGCTCTGGTTTTTACGTTTGAATTCCTCAAACTTCTTAACATCATCACATTCAACCCAGCGGGCAGTTGCGACGTTAACACCTTCGTAAATTGCTTCTACGTTGTATTCGGATTTTAAGCGGGCAACAACCACATCAAACTGAAGCACACCAACCGCACCAACAATAAGATCATTATTTTGCAACGGACGAAAGACCTGAACAGCCCCTTCTTCAGACAGCTGAACCAAACCTTTAAGTAATTGTTTCTGCTTCAACGGATCTTTCAGACGGATTCGTCGGAACAGTTCCGGTGCAAAGTTAGGGATACCAGAGAACTTCAGTGCTTCGCCCTGAGTGAAGGTATCACCAATCTGAATTGTACCGTGGTTATGCAGACCGATAATATCACCAGCATACGCATGTTCTGCTCGGGAACGGTCTCCCGCCATAAAGGTAACCGCATCAGAAATACTGACTTGCTTACCTAAACGTACATGGTTCATCTTCATACCTTGCTTATAGGTACCAGATACAATACGCATAAAAGCAATGCGGTCACGGTGTTTAGGATCCATGTTGGCCTGAATCTTAAATACGAAGCCAGAAAACTTCTCTTCTGTCGCTTCGACATCACGCTCAGCAGTTTGACGATTCTTCGGTGCGGGTGCCCACTCTGTTAAACCGTCTAACATATGATCGACACCAAAGTTACCCAGTGCAGTACCAAAATATACCGGCGTTAATTCACCAGACAGAAATGGTTCAAGTTCAAACTCAGGACAAGCCCCCATAACAAGCTCAAGCTCTTCACGCACGCTTTCCGCCAGACCAGCACCAACCTCTTCATCCAGCTCCGGGTTATCCAGCCCCTTGATGATTCGAACTTCCTGAATCTCATGACCATGGCCGGATTCGTAAAGAATCGTCTCATCACGGTGAATGTGGTACACACCTTTAAACTCTTTACCACAACCAATTGGCCAGGTAACAGGCGCACACATCATTCCCAGTTCGTTTTCAACTTCATCCAACACTTCCATTGGGTCACGAACATCACGGTCCAGTTTGTTCATAAACGTAACGATCGGAGTATCACGCAGACGGGTTACTTCCATAAGCTTACGCGTACGATCCTCGACACCTTTTGCCGCATCGATCACCATCAAACAGGAGTCAACCGCAGTCAGGGTACGGTAAGTATCTTCAGAAAAGTCTTCGTGCCCCGGAGTATCGAGAAGGTTTACCAAGCAATCGTTGTAAGGAAACTGCATCACAGAAGTGGTTACCGAAATACCACGTTCTTTTTCCATTTCCATCCAGTCAGATTTTGCGTGTTGTGCTGAACCACGACCTTTTACCGAACCCGCTTTTTGAATCGCGTTTCCGAATAACAGTACTTTTTCGGTGATGGTGGTTTTACCCGCATCCGGGTGGGAAATAATTGCGAAAGTTCTTCGCTTGCTAACTTCGCCTAGAAATGTCTGATCTGCCATTAGAAAGTTCTTTAAATTCTGATACGGGAAAGAAATATCGCTACAACTTAAGCCTAATGCTTACCGGTTGTATGAATAATCCCGTGAGTTAATCGTAATTGGGCGCTATTTTCGCTGATTCTGACTTCATACACAATCAAAGCTTGGCGATTAAACCGATCTGAGGGGAACAACTCTAACATTATTGATAAAAATAATTATTTAACCTTATGTAATTAAATCTTTACCAGGTAGTATTAATCGAGATAGTTCAAAAAACGCCCAACGCCAAAGGCTTGTGACAAAGCTTTAATATTTATACCTGACTTATCTATGGTTGTTTCGTTTATTCCCCAGCATGAACTATAACTATAAGAGAATAAAAGGAACTGTCGCGAATTATGTCTAAAACAAAGCAGATAAATTCACTGGCATTTAACCAGGCGAAAACAGTATTTCTGGTATCAGTGATACTGGGGCTTTGTTTTAGTTGTTATCAGGCGATTGTTGATCTTCGTATTGAACAGAAACGAATCGAAGAAAGCTATCAGTTTAAACTGATGCAAAGCTATACCAACGCCAGTCTCGCAGCCTACCATTTAAACAGCATTCTTGCCGGACAAGTATCGACCAGCCTGATGTCAGATCCTGCAATATATAAAGTTGAAATTATTGATGATTTTGGTGACACGTTAATCATAAAAGAACGGCCGGTTCCTGAAATTGGTGCGTTCATAAAACTGATATCGGATTATTTTACGCCTGAAAACCCAACCTTCAGTACCGAACTGCATCAACCAGAATCTAACGTCGTCGTAGGAAGGCTGAATTTTTCAGTCGATGGTAATCACCTCGCAACCGGTTTTATCAATAAAACCACTCAGGTTTTGCTCTTTGATTTGTTAAGAAACGTATTGTTAACCTGCATCCTATTGATATTTTTCTACCATAAACTCTCAAAACCAATCATATTATTAAACCGTTGGGTGCGCTCACTACAATCAAAAAACCATATTACCCCGCCCCCCATTCCGGAAAAAGAGGATGAAATCAGCGAACTTGCCTTTAACTTTCACCAACTATGGAAAGAAAGAGAAAAAGCAGAAGTTAAACTCAATCAGCTTGCCTATTATGACACCCTGACCGGGTTAGCTAATCGAAGCCTGTTACTCAATAAACTCTCTCAGGCAATAGAAGAAGCGGCAAATACACACTCGACCGGAGTTCTGTTTTATATCGATATTGACCGGTTTAAAACCATTAATGATTCGTTAGGACATGACATTGGCGATCATCTGATTCGGGCCATTGCGTTACGTATTGAATCCTGGGCTGAAAATGGATATATCGCCGCCCGTATTGGTGGGGATGAATTTGCCGTGCTCAACGCCAACGTCAACACCAACGAAGTGAAGAGTTCAGCGCAACAGTTACTATCTTTGCTGTCAAATCCATATTCCATAGACGGACACCAACTCTATTGTACCGTTAGCTTGGGCATCAGCGCCTTCCCTGAGAATATAAACTCCAACATCGATGTTCTTCGCCAGGCCGATACTGCTCTTTATCGCGCCAAGGTAGGCGGACGGAATAAGTATGTCTTTTACAGGCCGGAAATGCAGGCTCAGATTGAGTCATTCCTGACCGTTGAAAAAGGGCTACACGAAGCCTTATCAGACAATCAGTTAGAGCTTTATTATCAACCTCAGGTCGATATACATCATAATATAATTGGTGTTGAAGCGCTCATCCGCTGGAATCATCCTGATAAAGGCCAGCTTCCGCCGGGTGTCTTTATGCCAATAGCAGAAGAAACAGGGCAGATCTTATCAATCGGTAATTGGATTATTGAACAGGCATGCTTCCAGTATGCACAGTGGCGCAATTTAGGATTACTTCCAGTTCACTTTCGCCGTCTGGCAATAAACATTAGTCCGCTGCAGTTTGCACAGGCCAGCTTTGTCGATTTTATCAATGATACCCTGAAAAAAGCCGGTATTTCTGGTGAGCATATTGAATTAGAAATTACCGAAGGTTTATTACTGGAAAATGTCGAAACCTCAATTGATAAGATGGTTCTTCTCAAACAAAGCGGTATCAGTATTTCCATTGATGACTTTGGTACCGGATATTCCTCACTGCGTTACCTCAAGCACTTGTCAGTGGATATGCTAAAAATAGACAGATCTTTTGTCACACAACTGCATCTGGACGAAAGTGATCAGGCCATCGTCGATACAATCGTAATGATGGCACGGCGACTCAAACTGGAAGTCATTGCTGAAGGGGTCGAGAGCCTCTCGGAATTAAACGCATTAAAAGCTTTAGGTTGTGAACAATTTCAGGGGTATTTATTTGATAAACCACTTCCGCCCCATGAGGTTACTCTGAAGTTTCAAAGCAACCCTTACCTATCCATTGATAGCACAAATACCATTCGTCTGGGGCAGAGTCGTTAGAAAAAGTAGTAGCTCATAATAATGGCGTCTTCTTTTCCTTTTTGTGTCGGATAGTAATCTACACGACGATCTATCTCATTAAATCCCAGCTTTTGGTACAACTCAAATGCGCGCGCATTACTTTCTCGTACTTCAAGCCAGGCACTTTCTGCGTTTAACGCTTCACATTGATCTAAAAAGAATTGCGTTAACTGTTTACCATAGCCTTTCCCCTGCATAGCGGTATCAACCACAATATTAAGTAAAGAGACTTCCCCCACTATATTCTGTGCATAAAAATAACCAATAACCCTATCATCCATGACCATTGCGAAGTGACAGGCACCACGACTGGTTAAATTACGCACCATAGACTCTTTCCACGGATGACTATGCGCCTGTTGCTCAATTTGCCACACCTGATCCAGGTGCTGCTCTGCTAATGGTAAAAATTGTATCGACATCGGATAACCATAACTAGGTGTAAAAAGTCAGTCTTTGGTGTAAGAACAAATTTGCTGCCACAAATCACGGCGATGCTGAGTATGTCCTTCAACTTCTGACAACAGGGGAGATTTTAGCGTTTTTACGCTGGAAAATATTTGACTTTCACAGCCTGAGAACCAGACCCATTCGACTGAAGACAGATCAATACTGGTCAGGTTATGTGGAAACACATGCTGAGCTTGTTCAAGTTTTACGTTAAAGCTTTTCAACACTTTTTCAAATAACGCAATTTCATTCGCTGTAGGGAAGTTCGGGCACACCAGTAAGAGTATACAATCACTACCAAGTTTCACTTTTGTGGGTTGGTAGCCTTGTAGACGTTCAGGGTGAGTTAGCTCCCAACTCTGAATACCCATAGCGTGTAACAGTTGCTGCTCTCGGTTCAACATCATCATTCAGGGGGTATAGCCTCAGGGGGATCCGGCGTAATCACCGAACCACCTTGTTTAGCGAAGTAAAGATTAAGTAAATGCTACCAAACTTCCATTCAGTGTGTAACAAAAAAGGAGCTTTTCAGCCCCTTTGATATCAATCTATGTCAATTTCTGTTCGTACTTGATGGCTAAAACCACCAATACTCTAAACAATCAACTCTCCAGATGGGATTACGCCAACAGCTCAAATTCCGGACAGTAATCAATTTGCCCCTGTTTACCATCAAGCGCATTGTCCCACAAAGCTAATATCTGAAAAGCCTCTGTCGGTACCTGCCACTGACACTGAAAACCATATTTATCCGCAGCTTCAAAACCAAAACGCTGATAATAACCCGGGTCCCCTAATACTACGCAAACCGGATAGCCCAGTTCACCTAAAGAACTTAAGCCTTCTCTTACCAACTCAGCGCCTACGCCTTGTTTACGGTAATCTTCTCTAACTGCCAGAGGTGCTAACCCCTGCCAGTTCAGCTGTTCACCTTCAACAGCCACTGGGCTGAACATGGCAAAACCAATAATTTCGCCATCATCTTCACAGGCAACAAGTGACAATGTACGGTTGCCGTTTTCGCGCAAAGACATCACCAGATTGGCTTCAGCTTCGGTTGTAAAAACTGACTTTAAAAGTTGATCAACAACCAGTATGTCAGCAGGTGCTTCAGTTCGAATAAGCATTCACTACCTCTTTATGTGCGTT
>Ga0075011_10002072_pt1 | contig 10860 bp, 8 predicted proteins | sample TARM_MetaG_T_14_FD_72354 | JGI IMG/M metagenome (GOLD analysis project Ga0075011, IMG submission 72354) | Freshwater microbial communities from Pennsylvania, USA, analyzing microbe dynamics in response to fracking - TARM_MetaG_T_14 | ecosystem: Environmental > Aquatic > Freshwater > River...
TAGTTATATAAATAATCATAGCGATTTTTAATAGTAAAGTTATCTGTCAGCTGATAATAATTAGTAATCTTCCGTACTTCATATCTGTCATATTCTCTTCCTTCTGTCAGATAATAAATTTCCCCACTATTTTTCTCACCAATCTGATATGGATATTTAAACTCTGCCGTCAGACCTCGATCACTGTCATAGCCTAACTTAGGAACCGGAAAAGTACTCTTCAAAGGATTTTCTTCATCATTTGGGTCATATTCAGCTGAATAATATGGGAGGTAAAATACCGGTATATTAGCTATATAAGGAACTATTTCAAAAACATCCAGAGAATTATCAGCATTAATTTTTATTTCTTGAGCTTTAAAGTGATAATGAGGCTCTTTTCTGATGCAGGGAGTAAATTCTGCAGCTTCCATTTCTGCCTCAACCGGAGATACCGAAAGTATCCTAAGAGTTTTACCGGAAAAATTAAGTTCGCCGATACTGCCGTCTGCCCCATATAGTTCTCCTTCTTCACTTTCATAATTATAAGTTAAACTATCTCCATAAAGATCATCTTTATCAGAATGGATTACTACCCCGTCTAATGCTTTAATCGTTTTTGTGTTGGTATCAACTGTTATTTTATTTGATTCGACTATAAAGTCCGAAGATTTAAAAGAAGCATTACCTTCAAAAAGGACCAGACCTTCTGCCTGCAGAAAAGTTATATCATCAGCTCGCAGTACATAATTATCTCCCGGCTCTACTTCAGCTGCTGAAACAGCAGCTGTAAAGCCCATAGAAAAAATCAAGCTTAAAATAATTATTAAAGTGACTTTGCCTTGAATAATATTATTTAGCACAACAATTCTCCTAATTAATTTTTAAAACCTGCCTAAGTTAAATGCTCAGGCAGGTTAATAATTAAAAATTTATTTTACAACTACACCATATAGTTCTTTGCTTTCAGTTACCTGAATATACATTTCAGATCCTGCAGGAATTTCTTCATCTTTACCTTCGACAAAATAACCTGCAACTACTCCAGGCAAACCAAGAATAGCAGTTCCTAAAACACTGGCTCCTATTGCAAATTTTTGCGATTCATTTTCTTGCTGAGCTTCTTTTCGGATAGCCACAGCCAAATCTGAACCATCTATTGTTTCTAGTTGAGGAAAACCAATTTTAATATCTCCATCTTTACCCATTTTACCGGCTTCTTCAATCTCGGTTATTTCTAATTCGCCGCGGGTACCCTTAGGAATAATCAGTGTATTTTTAACTTTAATATCTTCAATCACTTTATAAGCAACCTTTTCACCTCTACGAGCAGTATTAGAATTTATCTTATCTAATAATTGAACTCGTATTAATTGGTTATTTCGACTTTCTACTTTTTGGACCGGCATTTCCTGGCCCTTAATAGTTAAGTTATATAGCTGTTGAATTCTTTCTTTAATTGGCCCCTGATTTACTTCTCCACTGACCATTTCTTCTAAGCCATCCAACCTCTGAATTAAATTTCCTCCTACTAATTCTCCTCTAATTGACCATTCAATGGTATTATATAAGAATACTAATGAAGGTGAGCTTTCAGAACTAATTAAAAAATCATCAATTAATTTTTCTGTCCGCTCTACAATTGAACCCGATTGTTTGGCATTATAGACTGTTTCTTCTACCTCATCAACTCTGGTTAAAATAGGTTTATCCGAAACTGAGCCATAAAGAATTTTTTCTATCGCTCCCAGTTCTGCCAGGGGAATAATACCGGCAGCCTGCGCCTGATTGAATTTTAAAAAAGGGCTAAAAACTAAAACTGTTAGAACAAATATACTGATTATTTTTCTGATTTTTAATGACAAAAGTCCTACACCATCCTTTTATTTATATTTATTAAAAATTAACTTCAAAAGAAGCTCTAATTTTTTGCTCTGCTTCTTCTTCATCTTCTCCTTCAATTAATTCATAACCTAAAGCAAGACCATAATCTTCACTAATGTTAACTCCAAGGCCTAAATCCCAGGCTGTTTTTTGCTGATTCAAATCATTAGTTAGCTGATTTAAATCAAGCAGTTTATAAGAGGCACTGAAAGTCGCTAAATTATTAAAAGCAAAGTCTATCCCGGTTATTCTTTGAGTAATATCATCTGCTGTATCAACCTGATAACGAGCTCTAATTGAAGACCCTTCTGGATAACTGTATTCGACTCCAAAAACTGTTGAGTCTCCTGCACCCTCCCAGTCTTTATCATAATAGTTTCCAAACTGATTATTATCTATAAAGTCAGCAGATAAGGTAACACGATCATTACTTTTATAAGCTACCCCAAGACTGCGGCTGCTTTCTAATTCGTTTTGATAAACTTTACGAACATTATTATTTACTGCTGCCGGATTATTATTATCTACCTTAAAATTATCATTTGTTTCTTCTAGATTAATAGTTGTGTTTTCATTAGCACTGATTTCTCCACTTTCTGAAACGGCAGTACTAGCATTTTGAACATCCCACCACTCTTCATTTAAAAGAGAGTAGCCTGCTCGAATCAAAGTCCGAGAGTTAAGGGCATATTCTAGTTGAAAATCAGCTTTCGTTTCTAATTTTTTAGCTTCTGATTGGGAATAGCTTGCATCAAAATTTAAATCTGTTAAGATATTTAAATGCTGAGAATTATTAAGAGTAGTTTCGGTTAATGAAAATGTACCATTTTCAAAAGTCAATTGATCTATATCCTGGTCTTCTTCACTGTCAAATTGAGAAGCAATACCAAGTAATTCCTCTCTTGCTGATTGAGAAAAATTCTTCTCCTGAGACAGGTCTAAATCTTCTAAATTAGTCTCTTCATCAACATTAAGTTTTTGATTTTCTTGAGCATAAATATTAAATGAGAATAAAAGTATAAAAATTATTGATAAAGCAATTATCTTTTTCATCTACCTGCCTCCTTTCGAAATCTAATTACACACTTTAATTATAACAGATATCAAGTCAATAATCCAGACAACTGAGTTAAAATTTTAAATTGTGATAACTAAATATTATACAAGATTGACATCCTCCCCGCCCGTTCCTTACGTCACGAACGAGGATTCCTAAAAGAACTTTCACCGAAACTCTCTTTTGTATTACGCAATGATAGTTTCGGTATTAGGCCATCGAGGCCGTCACGAGGTTGCCAAATGATTAGAGGACAGTCTATTTCTAGTAGTCCAATTCACTGAAACTTTCTTTTGATTACGCAATGATAGTTTCAGTATTAGGCCATTGAGACCGTGCGGTTAGATTTTTTAATTTTGTTGCATTTAGAACAACTCTGGGAGGTATATTTAGGATTTATATATTCTACCTTGATCCCAGCTAATTCAGCTTTGTATTTAATAAATTGTTGAAGTTGATAGAAAGTCCAGCTATGAAGGTTTCTATCTGCTCTATTAAGACTTCTAGCAGTATTTCGGATATTCTCTAGATTCTCCATAATTATAGTCCCAACTTTCTTTTGCACAGCAAAATTAATAAGTTGGCGACTAATTTTATGGTTTAAATCAGTCATCCATCTCTGTTCTTTGTCATTAATATTTTTAATAGCTCTAACTTTTTTAGATTGACCCAGTTTTCTTCTTAACATACGATACTTTTTGCGGATAAAACCTGCCTGTTTACCATTGTGGAATTGACGACTAATCTCTTTACCTTGAGAGTTTTTAACACTGGCAACTGCTAATTGTCGAAGCCCTATATCAATCCCCATTAAATTAAAGGTAGAATTTTTTTTAGCAGCAAATTTAATTGTTACAGCAAAGAACCATTTGCCTCTTTTGTAGAAGAGACTGGCTTTACCCAACTTGCAGCCACTATCGATATGCTGCTGCAGCTTTTCAAACCTTTCAGTCTGCTTAACAGGAAAGGCGAATCTTTTGCATTTGCTGGTATAAAGCGGTATTGAGATTATATGGTGATCAATCTTATAATTTTGATTATTATAGCAAATAGGCTGGTTAGCTTTGAATTCGATATTATCTTTATCAGAACCAGATTTTAAGAATAGTTTGTGGAGAATTTTAACTTCCCTAATATTCTGATTTTTAACAGCGGCGACGGTCTCGATGACCTAGTGCTGTGACGCGCTCGATGTGCTAATGCTGAGCTAACCATGCGTTTACTGAAAAAAGCTCAGTGAGCCGACCTTGCGTTTATAATGAAGACTCAGTGCAGGTAGGTTTATCTCTTTAAAGTCAGCAGAACTCAAATTAGTTTCTCCTGCTTTAAGTTTGGCAGCGACAGCCTGACGATTCTTAACTACTTCAGCAATGTTATTTAAGAATATATTTTCTTTTCTTTTAGTTGGTTTTAATAACTCCAGTACATATGTTAATTGCATATCAAACACCTTTTTCATTAATTATTAAATATCAATGATATTTTAAGCCAATGCAAAAACTTTATTACTAAGTATATTATACCACTAAAAGAACAAACGTTCAACAAATATAAAGCTTTTTTAACTATGGATTAGCTGATTCATCCCCGCCCATTGACATAAGCGAGGCTTTCTCAGCTAAATTCGGTAATTAACTATGTTATAATTAAAGCAAATCACTAGCATTGCATAAAAATATTTAAGAAAAGTCAAGTTCTATTTTCAGCGAAAATATTTGCTTAAAATAGAAAAACTCCTTATAATTGGGATTAGGATAGTCTTTGTCCAAATCCCAAAAAATAAGGAGCAATCACTATGGACAAAGATATCACAGAAACCACATTTAATCAACTACTTGTTTCAATAAATTTTAATTTATTTTCAAAAATTGTTACTGAACTTGAACTGGATAAGTATACTAAAAAACTTACAACCAAAAGATTATTTCAAATTTTACTCTATGGTCAGCTTGAATCTGTTAGCTCTCTTGACAGCTTAAGTATAGATGTCAGTAATAAATCTAATCTTAAAAAAGAAATTGGTTTAGATTCAATTAGTGCCTCTCAACTTTCGAGAAGATTAAGAGATATTCCGCCAGTTATCTTTGAAAAAATATTTAATCAGATTAAACTAGAGGCTCTGGCAAAAAGAGGAGCTAATTTCTATAGGAATCATCTTGGTCAGTTAAACATCATTGATGCATCAACTGTCTCTATGGCTTTAAGTAATTATCCCTGGGCTGATTTTAGATCAACTAAAGCAGGAATTAAAATACATACTCGCATTATTTATGATGGGGATATTATGCCTGATAAAGTTGAAAACTGTAATTATTGATGGCCAGGAAGTTAAAGATTCTACTGTTCTCTTAGGTGACAAAAAACAGGATAAACAGATGGATAACATCTTAAGAATCTTAGAGATACCTGACAGAGAGAATGCTGTTAAATCACAGATATTTACAGCTTTAATTAGCTTTGTACTACTTACTCTTTTAAAAAGAGAAGCCAATACAGATAAGAGTTTATTTAAAGTGCTTAAATACTTCAGAGCCTGTAAGTTTGAGAGTTTAAAAGCTTTTATCAGAAAGATAAATCGATCACCATCACGCTCATCTAAAGGTCGAAGAGTGATAGATTACGAAAAAATCTATCAGCTAACCGAAAGGCAGGTGATGGCAGGAGAAACAGAGCTTTTATATTCAACAGAATTCAATCCAGTAATTCTGTAAAAAGAACAAATATATCATGGTAAAATGTGGATAAAGACTATCTCTTAGTACTCCATTATCTCTTTTTCTTAAAAAAGGATAAGGGTGTGACTGAATATTCTGTAGATAGTATACTTTATCAATAACTTAAATTTGACAACGCTTAAATATTTTTATGCAATGCTAGTGAGTTAAAATATAAAGAAGGAGTGTTAAGATGTCTGTAGAAGTTTCTTTTATCGCTGCTTTATCAGCAGGACTGCTTTCCTTTTTTTCACCCTGTATTTTACCATTAATCCCAACTTATTTATCATATATGCTTGGCGATTATGCTAAAGCTCAGAAAAAAGATAATAGTCTATCATTAATTATTAGATCTCTTAGTTTTATTAGTGGTTTTACGGTTATTTTTATTCTTTTAGGATTATCAGCAACATTTTTAGGTAAGTTTTTAATTCAAAATCAAAATCTGCTGACAACTGTTGGGGGAGTGATCATTATTATTTTTGGCCTCCATTTAACAGGTATTTTTGAAATAAAGTATTTTTACAGAGAAAAGAAATTTGAACTACCAGCTTATTTAAAGGGTAATTTAAAAGCTTTTGTGATGGGAGTAGTGCTGGCAGTTGGCTGGACACCCTGTATCGGTCCGATTTTAAGCTCAATTTTAATCGCAGCCAGCAGCAGAGCTAATATCGCAGAAGGTGGCTTTTTATTATTCTTTTATGCAGTTGGTCTTGCAGTTCCCTTCTTTTTAACAGCAGTCTTTATGGATTATTTTTTACCTAAATTTAAAGCTTTTAATAAATACTTGCCGCTTGTTAATAAGATAACGGGTACACTTTTAATTATTTTTGGTTTAATGATGGTTACAGGTTATTTAGAAGTTCTAAATCGGATGTTGTTATAAATAACAAAGCCTTCAAACAGAATTTGAAATCTGTCTGAAGGCTTTTAAAATATAGTATTAAGTTTTAATAAAGATTAACTCTCTTAATTTAAAAACTTTTAATTATAAATTAAATCTTGCAACTAGATCTTCTAATTGTTCTGCGCGTACTGAAAGCTCATCTGCTAGTGTTGAAACCTGATCTACAGATGCACTCTGTTCTTCACTGGCAGCAGCCACCTCTTCTGCCGAGGCTGAAGTTTCCTCTGAAATCCCAGCAATATTATGAGCATTTTCTGCTATTTCCTTGCTAAAATTATTTGTCTGCTTTACAATTTCTGCAGAACGCTCCATTCCTTCACTTATACTCTGCAGAGCATTCCGAATATCACTAAAGGTAACATTTGCTGATTCTACTAGTTCTTCTCCATCTAAAATTTCTTTTTCACTGACTTTCATTTCACTACCAACAGATTTAGTGGTTTCAGAAACTTGATCAATTAATTTTTTAATCTTTTCAGCGGAAGTGGAAGATTCTTCTGCTAAATCTCTAATTTCATCTGCAACTACTGAAAAACCTCTGCCGGCTTCGCCAGCTCTGGCAGCCTCAATAGCAGCATTTAAGGCTAATAAATTAGTTTGATCAGCTATATTATCTATAATATCAATTATACTCCCAATCTCTTGCGAAATAGATTCTAAATCTCTGATATCTGCAGCAACCTCACGCACAGATTTGACTATCTGTTCCATTTGAGAATTTAGATTTTTCATTTTAGTAAAGCCTTTTTCAGTTACCTGATTCATATTATCAGTCATTTCTACTACCTGATTATTATTATTTTCTAGATTTTCAATACCTTCTGAAAGCTGCTGAATATTTAAGGAAACATTTTCAACACTTTTAGCCTGTTCATCTGCACCAGTGGCAACCTCCTGAATAGATAATGCTACCTGCTGAGAAGTATTACCCACTTCTTTAGAACTTTCTTCTAAGTAATCCGCAGTATCTGAGACCTGATCTGAAGTATCTTTAATATTTTTAACAAGATCTTTTAAATCTTTAACCATTCTATTAAATATATTACCCAGACTGCCGAGTTCATCCTGACGCTTGATATTTAGTTCTACATCAAGATTTCCTTCTGCCACATTTTGCATCTGATTACCATAATTTAAAATTGGTTTAACTATACTTTTACGTACATAAAAAGTTATTATCAAAATTAAGATTGCTAAAATAATAAGTGAAGCAATAATTATCTGCCTTAATATTTCTCTATTGGCACTATAAGCTTCAGCAAGTGGTACCTGAGCAAATACTGAAGCGTTAAGAGCTTCAACAGGCACAAAAGAGGCAAGTTTTTGCTCTCCACCTTCTGTATATTCTAAATAGCCACTCTCACCAGCTAAAGCCCGGCTTAAGTCTATATCCTGACTGATATCGTAACGTTCATCAACAAGCTTCTGATCAGGATGAGCCAGTGTTTTACCTTCTTGATCAACCATAAATGCATATCCTGCTTCTCCCACTTTAGTAGAAGCAATTAGATCACTAATAACTTTTAAAGAAATATCACCAGCCATTACCCCAACTGAATTTCCATTTAACTCTACTTTTTTGGCTACTGAGATAATAATTTCTCCACTACCAGCATCAATATAGGGATCAGTCCAAACTACCTCATCTGTTTTAACAGCATTTTTATACCACGGTCGCTGCCTTGGATCATAACCTTCGGGTAGATTCTGATCTGGTTTAATATAAATCTCTCCATCAGCTGCACCAAAATAAACGCTTTTAAATTGATCATAATTTGCTAAAATACTGTTAAAAATAGAATTCATCTCCTCAATCTCAGTATTTTTAACTGAATTTTGAGAAGAGGCAAATTCTATTATCGATTTACCATTATTTAAAAAACCATTGATCTCCGACTTTAAAACTGTTGCTATGTCATTGTTTCTGGTCCTGGCCATTCCCGTTATTTTATCTGCAGCTGTATTATTAATCATATAGCCCAGTCCAATCATCCCCAAAATAACTACTACAGATATAATTGTAATAATTTTAATACTTAAACTCTTATTAAAATTTAACTTATCAATAAAACTCTTATCTTTCTGATCTGCCAAATTACTCACCTCTCATATTTTTATCTCAAATGATCTTAAAACCTAAGCCTAAATCAACAAAATATTATAGTACACTATTATACATTATTCGACATTTATAGCTATAAACCTCTAAATAGTACTAAATTGAATAAATTTAATTATTTTCAATAAATTTCTGCTCTAACAACTCATTAATTTCTGCAAAAGGAACTGCCCTACTGAATAAATAACCCTGGATATAATCACAATCAACAGCCTTCAACTTATTCAATTGTTCCTTAGTTTCTACTCCTTCAGCAACTACAGGTAAATCAAGACTGTGAAATAAACTAATTAAACTATCGATCGTGTTTAAGCTTTCATATTCTAAAAACTTTTCAATTAAAACTTTATCCAGCTTTACCTTTGCAAAAGAAATATAGGTTAGGTAACTCAAAGAAGAATAACCAGTTCCAAAATCATCTAGAGCTAATTTGATCCCTAAGTCACTTAACTTTTTTAAATAATTTAACGCCTTTTCTTTTTGATAAATTAAAAGACTTTCTGTTATTTCAATCTCCAAATATTTGGACTCAAGTTTATTTTCTTTTAATTTCTCAGCTATAAAATCAATGTAATCCAAATCATTTAACTGCTGAACTGAAAAATTAATAGAAATCTTGATAGATTTCTTAGATAGGTTTTGCAAAATTACCAAATCCTTAATTGCTCTTTCTGTCACCCACCTACCAATTTCGATAATTTGACCACTTTCTTCTGCCACCGGAATGAATTTAGCAGGAGACATATTATAGTCTTTTAACCTCAGCAGTGCCTCAAAAGATTCGATTTCACCACTTTCTATATCAACCTGAGGCTGGTATTTTAATTCAAAATCTTTATTTTTTACAGCATTCCTCAGTATCTCTCTCACTTGTTTTTTATCTTTGATTTTATCAAATATTTCTGAAGTATAAAACAAATAGTATCCATTATTAAGCTCTTTAGCCTGATACATCGCTGTATCAGCCATTGTTATTAATTCATATCCCTCAGAAGAATCTTTCGGATAACAGCTAATTCCAAGACTAAAATCAAGATAAAACTCACTTTCATTAACTACAAAAGGCTCAGAAACTATTTGCTTTAACTTAAAGATATATTTTTTAATGTCTTGAGTTAAATTAATATTTTCAATCAGCAGTAAAAATTCATCACCACCATATCTAGCAGCAAAAACATTATCAGCAAAAGAACTTAAAAGAAGCTGGCTGAATTTTTTTAATAATTGATCTCCATATATATGACCAACTGTATCGTTAATTTCTTTAAAATTATCAAAATCTAATAAAATAACTGCAGCTTTAGATTTTGTGGCCAATACTTCTTTTAATTTCTTCATGAATTTTCTTCTATTGGCAAGTCCAGTTAAAGGATCATGATTCGCCTGATATTTTAGATCTTCACTTAAATTTGTTATTTCCCGATTATATTCTTCTAACTGCTGATATGCAGCAGAAATTTCTCCAGTCATATAATTAAAATTTTGTGACAGTTTACCTATTTCATCATTTCTTGTCTCATTAATATTCACATCAAAATCACCATTCGCAACTTTAATAACCTTATCAATTAAATAATGGAGTGGATCAAGTAAATATTTTTTGTTAATAACATAAACTGTGATAATTAAAATAACAATTACCAGCAGACTCGTCTTGAAAATAATAGTTTCCATTCTATTTCTAACAGAAAAGGCTTCTTCACTTTTAATCTGGGAAAAAACAGTACTGTTTAGCCTCTCTAAAGAAACAAAAGATGCTAATATTTGATCACCATTATTTTCATATCTTAATGATCCAGCTTGACTGTTAGCAACTTTATCATAATCTAAGACCTTATTTGTATTATATCTTTTTTCTACAAGGCTTTGATCAGGATGAGCAATAACCTCGCCTTTTTGATTTACTATATAGGCATAACCTGTTTTACCTATTTTTTTATTAGCGATAGTATCACTTAACTGCTCAAGTAAAATATCACCAGCTAAAACTCCTATAATCTCTCCCTGCTTATTTCTAATCGGGAGAGCTGCAGTAATCATTAAAAATTCTTGATTTGCATCTAAATAAGAATCTGTCCAAATCATTTTTTCTTTTTCTACAGCTTTTTGATACCAATTTCTCATCTTAGGATTATAATCTGATTTTAAATGAATATCCGGGTACATTAATATCTGACCACTATCATTAGCATAATACAGA
>Ga0075011_10002074_pt1 | contig 10856 bp, 12 predicted proteins | sample TARM_MetaG_T_14_FD_72354 | JGI IMG/M metagenome (GOLD analysis project Ga0075011, IMG submission 72354) | Freshwater microbial communities from Pennsylvania, USA, analyzing microbe dynamics in response to fracking - TARM_MetaG_T_14 | ecosystem: Environmental > Aquatic > Freshwater > River...
TTGGTAACCTCAAAGGTCTTTCCGAGCTCGCTAATGTCGCGAAGGGAAAGACAGGCAAGCAGGTATTAAGTGTGCCTGTTGAAGATGTGGTTTCGAAGGCGCAGGTTCGTAAGCGCTTTCGGAACATTGAAGAACTTGCGGCAACTCTCGTTACAGAAGGCCAGCAATCACCGATCATTGTTTCCCCCAAGGGCGAGGATGGTAAATACGTCATCCAGAAGGGAGAGCGACGTTGGAGGGCCTGCAAACATGCAGACATTCCAACGATCGACATCATTGTCAATGATAAGAACCAAGGCGAACTGGATGAGACCGCTGGGGAGCTGATAGAGAACATACAGCGTGATGATCTTACACCGTTGGAAATAGCAGAAGCGCTGGACAAATTCGTCAAAGCGGACTGGAAGAAAAAAGACATCGCTCTACGTCTGGGCGTGAACAATTCGTTCGTCTCGTCGCATTTGTCATTATTGAAGATGCCTGACTGTGTGCGTGAGCTCTATGACGGCGACATCTCTTCTGACACTGAAACCTTGAACAACCTGCGTCTACTGTTCGAACTGAATGCTGAGCGCTGCCGAGCCATCTGTGCTGTTGCTATAACTGATGGGATCACTCGTAAGCAGAGTCGTGAGCTGCTGAATGACGCTAAGCGCATCCAGGAAGGGCTGGAGAAGGCTCAACTTTCTGGACGTGGCGGAGATAATCCTGGTGCCGGGGCAGAGAGCAATAGCGATCATCTTCCTCCAGAACAAGAACATGTCACGTCAGTACAAGGTGACGGGCATCAGGTTGGAAGCAGTAGTGGGAATCGCAACCTCGATCCTCTTGAGGAAGGTGCAGGAACCGGTACAGATAACTCTACCCCTGGAGCTCCCGAAAAGCAGAATAAGGCCAACAGGACCACGATTACCGAAGGTGGGGACGCGCTTCCTCCCCTGGAAAAGGATCGGGAATGGAAGACGGCTAGGGCCGATAATCTGATCTTCGCTGTGCATGTGCTGGTGGACGATGAGGTGAGGAAGGGTGTTATCATGACTGATCGTGTAGCGCTCAATCCGTCTACCGTCTGGGTTAAGACGCTGGACAGTGCTGGAAAAGAAAAGCATCTTAATGTGCCAGCATCAGATATCGAGATTTTGAGTATCGAAGGTTAAGTGACAGTCCCATCTTCTAAGTCGGGACTTTATGAAAAACGGGGGCTTATGGCGATTTCGCGAGACATTAAACGTAAATTTGAGCTGGTGAATGCCCTGTCGAAGAAGAACAGGCCTAGTCTCAATGATCTGCATCTCGAAACGGGTATCCCCGAATCAACCATCAAGAGGCAGATCTCCGCACTACGCGAAGAGTTCGGGATGGAGATCTTGTTCATAAGAGGGGCCCGAGGCGCACCGGGCGAACCTGGTACGGCCGGTTACTACATGCTGACGAACTGGGGAATTCTGGAAAGAGCCGCGTTCTTGAGTAGGTATGGCAAGCTATAGCAAGCCTCGAAATGAAAACCCGCCATTACGGCGGGTTTTTTACTATGCGGCTATGCTGGTGTCCACCCTTTGCTGGGCGTAGTAGCCAATCCCGGTAGGGCGCCGTGAGAGAGTATCGATCCCAACAATGCTGAGTGTTTTAGGCGAGACATTACGGGACTCAAAGAAGTGGAACAACTGCAACATACAGCACTTGACCATTAATCTATCGATGTCTTCGAGATAGATCGATGCACTACTCAGGGCTTCCGGCCCTTGGCTCTCAAGCAGATGTTCCATCCATTGGATGGCATTTATTCCCGATCCGCAGCACGGTTCGAAAAAATCTGCCGACGGAGTTGAGCCAACCAGCTGTGACAGGAGGCGGCCAACCCCTGGAGGTGTCGGAAAGTAGTTGGTTCCCTTCTTGTGAAAACCGGACATGCTAAGCACGTAACCAATTACATCGCTGGTAGGATCTTGCTTCATGGCCGCAGAGAGAACGTGTGACAGCTCGATAGCGACGGGCTGTAGTTCATCAGGAATGGTGTTGGCGGGAGGATAGAGCCCAGTTTGGAGGTAGGCCCATTGGTCGATAAACGCCTCAACAAATGCCGAGGTACCCATCCGATAACGCGCTTGCTCAATGAGTGTCAGCGCCTTGTTAGCTAGGGGGGTTATCTGAGGTGTCATTGGATGCTCCAGTGTAGTAACAGAAAAAGTTGTTTGCGCCCAAAGAAGACCCCCGGCCAAGGCCGGGGGTCATTGAGACAACCTTAGGAGGGCTGCCTGTTACCTATCTGCGAGCTACACATCTTTGCAATCGCCTCCCCACACCATTCCGGCATTGTAGAAATCAAGGGAAGCGCGGTCTCCAGCGGCATATTGGGGACATCGATCAGGCGGACCCGCTTTGCGGATCGACGGGCGTTGTTACTTACAGTATGATGAGATTGCATACGAACTCCTCCGATAAGAGTGTGTGTAGGCCCCCTGTTCGCCCAGGGGGCTTTTTTTTTGCCCTCACATTACAGCACCATAAAGTGGTGCTGGTCAAATCAAAATATGACCTAGTAAAGATTGGTGTATGTCGGCCATCAACAACTTGACGGGAGAGGTGAGTGATTTAATATGAGCTCATTATTTGAGTTAGTAAAAGGTAGGGCGAATCATGCGTACTTACGTGATCGTGCCCGTGCGCAGTCGGGCAAAAATTTCACATGTGAAATAAAAGAATGAACCGGTAGTACAAAGCGTGAGACTACAGACCTACACGGTAGCGAGGAAAAACAGATAATGGCTTTGGATCACGGCATTCTCAATGTCCCGCTCGCCAAGCGAAACGGCGATATGGACAAGCAACTGGCCCAGTTCACACAAGAGCGGACCAAGGCCAGAAAAGGAGCCCACAAGGAGGCGAAGGCTAGGTACCGTGACGAGAAAGCCATTGCGCAGCGTATGCTCGACATAGCAGGCCCTCAGTTGCTTGCAGAATGGGCTGTGAAGAAGGGCATGACCGAGCGGGCCTTTCGCACTTTCTTGGTAGAGCTGATTAACGACAAGCCCGGCAAGGCCAAAAAGGTACTTGAGTTGATCGTCCAGAACGGGGCACTCCCACCTCACACTCAGCCTACCGAAGACATAGCTAAAGCCGCTGTGCGCGGGCAATTGTTTGCCAGCATCTCCAGCCTCAATGCTGTGAGCAAGGCCCTTGGCTTCGATCAGAGCAAGATATATGTGACCCTTGATGGGCAGCAGATCCACGTAGCTGAAAAGGTGGCCTCTGACAATCTGGTTCAAGCCAGCGGCAAAGCGATTATGAAAGCCGTCCAGGGACAGGAGAAGATATGAGACGCTCAGCAGCTGCGCCGCATAGAGCGCATCAAGCGAGGCCGCACACGCGGCGCCGGGGCGGGAGGGTTTAACCGGGACATCGGTAACATCGAGCACAGAATCAACGATGCTAACACCAAAATAAGCTTGCTCCAGGGGGAACTGAAACGTCGGATCTCTACGACAGCCGTCCAGTGGCAAGCCAAGTAAGGGAAAATAGATATGGAACTGACAGATTCAGTCCTTCATCAGCTGCGCTACTTGGCAGAGCAAGCCACAGCCGGGGAGTGGGAGGCCGTCAATAACGGCGTGGTGCGTATCAAGGGCACTAATAGCCAGATCGCTGCTTGCACCATGTCAGATGACTCACAGCGCTCAATCTCGCCACTGGAAGCAAATAGCCGGTTTATTGCCGCTGTGCAACCTGCCGTTGTCCTGGCGATGGTAGAGCGCTTGGCCCGTTTAGATCACCTGGTCAAGGCGAGCAAGCAGCTGGTGCTGGCGGAGGCCGATAGCTCCCCGACTGGTGCTTTTAAAGATGCCATAGACTGGGTTATTAAAGAGACTAAGGAGCTTGGTTAAAGGAGCAGGAACGATGATGGCTGGAATCCGCCCTCAGTCGATATTGATGTTATGTGCCTATGCTGCCACGCCACTCTGGCTGGTGTGGATTTTTGGTCACCTCTACATGCAGGACTTAACCTTGAGGCAATTCTACGGGGAGGGGGATTATGTACGCTCTCCAGCAGATCATATGGTGATGGGCAACAGCGTAGGCGTCCACTACCTCAAGGAACTGAGGGCCAAACAAGGCGACGACATGCAGTATCAATGTCTCGGAGTAACAAATGCCGACGGCACCAAGCCAAGTTTGTCGTTTCAAGTCAAAGGTGAGCCTGTATGCTGCTCGTTGGCAAAAGATCAGTGGAGCATCCCCTTCAAAACTATTGGTGACAGCCTCCACCTGCTATGCGGAAAATGGCCCGACGAGAATGAAATTGTGATGACTCCCATACCTGAAAGGATGAATAGATGAGCGCGGATTTTAAGCATGGTTCGGAGGGGTATCCCTGCGGCCAATGTTGCGGTAGCAAGGGGGAATTGAGCACGGGGGGGTGCGAGCTCTGTGAAGGGGAAGGGGGGTTCGCTGATGCAAAGGTGATGGTTACCCGCGTGATCAGCTACGCCAAAGATAACCGACTGCCGGTGATCGCTGCCTTGTCGTCTTTTGCCTTTCGCAGCATTGCCACGAAGGGCCATGAACCGCGTGAGCTATTTAAGCTCAGCCAGGAGCTCAATGCCCCCCGTAACCTGATGAGGTATGGGTGGGATGCCTGGGAGATCTATGCGCGACATGAAGGCGTGATACCCGAACTGGCTGATCTGGGGCGTAGCGTCATGCGCGAATGGTATAACCACTCCTGGGAACATTTCGAGGATGAGGTCGGCTTTGACGCGGCCGAGCATATGATCGCTCAAGCTAAGGCGGAACCAGATAAAACAGAGGCTCGCTGGGCTTACCTGCTCAGTGAAGAGTGGATGGTGGCGTAGTCTGTAATGTGGGATGAAACCTGTGTCATCCCTGAAAATAGAGTTTCATCCTTGAAAATAAAGTCTCACCCTAATTTTATCATGACCCATCGAATCTTATGGCAGGCTGGCGCTGGTGTGGGAGATCAATAAAGTATCATACTAAGTAATAAAGATTCATACCGAGTATTAAAGTATCATGCTGAAGTGGCAGCGATCACATAGGTACGCTGCCATTTCTAAACCCTTTATGCCCCAAAGCGAGTTACAACCAAACTTGCCCAAGCGATCTAGTTCGAACATGTTGACCAAATTTTAGTAATGCTACAGAATGACTATTTGCGAAGGTTAAATATGAATGAAGCTCAAGTATTCAAGCAAGAAGATTTCTTAGGTGAGATTTTTGAAAATGAAGCGAAAGCGTTACTAAGCGATATTATGTCATCGACTTCCTTAGTATCTCTTATGTATGCATTTGAGGAAGAACAAGTACATAAGGCCATTGAATACATTGTTGGAATATTTAATGAGTGCTACAAATTCGGTCATCTTAAAGTTGCCACATCAAGCTCCGAACTGACGCTTTGTGGGTATGCAATGATTTTTGTTCATCCACATCATCAATCGGCATATCTCCATAAAATACAGATTTTTGAGCAGTTTAGAGGGCGTGGGCTAGGGACTGAAATGTTGCAGTCGCTTAGTCAATCATTTAGCGATTTGGGGCTAATTTGTAATAACGATAAAATCAAATTTTATGAACGTAACGGATTTAAGTGCGTTGGCGATTATAAAGTGCCAGACAGTGACGATTTTAAAATGTCCAAACATATGTATACAGGTCTCTACTTGATGTCAAACTCTCAAAAAGTTGATGGCTGCCCTGTGTTCTTTTTAAATGATGCCGACTTAAGGGCTATTGGCAGCATTTCAGAATCACTTTCTTAGCACTTGATGCTTGGCAGGCTGTGCCATTTAGTTGAGTATTGCGGCGTTAGGCACTCTCGCCGCATAACCCATTTTTTGCCCCGAAGTGAGCCACAACGAGTATGATACTTTATTACTCGGTTGAAGCTCGATTCGGACTTCGTAGTAGCAATTAGTATGAATCTTTAATTTTGGTCATGTTTCATATAAAACGGTATGAGCAGGGGTGCTTGATTGTTCAGTATGAAACGTTATTCCTCTCCTACAGCTGGCGACCGGCCTGCTCTTCCACAACTTCACTCACTGATGCCGAGTTATCCAATGCCGCGACTCAAGGCAATGGTAAGGCTCAATATGAGTTGGCCAAACGTCTGGCCAGCCAACCTGATTACCCCAATGCCATGCACTGGATGCAGCAAGCGGCAGAGCAGTCGGGCCCTTTGGCTGCCGATGAGCAGGTCCGTGCCAATGCTGCCTGGCATTATTACGCATTATTGGTCGTTTTTTTTGCAACAACCTTACCGGTAGTATTGTCCATGCGGTACTGCGAGATTGTTCCATCCAAAATGTGGTGAATAACTTCAAGGATGGTTGTCAATGGAGTATGGAACCACTCTCTCGGGGCATAGCTGGTGCCATCAACCCCCTTCAAGGTGATATCGAGGCGCTGCTTGGCGAGAAAACCGTGCACCAAGGTCTCCAATTTGTGGGTGTTCATGTTGAAACACTGGAATGTCGTGATGATCCTAACCGGGGCTTGCAGGAACGTCTTGTCTTTCTCGGCGTGCTTTATCCGGTCTTCGACGGTACCCTCGGTGAAACCTATCTTGTAGAGATTTTGCATGAAGGGCATCAATATAGGGTCCGTGCTCTTTGTCGCGAGCACATAGACAAAGCCGCTTGGAATGGGCGCGTAATTTGGCAAGAGGAGTTTGTCACCTAGCATGACCTTACGGCCCTCCTTGTCACGAATAAGCCCCTGGGTTAGTGACTGGTAGAGCATATGCAGCTCAGTGCCATTATCAAAAACCAGGTGAAGTCGTGCGTTATACCTCTCGTACTGTTCCAATCGTTCCCCAGCACTATGCACATAACCCATCACCCCATTCAGGATGAAGAAATCCCCAACCTGAAAACCATGCTCGTTTCGATAGCGCACGAGGGAGAACTCTTGGCCTTGCAGGCCCGTTTTCACGGTCTCAAACAGCGGCGCAAAACGAGCGAAATCTGGACAGGGCTGGCGCTGGGCTATCTCGTCAGGTAACGCCTTTTTTTCCCTAGGCACATGCTGCATGCTGAATATATCGGGAGCATCAAAATCCAATAACCCGAGGTCATCATCGGCAAAAATATCGTCCAGCGAGGTCACCAGCTCCGACGTATCAACGGTGGGTGCATTAACAGTCTCAAGAGCTACTCCCCTGGCAGGATATTGCTCATGCTCCTCGGCAACCATCCCCACTACTTCTATGCCTACCAGCAGACCATGGATATCCTGACCTGAAAGGGCACTGCATTGCTTTGGATCCGTGCGTATCGCCTGCAAGCGCCTTGCAAGACGCTTCTCGGGCATATCGGCACAGGTCGAGTTTTGGGGGGCTCTACCGTGTTGTTCAAAAAACGCCACGATATCCCCAAACTGGTTGCTCACAAGGTCAACTGGCGCACTTTTCGGTTTTAGGGGCTCTACATTGAGCAGACCCAATACATCGTCTTCGGCAAAGATATCTTCAAGAGACGCTTTGGGTTTGAGCTGATGCGATCGCAACAGGATCATTACTTAGTCCTCCTGTTTAGCCGCAGATTGTTGTTTCTTGTGTTTGATGTAGGCGAGCGCTTCTGCCAGTCGTACCTCGATGGGATCAGGCGCATGCAACGAAGGCGCACGCTGTTTTTGCTGAGTAAACGCCTTGATCCTCGGCCATAGCATGACGGCCTCCTCCTCGGAGAGTTGTGACTTGCTGGCGCTGACCGCTTCCTGAATGGTCTTGAGCATGGTGGCCGTCACGGATTTGGAGAGGATTTCATAGGCCCCGTGGAACGGGTTAACCGATTCGATCAGGTCGATGCTCAGGTTGTCGATGTTGATAAACTTCTCGCCGATTTTTAAGAACTGCTTACTGGCGGTCGCTTGATCATTGGCGGCATCGGGGCTTGCCCCTCCGATAGAGGTGGGGTTCGGGCTTCCTACAATCTCGGCATCGGGAGGCAAGTCACTTTCATTGATCAGCCCTCCCTGTTGATTGATATACATGCTTTGTAGCAGGCCGGAACGAACTTGCTCTATCTCATGGGGCAATAGATCGGGGTAGAGCTCCTGAATGACCGAGGGCAGTTCTAACTGAGTAAATACCTCGGGCGGAGCTGTTTCAGTAATTGCCTCTTTGACCACCTTCTCCTTGGCCATCAGTGCAGCCAGGATCTCCTCTTTGCCACCATTGAGAATATCTAACACTGTTTGCGAGACCGGCACGGTCGCATCACCAACGAGCACGGTATTGGGTGGCAACGCCTCCCCAGTCCACTGCGAGCGAGGCTTAAACTGAATACTGGGGGCTAGGATCTGCTCCATCAGCAGGGATGTCGTGATCGCCTTGAGCATGTTGTTGACTGACACTTTCACATCGTCATCCTGGGCATCGGGCTGGGCAATCAGGTTCGTGAACTGGGCGTGGGTCTTACCAGGACAATCACGGGTCGCACGACCGATGATCTGCACGACTTCGGTCAGCGAACTGCGATAGCCAATGGTCAGCACATGCTCGCAATAGGGCCAGTCAAAGCCTTCTTTTGCCATGCCAAGGGCAATGATGATGTCCATATCATCAGCCGATTGAATGGTGCGCAAATAAGCCTGCACCTTGGGGCGGTCATTATCGTCATCCACCAGATTGGCTACTTTGAGCAGCTTGCCGTCCTCTTTCCGTTTCACGCAGTAGATACCGGTGTCGGGATCTTTTGACTGCACATCGCCCAGCACATCCAAGATCGCATCGACCTCGGTATATTTGTCCTTGGTGGACTCACCAGAATTCACGTTCGGGATGTAAATAATGGTTTTCAGTGAAGCGTCCAACACCGAAGGCAGAGCACCGATATATTGACCCTGGTAGAAGTGGTAACCAATCCCGAGAGATTTCAGGTGCTGATAGCCGTTCAGTTGCTCGTAATAGGTGTAGGTGACCTTGGTAAACTGGGCTTCATCCTCTGGTGTCAGGATGGGCACGGTGTCGCCACGGAAGTAAGACCCCGTCATGGCCACAATATGCGCATTGGACTGCTGGATTAAACCGTCGAGTAGCGCGCCGAGGCGGCTATCTTCACTGGCGGAAACATGGTGGAACTCGTCGATGGCAATCAGGCAATCGTTAAACGAGGCTATATCAACTTCGTCAAAAGCGAAGCGCAGGGTGGCGTGGGTGCAGACAAGGATCTGGTCATAACTCTCCATAAAGCGCTTAAACGCGGCCACCTTGCTCTTTTCACCGCCATGAATGCAGAGATTGTTTTCAGGTTTAACCTGCCAGTTCGCAAAAAATCCGTATTCGGTCAACGCAGTGTCTTTAAACGACGCGCCGATAGACATCTCAGGCACCGCGACGATGACTTTGCGCAGGCCCTGATTGAGCAGCTTGTCCAACCCCAAAAACATCAGTGCACGGGATTTGCCGCAGGCGGGTGGCGCTTTGATAAGCAGGTAGGGGCTGTTGCGTTGAGCGAAGGTGCGGGCCTGCATCTCCCGCATTCCCATGTTGTTAAGCGCCGAGCTCTGCCCGTTCTGGGCATAGGTCACTTGCAAGATGTTTTCCATGCTTGAATCCTTGTCAAAATTGGCTAGAGGGTAGCAGCGGTGAGCTTTTCATAGAGTCCGAGCAGATGACTTACCCGCTCTGCCGCATCCTTGAATGGGCGGTCCCGATACAGCCTATCGACCGCTCGATCCAGAGCCTGGTGTGCTTCAAGCAGGCCAGCAGGCATTATGTCGGGGTCATAGAGTTCGGCCAGCGTCTTGCCGGGGTAATCCTCCCGGACCAGCTCGACTTCCTCTGCCAATCGCTCAATTTCTTTACGCTGATTTGCCGTAACGGTGGGCCAAGGAAAGGTGTTGTAAACGACCTTGTTACCATAGCTGTAATCACTTTTCATCCGCATCGCAACTAGTCGCATCCAATCGTTATGGATCATTGAGGAGAGAATGCCAAACTGATACAGAGTACCATTTGGAAGAATGAAATTTCGATCAGAGGAAATAACATCTGCATTTAAAAAACCCATTGGTATATAGGGTCGACGTTCAGATGAAACTCGAGGCACCAGAATGTAATCACCGGAAGTTGGTTGACTGACCTGCATAAAAACATGTGGTTTTTCGGCCATTTTTAAAGCCGCAGGATGACCAGCTTTGAGGCGAAGTTGTCGAATAGCCGAGATTCTTTTCATGACAGCTGGCATTGCCAGCAACTCATCCTCAGAAGCATCTAGCAGCCATAAACACCAACGTTCCTTGGCATTTAAAAACTCATCCGCTCCTAATATTCTTCTTATCCAACGCTCTGCTTGTGGTTCGATTCTCAGCAGTTCGTCACGCTCATCTCGAGTCATAAGGAAATTGCCACCATCCGTTGGTTTATTACCAAAAAATAGTGGTGGTATATCGCTTGTTAATGGTTTTTTTTGTGCTGTAACAGCAATGTTACTACCTTCCACTAGATAGGGGCTTATATTTTCAACTATACGGCAATGCCACTCTCCATTAACTTGTTGGAATAGCTTTTTTGATTTTTGACTAGAATATAGCCCAACAATTACCACATGCACGGCAGCCTTGTCGCGAGCATTGTTAGCCCAAGGGAACGTTGGATAGGCAAGGTGAATACTCAGGCCAAGGTTAAATATTCGCGGCCAAAGAGTGGCCACCTGCTCACCCTGGCAGATAGAGTTAGTCGATACCAGTGCCAGCTCAGCCCGTGAGCCTTGTATATCGCGAATTCAGATAATAACTGCAACACCCATGGTGCATAGGAGAGAAGAGGCCAACTGCCGGTTCTGGTACGCTTCTTCTCGCCAAAGAAACAAAGCGGAACACCATGAGATACCAGC
>Ga0075011_10002075_pt1 | contig 10855 bp, 9 predicted proteins | sample TARM_MetaG_T_14_FD_72354 | JGI IMG/M metagenome (GOLD analysis project Ga0075011, IMG submission 72354) | Freshwater microbial communities from Pennsylvania, USA, analyzing microbe dynamics in response to fracking - TARM_MetaG_T_14 | ecosystem: Environmental > Aquatic > Freshwater > River...
CAGTATGGGGTGTCATCCCCTCGACCAGTTCTTTTTCAGATAACCGTTTTTTGCTCACAACTCGTCTTTCCATTCAAAATGAGATTAGATAATTTATAGCAATACTGAGTTCTTAGCTACAGCGCAAGGTTTGTCCTGAAACACGCAATGGGGCAGATATTTGTTAGCTAATTTCCCGCTAACCCTCTTTTGAATTCTTTGACGCTTGTTTGACACAACTATTCAATGTTCTTGGACATATTAAAATCAGTAATGGCTTTGTTGCGTAATTCGATGGAACTAAATCAGGAAGTTACGATCTGATCGGCTAAATCAGTTAATCATCGTAGCCTTATGTCGAAACCTCGTTATAAAACAACTAACTGGAAACAGTACAACAAAGCTTTAATCAATCGCGGTTCACTCACTTTTTGGATTGATGAAGATGCCATTCGCGAATGGAAGCAAAGCAAACCGGACAAACGAGGCAGGCCTCGTCAATTCAGTGACCTAGCTATTACTACCGCACTGATGGTAAAACGCATTTTTTCTATACCATTAAGAGCGCTACAAGGTTTCATAGACTCCGTATTTAAGTTGGCTAACATGCCGCTTGTTTGTCCGCATTACACCTGTATAAGCCGTTGAGCTAAAGAAGTAGAGGTTTCATTTAAAACCAAAACTAGAGGTGTGATACAGCATTTGGCCATTGATGCCACTGGTCTCAAGGTCTATGGCGAAGGTGAATGGAAGGTGAAAAAGCATGGTACTGATGGGAAGCGCAGAGTCTGACGTAAGCTACATTTAGCAGTAGATACCCACACCCACGAAATAGTCGCAGCAGAGCTGAGTTTATCTAACGTTACCGATGCCGAAGTGCTTCCAAACCTACTTAAACAGACACGTCGTAAAATCGCCGAAATATCAGGTGATGGTGCTTATGACACAAGACATTGCCATGATGCAATACGAATCAAGCGAGCGGTTCCGCTCATCCCGCCACGGGAGGGGGCGACCTTTTGGGAGCGGGGGCATCCTCGCAATTTAGCGGTAGGTTGTCAGAAACTTTACGGCTCGAACAATAAGTGGAAAAAGCGGTATGGCTATCATAAGCGCTCGCTATCAGAGACGGCAATGTATCGAGTGAAACAGTTGTTGGGTGGGAAACTCAGTCTTCGAAATTACAACGCTCAGGTTGGTGAAACTTATGCAATGATTAAAGCGCTGAACAAGCTTACAGGGCTTGGTATGCCTGAAACTCGTTATATTGTATAAAACGCGCTCAACTTTAGGCAGCTTAATCTCTCGTCTGAATTACGCAACAAAACCAATACGAACTGTTAAAAACTTTTAACTCTTTAGGATAACTGAAATTTAGGTTTCTATCGTCGATAATGCCGTATCGAGAGGTGAGTTTATGAACAGAAAACCAGACAGAATAACGGCGATGCAGCAAATAATTGATGCCGTTAAAGTAGAATTTCCACTATACAATGAAGATACTTTTAAATGTGGAACTGATAATAATTGTATCGGTTGCCCTAAAAAGCTAATGGAACTTGTCGATTCCGAATTATCCTATTGGCAACATCAACTAAATAGGGGAGTTCCACCTACATTTGATGAAATATATTCATTTGGGAAAATGTGCAAAAATGTACGGCGTGCTCTTGTAAGAAATAAAAGACTATAGATTTATCTCTTATCATGTTTTAACATCAATAAACTCCGACAAAATATAGTTACTATTTTTTCTATTTCTCTCAATATCTCCAACCAAATCATCCAATCCATCAAGAAAGTACACTGTTAATTTTTTATTGTGAGGGAAGAGCTCAAGGCTTATGAACTTTCGTTTGGATTTATAGACTCTAACTCTTGATAAATCTACCCATGAAAACTTAAGTGCTTTCTCTCTTACCCGATAAACTACTCCATTTTTATCTATCACAAGTACTGTATTCGTTAGAAAATAAATACGTACTATCGTTATTAATAGTGTTGTTAAAAACAAAATGACACTAGAGTTTTTTATAGTAATAATTAGTTGTTCATTTATATCAACGCTAATAATGAGTGAAGTTAGATAAGCTAACAACAACCAAAGTAAAGTAAGGATAAATGGTTCTAATCCTTTCTTTAAAAGGTATTTTTTTGAGACATGATACACCATACCTTGCCCTTACCATTAAAATCGATATCCCCTTCCTACTTGAAGCTGCAGCGGTGTTGACTGCGTTCGCTCACCCCAATCACATAGTTCATCTATGCTCATGGAGATTCACTCACTTGTCGCCTACCTGCAACTCCAAGTAGTTTGGGTATAATCAATTTAATCAAAAATATAAGCAAAGTGAGCACGTTATCAAGGTGCTCACTTCGTTAAAGGGAATTATCTTCTGCTTCTCACTATTTGATAGCGACGCGTCAGATATTCAACCGGAACGCTCCAGATATGTACCAAACGACAGAATGGGAAGAGTAAGAAAATCGTCATACCTAGCACCATGTGCAGTCTAAAAATAAAGCTCACCCCTTCAAGATTACCAGATGCTCCCGCATGGAAAGTCACTACATCTTGCGCCCAGCCAACCAGTTTCATCATTTCACTGCCATCCATATGCTGCGCTGAAAACGGGATGGTCAAAACACCGAGTGATGCCTGAACCACCAGCAGTGTTAAGATCATGATATCGGCAAATGAGGATGTAGCACGAACTCGCACATTCGTTAAACGACGTTTAAGTAACATGGCACCACCGGCGATGGTCATCAAACCACACGCGCCGCCAGCTATCATGGCAATAGCTTGCTTAGTTGGCAGAGAAAGGAATGACTCATACACCCAGTGTGGGGTTAACATACCGAAAAAATGGCCTAAAAAGATGCCGATAATGCCGATGTGAAATAACCCAGAAGCTAGACGCATGTTGGTATTATCCAGTAGCTGACTGGAACCTGCTCGCCATGTGTATTGACCATAATCGTATCGAACCCAACTGCCGATTAGAAATACTGCACCGGCAATATATGGGTAGATGTCAAAGAAAAAACCACTTAGAAAATTCATGGTTAAGCTCCATTTAATGCATTGATGTCTAGGTACTGTGGAACAACAGCATCAGCAAAGCGTCGCTGATGTTGAACTTGCTGTGCCGAAGCACATCCCTCTTCACCTAAGAATTTAATCTGCTCTTCTTCCCACACCGCATCGAGAGCTTGCGGTGTATAATCTTTTGCTTCTTTAGCAACCGTGTCGGCTAATACTTGCTGAGCAATCATTTCACCAGACAATTCAACCAAAGTTTGTAGCAACACCTTATAGTGACTCTCCCTCTGAGTGAGTCGCTCTTGCAGCAAAGCCAAAATTGGCGCGATATCTTTTAAACCCTCGACAGCCTCACCACTTTCTAAACGTGACAGGTACTCCAAATACGTTGGCAAGTAATCGGGTAACTGTTTAGAAATAAGCTCCATTCCTGCACTGGCATACTGATTAATCAGATCAATCATCGCCTGGCCTCGATCGCGAGATTCACCGTGCACGTGTTCAAACAACAACAAGGAGAGTGAACGACCTCGGTCAAACAGATCACAATAATCGGCTTGTTTGTCCATTAAGGGCCCTTTAGCTATAAGTTTGATAAACGCATTGAGTGCCACTTTTTGCTGGTTAGTGAGTTCATGACACAAGTCAATCGCATTGTGCAATTCAGTTGCGCTTTGCCAAACATCCTCTTCCGGATAATCAAGTAACAGAGCTATTAACTGTAACGATTTCATGGTCATGACTCGTCTCCTAATGTCTTAGCAGTAATATCAATGGCATTAATTCGTTGGCTATTAAACAGATTAAACTTGCTATCATCACCGCCATGGCAACCATTACCAAAGCTGAATCCACAACCTTTTGCTTCTGGGAAAGCTTCTTTAGCCAATTCACGATGACTACTTGGCACAACAAAACGGTCTTCATAGTTGGCGATAGCAAGGTAGCGATACATCTCCTGTGCTTGGTGAGCAGTCAAACCAACCTGTTCAAGCGCACTGGTATCAAGTATGCCGTCAACAGTTTCGGCGCGTTTAAAGTGACGCATCGCCAGCATACGATTTAGCGCATTTAACACCGGAGCTGTTTGTCCAGCAGTTAACATATTGGCTAAGTACTGAAGCGGAATACGTAAGCTCTTCACATCGGGCAATACACCTTCACTACCAATAAACCCGGCGTCTGAGGCAGACTGAATTGGTGACAACGGTGGAACATACCAAACCATGGGTAAAGTACGATATTCAGGGTGCAGAGGTAGAGCGAGTTTCCAATCTATCGCCATCTTATACACTGGAGAGTTTTGCGCAGCCTGAAGTACGCTTTCTGTAATACCTTGCTTTAATGCCTCTTCAATCACTTTTGGATCGTTTGGATCTAAGAAGATATCAAGCTGATTCTGATACAAATCGGCGGTATTGGTTGCGGATGCCGCCTCTTCAATGCGATCAGCATCGTACAGAATGACACCAAGGTAGCGAATACGACCGACACAAGTTTCAGAACATACGGTTGGTTGGCCCGCTTCAATACGCGGATAACAGAAAATACATTTTTCTGACTTACCACTCTTCCAGTTGAAATAGATTTTCTTATACGGACAACCCGTTAAGCACATACGCCAGCCACGACATTTGTCTTGGTCAATCAGAACGATGCCGTCTTCTTCACGCTTATAGATAGCGCCACTCGGACACGTAGCCGCACACGCTGGGTTTAAACAGTGCTCACACAGGCGAGGTAAATACATCATGAACGTATTTTCAAACTGCCCGTACATCTCTTTTTGCATAGCGTTGAAGTTCTGATCGGCCGAACGCTTTGAAAATTCTCCACCGAGGATCTCTTCCCAGTTCGGACCTTTCTCAATCTTGTCCATACGTTCGCCAGTGATCAACGAACGAGGACGAGCGATTGGTTGATGCTTGCCCTGTGGCGCATTATGCAGATGTTCATAATCAAAAGTGAACGGTTCGTAATAGTCATCAATCGTTGGCATATCAGGGTTGTTGAACAGTTTTGCTAATACGCCGACTTTGTTGCCCATTTTAGGCTCAAGTTTGCCTTTGATATTACGGATCCAACCTCCTTTCCATTTTTCCTGATTTTCCCAATCGGTCGGATAACCAGTACCAGGTTTACTCTCTACGTTGTTAAACCACGCATACTCCATGCCTTCACGGCTGGTCCAGACGTTTTTACAGGTAACAGAACAGGTATGACAGCCGATACACTTATCTAAGTTAAGTACCATGCCGACTTGTGAACGAATTCTCATGCTTATTTCTCCCCTGCCTGACCACTGTACATGTTAGGTGCTTGTGTATAATCGTTGTTTTCGTTGTCCAACCATTTCACTTCTTTCATACGACGAACAACAACAAACTCGTCGCGGTTAGATCCCACAGTGCCGTAGTAGTTAAAACCATAAGCCTGATGAACATAGCCACCAATCATGTGCGTCGGTTTAGGACAAACGCGAGTCACCGAGTTATGGATACCGCCACGTTGTCCGGTAATCTCTGCTCCGGGGATGTTGACTAAACGTTCTTGTGCGTGATACATCATCACCATACCTTCTGGTACACGTTGACTCACGACAGCACGAGCGGTTAATGAGCCATTGGTGTTAAACGCTTCAATCCAGTCGTTGTCTTCAATGCCAAGATCTTTTGCATCAATTTCGCTCATCCATACAATTGGGCCACCACGTGACAATGTCAGCATCAGTAGGTTTTCACTGTAAGTTGAGTGGATACCCCATTTTTGGTGTGGCGTGATCCAGTTCAGCGCCTTCTCTTTATTACCATTACCTTTTTTACCCATAATGTCGTGCACTGTACGGGTATTGATTGGCGGTCGGTAAGCAATCAAACTTTCACCAAAATCGCGCATCCATTGATGGTCTTGATACAACTGTTGACGACCAGTCACTGTACGCCATGGGATCATCTCATGTACGTTGGTGTAACCCGCGTTATAAGAAACATGTTCATCTTCCAGACCCGACCAAGTTGGGCTAGAAATAATCTTACGAGGTTGAGCCTGAATATCACGGAAACGAATTTTCTCTTCTTCTTTATTGATAGCCAGATGACGGTGCTCACGACCAGTAAATTCACTCAATGCATCCCATGCTTTTACGGCTACATGACCATTGGTTTCTGGTGCTAAAGTTAAGATTACCTCGGCCGCATCGATCGCTGATTCAATCTTAGCTAAGCCCTCAGCGGCACCTTCATGGTGAACGTAGTTGAGTTTTTTCAACAATTCGACTTCGTTATCAGTATTCCAGTTAATGCCTTTACCACCGTTACCCTGACTATTTAACAGTGGGCCTAACGCGGTAAATCGAGCGTAAGTATTTGGATAGTCGCGTTCTACCGTCATAATGTGTGGTGCTGTTTTACCTGGGATGAGGTCGCATTCACCCAGTTTCCAGTCTTTAACATCGAATGCCTGAGCAATCTCTGCTGGCGAATCATGTTGGATCGGTAACGTAACCACGTCGGTCTCTTTACCTAAGTGTCCCTGACATACGTGAGAGAAGGCCTTGGCAATACCTTTATAGATCTCCCAGTCAGATTTTGCTTCCCATGCTGGATCGACTGCGGCTGATAGTGGGTGAATAAACGGATGCATATCCGATGTATTCATGTCATCTTTTTCGTACCAGGTCGCCGTTGGCAATACGATATCCGAGAACAGGCAGGTGCTGGACATACGGAAATCTAGTGTAACAACAAGATCCAGTTTGCCTTGTGTCGCCGTATCCTTCCATTCAACCTCATTCGGTTTAGTTACACTGTAATCACCCAGATCTTTACCTTGAATACCATGTTCGGTGCCCAGTAAGTATTTCAGCAGGTACTCATGACCTTTACCCGATGAACCCAGCAGGTTAGAACGCCAGATAAACATATTACGTGGATAATGATCTTCGGGTTGCTCAGATGCGAAACGAATTTCACCCTCTTTCAATGCTTTAACGGTGTAATCGGTTGCAGAAAGCCCTGCCTCACTCGCCTGTTTCGCGATGTGTAACGGGTTAACGTTAAGTTGTGGCGATGATGGCAGCCAGCCAAGACGCTCAGCTTTAACGTTCATATCGATCAGATGCTCGCTATAACGGGTTTTATCCGCCAACGGGGATAACAACTCCTGAGTATTGAGTTTTTCGTAGCGCCATTGACTAGAATGGTTATAGAAGAATGATGTACCGTTCATATGACGCGGCGGTTTCTGCCAGTCAAGGCCGAATGCCAGAGGCTGCCAACCGGTTTGTGGACGAAGTTTCTCTTGACCCACATAGTGTGCCCAGCCACCACCACTTTGACCCACACAACCGCAGAACACTAGCATGTTGATCAGACCACGGTAGTTCATATCCATGTGATACCAATGGTTAAGACCAGCACCAACGATGATCATTGAACGGCCGCGTGTTTTCTCTGCATTATCTGCAAATTCACGGGCAATACGGCTAATATCATCGGCAGAAACACCGGTGATTTTCTCAGCCCAAGCCGGTGAATAAGCCTTAATTTCCGTATATTCTTGTGCACAACTTGGATCGTTTAGACCACGTTCAACACCGTAGTTGGCTAACGTTAGATCGTAAACCGTAGTGACATAAGCTTGAGAACCATCGACTAATTTAATGCTTTTCGCTGGCAATTTACGATTGATGGAATCAGCCAAAGGGACGCTATTAAAGTGCTCATGCTCTAAGCCACCAAAATATGGGAAAGCAACATCAACTACATCGTCTTGATCGGCAATGCCTAAACGCAAACTCACATCACCTTGCGTTTCACCAGCAAGTTGGTCTAAATTCCACTTCCCTTTCTCTCCCCAGCGATAACCCGCAGACCCATTTGGCGCAACCAGTTCACCAGTGAGATCATCAATAGCAATGGTTTTCCAGTCAGGGTTGTTCTCTTCACCTAGATTATTAACCAAATCAGAAGCACGTAGGAAACGTCCTGCGGTAAAACTGCCATCTTCACGACGGTCAAGTTTCACCAGCATCGGCATATCCGAATACTGACGCAAATAATTCTGGAAGTACTCAGATTGGCGATTAACATGGAATTCACGCAGAATGACATGACCCATCGCCAACGCAACTGCGGTGTCTGTACCTTGTTTTGGATTTAACCAATGGTCACACAGTTTCGCCACTTCTGCGTAGTCGGGAGTGATAGCAACTGTCTTGGTTCCCTTATAACGAACTTCAGTAAAAAAGTGCGCATCCGGCGTACGGGTTTGTGGGATGTTAGAACCCCAAGCAATAATATACGATGAGTTATACCAATCCGCAGATTCTGGTACATCTGTCTGTTCACCCCAAGTCATCGGTGATGCTGGTGGTAAGTCACAGTACCAATCATAGAAACTTAAGCATGAACCACCGATAAGTGACAGATAACGCGCACCAGCAGCATAAGAAACCATTGACATCGCAGGAATTGGAGAGAATCCAACCACTCGATCAGGACCGTGTTGTTTGACGGTATGCACGTTAGAAGCAGCAATAATCTCGTTCACTTCCTGCCATGAACTGCGGACGAAACCACCTCGCCCACGGGCAGTTTTATACTGTTTGGCTGAGGTTGGGTTAGTGACAATAGATTGCCAAGCGTCAACAGGATCTGAATAGCGTTGTTTCGCTTCACGCCATAATTTAAGAAGTGGTTTGCGCACCATCGGATATTTCAAACGGTTAGCACTGTATAAATACCAAGAGTAACTCGCACCACGTGGACAACCTCGCGGCTCATGATTGGGCAAATCCGGGCGTGTTCTCGGGTAGTCCGTTTGCTGAGTTTCCCAAGTCACTAAACCGTTCTTAACATATATTTTCCAACTGCATGAACCCGTACAGTTTACGCCGTGAGTCGAGCGAACCACTTTGTCATGTTGCCAACGTGTTCTGTATCCATCTTCCCAATCACGGTTCGTATTTAGCGTTTGTCCGTGTTCACCAGAAAAAGAATCTCCGACTTGTTTAAAGTATCGAAATCGATCCAAAAACTTGCTCATTCAGTGTTTCTCCTATATTTAGGAACTAATTATTATTTATTTTTAATTATTAATTAAAAGCTAATATCAACGATTAAATAAATATTCGAATTGGATATGTATTTTATTTTTTTGTTGCATAACCATTTTCTATATTTCGTCCATAAACGAACCATGTAATAATGGAACAAACAACATAGAAAAATAGAAATATTATTAAGGCGCTTGATGCTGTTCCTGTAATGGAAAGCGATAAACCAAAAGCTTGAGGAATAAAGAAACCACCAAATGCGCCAATAGCCGATATAAATCCTAATGCTGCGGCGGTGTCCGTGCCGGATTTACGAGCAATAACGTCTTCGCCCAAACCTGCCGCTCTTCCTTGCAGCGTAACAATACGTCGGAACAACACGGCTATCATTTGAAATGTTGAGCCGCTGCCAATACCTGCACAGGCAAATAAACCCATAAAGATAACAAGAAAAAGAACAAATTTACCTGATGAATTTTCTGATGACATGACAAAGAAGATAAGAGTGGTTAATAACGCCATTAGAACGAAATTCAAAAACGTAACTTTTATACCGCCAAATTTATCTGACCAAGCGCCACCAACTGGTCGCATAAGCGCTCCAATAAGTGGACCAACAAAAGCAAATTTTAAAACATCAACTTCAGGAAACTGAGTTTGGGACAACATAGCAAAACCAGCAGAGAAGCCAATAAACGAACCAAATGCTGAGAGATATAATAAACTCATCAGCCATAGATGCCCCTGCTTAAGTACTTTTACCTGTTCTTTGAATGAGGCTTTGGCATTTTCTATATCGTTCATTCCAAACCAGGAGATAACACTAAGCAGCAAAATGGGCGGAACCCAAATCCATGCTGCGTTTTGTAATTGCAGACCTTGAGGTTGCGAACTAAACCATTGAATGGAAATAGCGATAGGAACCACCAACTGCATTATGCTTACACCTAAGTTTCCAAGGCCACCGTTTAAACCAAGCGCACTGCCCTGCATTGCTTTGGGATAAAAGAAGCTGATATTAGCCATGCTCGACGCAAAGTTCGCACCACCTAAACCGCATAACAGAGCAATCATGACAAAAGTGGAATATGAAGTATGAGGATTACTGATTGCTATTCCAAGCCAAACCACTGGTACAACAAGCATAAGTGTGCTAAATGCGGTCCAACGTCTACCGCCAAATATTGAGATAGTAAAAGAGTAAGGAATGCGGCCGAGTGCACCGGAGACCGAAGGTAATGCTGTTAGTAAAAAAAGCTGCTCAGTGGTAAATGAAAAACCGACTTTTGGCAGGTTAACTGCAACGGCACTAAAGATCATCCAAACACAAAACGACAATAGAAGACAGGGAATCGAAATCCATAAGTTTCGCTTTGCAATGTGTTGCCCCTGAGATAACCAAAATGCTTTATCTTCAGGGAACCATTGTTTAATTGAATGAGTACTTATTCGATCAGACGACGCCATGTCCTTTGTATCTATATTTATTGACATGATTAACACCATTATTATTGGAAAAACCAGTATATTTAGTGCTAACCACGCATTAAAATGGTTGATTTAGATCAAGAACATATGCCTAATATAATCGTCTTGGTTGGCAACACTACTCGTTATAGTTATACCCCAAGCTTATAACTCACTGATATTAATGAATATACATTATCTAGCTTGAAGAGCCACCAAAGCAAACTATTAGGTATTAACCCACAAGTAGTATGTCGCATACCTTAAAAAAGCGATATGTTATTGGTAATACAACAACCTAGTTT
>Ga0075011_10002076_pt1 | contig 10854 bp, 6 predicted proteins | sample TARM_MetaG_T_14_FD_72354 | JGI IMG/M metagenome (GOLD analysis project Ga0075011, IMG submission 72354) | Freshwater microbial communities from Pennsylvania, USA, analyzing microbe dynamics in response to fracking - TARM_MetaG_T_14 | ecosystem: Environmental > Aquatic > Freshwater > River...
GGCCGCTGCCCATGGCGTTCCCCTGGCGCCCGGCAGCGACCTTCTCACCGACGAGGCGGCCGCGCTTGAGGCCGCAGACCGCATCGGCTACCCGATCATGCTCAAGGCCACCGCTGGCGGCGGCGGCATCGGCATGCGCGTGTGCGAGGACGCAGACGCCGTGCGCGAGGGCTTTGCCACGGTCGCGCGTCTGGGCAAGAGCAACTTCGGCGACGCCGGGGTCTTCCTCGAACGCTATGTGCGCCGCGCGCGCCACGTCGAAGTGCAGATCTTCGGCGATGGCGAGGGGCGTATCGTCGCCCTTGGCGAGCGCGACTGCTCGCTCCAGCGCCGCAACCAGAAGGTGGTCGAAGAGGCCCCTGCCCCGCTGCTGCCCGAAAAGGTCCGTCAGGACCTCTACGCCGCGGCGATCAATCTGGGCCAGGCCGCGCGCTATCGCTCGGCGGGCACGGTCGAATTTCTCTACGATTCCGACCGTGAGGAGTTCTTTTTCCTCGAAATGAACACCCGTCTTCAGGTCGAACACGGCGTGACCGAAGAGGTCATGGGCGTCGATCTGGTCGAGTGGATGATCCGGGGCGGCGCGGGCGACTTTGCCTTCCTCGATACTGCCCCGACCCGCCCGAGCGGCCATTCGGTGCAGGTCCGCCTCTACGCCGAAGACCCCGCGCAGGACTATCGCCCGACTTCGGGCACGCTGACGGCGGTCGAATTCCCCGCCGACATCCGCACCGAAACCTGGGTCATGGCGGGCAGCACGGTCAGCGCCTGGTACGATCCCATGCTCGCCAAGCTGATCGTCCACGCCCCCACGCGCGAGGAAGCCGTGCTGGCCATGCAGGCCGCGCTCGACAAGGCGCGCGTCGACGGGATCGAGACCAACTTGCGCTGGCTGCGCTCGGTCGTCCGCTCGGACGCCTTCACCAGCGGCGAAGTCTCGACCCGCGTGCTCGACACCATCGCCTTTGCCCCGCGCAGCTTCCGCGTGATCAGCGGCGGCACGGCCACCACCGTGCAGGACTGGCCCGGTCGCCAGCACCTGTGGGACGTGGGCGTGCCCCCTTCGGGCCCGATGGACGACCAGTCGTTCCGCCTCGGCAACCGCCTGCTGGGCAATGCCGAAGGCACCGCCGGGCTTGAAGTGACTCACACCGGACCTTCGCTCGCGTTCTCGTCTTCGGCGCGTATCTGCCTGACCGGGGCCGATTTTGGCGCCACGCTCGATGACGTCCCGGTCGAGCGCGGGGTGGCTGTCGATGTGGCCGCCGGCCAGACGCTCACCATGGGCCGCACCCGTGGCGGGGGTATGCGCGGCTATATTCTGTTTGCCGGCGGGCTCGACATCGCGCCCTATCTCGGCAGCCGCGCGACCTTCGAGCTCGGCCGGTTCGGCGGCCATGCCGCCCGCCGTCTGGTGGCGGGCGATGTCCTCCATCTGGGCGATGAACCGCTCGAAGCTCCGCTGGAATCCACCAGCCTTCCCGCGCTGCCCACTGAATGGACCTTGCGCGTCCTCTATGGCCCGCATGGCGCGCCCGATTTCTTCACGCCTGAAGACATCGCGATGGTCGTCAATGCCGACTGGCAGGTCCACTACAACTCCAACCGCACCGGCGTGCGCCTGATTGGCCCCAAGCCCAAGTGGGCGCGCTCGGACGGGGGCGAGGCGGGCCTCCACCCCTCGAACATCCACGACAACCCCTACGCCATCGGCGCGGTGGACTTCACCGGCGACATGCCGATCATTCTGGGCCCCGACGGGCCTTCGCTGGGCGGTTTCGTCTGCCCGTTCGTGGTGATCGCCGCCGACCAGTGGAAGATCGGCCAGCTCGTGCCGGGCGACCGCCTGCGCTTCGTGCCGGTCAACATCGCCGATGCCAAGGCCGCCGATCTGGCCCAGCAGACCCTGCTTTCCAGCGGCGAAGTCCCGGTCAGCACCCCCGCGCGCGAGGTGGAGACGCTCAACCCCGTCCTCGCGGAAATTCCCGAGACGGCGGGCCGTCCGCGCACGGTCTATCGCCAGCAGGGCGACCGCAACATCCTGGTCGAATATGGCCCGATCGTGCTCGACATCGAGTTGCGCATTCGCGTCCATGCCCTGATGACCGAGATGGAGCGTCTGGCCCTGCCCGGCGTGATCGACATCGTGCCCGGCATCCGTTCGCTCCAGCTTCACTTCGACGGCATCGCCCTTGATCAGGCAGCCGCCCTTGCCGCGCTGATCGAGGCCGAGGAGCGCCTGGGCGATCTGGAAGACTTCGCGATCCCCTCGCGCATCGTCCACCTGCCCCTGAGCTGGCGCGATCCGGCGACCATCGAGACGATCGAGAAGTACATGAGCGCGGTGCGCGACGACGCGCCCTGGTGCCCGGACAACATCGAGTTCATCCGCCGTATCAACGGCTTGCCCGATGTTGCTGCGGTCGAGAACCTGATCTTCGAGGCCAATTACCTCGTCATGGGGCTGGGCGATGTCTATCTGGGCGCGCCGGTCGCCACGCCGGTCGATCCGCGTCACCGTCTGGTTACCACCAAGTACAACCCGGCCCGCACCTGGACCCCGCCCAACGTGGTGGGCATCGGCGGGGCCTATATGTGCATCTATGGCATGGAAGGCCCCGGCGGCTACCAGTTGTTCGGGCGGACCATTCAGGTGTGGAATTCGCACCGCCAGACCGATGCCTTCATCGAAGGCAAGCCCTGGCTGCTGCGGTTCTTCGACCAGATCCGCTTCTACCCGGTCAGTGCCGAGGAACTGGTCGAATGGCGCCGCGATTTCCCGACCGGGCGACGTTCGATCAGGATCGAGCAGTCCGAGTTCCGTCTTGCCGACTATCGCGCCTATCTGGCTGAAAACGCGGAAGGCATTGCCGAATTCGAGGCCCGCCGCAAGGCCGCCTTCGACGAGGAACGCGCCGACTGGCAACGCAAGGGCGAGTTCGACCGGGTGACGGATCTTGCCGATGCCGATGCCCCCTCGGCCAGCACCATCGAACTGCCCGAGGGCGCCGATCTGGTCGAAGCGCCGTTCGGCGGAAGCGTTTGGAAACTGCTCGTGGCCGAAGGCGACGACGTCAAAGCCGGGGATACCATTGCCGTGCTCGAAGCGATGAAGATGGAATGCCCGGTCGAAAGCCCCGGCAGCGGCACCGTGGCCGCGCTCTACATGGAAGAAAAGCAGGCCCTCCAGCCCGGCGCGCCGATGCTCGCCCTGCGGAGGCACGCATGAGCGCGCCCGAGCGGCTGAGCGTCGCAGGGATTGCGGCAGCCGTCCATGCGGGCGCGACCACCGCGCTCGCCGTGGCCCACGAATGTCTGGAACGGATCGCGGCCTATGACGCGATCCAGCCCCAGATCTGGATCGGGCGCCCCACGCCCGAGGCCCTGCTCGAACAGGCCGCCGCCATCGACGCGCGCGTGGCGGCGGGGGAACACCTGCCGCTCGCGGGCGTGCCCTTTGCGGTCAAGGACAATATCGACGTGGCGGGCCTTGCCACCACGGCGGCCTGCCCGGCCTTCGCCTATGAGCCCGAAGCCTCGGCCACGGTCGTTGCGCGCCTTCTGGCGGCCGGTGCGCTGTGTCTGGGCAAGACCAACCTCGACCAGTTCGCCACCGGCCTTGTCGGCACGCGCAGCCCCTATGGCATCCCGCGCAATGCCTCCAACCTCGCCTATGTGAGCGGCGGATCGAGTTCCGGCTCGTCCGTCGCGGTCGCCGCAGGCCTTGCCGCCTTCGCGCTGGGCACCGACACCGCCGGATCGGGCCGCGTGCCCGCTGCCTTCAACCACCTGATCGGTTTCAAGCCCACCAAGGGCCGCTGGAGCACGCAAGGGCTGGTTCCGGCCTGCCGCTCGCTCGACTGCATCTCGGTCTTCACGTCCGACACCGCCGATGCGCGCCTCGTCGATGGTGTGGTGGCCGGGTTCGACGTCGCCGATGCCTGGTCCAAGCCCTTGGCAAACCGCCCCGTCGGCCACAAGGTCATCGGCGTTCCCCGCCGCGACCAGCGCGTGTTCTTTGGCGACGCGGAATCCGAATATCTCTATGATCGCGCGCTCGAAAAGCTCGCCACGCTGGGCACGATCGTCGAGATCGACATCGAACCGCTCAAGGAAGCCGCGCAACTGCTCTATGGCGGCCCGTGGGTGGCCGAGCGCACGGCAGCCATTGCCGGGCTCCTCGCCAGCAATCCCGAGGCCATCGATCCCACGGTCCGCACGGTGGTCGAACCCGGCCTGACCCAGGGCGCGGTCGAACTGTGGAACGGCATCTATCGCATGGCCGAACTCAAGCGCCATGCCGACGGCCTGTTCGAACAGATCGACATCTTCGCCTTCCCCACCACCGGCACGACTTATCGCGTGGCCGAACTGGCCGTGGCCCCGGTTGCCCTCAACAGCAACCTTGGCGCCTATACCAACTTCGTGAACCTGCTCGACATGGCCGCGCTGGCCGTGCCGGCCGGGGTGCGCGCCAATGCCACGGGCTTTGGCATTACCCTGATCGGCCCGGCGGATACCGACCGTGCCCTGCTCGACATTGCCGACGAATATCTGGCGATTGCCGATCTTCCCCCCGTTCCCCCGCTCGACCTGGAGGGCAAAATGCAGACTGTGAAACTCGCCGTTGTCGGAGCCCACCTCAAGGACATGCCGCTGCACTGGCAGCTCACCTCGCGCAACGCGACGTTCGTGGAAGCAACGCAGACCGCGCCCACTTATCGCCTCTATGCGATCGCCAACAGCGTGCCGCCCAAGCCCGCACTGATCCATGCCGAAGATGGCGCGGCCATCGCGGTCGAGGTCTATGAAATGGGCGTCGCTGAATTCGGCAGCTTCACCGTCGAAGTGCCCGCCCCGCTCGCCATCGGCACGGTGACCCTCGCCGATGGCACCAGCGTCAAGGGCTTCGTGGCCGAACCCCGCGCCATCGAGGGCGCCCGGGACATAACCGATCTGGGTGGCTGGCGCGCGTTCATCGCCCAAAACGCCTGAAGACCCGCCCTCCCCGTCCCTTTTTTCAGGAGACCCGGCATGGTCCGCAACCGGTTGATTTTGGCGGCAGTGGCCGCGCTTGCCCCACTCGCCACTCCCGTGGCCAGTCCTGCCCGCGCAGAGGCCCCGGCCCCGCAGGTGATTGCGGTGCCCGGCTTTGCCGACTTCCTCGCGGTTGACGGCAAGACCGTCTGGGCCACCAACCGGGGGCGGGTCGAGCAATGGTCGCGCAAGGGCAAGCTGGCGCAAGTCGCCACGCCCCACCCGTGCGGGGCCATGGCTGTCAATGATGGCGCGCTCTGGGTCGCTGATTGTCAGGACAAGGCGATCAAGCGGATCGATCTCAAGACCGCGAAGATTGTCGCCACGATCCCCACCGGGATCGCGAACCCGGCGGGCGAGCTCAATGTCGTGGCCGGGGCTGGCTCGATCTGGGTGGCAAGTGATGCCGCCGGGACGCTCGCCCGCATCGATCCGGCGACCAATGCGGTTGCCGCGCATGTCGCGGTCGATCCGGGCACCTGGTATCTGGCCTTCGGCTTCGATGCGGTCTGGGCGGTGAGCGCCGACAAGCAGACCCTTCAGCGCGTGGACCCGAAGACCAACACCGTCACCGGGCGCGTGGGTCTGGGCGCGCAACCCGGCTTCCTGGCCGCCGGCGCCGATGGGGTCTGGGTTCAGGAACAGGGTGACGGCACGCTCGCGCGGATCGATCCGGCCAGCGTGACGCTCGCCGGGCGGATCAAGGTCGGCGCCAACCTCAAGTGGGGTGACATCGACACCGGGCTTGGCAAAGTCTGGCTGCGCACGACCGACGATCAGGTCTTTGCCGTGATCGACCCCGAGACGATGACGGTTGCCACGCGGCAGGGAAAGCCCGCTGGCAGCGGGGCCTTGCGCTTCACGCCCAAGGGCGTGTGGACGACCGCCCATGACCAGCACACGCTGACCTGGTGGCCCGCGCCCGAAAGCCTGGTCAAGCCGGCGGCCTGACCCGGTTCATTCCCTTTCGTCCCGCGAGCCTGTCCGCTCGCGGGACATTCATGAACAGCTATCACGACCGGCAGAATACTCCGTACGGTTGCAACATGTATGGCGGACGGCTAGAAGTTCGGGTTCCGTTCCTCGCACGATGACGCGCCTGCTGACCTCGCCGATGGGCAGCAGGACGGGCTTTGCGAGCAACGTCCTTCGGACCCACGAGAGTACACCGTCATGAGCTATGACCGTTCCGACCTCGCCTCGCTGGCGGCATTTCTGGTCGTGGCCGAGGAACGCAGCTTCACCCGCGCCGCAGCCCGTCTGGGGACTTCGCAATCGGCGCTCAGCCACGCGATGCGGCGCCTGGAATCCAAGGTCGGTGTCCGCCTGCTGACGCGGACGACCCGTGCGGTCTCGCCCACCGATGCGGGAGACCGCATGGTCGAGGTGATCGGCCCGGCACTCGACCAGATCGCCACCGGCATCAGCGAGATCACCAGCCTGCGCGACAAGCCTGCCGGCAATATCCGCCTGACGGTCACCGATAATGTGGCGCGCACGGTGCTCTGGCCGGTCCTGCGCACGCTCCTGCCCGAATATCCCGACATCCATGTCGAAGTGAACGTCAACAATGGCTTCGTCGATATTGTCGAAGAGCGTTTCGATGCCGGGATCCGCCTGGGCGAAGCGATCGACCGCGACATGATCGCCGTGCGCGTCGGGCCGCAACTGCGCATGGCCTGCGTGGGCGCGCCTTCCTATTTCGAACGCAACCCGATCCCGCTTACCCCGCACGACCTGTCCGCCCATTCGTGCATCAACTGGCGCATGCCAACCGCAGGCGGGCTCTATGCGTGGGAGTTCGAAAAGGACGGACGCGTGATGAACGTGCGGGTCGACGGGCAGCTTACCTTTGCGGGTACGGAACTCGCCATCGATGCCGCCGAAGCCGGGCTCGGCCTTGCGGTGACCATCGAGGATCAGGTTTCCGAGGCTATCGAGGAAGGCCGTCTCATTCGCGTACTCGAAGACTGGTGCCCGCCTTTCCCCGGCTATCACCTCTATTATCCGAGCCGCCGACAGGCTTCACCGGCTTTCAGCCTGCTGATCGAGGCCTTGCGCTGGCGCGGCGACTGACGGGCGAGCGCCGAACTGGCCACCAACGATCAGTGCGCCAAATCCACGGGCCAGCAACTGCGCGAGGAAGTCGGGGTATCCGGCACTGATCGTTTGCCCACTGCGCAGCGCGACAAACAGCGCCTCGGTCCCCGAGGCATAGATGATCGCACTGAGCAATTGCCGCTCGCCGGGCGAAAGCCCGCGCGAGGCGGCAAGTTCGTCGACATTGGCGGCGATATCGGCCATCAGGACATCGATCTGGCGCGCGCCGAACAGGCGTGAGCGGATGTGATGCTGGTTTTTCTCGAAAAAGGCCGGCCCTTCGGGAATGGCCAGAACGACATCCATGAACACGCGGTATCCGCGCGCGAGCATGGCCTCGACATCCTCGACAGCCACGCCATCCGGCCCCTGCGCGGCCACTTGCGCGCTTTTGGCGCGCGCCTGTGCAACCTCGATGCGGACGCGATCGACCAGATCGGCAATCAGCTTCCCGAAGACAGCCTCCTTGGTTCCGAAGTAGTTGTAGAAACTGCCCGCCGAGACATCGCTCTGGGTGACGATATCGCGCACCGTGGCACCATCGAGGCCTATCGAGGCGAAAACCTTCCAGGCCGCCGCCTCGATCTTCTCCATGTTGCGCGCACGGGTCGTCTCACGCTTCTCCGATGGTCCATAAGGGCCCTTGCGGGTGTGAGGCATGACCATTCGATCCGTTGCTGGTCGTTCCGTTACCGGCCCCTTGTCCATTGTCCCGTCCATGGCGCCTGGGCGCTCAAGCCATCAAATGCGCGCCCCCGTCAACCGGAATCACCGTTCCGGTTATGTGACGGGCTGCATCGCTGGCCAGAAAGGCGGCCAGTGCGCCCACATCGTCGATCGTGGCGAGTGTGCCTTCCGGGGCCAGCGCGCTGGCACGGTCGAGCAGTTCGTCGAACCGGTCGATCCCGCTGGCCGCCCGCGTGGCAATAGGCCCCGGCGAGATGGCGTGGGCGCGAATGCCCTTGGCGCCCAGTTCGGCGGCGACATAGCGGGTCGTGCTTTCGAGCGCGGCCTTGACCGGCCCCATGAGATTGTAATGCGCAACCACGCGCTCCGATCCGTAGAACGTCACGCTCAACAGGGCCCCGCCCTTGTCCATCAGCGGTTCGGCCAGATGGGCCATGCGCACGAAACTGTGGCACGAGACATCCATGGCCAGGGCAAAGCCTTCGGCCGAGCTGTCGACGACCCGCCCGAACAGGTCGTCATGCGGGGCAAAGGCAATCGAGTGCAGCACAAAATCGAGCCTTCCCCACTCCTTGCGGATCGTTTCAAAGACCGCTTCGAGTTCGCCCGGCACGCGCACGTCGCACGGAAGCAGCATGTCCACGCCCAGCTTTTCGGCCACCGGCGCGACAAACGGCTTGGCCTTGTCGTTGAGATAGGTTGCCGCAAGGCTCGCCCCGCACCGGGCAAAGGCAGCCGCGCAGCCTGCGGCAATCGAATGTTCGTTGGCAATGCCCACGACAAGCCCGCGCTTGCCGGACAGATCGACCAGAGGCGTCATCAGGAATCTCCCTTGGCGGCATCCATGAAAGGCTGGGTGAGCGAAAACGTGTGAAGCGCGATCTGGCGTTCTTCGTCAGTGGGGATCACGCGCACGATGACCCGGCTTTCCGGGCTGCTGATCACGGGGGCATTTGCCGCATTGGCCGCCTCGTCGAGGACCAGCCCCGTCCAGGCCAGGCGCGCGCAGATGGCCGCGCGGATGACCGGGTCGTTCTCGCCGATCCCGGCGGTGAAGACGAGGCCGTCGAGCCCTTCGAGCGAGACCATCAGGGCGCCCATCTGGCGCGCGGCGGTCCACACGAAGGATTCGATGGCCTCGGCCGCGCGCGGATCATCGCTGGCATGAAGGCTGCGCATGTCGCTCGACAGCTCGGACAGGCCCAGCAGGCCCGAGCGGCGATAGAGCATGCTTTCGACCTCGTGCGCGGAAAGGCCTTCCTGCAATTGCAGGTGGATCACCGCACCCGGATCGAGCATGCCGGTGCGGGTTCCCATGATCAGCCCGTCGAGCGCGGTGAAGCCCATCGTGGTGTCGACGCTCGCCCCCCCGCGCATCGCGCAAAGGCTCGCCCCGTTGCCCAGATGGGCGACGATCACCCGCCCTTGCGCCAGCGCCGGATCGAGCGTGGCCAGACGGGCCGAGACATATTCGTAGGACAGTCCGTGGAAGCCATAGCGGCGCATCCCCCGCGCGGCATAGGCGCGCGGGAGCGGCAGACGCGTGGCGACGCCGGGCATGGCATGGTGGAAGCCGGTGTCGAAACAGGCGACCTGCACCAGATGGGGGGCCTTGCGTGCGATCTCGCGGATCGCGGCGAGGTTGTGGGGCTGGTGGAGCGGGGCGAGCGGGGAAAAGGTATCAAGTTCGGCAACGAGCGCCTCGTCGATCAGGCGCGGTGCCCAATAGCGCCCGCCGCCATGGACCACGCGGTGACCGACCGCGACGATGGCGTGATCCTGAAGGTGATCGTGGGCCCAGTCGTAGAGCTCGCTGAGCAAGGGCTCGTGGGTCAGCCCGGCGCCGCCGTCCTTGGTTCCCTCGCCCCAGCTTTTTTCGAGCAGGACTTCGCCCGTATCGCTGTGAATGCGGATGCGCGGGGCCGTGCCGATCCCTTCGAGCTTGCCTCCGGCGACATGGACCGGCCCTTGTTCCTCAAGATGATAGAGGCCAAACTTGATACTCGATGAGCCCGAGTTGAGGCTGATGATCGAGCGGGTCATGCGTTTTTCCCGCCGGTCTGGGCTGCTGCTGCCAGCAGCGCCGCCACCGCGCACGAAGCGAGGCGCGTGCGCAGGCTGTCGGCGCGGCTCGTCAGGATGATCGGCACCCGCGCGCCCAGCACGATCCCGGCGGCATCGGCCCCGCCCAGGAACGTCAGCTGCTTGGCCAGCATGTTACCCGCTTCCAGATCGGGCACGACGAGGATTTCGGCCTGTCCGGCCACGGGCGAGACGATCCCCTTCTCGCGCGCGGCGGCCGCGCTGATCGCATTGTCGAAGGCCAGCGGGCCATCAAGCAGGCCGCCGGTGATCTGCCCCCGGTCCGCCATCTTGCACAAGGCCGCCGCGTCGAGGGTCGAGGCCAGCGCCGGGTTGATCGTCTCGACCGCCGAGAGGATCGCCACTTTGGGCTGCGCGATCCCGATCACATGGGCCAGATCGATGGCGTTGCGAATGATATCGGCCTTTTCCAGAAGGTTGGGCGCGATATTGATGGCCGCATCGGTGATCAGCAGCGGGGTTGGATGGCCCGGAACGTCCATCAGGTAGACGTGGCTGATGCGCCTTTCGGTGCGCAGGCCCCCATCGCGTGAAACAGCCGCCCCCATCAGTTCATCGGTATGGAGCGAGCCCTTCATCAGGGCCTGCGCCTCGCCCGAATGAATCAGGGCGACCGCCGCGCTGGCGGAGGCATGGCTGTGGGGCGTATCGACGATGCGGAAGGTGCCAATGTCGGCCCCCGCCTCGCTGGCAGCGGCCTGAATGCGGGCGGTGGGCCCCACGAGGATCGGCGTGATCAGCCCTTCCTCGAAGGCCTCGATCACCGCGCTGATCGCGGCCACGCTGCACGGATGGACCACGGCGACCGGCATGGCCTGATGGCCGCGCGCCGCTTCCATCAGGCGGCGATAGCCATCGTGGTCGGCAAAGCGGATGTCGGGCAGCGCGGCCCGGGGGCGGCGGATCTTCTCGGATGGCGCCTTGACC
>Ga0075011_10002077_pt1 | contig 10852 bp, 16 predicted proteins | sample TARM_MetaG_T_14_FD_72354 | JGI IMG/M metagenome (GOLD analysis project Ga0075011, IMG submission 72354) | Freshwater microbial communities from Pennsylvania, USA, analyzing microbe dynamics in response to fracking - TARM_MetaG_T_14 | ecosystem: Environmental > Aquatic > Freshwater > River...
TTCACACGATCAAGCTCCTGGGCAGTCAGCCGGTGAAATGCACCAGTCACCGCCTGACCTTGGTTGTCTACCCACTCAAAGTAGGCGTCATCTCCCAGCCCACAAACCCTAAGCTCCACCTGCTGATCACCTACTACCAGCTTATGCAGTGTGTAGCGGCTACCGGACAAGGTGTTGACGATGCCCGCGACCGAAAAACCGATGACCTCGGTGGTGTGCGCCCCATATCCCAGCTTCTGGAGCATCGGGAATCGCGCAGGGAGGGAATCTGTATGTGGGCTGGCCATGGCACGTACTGGGGAATGCTATTCGTCTGCCGGATTGTTCAATCTCCAGCTTCACCTTGCAACCCAATCTCGGGCCTCGAAGTCCAACAGTAGTCCTCAACCCTGGGCCCGGAATTCAGTGTCGATGATGGAGCGGTGGTACCAACTTCCGGCGATCAAGAACTGCAGCTCAGTCTCGTCGGTTATCTCTCCCAGGCCCGGAACATTGTCTCCTGTACGGTATGCCCTCCTCGGCAGGGGAGCCCCGAACAGGCTATGACCTCCGATCAGGTCCTGGCCCCTCGTCACGGCAAAGCGCTGTTCCAGATCGAGGACTGCCTGTTCGTTGTTGAACGTGGTTCGGGCGGCATACCGGGCGTTCAATAGCCACATCCCCATAGACATGCCGTCGGCGCGTGTAGCGCCTGCCTTTCGGGCCTGAAGGATGCGAGTTGTGGCCCTGACCAGCCCGGCCAGAGTCTTGCAAGACGATGGATTGGCCACGTTAGCTGTCCTTCACCGCTGAGCTCAGGACTCGGATGCTTGGCGAATTCGACCAGACGGTATGTTGAATCGCAGGGGTTGAAGAGCCTGCTTGTCCATTGGCCGGCCGGCGAATTTTCAATTCAAGAGGGAGGGTCACGGTTTCTTCCACAAAGCCACCGAGAACATCCAATGCTGCGGCTTCCAGCCTCTCGTCAGTAAGGTCCTCCAGCATGTCGATCGCAAAGAACTCACAGATCGACTCCACCAGCTTGGCTTCGTTGACCGCTGCTACGCCTGGCGCATGCAGGTAGGCCAGATCGAGCGCAGCTGCGGAGTCATACTCCAGGGCGAGGATTTCACTCCGGTGCATCATGAGCACGGCGGCAGTGACGTCCAAGTCGATGTCCTGAACCGCCCTGACGGTTGCCACGCCTTCGACTTTAGAGGCGGTTGTGACGATTCGTCTGGTGGTCTGGAAACGACAGATGTTTCCCCTCTCGTCGAGGATGATGGCGGTGCAGAGGCTCTTCCCCCTCAGGCAATCAGCTGCCCAACTTAGGGCTTGTTCGAACGAGTCTGCGGTTTGCTCAGGGTTGTAGTCCTGAAGAAGTGTCCAGCTCATGTGCAAAGGCTCCAATGGGTGACAGGAGGAATCTTCAATGCCAACCGCTCGTGCCGCCATGCGGATAAAAAAAGGCCGGCGATAAGCCGGCCAGGGGAATTCCGATGATCACTGTTCGGCGAACATCACGCGGTCACCGAAGTATCCGTAGGCCAGGATGGCTAAGGCGCCAAGGAAGTACACGATGTCCGATGTATACCAGGCGTCAGGCTCAAATCCAGTAACCATTGGACGGCCGAGATTGTCCGTAACAGGTTCATACATGGCCGAGTAATACAACACCTCGTGAAAGCTAGCCCACACAAACACGAGAGCGATCGGCCAGATGACCTTCATCCGGACCACAGGCCACTCATTCATGCCTATCGATGTTTCGAGGAAGAATACAGCCGCAACAGCCGCGCCCCCCAAAAACGCGTAGTAGCAAAGCTCCACACGGTCCAAGAAGCCGACTCCCGTGACCTTTAAAGCAGACATGCAGGTCAGGACAGCCAGTATCAGGATTGCCCCACCGTAGATGTTGTGCCGTTTTTCCATCACCACCTCCAAATTAGGTCCTCACATCGTAACGCAGGCGAAGGCCGAACTGGCGAATGGCCATTCCGGCGGATGCTGGTTGGCTGAAGTGAGCGCTTGGACTCGGTTTGAAACTAAGCCAGAGCGAAGCTTTCGGACTTACCCTTCCACTGGGTATCAGCGACACCGAAGTTGTCGGGCAGGCCGCGGATCTTGCTCTCGAGGTCATTGATGGTCAGTGATCCGCCGTCCTTGACCAGCATGACCATGACCGTTTCCGGTGGAAGGTATGTGCCCCCCCAGCCTGATTTAGCCTGGGTATACCCATAATCACTCAGCCAATTCAGGCGCTCGGCACTTTGGTACCTATTGGAGTCAATGTAGGGCTCATCGAGCAGCACGACCGATTTACTCTGCGGGCAGCGCCAGCCTGAAAGGTGATCTTCTCCAGGTGGGGCAACACGCTCGTAACCGGTCTCGCCCATGAACTTGATACGCCGGCGGGGCAGCACGTGGGAGATGAAGACAGGGCGCAGCCCCGTAGCTTCCATGAACATCAGCTCCCGCACACATTGCGTCGCCCACACACGTGCTGAGTACTGAGAGTCTGCGATGGCGGAGTGGGTGAGTGACTGCGGCGCTGACGCCCAGCTGGCGGCAATTCGTGCAGCGCGCAGCTTCATGGCCACTACATCGTCCGCGCTCCATGGGAAGGGGTAGGACAAGCTCTCTACGCCGCTCGATGCATCGCTGCGCCAGCGAACACGGATGGTGAGCAGGCGCATCACATCAGGAAGATGGCGCTGGGCATGTTTGTAGTTTGAGAAGCCGGCTGCATTCGCGGCCCGATTCAGAGCCTCGTGTTGAGCCATAGATACGTTGTCTGCGCGCAACTGCGAGGCAAGCTTTTTCAGCGCCGAGATAGAGCGCGGAGATTCGAAGGTAAGAAACATCGTACTGATCCTCAGGCATATGCTCGTCATCCGCGACCGCGCTGCCAAAGGCATCGGGGGTCTTGAGTCGTAACGCTAGTAGTGCACCTGGTGCTTTTCATTGCGGATGGACGGCCTCTACCAAGGCCTTGCATCGGATAGTGCCCCAGCAACCAGGTTTCAGCAAGCCTCTGCTATCGCTGTGATGGCCCGAGTTCCATCGACCTGTTTTGAGTAGTTTGGGGGCAGGCATCACCGTAGATTCGAGCTGATACATGCCGCCTTTCTGCGGCCGTTACAGTGCTCCGAAAGCAAAGTGAGGTGTTCGATGGGTTGGAAGCGAGTCAAGGATCACTATCAGATCAGTTACATCGTTCACGCCAACGAGAAGGGTGAGGTGATCATCGGTTCGCCGCATGTTCCCAAGCAGGTCATCATCAATCAGGAAGGCCATGTGTCGGTGCTGTATGAGCCGCCCAGGAACTCCGCCCTTGCGAACCTGATCGACTCCATGAAGGCAGAACCTGAGGTGCTTGCTGAGCTGGTTTGTTCTGAAGACACCTTTGCAGCCAGCCTGCCGGTATTCACCTATAAGGGTGGCGCTCTGGTGGAGCTGAAGTGCGAAGCGCTGGGCTATCCCAACGTTACGCATGATGGGCAGATCCAATACGAGAACACTCACTCCGCTGATACAGATCAGGTCGTGCGATGGGCAAAGGAGTGTGCGCTGCTTCGGCGTAAAGGCCTGCACGAATACCGCGGCAGGCTCGAGACTCAGATGAAGGAAGCTGATGCTGACATCGCTGCAAATGCGGCAGAGATCGAGCGGCTGGCTGCGACCTACCCTCATGTGATTGCCGAGGATCTCAATGACCAAGCTTGAGTTCGAAATTCAGCGACTGCGTGAGGCCGGTCTCACCTCCATCAAGGCCCTGTCGATAAGGCAGCCTTGGGCATGGCTGATCCTCTGGGCCGGGAAGGACATCGAGAACAGATCCAGGCGCTTCCACTTTCGAGGGCGCTTCCTGATTCACGCGTCGGCGGGAATGACCCGAAACGAGTACCTGGCGGTGCTGTTGTTCCTTCAGCAGCGTGGCCTACCGGTACCTGAGGGGCTGGTCTTCGAGAACCTGAACCGGGGTGGCTTTGTCGGTTCGGTTGAGCTGGTCGATTGCCTCGACACCAGTGAGTCTGCTTGGTACATGGGACAGAAAGCCCTGGTACTGAAGGACCCCGAGCCTCTGCCATTCATCCCCTACAGCGGCAAGCTTGGACTATTCGACGTGCCGCTTAGCGTCGTCGCATAGGGCTGATAGCGATATCCGCTCATATGAGGGGCTGGTCATGCTCCCGGCCAGCGCCTTGGCCGCCGGTACCGATAGCTCCTCAAACCACTTACCGGTGATGAGCCAGTGCCACTCGTTTGAGGCGAAACCAGGTTTTGCACCTTCCACTCGAACCTCTCGAACGCGCTTCATTGTCAGCCCATGCGTCTTGGCCAAGCCCCTGATGGTTATCCGGTGCTTGCGCATGAGCTGGCGGATTGCAGAGCCGGGGAGGGCTCGGCTCTTGAGTTGCTCGTGCACGTCGATATTCACCAGTCGTACACCTGAAGGCCTTCCACAGGATCTGCATCCCCATCAAGGCGAACCCAGCGAGCGTTGTTGATCGCGCCGCTGTCCTCAAGGCCACGAAGCCAGTTGCGGATGTCGTGCAGGCACTGAGCGACAGGCTCATCTTGAGCCTCCAGATCATCCAGGAAGATGAAGAAGCCGTTTGGCCAGGCGGCGCAAGGGGGCCAAGAGTGCGGCTTGGAATCGGAGAGCTGCTTGGCCACTTCTTCGGTCAAATGCTGGGTGCTGATAACTGGCAGATGGTGAATTTCGACGGGCATTTCGAGGGCTCCTTGGACGCGGTGGATGTGCAAATCTTCCGCGCAATGGAGCCGTGCCAGCAGACCTGGTTGAGTTTACGTGCAAGTTCTACTTTGCTGGGCTGTCCCAGACTGGGATGGGTCAAGGATGAGGCGAGCCTCACTCTTGAGCAGTGCCAGCAGTTCCGCTTCGCGTTGTCGATGAGCAAGATCTTTCTGCTTCATAAGAGCAAGCAGTCCTCTGACAGATCCAGCAAGCATTAGCACTGCACTTACCTTGCGGGCATTGCCTTCAATTGAAAGACCTTCCATCGAGTCGCCGTAAGGCAAAAGGGCGGTGAGTTCCTCGATCTCGTCCGAGGTCAAGGGAGTATCAGCTGCGGTTGAAGTATTCACGGTTTAGTTCCTCAAAAGTCCGCCATGCAGGAAGCCAGCAGGTGCCTGGTTTGGGTTCGGCCAATATGGCTTGTGGCTTTACGCCGCCGCCTTGCGCTTGAGAAATTGCTCTGCCAGCGCTTGGATTCTCGATTTGTCGGAATGCCTTTGGGTGAGTGGGGCGTTCGGGTCAACGATGCCGGAGGACTGAGACGCCTTGAGCCCAAGCAGCTCGACCATAGGTGGATCGGATCCGTCATCACTGTTGAGGTAGATGGCCGTGACCTGCTCTTCCTGGCCTTCGCGTTCCGCTCGGCCGATCACCTGCTCATGGATTTTCGGTGACCAATCAAGCTCGCCGAAGATGATCGTCGAGCAGCGGTATTGGAGGCCGTCCAGTCCAGCGCCAGAGCGTAGGCTCATAATGAATAGGTTCGTTTTGCCCGTGACGAAGGCCTCTTTTGCCTCGTTTTTCTGCTTGTCACTCTCGCTTCCGGTGTACATCACCGGATTGAAATCGGCCAATTCTTTCATCCAGATGTCGTAGACGTCGCGATGCCATCCCATGAGCATGATGGGGATATCAGATTCCAGCAGAAGCCTGGCGTACTGAGCTACAAACCGAGCTTTGGCGACGCCCGTGATCCGCCGCATGAGCAGATCAAGCTCCCGGCCAGCGCGACCACGCTCCATGAAGGAGCCCTCTGTAGTCCTGATAGCCAACTGGCGGGCCAGTTGCTCAACCGAGCGAAGCGTCTCCGAGTCGGAGCCAATTTCCTCGACGATCACATTGAGCGGTGGCATCTGCTGCCCGACGTCCCGCTTGGTCCTGCGCAGGAATACCTTCTGTTCCCGAAGGTAGGTTCCGAGCGCCTGAGGGTCTTTGACCTTCTTGTCACCATCAGTCCACTCGCGCATGAAGTCCTCATGGCTCCCGAGAAGGCCTGGGTCAACAGCCTGCATGATGTTCCAGAGTTCAACCCCATAGTTGTAGATGGGAGTCGCGGACAGCCCGAGTCGGTACTGCACGCCGTTGGCCAAGGCATGGGCGGCTTGGCCCTTACCACTCTGTGCGCCTGTGCGGAGTTCCTGGATCTCATCGAAAATGGCAGCTTTGAAAAAGCCATCATTGAAGGTGTCAATCCAGCCCAGAAGCTGGCTGTACTTGAAGATGTAGACATCAGCAGCCGGCAGGTCATACGGCCGAGTGCCCTTGATGCAATGGATGGTCAGTTCGGTGAATGCGCCAAGCTTCTCTGCCCACTGCCGTTGCAGGTGGGTCTGAACAACTACAGCTGCCGGTCGAGTCTCCATATGAAGGATCAAACCGGCAGCCGTGTAGGTTTTACCGAGCCCTACGTCGTCACCCAGGAGCAAGGATTTGCGTGCGAGCGTGAGGTCTACCGCCTGACTCTGGTAGTGCCGGATAACGCAGCCGGGGCGTAGGCCGACAGTTTCAACGGGGTTGTACTCGGGTCGGAGGATTTCCTCCATTCGGGCCTGTTCCCGCTCGAAGCTTTGTCGCCCCCACTCCAGCGCCGCGGCATCAGTAGGAGAGATGGTCAGCGGGTAGCGAGCCGTAAACCAGGCGAGGTCTGCGCAATGGGCAAGATCATTGGGGAAGAAGTACTCGTCTGTAACCCACTTCGGAACCCGCGGGAAGAGCTGTTTGAGTCGGATCGCGACATGCGGCGCGACTCCACGCATAACCCACTTGGAGCCATCGATCAGGGTTAGTTGGCCATAGCTTCTAGTCACAGCCAGCCACCCCCCATGGAAACGACAGCCGCTGGCTTTCCGTTGATCGTTGAGGGCAGTCCCATGGCTGTGCCTGTCATCAGCAGAAGACAGTCGACCATGCCATGCTCCGAATAGCGCTCAAGCTGTCGAAAGATGGCTTTGCGCTGCGCCCGGGTCTTTAGCTCTAGCGCGACGGTGATCCCCTCAACCTTAACCAGGAAGTCTGGGATGTCCCTCTTCGACAAAGGCTTCTCACGTTCGAACTCAAGACCAGCAGCATGAAGGGCCGATTCGAGGTCTGCCTGTGCGCGTTTCTCCAGAGCCATATCGAGGCGCAGCTTGGAACAAAAGTCTCCAAGCTTGGCGAGGGCTAGCTGCTGGGGCGAGTAAGTTTTCTCAGTACTCACGATATCCATAACCTTTGGTTAGCCATCAGAACATGGCGTGCATGACCCAAGAAGATAAAGACGTGCGGACACAGCTGCAGCCCAAAAATGGGTTGTGAGTGGCGGGTGAGCTGGATTCGAATGAGGCCTAATCTGCCAGGAAATGCGGGTAGGCCAGTGGCGCTAACAATCGATAGCGCCACTACACCGGTTTGCAGTCCAACGGCTATGCGCCGGATGCTGCAACCACGCTACCGTCATGGGTGCTCGGAGCTTTCAAGGTGGAGACCGACAGCGCCCAGCCAGCGAAGTAGCCGCCGACTGCACCCAGGACAAGCGAGAGTACAGGGCCAATGATGGTCGCGTACTGCTTCACCGGACCGGTGTAGCTCAGCGAGAGTGCCATCAGCGCGATACCAGCAGATAGCGCCAGCAGCGCAGTTACAGCGCCAGCAACACGCTTCCATGCCTGCACGGGCATCTGGCGAGCCGCACTTTTCAGTGCTTCAGCGGAGAACGCAAAGGCGAGGCCGGCGCAGACAGACATCAGCAGGGCCAAGCCGCCTGCGCGCTCGATTACAGCCGTATCGAGATTCGACGCGAAGACGAAGGTGGACATGAGCAGGCCGTAGGCCGCGCCGGCGAGAAACACAGGCAGAGAGTTCTTGAATTGGTTCATGAGCGTAGTCTCCAGATTTCCGATAGGGGTTATTGGGTCAGCTGCCAATGGCCGCGGTACCCGGTGCCTTCTACCTCGCCCAGTAGCTCCCCGCTGGTGAAATCAGCACGCACCATTTGATGTGCATGCTGAATACCAAGCAGGGTCAGTTCGCTCTCATGTTCAGCCGAGGGGGTGGATCCATCTGAAAGGTTCCACCAGGTGATCGAGAGAGTACGAACCATGATTCTTTCCTGTGCTCAGTTGACGACGGATACAGAATCAAGCCAACAAGACCGTGCCAGTAGGTCATCAGTGAAATTTCTTGAGCTGCAAGCGCCAGCAACATGATCCGTTGTCGAACTGCGGGGAGTAGGTTGTTGCTGCTACTTGATTGAGCTTCAGCAGCGCACTGGAGGGCGGCCAAGTTTGTTCGCGGTCAGCCTCAAATCAGTGCCAGACCCTGGATCAGGACGTCAGCGGCGATCGGGGGGGGCGTGTGCATCCACCAACCCAAACTTGCCACTCCTTAGAAAACCTAGTTCTACCGAGTCGCCCAGCCTGCTGCTGTGGTGGATTGAGCTTCGGACAACTGCCGAGTGAGGCACCTATTGGGCCTGAACCGCCTTTTGCTGTTGAGATCAGCACCGCATAGCTCATTCGCGTCAATCAGAATGGGCCTGTCCACCTTGGTGACCGGTCTTATACATTCGCTGCAGGCGAGCGACCTGTTCATGCTCAACAGATGTGACAACACTGCCGGCTAGGTGCTTACGCAGTAACCCTCGCATTGCAAGTCCTGCCAGATCGGTTCGATGCCTCTGGCCATCAAAGGCCAGAAGGATTGCTTCGTCTGCAACGCGCTCGAGCCTGGCCATCGCACTGGCGCATATCTTGGCAGTTGTCTGCAGGTGGCTATAGGCTGATCCGAGCTGGCTGAGGGTGGAAATCGAGCCCGGAGCCAGATTTAGCTCGCGCTCCATCACCCCGGCGAGCATGCCGATCCACTCGATCTCCGACACTAGGATCCCGCAGGTGTCTATCAATTTTCTCCCTTAATCGGGTTAGAACACCCACATGCCTGTTTGCTGATCCCAGGAGAGGGCCTGGTCGACTTCGTCGCCAGTCTCGAGGTAATGCTTCAATCGCCGAGCCCGGTTCCAGGCGGACATGCAGTGCGTGACGTGATCGGGTGCGACTGCAAGGAATGCATCGATTAGAGCAATCGCCCCCTCGGGGTCCACTTCTGCTTCAATCTCCAGCTTGGTCACCTGGCTGTTTGGATCGCCATAAACCATCCGATCCGCAGGTGTAGGCTTGGCCGTACCCGTTGTGCTTGCTGGCGCTGCTGCTGCAGCAATCTCAGCCTCGGCAGCTTCAAGAACGCCTGGTGCGCGTAGTGGGAAAGTCAGGTATGGCTCGGCGTTGTAGCCAGCTTGCTTGGCCAGCCGACCGGCCACCTGATGGAGATGATGGAGTACAGCACGCTGCTGCTTTGAGTTGCGTGGGGCGGTGGCGGCGTAGGACATGAATGGTTCTCCCAAAATGATGGGAGAACTTTGCCTGGGAGTACTTCGTGCCAGCAGGTGCTGCTTTGGATTAAACCTGGCCTCGTTCAATCCAGTAGGTAAGCAGTCCATCCTGCTCGATGCTGTGCTTGATGCTGTGACCAGCGATTGTGCAGTGGGAAACGAAGTCCCGGCGAGTGCCTGCATCAGTCGCAACAACCTTTACGACTTCCCCAGGGCTCATTCGATTTAGCGCCTGCTTTGCGTGAAGTAGCGGGATCGGGCATCGAAGGCCTCGAGCATCTACCTCAACCTGGTGCGCTGGTGGTACGTCATCGTCTGCACGAGGCCAGGGAGTAAGCGGTGTGTCGTAGCTGAGCAGCAACGGGTGTGCTGGATCACCGGTCTTGGTTAGGCCAAGGTGAAACACAGGCTTACCTGACTTCAGAAGCAAATCCAGGAACTCACCGAGGCGCGCAACTGCGCGGGGAGGGAGTTTGTTGCGGCTCCCCCAGCAGGGCACCAGCAGGTCGGCATCGGCAATGATTCCGCGAATATGGTTCCAATGCTCCTCTTCGTACGTGAGGGGCGCTGTCTGCAGGTCTGCGACGTTCTTGGATCGGTAGCTGAAAACGTTGCCGACTAGAAAACGATGCCCTTGGTTGCGGATGGTGAACCCGCGCCACTTTCTCACCGTCGCATCATCTTCCACAGCGTCGGCCGTCGAAGGATTGACCCCGAAGTAGGCGATAACCTTGCTTCCAGGAAAGGGCAGGGAACAGTCACGCTCAAGGCGGAACCTGTATTTGCCACAAGGGCTCATGATGGCGGTCATTGAATCGCTCCGGGGGTCATGCGTTCAGATAATCACATGCCAGGTGCAGGTTGTCTGCGCCGGCGATTTGCTTGTCTCGGTCAGTTGTGTAGGTCGCTGATTACCTGCTGGCCCAGGTCTGCCAGCCGGTTCTGTACGGACAGCTGGTCAGCATTCCCCAGCTCCTCCGCAGTGAAAACCACCACAGCGCAGCCCTGCTGGCGCAGCATTTCGATGGTGAGATTATTTGTGCTGAGGCTGCTGGCCGCTTGAACGTTGATGATGAAGTGGTCGACCACCGCCGGCGTCAGGCCGGTCAGCCCCCCATTGTTGATCATCCATTCAGCAGAGGAACGGAGCTGGTGGGTCAACTCATCGGCAGTAGTCTTGGGGGTACGCGTATCACCGTCGTTGACGTCTACAACGCCATGGATCGTCAGAGCAAATTGAAGCTGTGCTACGCCAACACCGAAGGTCTCGTCCTGCAGGGTCTGAACAATCGAAGCTCGCACCCATTGCCAGTAATCGAGCGTGGTCTTGCCGCTGGCGAGCGCCTCAGTCCAGTGGTCACGAGGGAAGGCAAAATGCTGACTCTCGCCATCGAGGGAGTATTTCTCCTGCAGCTGCTCCAGGGAGAGCTTGGAGTCCTGTACAAGTGTTTCGCGCATGGGGTGAG
>Ga0075011_10002078_pt1 | contig 10851 bp, 11 predicted proteins | sample TARM_MetaG_T_14_FD_72354 | JGI IMG/M metagenome (GOLD analysis project Ga0075011, IMG submission 72354) | Freshwater microbial communities from Pennsylvania, USA, analyzing microbe dynamics in response to fracking - TARM_MetaG_T_14 | ecosystem: Environmental > Aquatic > Freshwater > River...
GCAATCAAAGCATTTTTAGCAAAACTTTAAAAGGTGTAAGCCATGGCACGGGTTGTAATATTCTCAGGAGCAGGCATCAGCGCGGAGAGTGGACTCTCCACCTTTCGCGACACGGGTGGACTGTGGGAAAAGTACCGCATCGAAGAGATCTGTCAGGCTGGCTGTTTGAGTTGGAACCGTGAAAACACCCTCACATTTTACGACGCAAGGCGCGAACAACTCGCCTCTGTAGAACCCAATGCCGCGCATTACGCTCTCTCAAAGCTGCAAAAAAAATACCCCAACGACATCGCCATCATCACCCAAAACGTCGATGATCTTTTCGAGCGAGCAGGGTGCAAGGACATTTTACACTTGCACGGATTTTTACCTCGCCTTCGTTGTGAACAGTGCGGTACAACCCATCTCATCGGCTACGCCAAGCAAGAGCGAACCTTTACATGTAAAAACTGTGGTGGCTCCTTTCGCCCCGACATCGTCTTCTTCGGCGAACCCGCCCCGATGTACGAACATCTCTACGAAACGATGGAAGATTGCCAATTTTTAGTCATCATCGGTTCAAGCGGAAACGTCGTTGCGATGGATCATTTTGCTTTACATGTAAAGGTTTCCATTCTCAATAATTTAGAGCCAAGTGACGCTATAAATGAGCGGGTTTATACGAAAGTGTTGCATCAAAAGGCTACTGAGGCGGTGGATGAGATAGTGGGGGATGTGGAGAAGTTTTTACAAGGGTAATTCTTTGAAAATATTACATGTAAAATTTAGAAGGATAACAAAGTTAAAAGTTTAGCCCTAAGCTTTTTTCTTTCTTAAAAATCTATGAAAAGGTTGCAAAAAAATAAATGCAGAATTTATTATTGACGTTGTTCACACAATACAGCGTAGTATCAAATAATGCTAATTTGGTAGATAAAATAAAGATTATCAAAGAGAAATTTTCTTTGAATGAAGAGAATATACAACTATTCTTTATTGGAATTTTATATGATTTTATCAAAACACAACCACAATATTATTTTAATAGAGATGTAGAAAATGAAGTATTTGAAAATCTAGATAACCTATTTTTGCAAGATAGGAAAAAAGGGGTCGGGGCTAAACTTTTAACTTTCTGCCACTTTTCTTTGCTCATTTTAGTGCGCAAGTGCTGATCAAATCTTTACATGTAAAGATTTTGCTTTTTGTTCAACTTCTCAAAAAGGTAAAATTTAGCTCCGACCCTTTGGCTTTTATACCAACGCGCTTTACAAAAAAGCGAATGAGGCGATAGATGAGGTTTTTACATACTCCAGAGAAAAAGGGGTCAGGGCTCAACTTTAACTTTTTACCAACCCTTCTAAAACTCATACACCTCTTCGAGTAGAGACATATACCAAAAGAGAGTGCTTCTTTTGTATCTAAGAGGTTTTACATGTAAAAACAAAATCATAAATAATTTGACTCTATGTTATAATCACATCAAAACCAAAGGAGGATGTATGACAAAGCAACACATACTTGATTATCTTTCCATGCATAAACCTGAGTTTCAAAAGAAGTACGGTGTGGAAGAGATCGGTTTGTTTGGCTCGTATGCACGTGATGAAGCCAAAGACGATAGTGATGTCGATATTTTTGTGAGTATGCAAGCAAAATTTGACAACGTGATGGGTTTAAAATATGACCTTGAAACCTCCTTACAAAAAAAAGTCGATTTGATGACGAAACATAAATACATGAAACCTTTTTTGCTTCAGATGATTACGAAAGATGTGATATATGTCTGATCGAACCTTGATGGTATTGTCAACACTTGAAGACATCGACATGTCTATCGATATGGTCATTGAGCGATTTAAAGCCATTAAAACGGCAGATGATTTTCTTTCCAGTGCCGAGAATATCGAAAAATTAGACAGTATCTCGATGCGCTTACTGGCGATTGGCGAAGGTTTAAAAAACATCGACAAGTTGACTGATGGGCAACTACTACCACGTTACCCAAGCATTGAGTGGAAAAATATCAAAGGACTTAGAGATGTGTTATCGCATCATTATTTTGATATTAACGCTGAAATATTGTTCGATGTATGCTCTTCCAAACTCGTTGAATTATCGAGTGTTGTCAAACAAATGTGCAAAGATTTAAAGGCGTAAACTCTTTTAAAACAATAACTATCTTAATGCGCCCTTACATCGAAGGCACTTTGACCATATACCCGATGCCTCTAATATTAAGAATAAAATCTTCTTTCAAATGATTTTTCAAACGTGACTTCGGTTCGTATGGTGGCGTCATCGACATCCACAGGAACAAAAAGGGTCAGGGCTAAACTTTTAACTTTCCACATAATTTTCTTTACATGTAACCCAAAACAGTCCTTAAAAATCTCAAAAACCTCAATTTTTGCTACAATATACAATACCTTTGTTTGATAACGTTTCTCAACTTAGGATGAATTGACTTTGAGGTAGTTTTGTGGACGAAAATTCGGTTTTACATGTAAACTCTTTTGATCTGTTGCAGATCGCTCAAACAATGGTGTATCCTTTTTCGCGTGAAAATTTTATGGCGAAAATCAAGCCTGAATTAGGAGCGGGATCGTTCGTATGGTACAACCTTGGTAACGGCATTGCGGCGTATCTTTATGCGTACACGTTGTATCAAGATACGATAACGTCGTTGTATTCAGATATTCCCGGTGCCGTGCTGGTGTTCAATCTCGGCGATGAATTTACGCATGCGTTTAAAAACGGTGTGAAGTATGCCATTAAGAAAAACAGTTTCTTTATCGGATTTTCTTCTGATGCGTTTCATGTGGAGATGCAAACGCTCAAAGGTAAAGAGTATCGTACTGTTACGATTGGCATTAAAGAGGCGTTATTGGGACATTTGATCTCTAATTATCGTGAAGTGCATCAACGTATGGAATCGGAAGCGAATCAAAACGGTTATGCGATTTTAGAAGGCGGTGAGATCGATCGAAGGCAGTTTGAAATTTTAGAAGCGTTTCAGACCCATGAAATGGACACAAACCTTTTAAACGTACTTCATTTGGAGGCACATATTATGTATCTCGCGCATTATACAATCGAGCGTTTGATGAGTACGATGCATAAAATTGCCGATTTTTCGCTCGATATAAAAACAATCCATTCATTGGAAAAAGCAAAAAATATTATTATAAACGAGTACGACAAAGAGCTTTCCATTAAACAAATCGCGTATCGTTCAGCGATCAATGAGTGTTATCTCAAAAAAGATTTTAAAGCATACTATGGAATGACGGTCTATGCGATGCTTCAAAAACAGCGCTTGAATGTTGCAAAAAGCTTGCTTCAAAGCAATCATAGTGTGAAAGAAGTGGCGTTTAAAGTTGGTTATAAACATACAGGTAATTTCAGTAAACTTTTCACAGAACACTTTGGTGTCACCCCCAGTATCTACCGCAAACGACATCGTTAACTTCTTTTTTTCCTCTTTGTGGCGTTTTTTTTCCCTTTTGTGACTTTTATTTATTGATAATCGTCATCATAAATGGCACACTTCCTTCATCAAAAAAAAAGGATAGTGATGTCACACAATACATTTTGGCAAATCAGTCTTGCAACATGCTTATTTCTTCCTTCTCTTGCTTTTTCGGACACCAATGCGACGATTCAGCTAAACGAAGTGACCGTTTCGGGCGAAAAAATCGAACGTTCGTTGCAAGAGACAACAACCGCAGTCAGTGTGTTCCAAACCGATCAAGTCGATACGGCAGGGGCACACTCGGTGTACGATGTAGCATCGCATGTGCCCAATATGATCAATAATCCCTCGGATATTCCCGTTATTCGCGGTGTTAACGGAGCCGGTGCGGCAATCGGCGGCTTTTCGATGCTCTCAGGTTCTCGTCCTCGTATTAGCACGAGTGTGGACGGTATCAGCGAAGCGTGGAACGGACAGCGTTATTTAGACATCGGTTCGTGGGATATTGAGCAGGTTGAGGTTCTAAGGGGCCCTCAATCGACCACACAAGGACGCAATAGCATCGGCGGTGCGGTCGTCGTGACGACCAAAGATCCAAGCTTTGAACCTGAGGGTGCGGTTCGTATCGGATACGAAAATCAAGACGATAAAGCACTGGTTGCGGCGATGATTTCAGGTCCTGTTATAGATGATGTTTTGGCACTGCGTTTAAGCGCTGAGGGCGTTTACGGACATAACTATATCAATTACCAAAATTATGCTAATTATTGGGATCCTTCTGATGTTAAGCAAGGAAATGTTCGTGCAAAAGCTCTATGGCTACCTCAAGATGTGGATGGACTGATTGTCAAAGTTTCGGCATCGCATCGTGCGAGTGAGGGTGGTCATATGAATGAGATTATGCCAAATTCCGCGATTTCTGATTATGCATTTCGTCTCTCATCTTCCAACCTTGTGCGTTACAACGATTCGACCAACGATACGTTTAGCACCGATGTTGAATACGCGATCAATGACGATCTCAAACTTTACGTTTTAGCCGGATATAACAAGACCGATACGACATTTAAACAAGCCCCTACGGCTATGAATTTGGACATTGATGAAAAAAGTGAGACTTTGGAGACTCGTTTAGTGCATGATCCGAAAGACGGACTTTTAACGAGTATGGCAGGACTTTATTTCTACCATCGTGCACAAGATATGTTAGTGACAGACCAAATCAAGATGAACGGTGATGATGACATTACGGCGTTAGCATTTTATACGGAAGAGTCCTTGCATGTTAACGATAAATTTGACATCATTTTGGGTGGGCGCGTGGAGAGAGAACATCAAAAACGTGATGTCACATACATGAATAAGCCAATGAATGCTGATCTTGCGGAGACGATGTTTTTACCTAAAGTGGGTGTCAATTACAAGCTGACTCCCGAACACAATATTGGGTTTACCGTGCGAAAAGGTTACAGCCCAGGAGGAGGTGCATTGACATGGGATACGTATACATATTATGAGTATGACAAAGAAGAGGTATGGACGTATGAAGCCACGACACGTTCTTTGTTGCTCGATAAAACGCTGACCTTGAATACCAACCTTTTTTACAATGAGTATAAAGGCTATCAGGGGATTGCGGGTTCGGGTTACGGACAACGATTTATCAATATACCCGAGGGCGAAAGTTACGGCTTTGAGGCTGAGACGATTTACCGTGTAACGTCTGATTTGGAACTTCAAGGTGGCTTTGGTCTTTTACGTACGAAAATAACGGAAGCGGATACTAACAATTACGCCAAAAAAGGTAATGAATTTAACCACGCGCCGCATTTTACGGGAAGCCTTGGCTTTAAACAACATTTTATGTCCGGCTTTTTCGTTGGCGGCGACTTAAATTACGTCAGCGAATACTACACCAACGTTACCAATACCGAAGCATATAAAGCGGGCGATTATACGCTTGTCAATTTCAATGTAGGATATGAGACGAAAGCGTATACGATTCGAACCTACCTTAAAAACGCATTCGACGAAGACGTACTTTATAATTACCGAGGAACGTTTCGCCAAGTCGGTCAACCACGCACCTTTGGCGTGACGTTTGATTACCGATTTTAAGGGAAGCCTTGTCAATGAATCTTTATCGCTATTTAGCCACGCCTGAGCCCAACGGTAAAAAAATAGGGCTCTTTCGCATCATCACCGCCATCTTTGGCGGTCTGGTGCTTTCGTACCTTAGTTTGTGCGTTTTGGTTGCTTTTGATTCGCCTTTCAAAAACGATTTTGCCGTGATCGCGCTTTTGTACAACACCTTGGCATGGGCGGCAGTCGCTTTGTGGATCGCCTTAGCGCCTACCAAACTTAGCGCACTGCTTCGCTTTGTGCTTCCCACCATGATCGTTGTGGGCATTTTAGGATGGCTGTATGAATGAGATCAACGCATCCAAATTATGGAAACAACGCCTTTTAAGGCTTCATGCCGCACTGGGTATGGTGGTTTCACTGCTCATGTACATCAGTGTTTTCTTTGGCATTTTTGCCATTTTTCTACCGTATTTACAAGTGTGGGAAAAACCATCGCGTCATATTGAAAGGACAGATGTGACGCAGATTGATTATGAAACCATGCTCAATCAGGTTTTAGAAGACCCTAATTTTCCCAAAAACAACCTGCTTATCACACTTCCCGGTACGAAAGGTGAGACGGCGTTGAGCATTTCGCATCGTTTTAGTGTTCCACGTTTTTTCAATCCCATCAGTGGTGAAATAATCCAAGATGAAGGCGCGCAGTCACAATTGGCATTTTTTTTAAATAGACTCCATTTTGGTAAAGTGCTGGATTTTGACAAAGAGCTTTTTGGAGTCGCCTTTAGCTTTTTTGGGCGTTTGCTCTTTGGTTGTATGGCTGTGGGTGTGATGAGCATCGTCATCTCCGGCGTTATTTTGATCATCATCTTCTCCTACAAGAACAAAACCAAAACGCTGCAAGCACTTTTTTCACGTTTACATGTAAAGATTTTTACGTGGGTTTTTCCTATCTTTTTACTGATTACACTTAGCGGTGCTTTTATGAATCTCTCGCTTCTAAGCTCCGTCCCGATGGCAAAATTGGCAAGTGGTGGCAAAGAGAGTCGCATCGATGCGATCATCGGTCCCGTGCTGTTTCCCAAAGAAGAAGCGCGTATCGCTTCTGGTGAAACAGCACCCATGCTACCGATTAAGACATTAATCGAAAAAGCGCAAACCCTCAATCCTCAGATCAACTTTCAGCAATTAAAGCTGGTCAACTGGAACGCTACAAATGCCCAGATCGAGCTCAAAGGGTACGATGTTACCAAGCCTTTTTTAAACGGTGGTGCCTTTAATAAGCCGAGTTTAACCCTCAGCGCAGTCGATGGCTCACTTATCTCAGAGCAAAAAGCACTGGATCGTTCGTGGAGCGTTTTCTTTGCGGAAGCGACCTTTTTTCTTCACTTCTTAGCAGGCGTGGATATCATTAACCGAACGTTAGTGGCATTGGTCATGGTCGCATCTGCTCTGGCAATCGGCTTTGGTGTGATGTTGTGGCTTGAAAAACAGGCGAAAAAGTTTGATGAACGCATTCCTTTTTACCACTGGATGGCAAAACTCTCTTTAAGCATCATGGTCGGCGTCATTCCCGCCACGGGCGTGCTTTTCGTGTTGCAATGGCTTTTACCGTTTGATCTGAGTGATCGGCTTTTATGGCAAAAAGGGCTCTTTTACAATGCGTGGCTTGCAACGCTGTTTTGGGCGTTTTACCGCTTCAACACTTACCAAGCCGCCAAAGAGTTTTTAGCCTTAGGCGGTGCGTTGTTTATCGGCTCGGTTTTTCTGCACTGGTTTATGCTAGGATTTTTCCCTTTTAGCTCTATTTTAGGGGTTGATCTTTGGCTTTTAGCGTTGGGAAGCCTGCTGCTTTGGAGTGCACGAAAATTGCCGTGTCAGTCTGAAGCAATACAATCATTTTGGATTAGAAAAAAGGAGAAAGCATGAAAAAATTTATGGTGTGGGTGATGGTAGTAATGGTGCCAACGCTGATGTGCGCGCATACGTTGTTGTTACATGTAAGCGACAATGACGATGACACGATCAGCATCAAAGGCGAATTTAGCACAGGCGAGGGCGCTTCGGGTGCGTTAGTCAAACTGCAAGCCTTAGGAAGCCAAGAGATTTTATTCCAACAAAGACTGCCCGATAGCAGTGAACTTGTTTTGAACATCCCTAAAGTGCCGTACGAGGTGATTTTAGATGGCGGACCTGGGCATCAGATAAGCCGTAAAGGCATTGCCCCTAAAACTGGATTTGAAGAAAAAGCCACCAAAAATGAACCGGCTTCTCCTACAAAAGCGACGAACCAAAGCGTACCGCTCGCCCTTAGCGTTTGCCTCGGCTTGGCATTTGTGCTTTTGGGTGCGACGCTGTTTATCAGCATTTACAATACCAACAGGCTGCTTAAAAAGCTCAATGCTGCAAAATCGTAATGTGTTGCGGTGTCGATAGGTTTGGCACCGTATCTTTACATGTAAAAATCTCTTTGCGCACGTTTACATCGAAGGCACTTTGACCATATAGCCGATGCCTCGGATATTGACGATAAAATCTTCTTTTAAGTTGTTTTTGAGGCGGTTGATTTCCGCCCTGATCGTTGCGTCGTCGACGATCGTATCGGAATCTTCCCACACGTTTTCTCTGAACATATCGTAGCTACAGACAAATCCTCGATTGTGGGTTAAAAATTTGATGATTTGCAGTTGTCGCTTGGAGAGCACTTGGGGTTCTTCGTGAAAGTAGAGCGTCATCGCGTCGCAGTCGAAACTGTAAGAGGCGGAGAGCCTTTTATGATGCATCTCTTTTTTGGCGGTTTTGGAGATGCGATCGATTCGAAGATTGAGCTCTTTGAGATGGAACGGTTTTTTGAGGTAATCGAAACAGCCCAACTCAAACGCTTTGGAAATATCTTCGATATCGATGAGCGTCGAGATAAAAATGACGGGAGTGACGTTTTTTTGCGCATGTAGTATCTCTAAAATCGTTAATCCGTCAATATTGGGTACGTTAATATCGAAAATGAGCAAGTCGAACTTCTCTTTCTCCAAAATACCCAAACAAACGTTACCGTCTCGAACGGCTTTGATCGCGTGTCCGGCCGTCGTGAGGTATTGCGTGATCGATTCGTTTAGGATAATATCGTCTTCTAACAGTAAAATTTTCATGCGTTCTCGATTTTAAATTGGTATGAAAAAGAGGTCACGTTCTCGTCTGAGAGCAGCGTGATTTTCACATTTTCTTCCTTACAGATTCTTTTAACGAGATTGAGCCCGAGCCCAAAGCCGTCTTGTGCCTGCTCTTCGCGGTAGTACTCTTCAAAAACTTTTTCGGGTTTTTGGATTTTGCGCGAATGCGATGCGATGCTGAAAAGATAACCGTCTTCTTTGGCATGAACCCCGACCGTGATTTTTTCATTTTCAAACGTATATTTGATGGCATTGGTTAAATTATTGTCGATAATACGTTGTAATTTCGTATCGTTAAATAAGATGAGTGCTTGTGCGCAATCGGTTTCAAAACAAAAAACGGATTTGGCTTTATCGGCGACTTGGGCGAAAAAATCGATGCGGCAACGAACGTAATCGACCAAATCGATCGGACGTTTGGCGTAGTGAATTTGATCTTGTTTGACGAGGTAACTGAGATCGTCATACATCGAAAAGATGCTTTTGACCGCAACTTCGATATTTTCCAAATAAACGCTTTTACCAAACTCCATTTCGTGTAGTTCGATACTGCTCATGATAACGCTTAAGGGCGTATTCATCTCGTGAACGGTGTAACGCAAAAATTGCCTGTGCGACGCGAGAAGGTTTTTGGAGTAATTCATCTGTTTTTCAAGCCGCTTGGATTGTTTATCGTAATCGCGCGCGCTTTGTTCGATCAAATGGGTCAGCGACTCGATCGTCTTGGAATAAGGAGCGCTTTTTTTGGTCTCTTCTTGATCCGGGATAGGGATAAAAGCGGGCTCTAAAGATTCGCTCAGAGCCACGACGGTGAGCGTTTGATTGAGCAGTTTGTTGTGACCGTTGTGGTGAAAAAATTCTGAATAGGTAAAAAACCCCGATGTGGGAGCCGTTTTGGAAAATGATCCGATACCCATTTTAATTAAAAAAGGCATAAATCGTCTGCGGGCCATACACGAAAAGACGTAAAAGGTCTCGACGTTAATCGTATGAAGATTCGTCAAAACTTCTATGGGGTCTTTCATCAGCGATTCTGCATCTCCAAAGCCGATTCGTACTTGATCGCCTTCTTCCAAATTACCGCTAAAGCTGAGGCTTCCGTCTTCGTGTTTCGCAATCACGGCGCGTGTCATAATAATGCCGTTTTTTTCCATAATAAGGGGAAATTCGATTCGGGAAAATTTACCCCCGAGGTATTTGTCGTAAAAAAAAGCGGCTTTCATATCGTCTATCTTATAGACGCGGTTGTTGTGGACTTTCGTAATGGTATGTTTGAGTCCGACGGGTTTCCAGTCAAATTTATAATCGGTCGCGACATGTAGGCGATCGGAATTCAACGAAACGCCGACGACGCCTTTGCTTAAAACGGTCGTTTGCGAGGCAATAAACGTTTGTTCAAACTTGCCGTTATCGCCTGCCATACCGCCGCAAATCGGTATCGTCGCATCGTATGCTTCGACGCCTTTTAGAAACTCTTCGGCGTTCATATGCGTGCCGTCGGAGAAAAGAATCAACAATTTCGTGTTCGGCGTAATTAAGTCGGAGGCCAACTTATAACCGCATTGAAACGAGTCTTCATCGAGCGAATATGCCGTTTTCAGCAACGTCTGCTCAAAAACGCTGATCGAAATAACGCTTTGTTGCGTCGTAATACGCTCTCCGTAAATTTCTCCGTCGGTCGTCGTTCCGATACAGATCGCTTGCGGCAAAGCGGAGGCAAAGAGATCGACCATCTTTTGCAGGACTTCTTGCCCTTGCCCGCAAAAGAGTTGTACGAGAATATTCTGTTCCTGACGTAAAGGCGTAAAATCGATGATATGATCGAGCGAGCCCGATTCATAGCAAAAATTGTATGTTTTCAAACCGTGTCTCCTTATCGTTACCTAATTACCTTAAAATGACCCGATAGTTTTGGAAGATAAACACGTTCATTATAAAGTGAAAAAGATAAGGTTTTGCTTGTCACAATATCACACATCGGTCGTTTTTTTATCCGAATAAGGGTGAAATAGCTCTTTTTGCTATATTCATGCTACAGTCATAGTATATGATCTTTAGTAACAAAACTTAATAAACAAGATTAAGAAAAAACATAGCTTACGGGAGGTTAAAAAGTCATCTACATCACATGTACATTGTAAC
>Ga0075011_10002079_pt1 | contig 10849 bp, 9 predicted proteins | sample TARM_MetaG_T_14_FD_72354 | JGI IMG/M metagenome (GOLD analysis project Ga0075011, IMG submission 72354) | Freshwater microbial communities from Pennsylvania, USA, analyzing microbe dynamics in response to fracking - TARM_MetaG_T_14 | ecosystem: Environmental > Aquatic > Freshwater > River...
CCACGCTACCATCGTTGAAAACGCAATCAAGGTCAAGGTTAATAATTCATGACTGTTTGAATAACTTTGTTTGAAATGAAAACAGAATGTATCATTTCGACCAGAATACAACCGCTTGATGTCAGAATCATAACATCATGGCAAACCATACATTAATCAGCTGATCATATAAATATGACCAACAATCCATCTGGTAATATCAAAAATATAGATAGTGGTTTTGTGAAAAACAATTATGCCGTATTCTGAATTAATTGACTTGAGCAATAACAAGACTGCGTTCTGAATATCCTTCACCCCGGCAAGCAGGGCCTGCGGATTGTGATGCTGTGCCGAGCACTGTCCCCGGAGAAGCCGATCCCGCTCACACTGCGCACAGGCAAGTGATTGTTTCGCTGGGGCAGTTCCTTTAGGCTGACCATCTTGAGTCTATTGTCACCCCATCAGCCGCCCAGGGACGCCAGCTCAGCGCCAGCAAGCGAGGACGGCCGTCAACCGGAGAAGGAATATCCAGATGAAGAGAACCATAGTCACCGCCAAATTCGATGCCGTGAGCCTGGAGGGCGAACAAGTGACCCTGAAAATTGCCATCGGCGCCCCGCAACCCGACCCCAAATCCACCAGTGGCGACTATCGCTGCAAAGTGAAGCTGGCCGGGCTTGGCGACAAGACCTTTATCCATGGCATCGACGCCTTGCAGGCCCTGAGCCTGGCCCTGAAATTTGTCGAAAGTGAGCTGCGCGCTTTCTCCGACGCTGGCTGGCACTTCTATCTGCCCGGCTGCCCGGATCAGCCCGTCGATATCGCCGCCTGCTATTTTCCAGAGATTTGACGAGTCCCCCGGTCGTAAAACTTTTATCGGAGCGTCGAAACAGGTCACCGGGAATAGATAATTTCCGGTTCTGTGGCCAGAAGGCTTGACCAGATTGAGTCCAAAGTCTTATTTATTGAGGCTCTTTTCATGGACCTGGAGCCAATATGCGACTGACCCCGCCCCTACCGCCGCAGGATGAGGAGCTCGATGCCCTGCGGATCGGCCTGTCTGGCTACAACACAGCCCAGGCTGGCACACACCTGCGCGAGCGGATCGCCAGCTTTATCAAGGATGAACAAGGCAAGGTGCTCGGCGGCATAGTCGCCGATATCAAGTGGGGCTGGCTGCACGTGGACTGGCTATGGATCGACGAAGGCATCCGCAAGGATGGCTGGGGCGCCCGCCTGCTCGCCACCATGGAGCAATATGCCAGCGACAAGGGCATCATCCACTTTCATCTGGAAACCACCAGCTTCCAGGCCCTGCCCTTCTACCAGAAGCAGGGCTATACCGTCTTTGGCGAACTACCGGATATGCCGCCTGGGCATATCACCTATTTTCTGAAGAAGACGGGGCAGTAACAGGCGCAGCCAGGGTCATGGAAACAAGAGGGTTGAATGCAATCGCAATCAAGCCTCTTTGTCATGTTCAGTGGCTGGCGGAGCGGCTGCCGTTCCAGAGCAGCTCGCCACTGCGCAGCTCCATCAGGCTCATGGTGAGCCGATAGCGACTCCCCTCGGACACCAGATCCCCATAGAGCATGTAACCGGCCCCGGTCTGGCGGCCAAGCCGCACCAAGGATGCCGGATTCATTCTCCCCTGCTGATACTCGAGCTGCCCCGTGATGGCGGCCACCTGACCAGGATCGACGAAGCGAAAACCGCTTTTGGACTGGATCCGCTTGCTCATGGCCGCCGCCATTGTGCTGGTATCGAGCTCGTCATTGGTGCCGTCTCGGGGCGGGGTAAGCAGCAGCACGGCATTGCCACTCTGCGCCAGCTCCCGCACCTCGGGGGCCTGCACGAAAGCATCCGCCATGGAAAGCGCCAGCCCGGTCGGGGCCACCGGCTTGGGTAGCGGCGCCCCGGCATCCGGCTTGGTCACTGGTTTCTCTGGCTGGATCACAGGCTGATCCGGCTCGGTGACAGGCGCCGGGGTACCGCCATAGGGATTGATACTGCAACCGCCCAGCAGCAGGGCCCCCACCATCAACAAGGAACGCATATTCATCATCTCTTCTCTCCGCCATCAGTCCGTGGAACGGACTTCGTCAAAAGCCCGTGACGGAGCCCAGGCCCCGCATCAGCTCCATGCTAGAGACAAACCCGCCCCGGGTCGATGCGCACATGACGACGGGGCGACAAAGGCTGGCGAGTGCACCACTACAAAAAGGTGGCATGCCATCATCAACTTCCTTTACGGTAGTGTGCCGACAGATTCGAAAGGAGAGCACTTTGCACGGACCCGATCCCGCCAATCCCTACCCCATGAAGGGCTTCCCCCAGGTGTGCTTTATCAAGAACACCATCAAGGGGCCCAATATCGAGGTAGGCGATTACAGCTATTACGACGACCCGGAAGACTCGGCAGGCTTTGAGCGCAACGTCCTCTATCACTTCCCCTTCATCGGCGACAAGCTGATCATCGGCAAGTTCTGCGCCATCGCCCGCGGGGTCAAGTTCATCATGAACGGCGCCAACCACCAGAGCTCCGGCTTCTCCACCTACCCCTTCTTTATCTTCGGCAACGGCTGGGAGCGCGCAGCCCCCGCACCGGGCACGCTGCCTTACAAGGGGGATACGGTGATTGGCAACGATGTCTGGATTGGCTATGAAGCGCTGCTCATGCCGGGCGTCAAGGTCGGCAACGGCGCCATTATCGCCGCCCGCTCCGTGGTCACCGGCGATGTACCCGCCTATGCCATCGTCGGCGGCAACCCAGCCCGGGTGATCCGCTACCGCTTTAACGACGACACCATAGCCCGCCTCAACGCCCTCGCCTGGTGGAACTGGCCGGTGGAGCAGATCAGCCGGAATTTGCAATTGATTGGCGGCGGGGAGATAGCCGCACTGGAAGCTGCGGCCCGATAAACACCATCAAGCAGGAAGTCAGATGCAAATAACCGCCCCCCTTGCCAACGCCAAGATAGTGATTCGCCCCTTTGAACCGGGCGATGCCGATGAGTTTGTCCGCGCGGCGCACGAGTCCATCGACACGGTCGGCACCTGGATGAGCTGGTGCACTCCCTCATTCAATCGGGACAAGGTGCTGGGGTGGTTTGCCACCTGCGATCAGGATCGTGAGGCAGGACGTGCCTATGATATGGGCCTCTTCTGCGCCGCCACCGGCCAGCTACTGGGTGGCGCCGGTATCAATCAGCTGGCAGCTCATCATCGCTACGGCAATATCGGCTATTGGGTGCGGCAATCCCGACAAGGCCAAGGCATCGCCCGACAGGCAGTCGCCCTGCTGCGTGACTTTGGTTTTGAGCAGTTAGGGCTATTTCGGCTGGAGATCGTGATGGGAGTTGGCAACGCAGCAAGCGAAGCGGTCGCCATCGCCTCAGGCGCCACCTTCGAGTGCCGAGCCAGAAATCGCATATTCCTTCATGAGCAGCCCCTTGATGCGCATATCTATTCGCTTGTTCCAACAGGGTGAATACTGTTGTAATGCCTGCAGGTACTTCGCATATGAATGGACGATATATATGGCAACCTATCTTTGTACCACTCAAGCCAAGCAACACACAGATCTCGACCAAACAAGTGGATGTCCCTAAACCCAGCCCATCACAATGGGAAGCATTATTGCCTAGATCGGCTACTTAAGTACGAGAAACATCCAACACAAACACGTCAATTAACCCTAATAACTCGGCGGGGAGTTTTTCCTCAATATATATTTTCAGCATCTCGGCGGATTCAATACCGTGCTTCTTTCGTCCTGCAACCTCTTCATTCGCACCAAACCAGATAACTAAAAATATGCCTTGCTGTTCAGCGTCCGGGTGGATGGAATAACGATCATAGAGCTGGGCTGATGCGGCAGTGTAAAGCTCTCTATGCCATTGCCCCTTGACCTCAGTTACCAAAAGCCGTCTCTGACCGCCAATCATCTTGGTAACAGTGAAATCACTCCGGTTTCGCTCTTTTAGCTGATGTTCCGGTGTGACTGTGATGTTTTTCGGCTCAAGGCGCAACTTGATACGCTCAGCAATGATCTCGGTTGAACGGACTTCATCCAGCCTTTCACCTTTCTCGTAAAAGCGCTCTACTGAATTGAACTCTCCCCCATTGATATCTTGTTGATATCGGTGCAACTCGTAAAGAACTAGCTTACGTAAGCCCTCCACTGTGACGACTTCATTACCATCCAACAGTTTGATGATTTCTTGTGGCAGCGGAGGAGTGAAATCCCGCAATGCCCTCTTCCTGATTTGGGTGGCATAGATGCTCTGTAAGTCCATATAGAAGTCGAAAAAGCGAGAGTCAGCGAGCAACAGCTGAATATATGACGCTCCATCATCCGTATTGAATGACCAGAGTAAGTCCTTTAAAAATCGATAGGCCTTCTCATCTTTGGGGCTGTCACTTCCCCAGCCACTCGGCAAATCTACCTTTGGCCACTGTTCAATAAATGCGTCTAATATTTCATATGATTTACCTGCTGTTAAGGCAGGCCAGTTCGGATATTCACTTCTATTTATGCTGCTAGAGAATCTATAGAAAAGTAGAACTGTGTCCCTATCTCTCTTAAGCCAGCCCCAATATTGCGCAGGTGTATCTTCAATAAAGTAAAACGCTCTTAATAGCCAGAATGTACGTTCCTGCTCGATCTCATTATTATCTGTTAAGGAAGGCCACATAGACATCAACTCGCCACAGCGACTAGTAATGATCTCATTCAAGTCAGTACGATCTCCATACTGAGCTGCGATTTCAAAAAGTTCACTCAAGGTGGAAAGAGTTAGTTCAGGATAATTTTGGAGCCACTCAATTGAAAGAGATGCGCGCAGATGGCTGAAAATACCGTCTCTTTTTAATAACCAGAGCTCAGTATTGTTACATTTTTTATGCGCAAGTTGTGGCTCTAAATACTGTCGAATGAAGCTCTCTGCTTTTACTGGGTCGGGAAATATAAGACGATCAACTTCAGCCCTAAGGAAATCTCTTTCTTCATTTGATATCGCGCCATAACCTCTATTTATATTAGTTCTTAACGCAATTAATAGTCGACCATCAACAGCATCTAAATTACCTTCGACCCGAATAATTTCAATACAGGCTGCATAAAGAATTATTTCAACGTAGAGGGACTGAGAGGTGCACTGTAGTTCTGCAAATTTATCTAGCCCTGGAATATGGGGTGAAATAAAGTCCAGACAATTTAAAAGTGCATTGTGAACAATCGCCTTGTCCCCAAACTCAAGTTCGATCCTGTCTGGCTCCATCAATAAAAGCTCTGAAAAACGAACCAAAAACCCCCAATGACGTCCACTTTCCACTAGCTCCCGATTTTCTTGTACATATTTAATATTGGCAGCATATAACGCCATCTGCTTCTTGTCCCGGCGCCCTATTACTCTTGATCTCTTACGTAACCATTCATGACGATACCGTTGGTACTGTTCTTTAGTTACCTTGTTAGACTTTGCCCACTCTCGCATAAATACTGGTTTTAACAATGCTTGCTCACGCATGTACCGCCTGAGAGGATTTGGCCCTCGTTCTTCACTTCTACGGTAATATTCGTGCCGTTCAATAAAATACGTCCATAGCGTTACATTCTCTATTTCAAAAGCAAGATCTACTATGAACTTAAGGTCTATCGATTGAAGGTTGAGGCCGGTGTGACCATGCCAGCTGAAGTTATATAATTGAGTATGGTGAATATCGTCTCTATTTGTTAGTTTTGAAAATGCTAAGGTGATAACACCCTGCCGTAAAAGGTGGTCTGTAGACAGTATACGAACAGAACTGCTTTCATCTGCCCTCTTACTTCCATGAAAATTAAGCCCCTGAGTCCACCGCCAAACCTTCACTGGGTCAAATGGTGCTTGAGCCATATCAAAATAGTGATCAAGCAGTGAGCCTACGATTTTACTTATACCATTTCGACAATCACATTCGTAGCATTCTTTGCCACAATGGCAGGCAAGGTCTCTGGTCAATTCATCCAACAACCGCTCGGTAGTTAGCAGATCAATTTCAGCAATGAAATTTTTGATAAAGTAGCGAGCACCGATAGTACGTTCTAGCTCTTGGTGGCTTGGATAGAGCGTTGCACAAACCAAAAGGAAATCAGATAAATACTGCCTTTCGAATGTTTGATACCCCAACGTAATAATGATTTCTGCCGCGCTCTCAAGCGATACTTCACTCGCTTCAACAATGAGACTGGCCAAGTCTGCGTGGTGATCACGGCCTGTTATCTTGAGCAAGCATCTCGTTGCCAGAATGCGTGTATGGGCGCTTTCTTGCGAAGCTAGAGCGAGTTGTAGCAATTCATCTTGCAGTGAATCGATTGCCGAAGATCCCGCCAACAATTCAAGAATCAAGTCGCGCAAATGTCCTTCATCACCAGTTGCTAACAGTCGCTTTAGTTCGTCTGCCACATCCTGCGTGAAGAAACCAGCGATGCTAAACCTGCGCCAGTAATCACCACGCCTGAAGTAGGGATCTTGAGCTGCAAATTTCCTCAATTGCGCCAGCAGCATTCGTTTTGAGCCAGGAAGCAATTGGGAAGGATCTCCGTTGGCCAGCACAGCATAAGGGTCGATCCTGATGGCCTCTTCCTGTATAGCGCGGTTACCCAGTGCCGCCATCCAGCCCAATAGCCCCCGTAATTCATCTCGCACCGTATTGTTGGGCGCGATGACGGCGAAACAGCTTGCAAGCATCAGTGGTTTGGTTGGATCCACAATCCGTTGAGTCAGATAGTGCGCCGCGCAATATTCAGCAACGATCTTATGCACTGGACGATGCAGATCCACTCGCTCACCCGGTTTAAAGAGCTGGGTTGCCAGAATGTCGTTTCTGGAAGCGATAGGGTGAAGCAATGACGTCAGCGTCGGGTAGATCCGATCTGCCATAGCCTCTTGGGTACTGACACCCTCTGCGCCTGACAACAGTAATTTGGCGAATACTTCCGATACCAATTCAATTTTTTGCTGTGTGGTCAGAGAATGGGCAGCGCTCCTGACACTGGAGTTGGCCTCTTTGGCCAGACGCTCGACTGCCGTGCTGAAAATGGAGCGCTTGTCGATGAAATGTCTATCGCTCTCGATATAGGCGCCCGCAAACAGTTGCAGGAACAATGGATTGGGCAGTAATGGTTCCAGTTCAAATCGAATCACTTCAGAACGGAAGGCTCTGAAGTTCTCTTCTGGGTAGTGATGCAGGAAAATAGCTTGCTGGTCGTCCCCTTCAAATTCACATAGCCTGACGACCAGAGGTTGCTCTCCAAAAAACTCTCTGAATGACTGGGTGTCGGCATTACTCCACTCACTGGAGCGGCTTGAAATGATGACTCGCGTTGCTTTTGCCTTACAGGCATTAGCTAGAAGCGAGTGAATTCCTGACTGATCTATTTTGGCCAGCTCATCGAATGCATCGATCACCAGTGGACTATTTTCTACCTCTGCCCCCATATGTAGGAATCGGGTTGCGGTTACGGCTTTTGTCCCCAACTGCCGCGCAAGGCTTTCCATTAGCTCGGTTTTTCCCCCGCCGGGTTCAGCCAAGACAACAACAAACATCGAAGCAGCCAATAGCTCTGCTTCCGTGTACACCTGGCCATCACCAGAGAGCTTGCGCGGGAGGTAAAACGTCGACGTCATAGGTACAAGAAACCTGTGTATTGGAATCGCAGGAGAGTCTTTCTTCGCTACTTTGAAAGCCTCATCCAAAGTCAGTTATTTCCGATACTACGCTATTTATCAAATAGTTGGAGCAATTTCCCCGCAAATGTTAGGAGGAGTCACATAAGCCAGCTCGGCATTGCCCTCCCCCCTCTTATTCGCTGAGGCGAGCCCGCTTGTCCAGGCCGCGAGACAGGATGTCGAGCGAGCGGCGCCGGGCCATGGACGGCCCGTCGGCGCGTGCCGTCGGACAAGCGGGTGAGCCGAAGGAACCCGACGAAGTCGGGCGAATAAGTGGGGGAAAAGACCTTTGGTGACTTTGGGTCTTTCCAAAGTCACTCGCCCCAGCCCGAAGGGCGGGCGAAACCCCGTCGAGGCCAGCGGCCTCGCGTCCTGCACGGCAAAGCCGTGCCACCACACAACGGCTCCTGCCGCCAACGCCATACCTCGGAACGGACGATTACGCCTGACGGCTAATCGACCCTACGATTGCATGGCACAGCCGTGCCTGCTCGCCACAGGCACGGAGTCTGGCTGGACGCCCGGATGCCACCAGCAAAGGGGGGGCATGGCCGCCCCTATCGGCCCAAGAAGGGTTCCCAGTCCTTGAACACCGGCTGCAACCCAGCCTGTCGCACGGCGGCGGCGACCTCACCCAGCGGGCGAGCGTCATGGATGGCAAACTGCTCCAGCTCCTCTTTATCCCCTTCCGCATAGCCGCCCGGCTGGGTGCGCGACTCCGCAGACATCTGGGTGATGCCGAGGCGCAGGGCGCCGTTGCGAAACGCCGGGGATTCCCGGGTGGAGAGCGACAACTCCAGGGTCGGCGAGAAGAGACGCCAGGCGCAGATGAGTTGCACCAGCTGCCTGTCCGACATCACCACCTCGGGCTGCAGGCCACCGGTGCAGGGGCGCAGGCGCGGGAAGGATAGCGAATAGCGGCTCTGCCAGTGGTGGCGCTCGAGCCAGCTCAGGTGCTCGGCCACGAAATAGCTGTCGGCGCGCCAATCCGAAGAGAGGCCAATCAGCGCCCCCAGCCCTATCTTGTCGATACCGGCCCGGCCCAGCCGCTCCGGGGTGGCGAGCCGCCAGTCGATGTCCTGCTTGTTGCCGCGCAGATGATGGCGGGCGTAACTGGGGGCGTGATAGGTCTCCTGATAGACCATGACGGCATCCAGCCCCAGGGTTTTGAGCTCGGCGTAATCCGCTTGTGACAGTGGCTGCACCTCCATCGCCAAGGCGCTGAAATGGTGGCGGATCTGCGGCAAGTGCTCACGAAAATAGGCCATGCCCACCTTGCTCTCGTGCTCGCCGGTCACCAGCAACACGCTGTCGAAACCGCGCGCCTTGATGGCCAGACACTCGCGCTCGATTTCCTCTGCATCCAGCGTCTTGCGCTTGAGGCGGTTGCTCATGGAGAAGCCGCAGTAGGAGCAGTCGTTGGCACAGAGGTTCGACAGATAGAGGGGGACATAGAAGCCCACCGTATTGCCAAAGCGCTGGCGGGTGAGGCGCTCGGCCTCAGCCGCCATCTGCGGCAAAAACGCCTCGGCGGCTGGCGAGATAAGCGCCATAAAGTCCTGCAAACTGCGGTGCGGATTGGTCAACGCCAGCTCGACATCCCGGGTGGTCTTGGCGCGGATCTGCATGCCGATATCGTCCCACTCCAGCTCGCGCCAGCGGTTGAGAAAGGAGGGGGCGGCATCCTGCGATTCCAGCTCCCTCACCCCCAGCCCCTCTCCCAGAGGGAGAGGGGAGCAAGGCGCGTCATCAAGAACAGGAGTGAGAGTCGCCATCGCCACCGAGTCTTGCCCTGTGATCAGGCTCATAGCGCCTCCAGAAAATCGGTGAGCGGGCTGGAGGCGCTGGCTTGCAGCCCGCGCGCGCCCAAGCCAGCCAGATAGGCGCTGCGACCTGCCTCGCAGGCCAGCGCGAAGGCGCGGCCCATGGCGACCGGATCCCGGCTCACGGCGATGGCGGTGTTGACCAGCACGGCGTCGGCCCCCAGCTCAAAGGCGGCGGCGGCGTGACTCGGCGCACCTATCCCCGCATCCACCACCACGGGCACCCGCGCCTGTTCGATGATAATGGCGAGGAAATCCCGGGTCACCAGCCCCTGATTGGAGCCGATGGGGGCGCCGAGCGGCATGACGGCGGCGCAGCCCACCTCTTCCAGCCGCTTGCAGAGCACGGGATCGGCCCCGCAGTAGGGCAGCACCACGAAACCCTCTTTCACCAGCTGTTCGGCGGCCTTGAGGGTCTCTATGGGATCGGGCAGCAGGTATTTGGGATCGGGGTGGATCTCGAGTTTCAGCCAGTTTGTACCGAGCGCCTCCCGGGCCAGATGGGCGGCAAACACCGCCTCGGCGGCTGTCTTGGCGCCCGAGGTGTTGGGCAGCAGCTTGACCCCGAGCTTGAGCAGCGGGGTGAGGATATCGTCGTGGCGCTTGCCGGGTTCGAGGCGCTTGATGGCCATGGTCACCAGCCGGGAGCCGCTTGCTTTGATGGCGGCCGCCATCAGATCCGGGCGGGCAAACTTGCCGGAGCCGGTAAAGAGGCGGGACGAAAATTCATGGTCGGCTATGGTCAGCATCTCAGCCTCCGGCGATGGCAGTGAAAAGGTGGATCTGGTCCCCGTCATTGAGTCGGGTGTCTGGCCAGCGGCTGCGGGGCAGCACTGCACCGTTGAGGGCCACCGCCACCCCCTGCGGGGCAACCTCGCGGGCCGCCAGCAGCTCGGCCACGCAGATCTGGCTATCCGGGCTGGTCGTCAGCACCAGTTCGCTGTCGTTCAATCGGATCTTCATTGCGCATCCTCCATGGGATTGGCAAGGGGAGTGGCGCCGCCGCACACGGAACAGGCGGGATCGGGGGACAACCCCAGGGTCTGCCACTCGTGGGTCAGGGCATCGAAACGGCGCAGGGTGCCCGCCACCGGACTGGGCTTGCCCAGCAGCAGACGCAAGGCTTCCAGCGCCTGCAAGGCGCCCATCACCCCCACCAATGGGCCTGCAACGCCGCTGCTCTGGCAGCTCTCCGTGATGCGGGTATCCAGCGGATAGAGGCAGGCGTAGCAGGCGTGTTCGGGGGCAGTTCGCACCATCAGTTGCCCCTGCCAGCCGACGGCGGCAGCCGAGATCCAGGGCTTGTGCTGCGCCACGCAGACGGTGTTGATG
>Ga0075011_10002080_pt1 | contig 10848 bp, 8 predicted proteins | sample TARM_MetaG_T_14_FD_72354 | JGI IMG/M metagenome (GOLD analysis project Ga0075011, IMG submission 72354) | Freshwater microbial communities from Pennsylvania, USA, analyzing microbe dynamics in response to fracking - TARM_MetaG_T_14 | ecosystem: Environmental > Aquatic > Freshwater > River...
GGTATTGCCGATAAAGTGTCTTACATTTCGACTGGCGGCGGTGCTTTCCTCGAGTTCCTCGAAGGTAAAGAATTACCAGCTGTTGCTATGTTAGAAAAACGCGGCGCTTAATCATTAAGTTTTAAAAAACGCGGCGCATAAGACGCCGCGATAAGCTCTGATAACATCAAAGCTTTGATAAAAGTAAAAAATTATAAAAAACCGCCCGTATTCATCTAAGGTACTTAATTTAAGTTGTTTATTTAAGGTACAGAGTTGAATGCGGGTATAAAAATCCATCCAAACGATAGCGACCTCGGTGATAGATATCACCCTATTATTGGAGTTAAAAAATGGCGTTAATTTCCCTACGACAACTACTTGATCACGCAGCAGAACATGGATACGGTGTGCCTGCGTTTAACGTTAACAACTTAGAGCAGATGCGTGCCATCATGCAGGCCGCTGAAGCAACAGACAGCCCTGTGATAGTGCAAGCTTCTGCTGGCGCACGTAAATACGCTCGCCCACAGTTCTTAAAATATTTGATGGCAGCGGCTCTTGAGCAGTATCCAGATATTCCTGTGTGTATTCACCAAGACCACGGTACCGATCCTGATATTTGTCAGCGTTCTATCCAATTAGGCATGTCATCAGTCATGATGGACGGCTCTTTGATGGCTGACGGCAAAACGCCTGCATCGTACGAGTACAACGTTGATGTTACCCGTCGTACAGTGGCATTTGCCCATGCGTGTGGTGTGTCAGTTGAAGGTGAAATCGGCTGTTTAGGCAGCTTAGAAACTGGCCAAGCTGGCGAAGAAGATGGTGTTGGTGCATCAGGTCTTTTAAGTCACGATCAAATGCTGACTAGCCCTGAAGAAGCGGCGCGTTTCGTTGCCGATACTCATGTTGATGCACTCGCGATTGCTATCGGTACTAGCCATGGTGCATATAAGTTCAGTCGTAAACCGACGGGCGATGTACTGCGTATCGACCGCATCAAAGAAATTCATGCGCGTATTCCTAACACTCACTTAGTGATGCACGGTTCATCTTCTGTGCCACAAGAGTGGCTAAAGATCATCAACCAATATGGTGGTCAGATCCCAGAAACCTACGGTGTGCCATTAGAAGAAATCGTAGAAGGTATCAAACACGGTGTACGTAAAGTCAACATTGATACCGACTTACGTTTAGCATCAACGGGTGCTGTTCGTAAATTCTTAGCTGAACACCCAAGTGAATTTGATCCACGTAAATTCCTGAAAGCATCAATGGAAGCCATGGCCGATATCTGTACGGTTCGCTATGAAGCTTTCGGCTGTGCAGGTCAAGCATCTAAGATTAAGCCATTGTCTTTACAAGCAATGTATAAAGCGTACCAGTCTGGCGCGTTAGATCCTAAGATCAATATGTAAGCGTTATCGCTGAGATAAAAACCCGCTAAAGCGGGTTTTTTTATACTTAAAATAGCTGCAATTTTCATTTTTTAATCGTAAATGTTAATATCGCGCAGATTTTCAGGGGAAAATACTAACCCTTATTAATATGTGCTTATTCAGCATCGCTGGGACGAACAGATATTTATAGGGATTGGATTTAACGGAACAGGAACGGATAAACATGAAGAAAGTACTGACCGCAGCACTATTAATGGCTGCACCTTTTATGGCGATAGCTGGGGCCGATTTTGTAAAAGGCGATGAGACATTCGCAGGTGAAGCTGAGCTTGGTGCAACCTTAACCACAGGTAACACTGAAACCTCATCATTCAAAGGACGTTTAAATCTTAAGCATGAGCTTGGCGATTGGGAGAATCAGTACTTACTCGAAGGTTTATATAAAGAGGATACAGGTTCTGTTACCGCGAAACGCTATTTAGCGGGCGCACAAGGTAACTACAAGATGACAGATCGTAGCTACTTGTTTGCTAACGGTAATTATGAAGTTGATCCGTTCACAGGTTATGATTACACACTATCTGGCGCAGCGGGTTATGGTTATAGATTCTATGATACTAGTAAGACCTTTTTAGATGTCGAAGTCGGTCCAGGTTATATCTATCAGCGTCTTGATACAGAGCAAGCACTTATCGAAGGCCATGACACCAATGACAGCGTCGTCGCTCACGGCGTGATCAACTTTGAAACCGAAATCACTGACACCTCTAAATTCCAACAACGTTTCGTTGCAGATTACGGTGATAAGCTCGATGCCCGCTCTGAAACTTCGTTAACGGCGAATATTATCGGCGCATTAGCAATGAAGTTTGCCATTATTGTGCGCTACAACAGCGAGCCGTTGGATAATAAGAAAAGTACAGATACAGAAACCAATATGACCTTGTTATATTCCTTCTAATACTGTGACACTGATTTAGAAACTAAAAAGCACCTTTGAGGTGCTTTTTTATTGGCTCTTTTTAGACTAAGTTAAATGTTTCTTTATTAGTTATCGCTGTAGTTATACAAAAATTAATGTTTTAAACGCCTTTGGTTATAGGGTAATGCATAGAAAGTTGCGTTTTATCAACATTTACTATGCCGAAGCTATGGTAATTTTCGACTAATTTCCTACGTAGAGATGAACTTTAATGAAATTACAGCGGTTGTTTAAAGGCAGTGGAATGGCGTTGTGGAGTCTATTCTGCGTTGCAATATTGAGCGGATTCTCACCTGCAGCATGGGCTATGACAGAAGGGGCAGATCGGCTTAATTTAACCGCCGCGAGCGTGGGTTATGTTGCTGTCTGTGTGTTTGTGCTGGCTTATGTACTTGTGATGGCTGAGGAGACATTACATTTACGCAAGTCGAAACCTGTGCTCGTTGCGGCAGGGATCATCTGGGGCATGATAGGTTTTGTCTATATGCAAAACGGCATGTCCGAAGTGTCGGAAGCGGCATTCAAGCAAAACTTGCTCGAATACGCTGAGCTACTGCTCTTCTTGCTGGTGGCGATGACGTATATCAATGCCATGGAAGAACGTAATCTGTTCGATGCGATTCGCGGCTGGCTGGTGGGTCGTGGTTTTAGCCTGCGAACCGTGTTTTGGTTAACGGGCTTTATGGCGTTTTTCATCTCGCCAGTAGCCGATAACTTAACCACTGCTTTACTGATGTGCGCTGTGGTGATGAAGGTTGGGGCAGGGCAACGCAAGTTTATTACCCTTGCCTGTATCAACATTGTCGTTGCCGCCAACGCGGGTGGCGCGTTCAGCCCCTTTGGTGACATCACGACCTTAATGGTATGGCAAAAGGGCCTAGTGCACTTTGGCGATTTCTTTAATCTGTTCATTCCCGCCCTCGTAAACTTTGCCTTACCTGCCGCTATTATGAGTGTGTTCATCCCACATTTTGTGCCTGAGCCTGAAAAAGAGCATGTGTACACTAAGCCTGGTGCTAAGCGTATTGTAGGGCTGTTTTTACTCACTATTGCTACGGCTGTGTGTGCTCATTCCTTCTTAGGTATGCCGCCTGTACTGGGCATGATGACGGGATTAGGCTTCCTGCAGTTCTTTGGTTTTTACCTGCGCAAAACCTTCAATCGTTCCGTTGCCCGCGAACGTGAAAAGGCGGAATTAAGACAAGACAAATTACGCCTGCAGCAACTTGGTAGTGTGGTGCCATTTGATGTGTTCAGCCGCATTTCCCGCGCCGAGTGGGATACTCTGTTGTTCTTTTATGGCGTGGTGTTATGCGTCGGCGGCCTAGGTTTTATGGGATATTTGAGCTTAGTGTCTGAGGCCATGTACTCGCACTGGGATGTCACCTATGCCAACGTTGCCGTGGGTTTACTTTCGTCTGTGATTGATAATATTCCTGTGATGTTTGCGGTATTGACCATGAATCCCGATATGGCATTGGGACAGTGGTTACTGGTAACGCTGACCGCTGGGGTAGGTGGAAGTTTGCTCTCGATTGGCAGTGCGGCAGGAGTTGCCCTGATGGGGCAAGCGCGCGGCATTTACACCTTTGGGGCACATCTGCGGTGGACGCCTGTGATAGCTTTAGGTTATGTGGCGAGCATTTTAGTGCACATGTGGTTAAACGCCGCGATGTTCTAACACTGCGTTAGCTTGATTATCGTTTATCGAGACAGGCTTGCGGCTTTTCTCACGAAAATTAACTATTTGCTGGCTTGGGTTAGCAAGATCACATTAATCATTGGTTGGCTTGCATAGACTTAACTCCGTGTTTTTATGGAGTTGAGTTAATGTGTATGCAATTGGGAGACTGCAGGTTTGATCGAGAACGAGGCATGCTGATTGGATTGTCTCGCGATGAATCTTGGCATCTTTCTCGGGCCGAGTTACAAGTGATCACGTTATTGCTTGAACACCAAGGTCAGTTAGTTTCAAAGCACATGCTAAAAACGGGAGATGGACAAGGTCCGCCATTAACCGATGCCTCTGTGTCCCGCGCCATATCCACGCTCCGCTCCTTTCTTGGCCCTCAGCACGAGGGCTTGATCGAAACCGTTAAAGGCCAAGGTTATTTGTTGCGGCCATCAAACGGCAGCGAATATCGAGGCGTCAATTACCTCAGACTACACACTGTGCCTTTGTGGAGTGCCTTAGTGTTATTCGGGGTGATGTTGGCGTTTTCGGTGTTTTATCTGAAACACACAGATCACAGCAAGCCGACCCAAGCTTTGATGACGTCGATACTGTCGTTAGCCTCGGGTCAGCAAGTGCGCTTGAACTTATATGCCGACTCCAGTGCGAGTAACACCTTACTGTTCGAAATGGGGGAGCGCTTAAGTGCGGGCCTCATTGCCTGTGGCAAGAGCGATTGGGCGGATGTTTATGCGTCTTTATCCCATGATAAACAGGTGCTTAATATGACGTTTCGCGGTGAAAAACTCGACCAGTCAGTGCTCCGCAATATTAGCATCAGCGATTTTTCTCGCCCCAAAGCATTCATCGACGCTGCCTGGCTACGCGAGGTGGATATCTGTGGCTAAATGGCTCAAGTGGACCATTAACATTGTTATTTTGTCGGCCTTGATTGCGGCTTGCGGGGTGATTTATAAACAGTCGGCAACGAGCCGGACCATGATGTTGAGTTGCAGTTCAGAACTGTTTGATCGCCACTCGAGTGCGAATCCCAGTATCAGTGCCAGTGCCAGCAGTGACAATAAATTTTACCTGCTTGTGGACGTATTGATTGCCGCCGACAAAGCGCAAATCAACTACCGTTACTTTAATTTTGATGGCACCAGTGCGGGCCATATTTCGATGCGTGGCAAGGTCGACAGCATTGAGGCCAATAGCATGACCTATAGGGTTGCAGTGGAGACGAAAACTGAATCGGAAATGGAAAAGCAAAAAAATTGGCCAGAACACATGAAATACCTTTCTAACATCAGCAGTTTACCGTTTCGCGATTCTGGGGTGAATAATTTCAGTATTGAAGTGTTAGATATGGATGACACTAAGGATTATGCCGTGGTGTTATTCCAACCCAGCAATACGATTTGTGGATGCCGAATCGTAAATAGCCGAATTTAATCAGTGAATTTGAGTTTATTTCAGTTAAGATTAGTGCTCATTGATTTATGTCTACTGCGATGAGTCTCTGTGAGGGCTCATGAAAAGGGTGTTGTGTCTAAGATACGTGTAAAGCAAGAAGAATCCCTGTCGATTAAGTTCAGCCACCAGATGGAAAAGGGCGATAATCGTCAGCTTGATCTCTATTTCTTTTTACCAAAGGAAATGGGCATAGGCTCGCACACGCTCAATGAAGAAGAGTACTACTACAGCGCGATTGTCGGCCGTCGTTCTTACTATTCAGAAGGCTTACACTTACCTTTGGTACAGGGGCGCTTTGCCAGTTTAAATCGCCGCACCGTTGAAGAATTCAGATTGTACTTGAATCTGTTCGCCTATCAGTTTGCCGTTGCAGTCGAAAACGACGTTAAAGAACTCAATCAAATCACAGATGTAACCCATTTTTATTTTGCCCTCGACGAATTACGCGAACAAGTTGGCCAGTTGCTAAAAAAGTTTCGCCGTAACGAACCGGGCGATCCTAAATGGAAATCCTACTTCGAAAATGCCGACAACTACCTGTCTTGGTTCTGCGAGCAGCAGTTACTAAAAGTGCTCGCCCATGCTACACGAACCAGTGATTTCAACGATATTCAAGAACGGGTGCTAACACTGTGTCGTAATGAGTGCGCTTATCGGGATGAGCATAACTACAACTCGGCGCAGACTAAGCAAGATCCTAACCGCATCTCAAACAAGATGTTGTTGTTACGACGTTTAATCCAACAAGGTGTGGTACTCAAAGAAGAGTTAAAACCCTTAGGGATTGGCCTTAAAAAGTTCACGACGGGACTGGCGACGGCGTTAGTTATGTTGGTGGTGTCGGCGTTGATTATTCAAGCGCAGGGCGCCTTCAGCGGCTTTACCATTGCCTTAGTGCTGACCTTGGCGGTGATTTACGGCTTCAGGGAAATCTTTAAGGATGACGTGCGTAATGCCATGTGGCGTTTTATTCAGCGGGGCAGGCCACGTTGGAGCCGGATTTTGCGCGATACCACTAGTCAGGCAGTTATCGCGAAGCAGTTGGTATGGCTTGAGTTTATGCGCCAGCAAGATCTGCCCGATAAAGTCAGCGAAATTTTAAAGCACAGGCATAGCCAAAATAAGGTCGATGCGGAAATCCTGCACTATAAAATTGCCACTAAGGTGAATCAGAGTGAGTTCCAAGCGGGATACTCCACCATTCAAGAGCAAGTGAACTTTAGCTTAGTGCCCTTTGCCCGCTACTTAGAGCGGGGTAAGGCGAAGATTTATAAGGAAGTTGAAGGTAAAATCAGCCACGAATCGGTTGAGCGACGCTATCAAGTCAACTTGATTTTAGTGCTGCGCGATGGCCGTGAAGCTCCGCAGTATATTCGCTACAAGATCACCATGAACCGCTCGACGATTATTGAAATTACCCAGAGCCAATTGCCCGATTCGGTCAACATGCCTGAATCTACGATTGATGACGAGTAAAGGCCTGACCGATATTTTGATCGTTATTCTGTTTCGCCCGTTTTAGGGCGACTTCGGCATTATTCAGATACTGCTCAAGTGTTTGGCCTTCTTGATAACCCGCAATACCGATACTGATCCCTTCACCTAAGCCATTGCCATTGAGCTTTTCCATCATATTGAGGGCAAAGTTGTGTGCATGGGTCGCATCTGTGTCAGGTAACATCACAATCAGTTTCCCGAGTTGCCAATGCAAAATCTGATAATTAGCAGGAATTTCAAGCAGTAATTGAACTTCGACTTCCTGCTGGCGGTTCGCCAGTTGGTCGATGTCACTCATGTGGCTCAGTAAACCTTCAGGGTTGATATCCATTAACAGTAGGCTTGAACTCAGGCGGCTTGGCGGCGGCAGCGAGTTAAAGTAACGCTCTAAATCAACTAAGCTCAGCAGAATCGTGCTGCGATGGGGCACAAGGCTGCGTTTCTCTGTGCCTCGGCCGCGTTCGGCGGCTTGTTCTAAGGTACAGACGATATAATCAATCTCACCATCGGCGGCCACATGGCCCTTCAAGGTGGCCTGTAAACAATTGGAGTGCGCCTGTTTAGGTGAGCACAGAATTTGCCCCTGCCACTGACCTTGCATGGCAATTTGAGCGCTAATTCTTTGCCATTGATTACCTAAATCGTTGGCGAGCAGCGAGGCTAAATCTTGATTTAAATCGCCATTGAGTTGCATCAGCGCATCAAATACGGGGTTGATTTTAATCAATTTACCATTGGCATCAGTCAGCGCTGTCGCCACTGTGCTATCGCATAAAAGCTCACTGAGAAATGCTTGTTCTTTACTGCTAACTAATTCACTGATGTCTTCAAGGGTGATCAATAGATGCGGTGAGCCTCGGCTCGCCCTTGGCGCTTGGCGGATATGCACCCGCAGCGTGGGACCATTGATACTTTCTAGACTGATTTCACCAGACCATTGACCGGTTTTATGCACTTGCTCCATCAGCTCGGCATAGGTTCTGTCATCGAGGCACAAGGTGCGCTGTAGGCTGCGGTCTGTGAGTTCATCGAGTGGCACTAAGGTCGCTTCTGCCGCCTTGGTGTTGGCGCTGATCACTCTGGCGTTTTCGTTGACCATCATAAAGCCGATATCACTGTTAAATAAGCCATTGGCGACATCGATACTGTATTGGCGTGAACGCTGTTGTAAGCGATACATGTGGCTGAGCAGCACAACCCAAGCGGCGAGTACGGTTAAGATTAGCGATGCCACTATGACAATGTTTTGCCACTGGGAAAAACGTGCGGCTATGTCGGAGTTACGCACATAGGAGAGTAAAAAGTATTCTCTGCGAGTTTCTGGCTGGGCGGTAAGCTCGATCTTAAGGTAAACAAAGGTGGCTTCTTCACCGTGGAACTGGCCAAAATTACTCATGGACATATCACGCCACAGGGCGGGATAACTTTGCCTTAAACTTGCCCCTAAGGTTTCCGGCATATTGCTTAACGGGGCGAGATCGCTCGCGCCAGCATAGAGTAATCCCTGCGTATCGAGCACTAACATAGGCGATTTGTTACTCGAAAAAGCCGGTTTTATGGCTTCGAGCATTTGCACCATAGAGTTGTATGTCACCAGATAACCCATAGAACTCTGATCGGGCTTTTCGAGCCACGCCATTTGATACATATAGGGTTCTAGCATGCCTTCAATCGGAACAAACTCCAGTGGTGAGGTGTAAACCTCTTTACCGCCCATATTACGACTCGCGCCAAGCAAGGTCGGCGGTAAGGCATCTTTACTGAAATTAGAAGGGGTAGAGAACTTATAATTGCCTTGGGGATCGTACAGCGCAATGCCGAGCAGTTCAGGAATATGCTTCACCAGATCTAGCCAAGCTTCCTGTAATTTGAGTTGCTGCTTGGCGGTCGGATTGCTCAAGTACTGCTTTAGCAGCTCACCATTGGCAAAAATTTGGGTGCGAAATTGCTGGAAAGACACTTTATCCGTGATCAGTGTGCCTATGGTTTGCAGTTCACTGTATCTCTGCGTCGCCCATTCTTCCTGTAGACGTCGCTCACCCAAGGTAATGATTAAATTGGTTAAAATGATCATGCCAATCACCAGCATAGAGAGCTGGCTTGCAACGGCTAATAAGCGTTGATGCGACCAATGGATCCCTTGAGTTAAAGAGAGCAGCGGCGCTAGGGGATACGTGCTTGGGTTATTCTTCAGCATGAACCGATTATGAGTGGGTGATCTGTTAATTTCGCTATGTTAACACGAAAGAATTGTTACGACAGTGCCAAGTTACTAAGCAAGATTTCCTTAGTAAAAGTTAAGACAGATTTATATCTCTACTCATTCGCTCAATGGCGAGTTATTGCGGCTCAGTGCTTCAGTCGATTTTGGCCGTATTGGAATGGTGTTTAGCCTAATGCGCCTAGCACTCTATGCTTAAATTCACAGCCGTAGGACTCCACTTGTTCACGGCAAATATCAATATCGACGCCCGCTAATCCTTCGATGGCGGAGACTTGTACCGTTTCAATATAGTGTGGTGCCAAGGCGATAAAGGCATGCACGGCGGCGTAGGAACCGGCGAGTTTTGGGCGGCAATGTTCAATATAGGCAGCTTCATTATCCGCATTGAGTGAAATCGATAAGCTATCAACGCAGTCGGCAAGCTCTGGTAGAATATTGCGTCTATGGACCAGATTGCCTAAACCATCGGTATTAATTCTTACTCGTCCGCCCCTGCGTTTGATCTCTTTTGCCACAGTGAGTAGCGTTGGAAGATTTAAAGTGGGCTCGCCATAACCGCAAAACACGTATTCTTCAAAGTCTTTAACATCGCCAAGCAGGGGGATAATTTCCTCGGGCTTAGGTTGGTGGCACAGGGCAAGTTGGTATTCGTGGATTTGTTTACTGCCATTATGTTTCGGGCAGAAAGCGCAGCGCAGAGTGCAGCGACCAGTGATATTGAGGTAACGACTGCGGCGAATATCATAGACTAGCGTTTCGGTCGCACAGGTTTCATTTGTGCAAACTTCATCTGTAATGTGACCGTTCGCTAGGGTTTCAGTGGTGACAACGTGTGGGTTATCAAGCTGTTGCTTATGCAGGTGCTCTGACATAATGATGGCTTCATTCTAACGATAACTGACGACTTGAGCACAGTGTAGCGAAAGCCCGATGGCATAACTGTCAGCTAGATCGCAACTTGAAAGCTCAAACTCACTCGCACCTTAGTGAACATGACTACGGTGCTGGGGTGGAATTGAATGAACACAGGCAATAAAAAAGAGAGCCTAAGCTCTCTTTTTAAGGATAAGACATTGATTAACTGTCTATCGCTAACTGCCTATCGCTAACTGCCTATCGCGAACTGTCTGTCGTTAACAGCCTATAAATAGTCTTTCTTATAGTCAGTCGTGACAGCTTGCTCAAAATCCGGATGCTTAACGTCCTCATCATTGGTTTTTTTAGGCTGCCACCACCAGTTGAAGAAGCGGCTGCTAGAGCGGCTAACATCGTCGAGTATGATGTACAGCAGCGGCACTAAGATCAGCGTCACTACGGTCGAGAACAGGATACCGAAGGCGAGGGACGTCGCCATAGGGATCACAATTTGCGCCTGCAAACTGCGCTCGAGAATAATAGGCACTAAGCCGACAAAGGTAGTGAGTGACGTTAAGATGATCGCCCTAAAGCGATAACAGCCCGAATCCACTGCCGCCTGTCTAACCGATTGGCCTTGTTCCCGCGCACGGTTAACAAAGTCGACCAAAATCAAAGAGTCGTTTACCACCACACCCGCGAGTGCCACTATGCCGCAGAGACTTAACACGCTCATCGCGAGTCCCTGAATCAAGTGACC
>Ga0075011_10002083_pt1 | contig 10843 bp, 8 predicted proteins | sample TARM_MetaG_T_14_FD_72354 | JGI IMG/M metagenome (GOLD analysis project Ga0075011, IMG submission 72354) | Freshwater microbial communities from Pennsylvania, USA, analyzing microbe dynamics in response to fracking - TARM_MetaG_T_14 | ecosystem: Environmental > Aquatic > Freshwater > River...
CCGGGCTTGTAAAACAACAGGTTACAGCCTTTTGTTACTCATCATCAACGTATCCCGGAACGGGTTCCGGGGTGCCTATCTGGCGCGGCGTCGGCAAGGACACAGGTAATTTTAAGCAACAGCATGGCTCCTGCACCGGGCATTCTCTCGGCTTGGATACAGCTTGCTGTAGCAGGTTTTCCGTAGAGCCAACGTCTTGGATCATATGCCGGTGCGCGACGCAAATCGCTCCGATTCCCTTTCGCCTGGCTCCTAGCAGGCTCCTGGAATTGGGGCCTTTCAGGAGCACATCATGGCGAAGATCAAGCTGACCAAAAGCGTTGTTGGCTCGGCTCAGGCACGAACCTGTGACGTTGAACTCCGGGACACGATCATTCCGGGTTTCCTATGCAAGGTTACACCAACGGGTCGCAAAGTCTTCATGCTTCAGTACCGCACGAACTCCGGCGTGCGCCGCAAGCCGGCGCTCGGCCAGTTCGGCGAGCTGACCGTCGAACAGGCCCGTTCACTGGCGCAGGATTGGCTGGCTGAAGTCCGGCGTGGCGGCGACCCCGGGAACGACAAGAGCGAGGCCCGCAAGGCCCCGACGGTCAAGCAACTTTGCGGCCGGTTCATGGAAGATCACTCCAAGGTGCGCAACAAGCCGAGCACCCAGGCCGCCTACCAGTACCATATCGATCGCTACATCACCCCTGCCTTCGGCGGTAAGAAAGCTCACGAGGTCACGCGCCACGACATTATGGCGCTGATGAAGCGCATGGAGAAATCCCCGACGCAAGCCAATCGGGTGCTGTCTTGCCTGCGCAAGATGTTCAACTTGGCCGAGCTGTGGGGTTACCGCCCCGATGGCTCGAATCCATGCCGCCACATATCCAAGTATCCGGAGAAAGGCTCGACCCGCCTCATCACTGACGAACAGATGGTCAAGCTGTTTGCCTATCTGGACAAGGCGGAGGCCGAGGGGCTGGAGCATTCGACCTACCTACTGGCCATCCGCCTGCAATTTGAGTTCGCAGCCCGCATGTCGGAGATCCTGCTGCTGCAATGGGACTGGCTCGACCTGCCCAACAGCCGAGTCGTCTGGCCGGACAGCAAGACCGGCGACATGTCCAAGCCCTTGAGCATGGAAGCCCGCCGCTTACTGGAAAACGCGCCTCGCTACGGCAAGTCGCCCTATGTCTGCCCGGCAACCCGTAACCACGACAAGCCGCTCAGCCCCCACGCCTATTACAACGCTTGGCGGCGCATCCTCGACCGCGCCGGCGTGCCGAAAGTTGGCACCCACGGCATCTGTCATCGCTCGGCCACCGATATCGCCAACTCCGGCATCCCGATCAAGGTCGGCATGGCGCTGACCGCGCACAAGACCGTGGCAATGTTCATGCGCTACGTCCATACCGAAGACGACCCGGTGCGCAAGGCAGCCGAACTGGTGGCAAACCGGCGCAAGACTGTTATCAGTGCCCGCCAAAAACCGAAAGAGGTGACCATATGATCAGTGACCAGCCCCCCGTAATGTCGACCTCGGTCGGCATGGTGCCGTCTCGCCGCCCCTCCCTGCCAGTGCAACGCGCCGGCACCTGGAAAAACATACCCGTTACGGGTATAGTTTGGAGGTGGAGATGACGCATATCCTCAAGCGGAAGGACTTTGCGCGCTGGCAGGCGGACGAGAAGCTACCCGACGCCGCCTTGTGCAAGGCAGTCAAGGAGATGGAAGGCGGTCTGATCGACGCGGACCTGGGCGGCCACCTCTACAAGAAACGGGTGGCGCGTCCCGGCGGCGGCAAGAGTGGCGGCTACCGCACCCTGCTGTCGGCCCGAATCGGCAACCGCTATGTGTTCCTGCATGGTTTTCCCAAGAGCGACAAGGCAAACATCACACAGGACGAGAAGAAAGCGCTGCAATTCGCCGGCAAGGTGTTCCTGGAATTGTCCGCCGAAGCCTTGTCGAAGGCGTTGCAGTCAGGCGTGTTACTGGAGGTGCATTGTGAGCAAGATCATTGAATCCCTGCGTGGCGACCTGGCTGCGCTCCACGAAGCGGGAGCAATCAGCAAGGTAACGATGCGCGAGTTCGACGCGATCTGCCCGCCGCCGGTGCGGGAGTTCAGCGCTGCCGACATCAAACGCCTGCGCGAAGCCTTGAAGTTCAGCCAGCCGGTATTCGCTCTTCACTTGCACACGTCGGCCTCGACCGTGCGCAAGTGGGAGCAAGGCGAAACCCATCCCACGGGGCCGGCGCTCAAACTGCTCAACGTCATCGCCGACAAGGGCTTGCAGGCCATCATCTGATGCCTGGCAAAACAGGTATTGGCGATGCGACACGTTGCACCAGCATGTATTCCCCATCGACACGATGAGTAAGCCATGTCGCCAACTCCAGAATCACTTGGCTTAAAGGGAAGCTTGGCAAATAGCGAAGATGGCTGAAGAATGGCCTCATCGATCACGGAAGGTCACAGGGGAAGATTTGGTGATTCGCGATTCATCTTGGCCTGAGACTTCTGCGGACTTGTTCCGCCACGCCACTGCGGAAAAAGCGACCCTCTATCGCTCCATTATGGAGGTGTTTGCTGCCGCCAAGCGCCAGTACCGCCTGCAATTGCGGCCTGACGAAGTATTGTCCGAGGCGAATTGGGGCAACAGAACGCCACCTGCTCAGGAAGAGATTGCCGCCGCACTGGCTCAGCTAGCTGCCTGGGGCAATCTCGAATCACAGCCGGACATGACGCGCGTATCCACGCTCAACGATTATTATCGAGCACGTTTTCTCTATCGGCTCTCGCGCGGCGGCGAAGCGGTAGAGGCCGGCCTGATAGCATTCGCGCAGAGCCTACGTCATCGTGCAGAACTGCAGACAATCGCGCTGGAGGACATCGACAGCCGCTTGCGAGCCTTGCAGCGATTGATGGCTGAGGCGCAATCCGTCAACGACCTTGATACCGCCAAGGCACATGAGATTCTACGCGACCTGGTGCGGGTGTTTGAGGGCCTTACTGAAAACGCCCAGGCGTTCATGGCTGGAGTGGCACGTAGTCTAGAGCTGCAGCAGGCCGACGCCACCGCATTGGTCGCTTACAAGCGAAGGCTGATCGACTATCTCGAGCGCTTCATGGGTGATCTGATCCGTCGCTCCGATGCCATCGCCCGCACGCTGCATGAATTGTCCGCCGCCATCGACTATGTCTTACGCCAAGTCGCTACACGTGAAGCACGTGATGCCGCCCCCGACGGCACTGGTGAGCAGGCAGAGGAAACACAACGTCGTCAGGATATCTGGCGCGAGCGCTGGAAAGGATTGCGCGGCTGGTTTCTGGCCACCGGCAACGAACCACCTCAAGCAGAACTGCTGCGTGCTCGGGCGCGCTCGGCGATTCCGCAATTGTTAAGTGCCATCGCGGCAATCAATGAGCGACGCAGCGGGCGCAGCGACCGGTCGGCCGATTTCCGAGTGCTGGCGCAGTGGTTCGCTGCATGCGACAGCGATGACGATGCCCACCGCCTCGCGCAAGCAGCGTTCGCGCTACACCCAGCACGCCACTTCTCACTAGAGGTTGCTGATGCGGACGACGTGTCAGCGAGCACCTCTTGGCTGGATGCACCTCCGCTGATCATCAATCCGCGCTTGCGCGAGTACGGTGAAGCCGCGCCGCGCGGCGCACTGGCGAAAGTGCGCGATCGTAGCCGGGATCGGGCGCTGATGGCTCAGCAATTGGCGGAGGAATCGCGCCAAGTCGACGCCGCGCGCCGGCGATTGGCGACCGGCCGCCCGACACGCTTATCGGAACTGGGCGAGCTCGATGTGCATGCCTTCGGCCTCTTTCTAGGATTGTTTGGCGAGGCGCTGGCCGAACAACACGACCCGAACAGTCCTGTCGAGCGTCAAACGGGCGACGGTCTGCTGCGTATTCGCCTGGAACCTCTGGCTGAAAACAGCCGCGCCCAAATCTGCACGGCAGCCGGGGTCTTCTCCGGCCGGGATCATCTGCTGACGATCCGGCTCACCGAGGACAGATCATGAACATACCCTCGTCCCGCCGCGGCACCCGACATGTCGGAGAAACACAGAAGGCGCAGCAGCAAGACGAATTCCGCCGGGCTCTGCGCAGCCTGCTGATGTGCCCGCTCATGCCGCCAGGGCACGCGGATTTCCCCGCCGTACGTCGCCAAGCCGAGCGCCTGCGCGAGTGGTTCGCCCGCGAGACCGGCTGGCCGCTGCATGTGGACCGCGAAGGTGCCCGCCTGTTCAAGCGCCCGGCCGACCTATCCGCCCCGACCCGTGGCCTGCCGGACTATGACCGGCGTCGCTATGTACTGCTGTGCCTAGCTGCTGCAGTGCTGGAGCGAGCCGATCCGCAGATTACCCTGCGACAAATCGGCGAGCGGATCGTACAACAAGCCGCCGACCCGGCATTGGAGACATTGGGTTTCGCCTTCACCTTGCACGGTGCTGCCGAAAGACGCGAGTTGGTCATGGTGTGCCGTACCCTCTTGGATCATGGCATTCTCGAACGTGTCGCTGGCGAGGAAGAGAGCTTCGTGCAGGACGGCAGCGGGCCACAGTCCGACGCCCTCTACGACATTCACCGGCGCTTGCTGGCCGGCCTGCTAGCTGCGGTGCGCGGGCCCTCGACCTGGAGCACAGAGGAGACTCCGGGAAATACCGAGGCTCGGCTGCATGCACTGGTGGCTGGCTTTACGGTGGACAGCGAGCAAGGCAGGCGAGATGCCATACGCCACCACCTGGCGCGACGCCTGCTCGACGATCCGGTGCTGTATACCGACACCCTGGACGAAGAGACGCGCAGCTATTTCGTCAATCAGCGCGGTGTTCTCGCCAACCGCTTGTGTGAAGCCACCGGACTGGTCGCCGAGCAACGCGCCGAAGGCCTGGCCCTGATCGACGAGAGCGGACAACTGACGGATGTAGCCATGCCCGCCGAAGGCACTGAGGCTCATGTCACACTGCTGGTAGCGGAGTACCTGGCCCGGCGTCTGCGTGATAAACGTGCCCCATTGCGAGCAACCGAAAGCGAAATTGCCCTGTTCCTGCGCGAGGCCGCTGGGCGATATGGCCGCTATTGGCGCAAGTCGGCGCGCGCGCCAGGCGCCGAACACGAGCTGGCGGAAATCGCCATCGCTCGCCTATGTCGTTTGGGCCTAATGCTGCGTGATATGCATGGCGTGCATCCGTTGCCCGCCATTGCCCGCTTCTCCCTCGGACAGACCGAGGTGCGCAACGCCCAGGGCGCCGAAACCCTGTTTCTAACCGAGCCTGACGCATGACCAGCGACCTATTCATCACCTCCTCCCGCCCCGCACTGCCCAAGCCTCTGCGCGAACGCTGGCAACCCTTGCGTCTAGGCCTAGTCGAACTGTTCCACTACGACAGCGAGGAGTTCTGGTTCCACGATGGCCATTTACTTCTGCGCGGCAATAACGGCACCGGGAAATCCAAGGTGCTGTCGCTGACCTTACCGTTGCTGCTGGACGCACAATTGCGCTCGTCGCGCGTCGAGCCCGACGGCGATAGCGGCAAAAAGATGGCCTGGAACCTTCTTGTCGGTAGCTATCCCCGCCGTATCGGCTACAGCTGGATCGAGTTCGGCCGACGCGAGCGCGATGGCCGCCCCCGCTACCTGACCCTGGGGGTCGGTTTGTCGGCAGTCGATGGCCGGGCTCAAGTAGACAGCTGGTTTTTCATCGTCGAAGGTGACGGCACGACACTAGACCCGCGTATCGGCGAAGATCTTTGGCTTACCACTGCCGAGCGCCAGGTCCTTACTCGCGAACGCTTGCGCGATGCACTTGGCGGACGAGGTCAACTATTCGAAAACCATCAGCTGTATCGCCGTGCCGTGGACGAGCGCCTGTTCCAGCTAGGGACACGGCGCTATGACGCGCTGATGGATACGCTGATCCAGCTACGCCAGCCACAACTGTCAAAGAAACCCGACGAAACCGGCCTGTCCAATGCCCTGAGTGAGTCTCTGCCTCCGTTACCACCCGAGCTGCTGGGCGATGTGGCCGAAGCGCTCAACCAGTTGGAGGAAGACCGCATTCAATTGGAAGAAACGCGCCTACTGGAGCAAACCGTCACCCAGTTTGAACGACGCTACCGCATCTATACCGGTATGTTGGCGCGGCGCCAGGCACGCGAACTACGCCAGGCTCAAACCCACTTCGACAACGCCAGCGAGGCCCGCAATCAGGCGCAGGCTGAACGCGCCAGCGCACAGAGCGCGCAGGATGAAGCTTTTACTGAGCACGAGGCTGCGAAGCTGAAGTACTCGGCCGCTCGAGAGCTGGTGGATACGCTGCAGAGCGATCCCGCCAACAAGGACGCCAACCGCCTAGCCCTGGAAGAACGCAATGCCAGTGAACGGCAACATGCAGCTCACACGGCAAGCCGACAGCGCGATGAAGCGCATAGCAAACTCAATAGCGAAGTAGCACTGAGCCAGCGACGAATCGCTGCGGCCACTCAGGCTCGCGATGAGCTGGACAAGGCGCGTACTCGTACGCTGGACGCGGCCGAAGCACTCGCTATAACAGCAGACCTCGCAATCAACCCACTGCTTAGCCTTGAGGCCGAAGCGCTGGCGGCTCATCCTCCTGAGTACAGAGCAGCTGAAGAAGCCCTGCGCGAGCTGGTGAGGAATCGGCGCCAGGACATCGCCCATCTGCGTAAGCGTCATGCAGAAGTTAGCCAACACCAAGCGGTACTGGCGGACAAGCAAGAACACGTTCGAACCATTCGCGGTGAAATGGACATAGCACTGGCGCAACGCGAGCGGGCCGACCAGCAAGCCGAACAGGCAGGCAGCGCGCTGCTCGGAGCCTGGTCTGAGCACTGCACAAGCCTCGTCCAATTGCGCTTCGATGCTGAGCAGTCCTTGCTGCAACTGGCCGAGTGGGTGGCCCACCCGGAAGGCGAAAACCCAGCGCAAGTGGCACTGGACCACGCCTGGCAGACGACGCTGCAACGAAACGCCGCCCAGCAGGCGGAGCTGGACAGTTACCTTGCTAGCCTGAACAAACAGCGCGCCGATATCGAGGACGAGCGCACCCGCCTGGCCGCTGGCGAAGATGCGCTGCCCGCCGAGCCGCCCACCCGGGCCAGTGGTGTGCGCCTGCAACGGCACGGCGCGCCGCTCTGGCACCTGGTGGATTTCCACCCGAGCCTGGATGCCGCGCAACGGGCCGGGCTGGAAGCCGCCCTGGAAGCCAGCGGCTTGCTTGACGCCTGGCTGTCGCCAAATGGGATATTGAGCGATAGCGACGGTACGCCGCTGCTGGATAGCAGCTGGCACCAGCGCGCGCCAGTGAACGCTGCCAACCTGAACGCTGCGCTGATTCCCGCATTGCCCGAGGCCTGTCCGATCACACTAGCAACGCTGACTGCGCTGTTGGCAGGCGTGGCTTACGGCACGCAGGAGCCGAGCGATGCCGAAGCCTGGCTGTCGCCTGATGGTCGCTATCGTCTGGGGCCGCTGGCAGGTGCCTGGCGAAAAACCGAGGCAGGCTACATCGGCCGCAGCGCACGGGAACTGGCACGACAACGACGGCTGGAAGCACTCGCCACCCTCCTCGCCGAACTCGACATGGCGCAAGCCAAGCTCGAACGACAATACGAAACCCTGGCCGCCGAGCGCAACCAAGCCGAACTGGAACGGAAAAGCGTACCCTCCGAGCGCCCACTGCACGATGCGATTGCTGCCGCGCTGCAGGCCGCCCGTGATGTCGATCGGAGCCGGCAACTGCTGGTGCTGGCCGAAACGCGCAGCCAGGAAGCCAAAGACGCATGGCAATCGGCACGCGAGCAGTTACACCACGACGCGACCGACCTGAGCCTGCCGGCAGACCCCGAGCTACTACCGACAACCGAAGAGGCCTTGGAACACTTCGCCAACGTCCAGGCGCATCTGGTCCAGGCAGCACGCGAGTGGCAGCGCGCATGGCCCGATCAGAGCCAGCAGCAACAGCGCGAAGACGAAGCGCGCAGGGTGCTGGAACAGGCCGACGAAACCCTTATGGTCGCCGACGAGCAGGCTGAACAGGCCCGGGTCCGCTTGGAGACACTACGCCAGTCCATCGGCCAGCAGGTGGAAGAATTGCTGGCCAAACTGGCCACCGCGCTCGCCGGACGTACCCAGGCCGAGCAGGAAGCCGAAACGCGCCGCACGGCGCTGGGCGAAGCGGAAAAACGGCTGGCCGTGATCGCAGCGCACGTCGAACGCACCGAGCAGACACTGAGCGAGCGTAGCGACGAGCGCACTACGGCCGTCGAACGCCTTCGCCATTTCAGCGCCAGCGGCCTGCTGGCAGCCGCATTGCCGGACCTGCAATTGCCTGAGCATTGGAGCATCGACCCGGCGCTGAACCTAGCCCGCCGCATCGAACAGGCGCTGACTGGCATCGCCGATGACGAGGCCACTTGGGCCCGCGTACAGAAACAGATCGCCGAAGACCTGAGTGAACTGCAGCGCGGGCTGAGCGCCTTGAACCACCAGGCCATCTCGGAACCCAACGATTGGGGCATCACCGTCACAATCCAGTACCAGAACCGTGCCGAGCGTCCCGATACGCTCGCGCTACTGTTGGCCGAGGATATTTCCCAGCGCAGCGAACTGTTGTCGGCGCGCGAGCGTGAAGTGTTGGAAAACCACCTGCAGGCGGAGATCGCCTCCGAACTCCAGCGCCTGATGCGGGCTGCCGACGACCGTGTCAAGGCGATAAACGACGAATTGCACAAGCGCCCTACCACCACAGGCGTACGCTACCGCCTGCTATGGGAGCCGCTATCGGTCGAAGAAGGCGCACCGGCAGGCCTGGAGGACGCCCGCAAGAGCCTGCTAAATACCAGCGCCGACCTCTGGTCGACCGAAGACCGGCGTGCGGTCGGTACCATGCTGCAACAGCAGATCGCCGCCGAACGCGCCTTGGCCGACGCTGACAGCGCAGGTAGAAGTCTTCTCGATCAACTCGCCCACGCGTTGGACTATCGCTATTGGCATCGTTTCCGCATCCAGCGTCAGCAGGATGGTCAATGGCGCAAGCTGTCTGGACCGGCCTCCAGCGGCGAACGCGCGCTAGGCCTGACCGTACCCTTGTTCGCCGCTATTGCCAGTTTCTACGGCCACGGCGGCAGTCCCTTGGCGCCACGCTTGATGCTGCTAGACGAAGCCTTCGCCGGTATCGACGATACCGCTCGGGCACACTGCATGGGACTGGTGCGGGAATTTGACCTGGACTTCGTCATCACCAGCGAGCGGGAGTGGGCCTGCTATGCGGAGCTACCTGGCGTGTCGATCTGCCAGTTGCAGCGTCGCGAAGGTATCGAAGCGGTGTTCGTCTCGCGCTGGACCTGGGATGGACGGGCTAAGCGACTCGAAGAAGATCCTGATCGCAGGTTCCCCTTGGCATGAAGACCAGCCCCGACTTACGTCTACAGCGCCTGCTCGGCGGGCCAGAACTGGACGCCCTCCGCCAGCGACTGCGCCGCCGTTTTGAGCTCGCCGATGCCGAGCAGTCGCTATCCTCGGTTCACTTGAGCAACCTTTCCCCGGTAGAGTACTCGGCTCTTTGCCAACTGACTGGCCGCCCCTCGCGTATAGCGCGCTCGATGACGCTGGACATTGCCGATCTCGATGCACGACTGCGTGACGCCGGGCTAGCAAATTCGCTACAGGATGCGCTGGAGCAACTGGATGGCCCCATTGTTGCGAAAGCCAGCCTACGTAAAACGCTATCGGCACAATGGTCGGCCCTGACAACCTCGGCATCGGCCGAAGGCAGCCCTCTCCTCCGCGCCTGGCTGCAAAACACAGCAACCTCCATACCCCTGCTCAAGCGTCTTGGGCGCGATCCCGCGGGCGCTACTCAGCTACTGGCAGCGACTGATACTGTTCTCCGCCGTCTACCCGTGGAAGGACTACCTCGCTCGCAACTTGCCGCCGAAACGCTGGGTGATGCCCATGCGCTAGATTCCGGCCGCCCTATAGCGACCCTGGTACTGTCGGCGTGGCGCCTGCACGAGCGTACGGGCAGCCCTCAAGAAGATGAGGCAGTAGCTGAGGCTGGCGGTGGCGCCGAAGAGCGTCTGCGGGAGGTCTGGTCAAGGGCGGGAGTTCTCGTCAACGAGCTGGCCCGCCCAGCTCTCTTTCTTAACTTGCCTGTGGCGCCAGACAGACACCGCACCTGGCTGCCTGGCGAGCCCGCCTACCTCTCACTGCGGCAATTGGTTCGCAAGCCGTATTCCTGGGCAGTAGACGGACGGAATGTGTACGTATGTGAAAACCCGAACATCGTAGCCATCGTCGCCGACCGTCTAGGTGCCGACAGTGCTCCATTAGTCTGCACCGATGGCATGCCCGCCGCCGCGCAGCGAATTCTACTCGACCAGTTGGCCGCCGCCGGCGCTCGCCTGCACTACCATGGCGACTATGACTGGCCAGGGATCGGCATCGGCAATCACGTCATGCGTACTTGGCAGGCAATCCCTTGGCGATTCGGCTGCAGAGACTACCTTGAGGCTGTGATGGTAGCGCCGGCGCGCCCACGCGATTTGGACATCAACGGTGTCGAGGCACTATGGGACAAAGAGCTGCACACCGCTATGGACACCCACGGGCTCGCCATTCCAGAGGAAGCGGTTTTCAGTACTCTCTTAGGCGATCTGAGGCATGGGGAAAAATAATCCGCCCGATCATCAACAGGCCATCTAACAGGCCGTTGAAAAAAGCCAGAGCCCGCGTGGCTCTGGCAAAATGGCGGCCATCCTCTTCTGCCGAAGCCAGCCCAAGCCGATGCGTGGACTCGACCTCAAACAAAACGAGCTGTT